>Ga0315314_1000098_pt1 | contig 121719 bp, 115 predicted proteins | sample TDP9_MG_FD_203631 | JGI IMG/M metagenome (GOLD analysis project Ga0315314, IMG submission 203631) | Freshwater sediment microbial communities from Lake Towuti, South Sulawesi, Indonesia - TDP9 | ecosystem: Environmental > Aquatic > Freshwater > Lake > Sediment | place: Indonesia: South...
ATAATCACCCTGGAACAAGTTGACGAAAAGATCAATTAGAAAAAATATGGCAAGAGCTGGTTTCTTTAAGTACATTCACTGGAATGGAACTTTCATTTTCCTTTCCACTCTGGTGATCGCCGCCCTCTTCAGCCTCCCTGGCGGTCCGTTTTCCAGTTGGGCTCAGGAGGTGTCCCTTTCTCCTATGCAGCCGGGGCCGACTCGGGAGGGAGAAAAAAAGGAACAGCAGGTAGCGGAAAAGATTTGGCTGAACCACAAACAGCTTTTAAGAGAAGGGGAGTGGGAAAAAAGCCAGGGGGAGCTGGAGCAACTTTACCAATGGAAACTCAATCAAGGAATTCGTAATCATTACTCTTATGCCATTGCCTTGATGCGGGAAAGCCAGCAGATCGCTGGAGAGGGAAAGCCTAAAGCGATCCCGGGGCTCCTCGATTACGCGGGGAAAATGGCTCCGGACTTTTCCCAGGTTGCTTACGCCCGTGCTCTTTGGGTATGGTTTCAAAATCCCTTTTCTCTTGAAAACGTGATCAAGGTCATATGGCATGGGATCCAGGGAGTCTTCCTTTCGTTCTATAACCTGGAAGAGGCCCTCTCTCAATTAGCAAATTTTTCCCTCTGGATCCTTTTAAGCTTCCTCATTACTTTGGCGTTTTTCTCATTTTTCTTGTTATGCAGGTATCGTTCCTTTTTTGCGCATCACCTGAAGCACCTCCTGGGACTGGCAATTTACCCTTTCACTCTGAACGCGTTGAGCCTTCTGCTCCTCTTTTTGCCTTTCCTTCTGGGTTTAGGATGGATGTGGTTGTTTGTTCTATGGCTCCTAATTTTCGGGGCTTATGGAACCCGGTCGGAGCGAGGGGTGATCGTGGCTCTTCTGGCGATTCTTTTTCTCCTGCCCACGGGTGTCCGGATTCACTCCTCCCTCCTGAGCTCCTTGACGGGCAATGGAATCCCCGAGCTTATCAAGGCCAACACCGGGGCATGGAGTCCTGATTTACACCGGCAGCTTTTGGACCTAAAAAGAATCAACCCGCAGGATTCAAATATCCTGCAAGCAGTCGGGTTAGTGGAAAAACGAATGGGAAAATTCGAAGAGGCGGAGCAGCATTTTCGCGAATGGACACAACTGCAACCCCATTCTTCCGCAGCGTTTAATAACTTGGGAAATGTTTATCTGGTCACCAACCGTATTGGACAGGCCGTGGAGGCTTACAAAAAAGCCATCCAACTCGGCCCCTTCCGGGCCGAGGGGCACTATAATCTGGGCCAGGCTTACCTCCTGACCCTCCATCTTAGGGAAGCCGAATCTGAATTTCGCCGGGCCAGAGAGCTTAAACCCCAGCTTATATCTTTTCACACGGCCGTTTCCTCGCGGAATCCAAATCGTTTGGTTATCGACCAGACGATGGGGTTATCCCAGTTGTGGAAGCGTGTTCTCTCGCACGTTCCAGAGCGAGAAAAAATCGCCCAGGGGTTCTGGGAACTTCTTTGGCATGGGGTACCATTAAAATACGGAGAGATAATCGTAGCCGTCCTCTTGGGACTCTTCGGGCTCATTCAAATAGCCACTCGGAATATGCCATTGATCCGGCGCTGTGAAAGGTGTGGCCGGCTGATCTGCTCGGGATGCCTCCGATCTATGGTGGCTGGGAACCAGTGTTCCCAATGTATCAACGCCTTTGCGGCCCGGCCATCTGCCGACCCCCAGGAGATTAAGCAGAAGAGGGCTGAAGTGGCCAAACATCAAGCGAGGCGGCGCTCCATCCCTGAATGGCTATCCCTGATCCTGCCGGGCTGCGGGCATCTTATGCGGGATCGTTCCAAAGAAGGGATTGTATTCTTATTTATTTTCATTCTATTTTTGATGAAAGGAATATTGTGGCGGGGGTGGATCCCCGATCCCATGGTTCAAGGCATTTTTCTTTCCATCCCCTGGATGATCGTTATGGCCATCCTTTTTCTGTTCTATTACGGCTTGGTTCAATACCGGATGATCCGCTTGCGTCCAAAGGGAGGTAAGTTCTATTTTCGAGCGGCGTGACAACGATAGAGATGCAGGGCTGACCGGATCGTTGAAGGATTTTGGGCTGACGGATATCTTTCAGCTCCTGGGGCAGCAACAGAAAACGGGTGTTTTGAACCTGCAGGAGGACAAAAAAGTCACCCAAGTCCTCTTCGATAAGGGAATGGTCGTCGGCACGAATTTCCCGGCAGAACCTGAAGAAGAGAATCCCTTGGGAAAGAGATTGATCCGCGGTGGCCTTATTTCTCCGGAGCAATGGAAAAAGGCCTTCGATCAACATAAGGAAGAACTCATCAGTACTGAACAGGCTCTGCTGAAGAATGGGATGGTCATCAATGAGGATTTAATCGCCGTCATCAAGCTGTTGACTTTTGAGACGATCTACGGCCTGTTCAAGTGGAAAGGCGGGACTTTTCGATTCGAAACGACGAAAGTCTCCTACGACCCCACCTTTGTGGAACCCTTGAATGCCGAGTATCTTCTCCTGGACGTACTGCGCATGGTGGATGAATGGCCTTTGCTCGCGGAACGCATCCCAACTTTTGAGATGGTCCTGCAAAAGGTTAATCCCCTGGCCACCCTGGATGTCCTGGCCGGCACGGATTGGGCGAAAAAACGTACATTCCAGATGGAAGTGCTTTTCGAATTGATCGATGGGGTGAAAACAATCCAGGAGATTATGGACGTTGGCTTTATAGGGGAATTCGACACCTGCAAGAATCTGATCACTCTGATCGATGCCGGCTTGGTCGAGCCGGTCTCCATCAGCGTAGGGCGGCAAAGACCCAAAAGAGCCCCGCTAAGTAAACACCTGGTGGATGCTGGGGCCCTCCTCCTGGTAGGAGTACTGGCTATATTCCTGATCTTGCAATTGACTAATACCCGGTTAGAAAACTTGCCTTTAACCCGAGCGGAGTGGAAGGGATGGTCGACTCTCCGGGATTCTATCCAGCGGGTCGAGAGAGGGAAAATCACGAATGCCCGCGAAGTTTTCTTCCTGGAAAAGAATCGGTACCCCACTGCTCCCGAGGAGATGGTAAAGCAGGGACTTCTGGCGCATTAATGGCCACCTTCTCGGGCCCGGTTTAAATCTCATCCTACGACCCAACTTTTCAGATATCTGTCAGCCCATGGCCTGTTGAAAACGTCGGTCCCTGGCCTGGTGTTCCTTCCTGCGCCATTTATTTTCGGCAATGACTGATTTGGCTTTGGCCAAACGTTCCGTCATTCCAGGATGGGTGGCGAAAAGCCCCTGGTTAGCCCCCCTGGTCTGCTCCTTAGACAGTCTTTCCAGAAAGTCAGCGAAGCCATGGGGGTCATAGCCTACGCGATGCAAGAAAGTCAGGGCGCTCAGGTCGGCGGCTCCTTCCTGTTCGCGGCTGTATCCGTTAACCAGGAGGGTCTTGACCACATCATTTACGGATCCCTCAAAGAGGGAGACCAATTTAGCTATTTCTGAACCGCTGAGTTTTCGGGCAGCCTCCGCCCCTAAGAAAGTCACTACCTGGACCCAACGGGCTCTCTGGATGGCTCCGATTCCATCTTTGTGGCTCACGTGCGCCACTTCATGGGCCAGGATAGCGGCCAATTCCTCTTCATTCTGCGTCCTTTTTAGCATGCCACGGGTAAGGAAGATCATTCCGCCTGGACATGCGAGAGCGTTGATCTCCTCCGTATCCAAGATGGCAAAGTGATAGCCCCCGTAAATCAGAGGACGGCCAGAGGCCAGGGACACTGCCTGCCCAACTTCATTGATGTACCGGGTCAGCCGCTCACTGCGATACAATCGATACTGGCCCAGGATCGTTGCCGCTACTGCTCGCCCCACGTAATATTCCTCCTGTTCCGTCATCGGCCGTGCGGCTCTGGCGGTTTCGGAAGCCATCCGGTCAATTTTTTCTTTGTCCTCCTTAGAGATTGTGCCCATCTGCTGGCCCACCGAGGTTCCCACCTTGACAACTTCGGCGCATCCAGCGAGAAAGAATGGCGCTGCCAGACCCATGATCACCCAGAAAAAAATTCCTCTCTTCATGGTGCACCTCCCGGTTCCTGCAGGAGTCCGGCCCGGATGAAGGCTTGGAGCTGTGTTTCCTCAATTTTATAAGATTGGACCTGATCCACAAGATCGTATCTCATCCTCGGATTCTTTTCTCGAAAGGCCTTCTCCACTTCTGGCGTAAATCCCTTTCCAGCCAGGGCCACTTCCTCCCGGGACGCCTCCTCGGCCCTTTCGCCCATCAGGGAGGAAAGCCGAAATTTTTGCTCCTGAACCGCGCTAATATGGATCCAACCTTCTTTCCCCCGATAATTAACTCGCAGCCAATCTCCCTGTCGCTGCAGCTCCTGAATCGTCTCTCCATAAGGAACCCGGATCACTACCGGGGCAAAGAACCGCTTGTCTTTGCGGATCATGGCTTCCTGAGTGATGACCTTTACGGTGGCGACGGCTGCGGCTACGGAAGATATCGTCAAAAATGCCAAGAGAATCATCCAGGCTCCCTTCCTCATCTTACCCTCCTCGAGATGATAGGCTTTTCCCCATCCCATTTCATTTGCTGGCCAGCCGGTAAACTCCATCCCAATCAGCCGGCGGGGGCATCTCCATAAATTCCTCGCACCTGCGAATAAAGGTCTTGGCCGGACCATCCTCAGGAACCAGGGCTGAGACCTGCTGAAATAGGGAGAGCGCCTCTGACCACTGCTGCTGGCGATAATGTTTCAATCCCTCTGTGAACAATCGAACAACTCTGCCCTTTGTTTCGTTAAGCTCCCCTTTCCTGGAGAGCAGTTCATAAATGCGCACGGGAAATTCTTTGCCTTTCACCCTGAGTAGGTCGAGTTCCCGCACTTCCACCCTCTCTTCAGCTAAGCGATATGTCTCTTCACTGAGGATGATGCTGGCTCCGTATTCTTTCCCGGCGCCTTCCAGCCGGGAGGCCAAGTTTACGCTGTCGCCGATGACTGTAAAATCAAAACGCTGGCTAGACCCCATGTTGCCGATGATCATTTCACCGGTATTGATGCCAATGCGGGCATACACAGGGGGCAGGCCGGCTTGGATGAATTCTTGACGGAGTTCAGCAAGGCGAGCCTGATTATCCAGGGCGGCTAGGCAGGCCCGAATCGCATGGTCATCCTGGGGGAGGGGAGCTCCCCAAAACGCCATAATGGCGTCTCCCTCATATTTGTCTATGAGGCCGCCGCTGGCCAGAATGATGTCGGTCATGGCGGTCAAATATCGGTTCAACAGGGTCACGACCACCTCCGGGGTAAGCTTCTCTGAGAGGGAAGTAAACCCCGCCAGGTCAGAAAAGAAAACCGTAAGAACTCGTCTCTCTCCACCGAGGCGCAGCTTTTCAGGATTTTTCAGGAGGTCTTGGATCAACAGATCAGACATGTAGTGGGAAAAGATTTGCTTGATTTGCCGCCTCTGCCGACCTTCCGTCGCATAACTAAAGGCAGTGCTCATGGCAAAAGAAAGACCCAAGCTGGCCATCAGCAGGACACCATCCCACCAGATATTTTGCCGAAAAGCCACCACCAGGAAGAAGAGCAAGCTACCCGCACAGCCTAAAGTGATAAGGGCGAGCTGCCAGAGGCTGGGGATAAGCATCACGATAATGGCCATGACTACCGCCACTGCCGCAGCTAACGCCAAAACCGCTGCGGTCGAGGCCCGCACCCGGAAATCTTTTTTGAGAAGGTTCGCCACCAGCGTGGCGTGGATGGCCACCCCGGGATTCACGGAGTTGATGGGCGTGGGCTTCAGATCAAAAAGACCTGGGGCTGTGAATCCCAAAAAGACAACCTTATTCCGGAAGACCTGCGGCTGGTAGACTGGCTGGCTTCCTTCCTGTATGGCCTGGAAGGACTGGATGACATTGAAGGCGGAGTAGCGGGGGAAATCCCTTTGGCTGCCGTAATAACTGAGTAGGAAATTTCCCTGAGCGTCTAAGGGGATGCGCATTTCCTCCATCTGTATCCCTTTTGGGCCGAGGACGATCGGGGCATTGCCCTTAAGATGCTGCCACACAGCCAGACCCAGGGAAGGAATCCAGCGGCCGTGATATGAGAAAAGCAGGGGCAAGCGGCGGTAAATTCCATCGGAATCTGGCGGGATGGCCACATTCCCCAGGGAAGCCGCATTATCTGCCAGAACCCGGATCGGGAGCACGGAGGAAAGATAAGGAGCCAGAGGTTGTCCGGACTGATCCTGCAAGGTTAGGGTGATGCGGTCAAGCAGTCCCTTTTCCCAGGCTGGCTGGGGACGGCCCTGGCGACTGAGGAAAATGGGCAAAATGGCATGTTCATTCTGCTCGAGGGATTCGGCCAGCAGTTGGTCATCTTCCAGGCCATAAGATGAAGGCTCTGTAAAAAGGATATCGAAAGTCACTGCCCGCGCCCCAGATGCGGAACAAAACTGCACGATGGGGGCATACATCTGTCTTGGCCAGGGCCAGTTGATCCCCTGGCGCTGGGCAGCTTGCAGACTGCCCTGGTCAACAACAATAAGAACAATATCATCAGGGGCCAGGGAGTATGGGGCTGTCAGTCGGCAGAGCTGGTCGTACGTCTTAAGCTCATAGGATTCGAGAAGCTTTCCGTAGTAAAGGGACAACGCCAGAAGCCAGGCAGATACCCCGATGATCGCACCGCCAAAGATTTTCCATTTGGGACTGGACAACAATGGGAGTCGCAAAGGAAGCTCCTGGATCCTTGAAAATTTTTCCCTCCCTATAAATTAATTATAATCCATCGCCCTTTCTTTTGCGAGAAGGAATGATTCTATTTCCCTCCTCCTCGCCCTGTACCATGTTGGTTCAGGGCTCGAGGGGGGAGGGCTTGCCCTAATGAATAAAATGGTTTGCTCTCAGAGATGATTATGGTATCGTACTTTTTGGAAGGAAAAGAATTTGGAGGGAAGAGCAGTTGCGCTCAGTTCGGGAGATTTTAGAATCCAGAAGCGTGGCCGTGATCGGAGCTTCACGGGATCCTCAGAAGCCCGGAGCGCAGCTTCTTAGGGTCTTAAAAAAAGTTGGATTTCAAGGTCAGGTGGCCGGGGTAAATCCCCAGGGAGGGGAAGTTTTCGAGGTTCCTTTATACCGCAGCCTGGATGAAATTCCATTTCCTGTAGACTTAGCTGTATTGCACATTCCCCCGGCATCTGTTCCAGCCGCTTTGATCGATTGCGCCCGCAGTGGCATAAAAGGGGTGGTGATTTCTTCAGAAGGGTTTGCGGAGACCGGCCTTGAGGGAGCTAAGTATCAGGAAGAGGTACGCACGATCCTGCGATCTACAGGCATGAGGGGGTTTGGGCCAAACACGCTGGGACTCGTGAACACGGCCACTGGACTTACTACGTCTTACTTTGCGAGCGCTCGCATGCTTAAACCCGGCTCCATCGGGTTTGTGGCCCAGTCCGGAATTTTCGTGGGAGCATTGCTAAGATACCTGAGTTCCTTCGAGGGATTCCAGCTTTCCAAAGGGATTGGGCTGGGCAATAAAGTGGATGTGGACGAATCTGATGCGCTATCGTATCTCTTAGAGGACGAGCAGACCCGCATCATTGGAATGTACCTGGAGGATGTGCGGGATGGACGACGTTTCCTGGAAGTAGCGAGGAAGGCCACGGCTCGAAAGCCCGTCCTCCTGCTCAAAGGAGGTCGGACCAAAGAAGGCGCCCAGGCTATAGCCTCTCATACCGCTAGCCTGGCAGTGGAGGATTCCGTATTCGAGGGGGCAATGAGGCAGGCAGGAATCCTGCGCATGCGGGGGATTGATGATTTCCTCCGCACCCTCAAGGGGTTCCTCTATATGCCCCTTCCGAGAGGAGAGCGAATCGCCCTGGTGACGTACAGCGGCGCTCAGGCCATCATGAGTATTGATGCAGCCGTAGATGAAGGACTGAAGATTTCTCGCCTGAGTGAGGCCGCCCGCGAAAAGATCTCCCGGGTAATCGCTACCCCCTCCAAAGCCCAGAACCCTGTAGATCTCTTCCCGGACATGCTAACCCATGGCTTTGAGAAGACGGCTACAGAGATTCTTCAGGCCTTGCTGGAAGACGAGGGAGTAGACGGGATTTTTTTCATTTCCTTCGCTTATTTTGGGGCAGAGCCCTATCGCTCCGTTGTGGACTTGCTCCGGGGGCGGTGCTCAAAGCCAGTCTTTTTTTCATTGGTGGGAGCCAAAAAAGACTTAGAGCCGAGCCAGACATTCCTGGAGGAAAATGGGATTCCCTGCTTTGATTTTCCAGAAATGGCCATTCGAGTCTTCTCTCAGATGTGGAAATATGCCCGAACTCTCATTTGATTTCGCATAAAAACTCAGGAAACTCCAGATCTTTTCCACTTGACAATATTTATGGTTGGGGGTATTAAGGAGCGTAATTATCGGCGGCGCCTTTAGGATTTGCATGAAGAATTTCGCAGCAGGGAGATAGATAGAGCGTCAGGAAAGCGGATGAATTGAAATTTTGGCCAGGGTGGAAGGAAAAAATAAAAAATCCTTTTTCTTGAAACGAGGGGGTTGCTTTTTCAGGTTGACGATAAAAATTTTTATTTCTAATAAGTTAAACAATCCAATTTCCAAGGTAGATCGTCCAATTTATGGACATACCATAGACCCGCCTTCACCCCCAATCGTGGCCCAAGTCCTTTGGGAAAAATCGAACCTTTTGTTTTCGAGGCTTCCCAGTCGAGTTTAATTATTTGAGATTATGATCAGAGGTATTGCGTTGATCGGGAAACCAGGTCAGAAAATCAATGGAAATTTGTCCCCTTGGCCAATTATTCATTAGGAGGAAATAGATAATGCAGGAGTTGATTCTTGGAGAAGGACTGAGACTCAACGCCGTTAGATTTCCTGATAAGGAGGCCTTGGTCTATCAGGACAGGAGATTTACTTTCAGGCAATTGAATGCCCGCACGAACCAACTGGCCAACGGATTGATGAAACGGGGAATACAAAAAGGGGATAAAATTGCTATTTTACTCCATAACTGTAATGAATATCTGGAGATCTTTTTAGGTCTGGCCAAGGCCGGGATCATTTCGGTACCCATGACCTACAGGGCAGTGGGAAAAGATTTGCAGTATATCATCAATCATTCGGATGCCAAAGTCTTAATCTTTGGCGAGGAGTTTGAAGGGGTCGTCACGGAAATCAAGCCTCCGCTGAACAAAGTGGAGATATTTTTGGTGGTCGGGCCAAAGACCATTCCCTGGGCCGAGAGCTATGAAGCCATTCTTTCCTCCAGCCTGGACCATGAACCGGGCGTCAAGGTTCACGAAACAGATCCAATCTGGATTCCATATACTTCGGGCACTACCGGCGCGCCCAAGGGATGCGTAGCCTGCCATAGGGGATGGGTGTTGCAAATGCCGATCACATCTATGGAATATGATCTGCGACAAGATGATGCCTTTTTGAATAATGGCCCTCTCTATCATGTGGCGCCCTATTGGAACAGCTTATTGTTCCTATATATTGGCGCTAAGGTGGTCATCATGAGGGATTTTGATCCTCTGGAGACCTTGAAATTTATAGACCGAGAGAAAATTACCGCCATTTTCATGGTCCCCACGATGTTTAATTTTATTCTGAATCTCCCGGAAGAGGAAAAGAGGAGATGGGATCTTAGGTCACTGCAGGTTATGATCGTGGGGGCTGCCCCGTTGCTTACTAAGACGAAAGAAGAGATTCTGAAATATTTTACTTCAGCGAAATTGTACGAATTTTATGGAGCAACCGAACTGGGAATCGTTACGACTCTCAAGCCGGAGGATCAGATGCGGAAAATCCGCTGCTGCGGTAAGCCCTTTACTGGGGTTGAAGTTAAATTGCTCGACAGCGAAGGAAAAGAAGTTGGGGCGGGTGAGGTCGGAGAACTTTTCATGAAGGGCTTTAATACCTTTAAAGAATATTATAAGAACCCGGAGGGCACCCAGGCAAGCCGAAGAGGTGAATACATAACGGTTGGTGATATGGCCAAAATGGATGAAGAGGGCTATTACTACATCGTCGATCGGAAGAAAGATATGGTCATTAGCGGAGGGGTCAATATTTATCCCATCGAGGTGGATGAAGTGATTCAGAAGCATCCGAAGGTGCTGGAGGTGGCGGTGGTTGGGATTCCCGATGAGGTATGGGGGGAGTCGCTCAAGGCGGTGGTTGTTTTGAAGGAAGGAGAGAAGGCCACAGAAGATGAGGTTAAGAAATTCTGTGAGGGGAAGCTGGCCAAGTATAAGATTCCCCGTTCGGTAGAGTTTGTCTCTTCCCTACCGAAAACTCCTGGGGGGAAGATTCAGAAGTCAGTCATTCGGGCTCAGTACTGGAAAGATAGAGATGTAAAGATTTAAGAGTGATCCGAAATAGGCCTTGGCGGAAGCTCTCTTGGGTCTAAATAGGAGATCGGGTCTTTTAGAAGGTGTGTTTAAGCTATACGGCCATTGGAAAAAATTTGGAATATTTGAGCGAGCACTCCGACGCCCAGGCCGATCTTTGATTGGCGAAAAACCGATCACCGGGGCAGAGAGATATGTGAATGTGCTGGGGCCCTGCACCCAAAGAGAAATTGGGGATTAAAAGGCCGTCCGCGGGGGAGAAATTCCCAGCTAATTTAATGAGGGTTAAATAAGATGATCCTCCAGATTTTGGTAAGTGGCTTAACTTCCGGAGCCATATATGCGCTCATTGCTCTTGGCTTTGTGCTTATTTACAAATCCACGGAGATCGTGAATTTTGCCCAGGGTGAATTGGTGATGATCGGAGCCTATTTCGCGCTGTTATATGCTTCCTTTCACATGCCCTACTATTTTATCTTTCTCTTTGCGGCTATATCGGCTTTTATCGTGGGAATTCTCATCAACAATTTGGTATGCCGTCCCCTCATCAAAGCTCAACACTTGAGTGTGGTGATCGCTACATTTGCCCTTTCTTTTCTAATCAGGAGTCTCATCCGGCTGATATGGGGAAGCCAGTATTATTCCTTTGCCTCTCCCTTTGCGGAGAAAACCTACAAGTTTGGAGATCTGGTCATTTCGCCTCAGAATTTTTGGATCACCGTGATATCGCTAATCATCATGCTAATTTTCTATCTTTTCTTCAAATTTACCAAAACGGGCAAATCCATGTTCGCCACGGCCCAAAATCAGGAGGCCGCTTCGCTGATGGGTATTAGCATCAGTAAAGTCTTTATGTTGATCTGGGGAATTAGCTCTGGTTTGGCGGCGATTTCGGGGATACTCCTATCTCCCATTAGTGCTATTTCGCCCTATATGGGGATCATTGCCATCAAGGCATTTGCGGCGGCCGTTTTGGGGGGGTTCAATAGCCTTCCCGGGGCAGTGATTGGAGGATTCCTATTGGGAATTATTGAAAACATCAGCGCCATCTATATTTCTTCGGCTTACAAGGATATTTTAGCTTTTTTGGTCCTCATTGTGGTTTTGGTCTTCAAACCGGCAGGGATTCTCGGAACGGAAACGATCCGCAGAGCTTAAAAAGAGCACCTATGAAGAACTTATCTAAGATTTTACTGCTGGCCTTTTTTTTGGCCCTGCTGATTTTGCCTCCCTTTTTGGATGCCTATGTTGTTTATTTGTTGAATATAATTTGCATTTCGATCTTGGTGTCTACAGGGCTGAACCTGGTTACCGGATACGCCGGTCAGATCAATTTAGGGCAGTCCGGCTTTGTGGCGATTGGGGCGTATGCCACTACAATTCTCATGACCCGCCTGGGCATTTGGTTTTGGGGGGCGTTGCCTCTGGGGGCAGTCATTGCCGCCCTGGCCGGATTCGGGATCGCCGTCCCTTCTCTTCGCCTGCGGGGCGTTTATCTGGCGCTGGTCACCTTTGGCTTTGCTGCTATCGTGGAGATGATTCTCGTGCACTGGGTTTCTCTAACTCGCGGACCCGATGGACTTGCCGTTCCTTCTCCCCAACTAGGTTCCATTACTTTAAATTCTGATTTAAAGATGTTTTATCTCAATTTTTCCATCACTGTGCTTATGGTCTACATAGCCCAAAATATCATTCATTCCCGCGTGGGCCGAGCCTTTGTCTCCATCCGGGACAGCGAACTCGCTGCTCAGGCTGTGGGAATTGATCTGACGGCCTATAAAATTATTGCTTTCGTTTTGAGCGCCTTCTATGGAGGGCTGGCTGGTGGACTCTATGCGGCTTTGGTTATGTTCATAAGTCCGGACGCTTTTAGCGTCTTGGAGTCAGTTATATATATCACCATGATCGTAGTCGGAGGGATGGGCAGCATCCTGGGCGCAATCATCGGCGGGGCAACGGTCAGTTTATTGCCCGAGCTATTGAGAGGGCTGAAAGAGGTTCAAGAGTTCATGTTTGGAGCTATTCTGGTCATCAGTCTGATTTTTCTACCGAATGGGCTCGTGGGTCTCTTTGCCAGATTTCGAAAAGCCCCCAAAATTGGCGAGTGACCGGAAATGCAAGATCATCCAAGTCAGGCTCCTATCCTGCAGATTGAAGATCTTTCCGTATATTTCGGCGGTCTGGCGGCCTTGTCGGGTTTCAATATGAAGGTGAATCGCGGGGAGATTCGTGGGATTATTGGACCCAATGGCGCCGGAAAGACAACTCTTTTCAATGTTATCAGCCGTTTCTATACTCCTTCCAGTGGAAAGATCCGATTTGAAAACCAGGATCACCTGACTTTCAAGGCTCATCAAGTCATAACCTTGGGGATCTCCAGGACATTCCAAAAGAGCGAGCTTTTTAAATCGTTAAGCGTTTTGGAAAATGTGCAGATGGGTCTCCATATTCAAATGAAGGCCAGCTTCTTGAGTGCATCTATCCAGCTCAAAGGCATCCAGGAAGAAGAGAGACATTCTCGACAGAGGGCCATGGAAATATTGGAAATCCTGTCACTGCAAAAATATCGAGGAATGCCCGCTTCTCTTCTTCCCATTGGCAAGCAAAGACTTTTGGAAATTGGCCGGGCGGTTGTTTCTCATCCTAAGCTGCTCCTTTTAGATGAACCCGCAAGTGGCATGACCTATGCTGAAAAATCGAATCTGGTGGATATGCTTTTCAAGATCCGGGAACAGATGGATCTGACCATCTTACTGGTGGAGCATGATATGAAAGTGGTTATGAATATTTCAGATGGATTGACAGTCCTCAATTATGGAAAGATCATTGCCGAAGGGGAGCCGGCTGAAGTTCGGAATAATCCCTTGGTCATTGAAGCCTATATGGGAAAGTCCAGGTAATTTTGATGCTTACTCTCCGATCGGTCAGTGCCTATTACGGGAAAGTCCAGGTTCTCAAAGATATTTCCTTAGAAATCCAGGCGAAAAAGATCGTAACCCTATTGGGGGCGAATGGAGCGGGAAAGACCACTACCATGCGGACAATCACCGGCCTCCTGCCGCCCGCGCGGGGACGGATTGAATTGGAAGGCAAAAGGATCGATCGGCTTCCTCCAAACAGAATTGTTCAGTTAGGAATTTCCATGGTTCCGGAAGGAAGACTGATCTTTCCCCAGATGACGGTTTATGAGAATCTGGAAATTGGTGCTTTTATTCGCAGGGACGCCAAGGGAGTGCGGGAAGACTTCAACAGGGTCTTCGAGATCTTCCCCGTTCTTAAGGAAAGAAGAAATCAGCTCAGTGCCACTCTCAGCGGGGGGGAGCAGCAAATGCTGGCGATTGGCCGGGCCCTTATGTCCAGACCGAAGATCTTGCTCTTAGATGAGCCATCGTTAGGCCTGGCCCCTCTACTTGTAAATATGATTTTTGATGTTATTGAAAAAATCAACATCCAGGAACAGTGTACCATGTTCTTGGTGGAACAGAATGCCCGAATGGCCTTCTCCATTTCGCACTTCGGATATATCATGGAGGTTGGCGAAGTGGTTTTGCAGGGCGAGGCCGAAAATTTACAGAGAAATGATGATGTAAAGAAGGCATATCTCGGAGAATGAGAGAGCCGAAAAAAGAAAAAAGGAGGTAAAGGCAATGAGAAAGAACATCTTATTGAGTTTGGGGATGATGGCTTTAGTCTCCATCTTTGTTCTGCCCCCCATCGGTGAGGCCGGCGAGAGAGATGGGGTTACCGACAAAGAGATTCTCATTGGAGGTCTGGGACCTATGACCGGTCCTGCCAGTAACCTTGGCCCTATGGTTGATCTGGGGGGCAAGCTCGCGGTGAAGCATATCAATGAGGCGGGAGGCATCCATGGGAGAAAACTCCAATACCTGATGGGCGATACAGTATGCGGATCGAGCCAAGGACTGGCCATCGCCAAAAAAATGATTTTTAACGACAAGGTTTTTGCTTTCCATGGTTTGGTATGCACTCACGTGGGGATGGCCATCCGCCCATTGTTGGAAAAAGAAGCAGTTCCTCTCGTTATTAGTATCGCCCAAGGGCATAAGGTCCTGATTCCCCATAGCAAATACCTTTTCCGCGTTCTACCGCCGACGAGTGTGACCGGAACACTCATGGGGAAGTTCTTGAGGGAGTACTTCCCCCAAAAATACACCAAGGTTGCCATTTTGCATACGCAAGAAGAATATGGGGCGAGCGGCAAAGACGGGTTGGTTGCTCAACTGGAGAAGTATGGCATCAAGCCTCTGGCCATTGAAACCCATAAGATTGGAGACACAGACTACAACGCTCAGCTTCTGAAGATCAAAGGATTGAACCCTGAGGTCCTTTTCATTCAGAGTTATGTTAAAGATATGGCCCTGATTCTCAAGCAGGCCCATGATTTGGGGCTGGATTGCGTCAAGATCGGGTATATGGGGTCAGATTTTTCCATTATTCCCGCCCTGGCAGGCAAAGAGGCTTTAAAGAAATACTATGGCCCCATACCCCTTTTGGACGCGATCAGAGGGGAGAGGCTAAAGCCTTTCATTGAGATGTATGAGAAGGAGTATCCCGAGTATATGAAAAACCCCAATAACCCCTCCAGTAGCGACGTATCATGTTACGTGGCCATGCTTTTGATGGGCGAGGCAATGAAAAGAGCAGGCCGGGACCTCACGCGAACGAAATATATCACGGCGTTGGAAAGCATCAAGGATTTTAAATATCCTGGGTACCCGCCGATAACTTTCTCTCCAACGCAACACGAGGGCGTTTTGCAAGAACGTTTTGTGCGCTATGTGGAAGGGGAGGCGAGAGTCATAGATATGGATATAAAAATGGATTGAGCGTAACTTCAATAGCATTCCTCTGGGGCGAATCGGGTTGCCAGAAGATGTAGGGAAAGCCGTGGTCTTTTTATGCTCTGACAAGGCCGGTTACATCACCGGCGAGGTTCTACATGTGAATGGTGGGTTATCCATGTAAAAGAATTGGTAGCGAGAGAGTTCAAGAATAAAAACTGGGAAAGGAGAAAGCATAAATGGTTAAGCAGATTTTTGCCATCAAAAGAAAACCCGGAATGACCTTTGAGGAGTTCAAAAGGTATTATCTGGCGGTGCATGCCCCTCTGGTTAGGAAATCATTCCCGGAAATTCGCAAGTATGTGGTCAACCTGGCTCTGCAGCGGGGCAAAGAAACCCCCTATGATGCCGTAACGGAAATCTATTGGGATAACGTTGAAACCATTATCAGAATTGCCAAGTCGGATACCTATAAGAATGTGATTATGCCCGATGAAGATAATTTCGCCGATCGCCAATCGGGAGTAGTAGTGCTCACGGAAGAATACCCGCAAAAATAGTGCTGGCAAAAAGATGCGGGGTCGACAGCGGGTGTTTGCTCGCTTCGCCAGCTATCGTCCATTAGGAGTGTCAGGCCCAACAATTTCGTTGGCGCAGGAAGAAGGGAGAAAAGAGATATGGGCCAACGGTGAAGGAGGACGGGGTGAACTCTCTTGTAAAGTTATTCGAACCCGGTCGTATTGGCACAATGCAGTTATCCAACCGCATTATTATGGCTCCCATGGCCACCCTGTACGCCCATGAAGACGGTACAGTTTCTGATCGCCTCTGCCGCTACTACGTGGAGAGAGCGAGAGGGGGCGTGGGGTTGATTATCGTCGAGAATATAGCCGTAGCTCCAGAAGGCAAGGTCGACCGAAGAGAGCTGAGAATCTATAGGGATGAGTTTATTCCCGGGCTTAAGCGTCTCTTTACCTCTTTGCGGCCCTACGGACCTAAGATTGCCGTCCAACTTCACCATACCGGTAGGCAGACAACTGCCGAGGCCGCCGGAGGCCAACCAGTGGCTCCCTCCCCCATTCCTTGCCCTCTAAGAAAAGTGGTTCCCCGGGAGCTGGCCACTGGGGAGGTAGAAGAGCTGGTGGAGGCTTTCGCTGAGGGAGCTCGGAGAGCAAAGGAGGCCGGGTTTGATGGGATTGAATTTCACGGTGCCCATGGCTACCTGATTTGCCAGTTTCTTTCGGCCTATTCCAATAAGAGGACCGACAAATATGGGGGAGACCTGGAGAACAGAATGAGATTTGCTCTGGAGATCGTGGCCCGATCCAAAGAAAAGGTTGGCCGTGATTATCCCATGCTCTTCCGCTTCAGCGCGCAGGAGTTTGTGGCCAATGGACTGACCCTGGAAGAAACTCGGATCTTAGCCCGTAGGCTTCAAGATGCCGGTATCCACTGCCTGGATGTATCCGCGGGCAATTACGAGGCTGGGCACATGGTCGTGCAGCCGTCCTGGTTGCCGCGGGGGTGCCTTGTTCCCTTGGCTGAGGAGATAAAGAAGGTGGTAGATATTCCTGTGAGCGTGGCGGGGAGGATTAGTGACCCGGCTCTGGCCAATTCTATCATTGAGCAGGGAAAGGTTGATTTCGTCTCCCTGGGCCGCCCCTTGCTCGCTGATGCCTATTGGGCCAACAAGGCCAAAGAGGGGAGAGTGGAAGACATTCTCAAGTGCATTGCCTGCTGCCATTGCGCAGACATAACACCTGGGGAAGGGCAGCCCCTGACCTGTGCAGTCAATGCCACTGTGGGGAAGGAAGAGTTCATGCCCATGCCAGCGCCGAAACCGAAGAGGGTATTGGTCGTCGGTGGAGGTCCGGCAGGGATGGAGGCAGCACGGGTAGCTGCCCTCAGAGGGCATGCGGTAACCCTTTACGAAAAAGAAAAGAATCTCGGCGGTCAGTTGCTCATGGCTTCTGTTCCGCCAGGCAAGAAAGAGATTGCCACCACAACGGTATACCTCCGCAGGCAGGTTTCGAAATTGGGAGTCAAGGTTAAGACAGGTGAGAGGGCCACTGTGGAATCGGTTACCCAGATGAATCCCGATGCGGTGGTGATAGCGACCGGATCTTCAACCCTGCTCCCTGACATTGCCGGGGCGAATTTACCTCTTGTGGTGATGGCCAGAGATGTGATCATGGGGCGGAAGGCAGTTGGGCAGAGAGTGGTGGTTGTGGGTGTTAATCGGGTGGGCTGTGAGACGGCTGAGCATCTTGCCAAGCGGGGCAAAGATGTCACCTTGGTTAAGATGCCTGGTGAGGGGCGTCTGGCGATTGACGTTGGCATATTGAGCCGGAAGAATTTCTTGCGCAAGCTGCGAGGATCTCCAGCAAAGATTGAAGCAGAGAGCTATGTGGAGGAAATTACCCCCGAAGGAGTTGTGGTCAGGAATAATGGGCAATCTACTCTGATTAAGGCCGATAGCGTGGTATTGTCTCCGGCGCCGAGTCCTGATAGGCAAATGGCAGAACACCTAAAGGATCGAATCCCTGAATTATATATTATCGGTGATGCGGCGGGGGGGTACAGAATTCTTGATGCCATCCATCAAGGCTTCCAAGTAGCTTGTAAGCTTTAGGGGCAAGAAGAAATTGGGAGAAGAGAAGGCGGATATGCCCAAAGAACAATCAGGGTGGCCCCAAAGAATTCAGGGTGTTAGGAGAATGAGGAAATAATAGAGGGAGAAACGTTGCAGGAATTAACACTCGGAGAAGGGTTAAGGCTTAACGCCGTAAGATTTCCGGATAAGGAGGCCTTGGTCTACCAGGATAAGAGGCTTTCTTTCCGAGAATTGAATGCCCGGACGAACCGCTTGGCGAATGGGCTTGCCTCCCGGGGACTCAAAAAGGGAGACAAGGTTGCCATTCTCCTACATAACTGTTCTGAATATTTGGAAATCTTTTTTGGATTGGCAAAAGCCGGGATCCTTTCTGTACCTTTGACCTATCGTGCGGTGGCCAAAGATCTGGAATATATGATCAATCATTCTGATGCTCAAGCCCTAATTTTTGGAGAAGAATTTGAAGAGATCGTAAACGCTGTCAAGCCCCAGCTCAAGGAAGTGAAGAAATATTTTGTCCTCGGGCAAGAGACAGTCTCCTGGGCGGAAAACTACGAAGCTCTCCTTTCCTCTAGCCCGGAGCAGGAACCAGGTACTCCGGTTCATGAAACCGATCCCATCTGGATTACCTACACCTCGGGTACGACCGGGTCCCCCAAAGGATGCGTGGGGTGCCATAGAGGATGGGTTTTGCAATTGCCTTTCATGGCCCTGGAATTTGCTGTCCGCCAGAATGATATTTTTCTAAATACCGGCCCCATTTATCATGTTGCGCCCTACCACCTGTGTTTATTGTTTCTATATATTGGAGCTAAGGTAGTTATTATGAAGGAATTCGATCCGCTCGAGACTCTGCGATTCATCGAAAAGGAGAGGATTACCGCTATTTTTATGGTGCCCACGATGTTCAATTTTATTCTGAATCTTCCCGAGGAAGCCAAACGAGGATGGGACCTGCGCTCTTTGCGCGTTATGATCGTAGGAGGTGCTCCTCTCCTTACGAAAACAAAGGAGGAAATTCTCCAATATTTTTCCTCGGCAAAATTGCATGAATTCTATGGAGCGACGGAATTAGGGATTGTAACGACTCTTCGGCCAGAAGACCAATTGAGGAAAGTTCGCTGTTGCGGAAAACCTTTTACCGGAGTTGAGATTAAGCTCTTGGATGGTGAAAGGAGGGAAGTAAAGGTCGGGGGGGTAGGAGAAGTTTACATGAAGGGATTTAACACCTTCCAGGAGTACTATAAGAATCCTGAGGCCACAAAGGAGAGTCGTTTAGGAGATTGGACCACTGTCGGAGATATGGCTCGCATGGATGAAGAGGGGTATTACTACATTGTCGATCGGAAGAAAGATATGGTCATTAGCGGAGGGGTCAATATTTATCCCATCGAGGTGGATGAAGTGATTCAAAAACACCCGAAGGTGGTGGAAGTGGCGGTGGTTGGGATTCCCGATGAGGTATGGGGGGAGTCGCTCAAGGCGGTGGTTGTTTTGAAGGAAGGAGAGAAGGCCACAGAAGATGAGGTGAAAAAATTCTGTGAGGGGAAGCTGGCCAAGTATAAGATTCCCCGTTCGGTAGAGTTTGTCTCTTCCCTGCCGAAAACTCCTGGGGGGAAGATTCAGAAGTCAGTCATTCGGGCTCAGTACTGGAAGGATCGGCAAGTAAAAGTTTAGAATCATTAGGCCAGGTCTGAATCCTTCGGCCGGGAAAAATTAGAAAGGGGGTAAGAGTAATGAGAAAGAATATTTTTTTAGGTGTTTTGGTCGGGGCCATTTTTTCTCTTATTTGTACGAATGTGATCTCCAACGCTGGGGAACGAGATGGCGTAACAGACAAGGAGATCCTGATTGGAGGTCTGGGACCCATGACGGGACCGGCGAGCAACCTCGGTCCCTGTGTTGAACTGGCGGGCAAGCTTGCTGTGAAGCAAATCAACGCGGCCGGAGGCATTCATGGGAGGAAGATCAAATACCTGATGGGCGATACGGTTTGCGGCTCCAGCCAGGGATTAGCAGTTGTCAAGAAAATGATCTTCAATGATAAGGTTTTTGCTTTTCACGGGGTGGCCTGCACCCATGTAGGAATGGCCATTCGCCCGATGCTGGAAAAGGAAGGGGTTCCGCTGATCATTCCCATCGCCCAAGGGCATAGGATTTTACAACCCAACAGCCCAGTGATCTTCCGGACTATCCCGCCGACCAATATCACGGGAACTCTCATGGGAAAATTCATGCGGGAATTCTTCCCCAAAAAATACACCAAGATCGCTGTCATTCACACCCAAGAAGAATATGGAGCCAGCGGAAAGGATGCTTTGCTCATCCAGCTGAAAAGATATGGGATTGAGCCGATGGCGATCGAGACTCATAAAATTGGTGATACCGATTACAGCGCCCAGCTCCTGAAGATAAAGACTCACAATCCGGAAGTCCTTTTGCTATTTAGCTACAGCAAGGATATGGGCCTTATTCTCAAACAGGCGCATGAATTGGGTTTGGATTGTGTCAAAATCCTATATATTGGTGGAGATTATCCCATAGTTTCCGCGCTGGCGGGGAAAGAGGCTTTAAAGGAAGCTTATGGCCCAACCTATCTCTTGGATTCGGTCAGAGGGGGGAAGCTGAAGTCATTCGTTGAAATGTATGAAAAGGAGTATCCCGATTACATGAAAAATCCCAATAACCCCTCGATTAACGATGTAGGATCTTACGTGGCTTTTCAAGTGATCATCGAGGCATTAAAGAGGGCAGGCAAGGACCTAACCCGAGCGAAGTACGTCGAGGCGCTGGAAAGCCTGAAGGATTTTAGGATGCCATGGGTTCCCCCGATAAGTTTTTCACCCACGCAACACGAGGGCCTTCTTCAAGAGCGTTTTTATCGCTATGTGGACGGTAAGGATGTGATTATTGATATGGATTTAAAAATGGACTGAAACCGTTCAAAATACCCACAGCGCTGTAAGACTCGTGATCAAACAGAAAGAAAGCGCTGCCCGATATTCGCAAATATAAGATAAACTTTGCCATCCAGGGAGGGAAAGAAACCGCCTTTGACGCCGTGACTGAGCTTTACTGGGATGATATTGAGGCGATTGTCAAAATGCTGAAATCTGATCTATACAAAAATGTTATTGTGCCCTATGAAGAAAAGTTCATGGCCTTGAAGGAAATCAAAGTAATTCTAACCGAAGAATACTTGCAAAAATAAGGCCGAGATATGATTTATTGAGGATGCCGGAATGGGTCGAAGGCCCTCAAGCGGTGGTGTCAGAGACTCACCTGGGAGGGTGCAATGACTGTGAATGAGATGCGGGAGAAAGCGTTTCAGATGATGATGAAGCGCTTCCATTGAAGCCAGGCCATTCTTGCGGTCGGGCAAGAGAAGCTGGGGAAGAAAGACGAGGAAGTCATCAAAGCTATGGGAGCCTTCGGGGGAGGCCTGGGTGGAAATGGGGAGGTCTGTGGAGCGGTTGTGGGGGCGCTGGGGGTTTTGGGGTTGAGGTTTAGCCGCGGCCGGGAGGAAGAAAAAGAGGACCCGAGGATCTGGGCCTATGCCCAGGAGCTTCTGCGGCGCTTCCGAGAAGAAATTGTCCAGAGCCACGATAGCATCCTTTGCCGACAAATCGTTGGCGTAGACTGGACAGATCGGGAACAAGTCAGAAGATTCTATAAAGGAGAGAAAGTGCTGGAGTGCGGCCGCATCGTCGGAGAGACTGCCAAGCTCATTGGAGAGTTGCTGGAGCGGCCGACTTCATGAGGCCCGTCAGTCCACGATCTGGTACCGAGGAGGAGTGATGGACTCGCTCTTGCAGATCGGGCATCGACTGGGTGGGCTCAATCGATCTCGTTTTCTAAAAGAGAAACCGCATCCCTTGCAGGTCGCCGGTTCCATCGTTAGGCGTTTCGGGTGGGCAGACTTGGCAATATGCTGGAGATGATCGAGAACTTCTCTTTCGCGAATCCGAAATAGTTGCGAGATTTCCCTCAGGTCCAGCAATTCTCGCTCGAGAGCCTCGGCGATTTCCTTTCTTAAAGTTGGCATATTCCTTTCCTTAATTGGGACGCAGATTCACCCTGTTAGATATTTCCTATCTAACAGGGTAAACGCCGATTATCAGGACTTAAATCAAAACAAAAAAATCCATCATAGCGCTCTCGCTCAAAAATCCCCCCTTGCCCCCCTTTTTTAAAAGGGGGGTTGGGGGGATTTAGAGTTAATCATTAAATCTTTTTCTGCGCATTGATCTGCGTTAATCTGCGTCCTAAGTTATGTCGCTGCGCAAAATTTGCGATTTTCCAGAGTCTCCATGAACGCTTCGATGCGTGTCTTTATCTGGGCATCAGAATAGGCTCGGGCATCGGTCATATCCGCCTCGATAACCAGGCTGGGAACTGCGGATCTTTCGTAGATGAGCCTCTGGATGTCATATTGCCCCAAGGAATAGGGCTTGCAGCTCCGATTGGAATGGATGATCAGCCCATCCACTGAAAAGCGCGTCAGCAGGTCCAGAATCCGTTCGACCATCAGGTCAATACTGATGTTCAGGTAGACCATGGTATAGGCCTGGGACAGCCCTTCTAAGGGATCACGTGTGCTCAGGCCTGCAAACACCCAGGCATTCGTATAGGTGTCGGCAACGAGGCAGGCTCCATAAGATGCGAAGAGCTGGGAAAGCTCGCGCATCTTGTACCAGATGGGAATGTTGTCCCAGAGGAGACGAAATTTTTCCTCGGGCACCGCGCTGATTCCCCGGCGGATCCTCTCCTTAAGCTCGGCCTTCATTTCGCGGTAAAAATCTACTACTTCCTTCGTTCCGCGAAGGGTAACGATGGGGGCCATGTTAATAAAAGCATCGAAGCAGCTCATGGGGGAAGGGCGATTTGTGCATTGATCCAAGACTTCCTTCCAGAGCATGGCTGATTCTCCGGAATACTGGACCACCTCTGCCAGCCGATCGCGGTCAAATTTTTTCCCGGTCTGGGATTCTAAGAATTCGATCAATTCTTCAAATTGCTGCCGGACATAAACCAGACTTTCCGGTATCAATTGCCGATGAATGAAGGGCGTGTCGAGGAAGAAAAGGGGAACGTCAAAAAGGCGGCTTAAAGCCTGATACCATTTCAACACTGTGCCACAGATGTTGTTGCAGGCCAGGAGGAAATCTGGCCGAGGCAGCCCACCGATCGGGCTTTTCTTGCTAATGGCCGATCCGATATCTCCTCGGGCATAAGAACAGAGGTCTCGAGAGTAACCCAACTCTTCCGCTACTTCACAGACTTCAACGGACATGCGGGCCGCGCCCAGCATGGCCCCATGGTTCTCCGGATAAATGGGGATGATATCCGCAGCTAACAAGAATTCCACCGGGCCCCCGCTGGTGATCCAGGCAATCTTCTTGTCCGAACCCTCGGCCATCTTGGCCCCCATATAATACCGGGTCATCAATTCCTTCATCTTTTGGGAGGCTCGCAAACGGCGATTTTCCCCATCTCTATCAATTTCGGCCATCTTAACCTCCGAGGGTCTCGACGAAAGCTTGCACCCGGGTCTCCATAGCCCCCAGGGGTGGGCCTCCTGGCTCGATCTCTAAGAGCAGGGAAGAGATTTTTTGTTCTTCGAGCTTCTTTTTTAGGGAGGGATAATCGAAAGCATGGGGGTCGCAAAATTTGAGAAGGACGAAGACCACTCCCTGGGAGCGGGAGGAGACAACTCTTTCTATGAACTCATCGCCCCTGTCAATTCCGGGATTATATTTGCAAGGGCAGGGAACTTTTTTGATTAAACGATCGGCCAACGCTTCCAGGGGATCTCCCTCGTTGGTCACTTCTCCGGCAAAATATCTCCATCCCGTACAGAGGTCATCGGCGACTACGGAAGCTCCACATGCTTCCAGGAGGTCAAAAATCTCTGGTTGATCGCAAATACTGCCGGCCAGGAAGAGGCGGATCTTGTCTGAAGAGGAGGGTGGTTTTCCTTTGGCCAAAGGCAGCAGCTTTCTCAAGGCGGCGTTGTGTTCTTCTTTGGGTAAAAAGGCCGCCGTATTGAAGATGGTCAGGAACTCTGCGGCTGAAAGGTGGCCCGAATTACTCGCCCTGAGGCGGTAAAATTCCTTGAGGAGGGAGCGGTTTTCATTGAAAATGGTGATGGACGCATGCAGGTCCTCGTCAGAGATGGAATGACCGATAAGATCCTGCAAACCTAACCGAAAGCGGCGCAGCTCATGGAGAAGATAAGACCTGGCGCTTTTCGTGTGCAATTTAACCGGTAGGACCAGGTCCCAGTGAAAAGGGAAGCGCAAGTTCTCCCTCCAGATGTCTGAGAGCCGTTGGATGGAGTCGCATGTGTGGGGGAAAACCGTTCCCTTAAGAAAATCTAACTCTCCCCGGAGGCCTGCTTCCAGGCAGCTCTGAATCAACGAGCAGCTATAGCTCTGGAGATGCTTGGACGCCAAGGAGAGGCGCTCTTTTGATTTGAGGATGCGCACGGGCAAGAGGCCTGCCGCGTGGATTATCTCTTCCGGTGTGTTGGTGCAAAAGTAACCCAGAATCTTTTTTCCTGTCTTTTTCTTCCAGCTTCTGAGATAAAGGAAAGGGGCTTCGGAAATTTCCCTTAATTCGCTGAGTACCTGTTTCTCTTCCATGGTCTAATTCCTGGATTTATTTTTTGCCATTCTACCCGAAACGAAATTCTCCGTCTATGCTAAATTGATCTTCTAAGCCCCCTTTTTTTCTTAACAGAAATATGGTTTTTGCCCAAAATCCCCCCATAAACTCTATTATCAGGCTCATTCTGTAATCGCCGGAATGATGAAAATCATCGAATCCCGTCGCGATTTGAGATGAAATATGAAAAAAATCATGCTATGGAATAGATTTTTGAGGGAGAATGAAGGGCGTCAATCCGTACAGACCTGATTTCTCTATTCTTAGGGGGATGGACGGGCTAAGATAGGGAGAGTAGCGGAAATTTCCTGGCGGGAGCGGAGCTGAGAGGCATGCCTCAATGGGCGAGTTTTGCGGTTTTTTTCTCGATCGTTTCATCGATTTATGGCACGGCGCATTATTACATCTATTCCTGGTTTGTCCGGCTGGTAGAGCCTTCCAAGAAGGTGCAGGGTCTTCTTCGTCTCTTCTCCATCTTCTTAGTGGCATCTTTTCCCGCTGCTAAGGTTCTCGGGTGGTATGACTTCAACGTTTTTAGCTATCTCTTAACCCTAATGGCATCGGTCTGGATGGGATTGGTCCTCTACCTCTTCCTTTTTGCCCTGGGATGTGATCTGCTGATCGCTCTTTTCAAAGCGTTTTTTTCCGGGCCGAAGGTTTCTTCCAGGCGCTCCCTTTTTAAGCGCCGCCTGTTAGTGGCGGGCATTGGTGGATGTGTTCTCATGATCGGCGGATTGGCCCTGAAAGAAGCCCGGGATCTGCGCGTGACCCGGCTGGAGATCTCTCTCCGAGGGTTACCCCCTGAGTTGGACGGATTTTCCCTGGTGCAGGTTTCGGATGTTCATTATGGGATGCTTACCGAAAACGGAAGGCTTTCACTGATCATAAGTCGCATCAATGAGCTCCAGCCGGATGTTGTGGTCATAACCGGTGACTTGGTGGATGAGGGAATCTCCCACATGGAGGAAATGTCCGTTCCTCTCTCGCGCCTGAAGAGCCGCCAGGGTATCTTTGCGGTTACCGGTAATCATGAGTATTATGCCGGCGTGGACCGGGCCATAGCCATAATGAAGGGAGCAGGAATAAGAGTCCTGCGCAATGAGGTGGCGATTTTAAATGGAGGGCTGCAAATGGTGGGAATCGATGACCCGACAGGTTCTCGCAGGATAGGGAGTCCAGCACCTGATTTCGAAAAGATTCTGGCCCGCCTTGATCCCCAAAAACCTTCCATTTTGCTTTACCACCAGCCCATTAGATTTGAAGAGGTAGCCGCAGTTGGCGTGGACCTCCAGCTGAGCGGACATACCCACGGAGGACAACTTTTTCCCGTCCGCCTCACCTCCCAAATGATCTATCCGCGAACACCGGGCCTGCATCAAATCGGTAAGAGCTACCTGTATGTCAGCAGGGGAGCAGGAACCTGGGGACCACCCATGCGCCTTTTATCTCCACCCGAAATAGTTTACATTCGCCTCCACTCGGCCAAAGGTGGAAAAGGGGAAGGTAAAAGCGGGGGGATTTTAAAAGCTGTTTTCTAATTAATTACTGCCCCCAGCAGCTCCTGCATGAGGGGGCGGGCCTTCTCCTCGGCCAGGCAATACTGCAATTGAATGAACTTTGAGCGGAAGCGGGTAACTTCCTCTCCTGCCTCCCGCTCATGCCGGATGATTTCAGCCATGATCGCGGCCAATTCTTCAAAATCCTTTTCTTTCATGCCAAAACGGGTCATCTCCTGCACCCCCATCCGCAGGCCACTGCTGGCGGTGAACCCTTCATCATCAGGTAAAGCCTGGTAGTTGACGATGATGTTGTTGTGCTCCAGTTTCTTGGCCACCTCAGGGCCGCGGGCGTAACCGACGCGCAAAAGCACCTGGTGGGTTTCGGTGTAGCTGATCTTAGGGTCTCCTTCAACTTGCAGGCCATTATTTTTCAGGGCCCGGGCAAAGGCTTTGGCATTGGCAATGGTTTGCTTCTGGTATTCATCAGCAAAGGCGTTCATCTCATAGGCCGACAGGAGAAGGCCCAGGAGGGTTCCCAAGTGGTGATTGCTGACGCTCCCGGGAAAGGTGCGTCGGGAGATGGTATTCCAGAGTTCGTGGTATTCAGAATTTTCATCAAAGTTACTTCCGACGACCCCTCTTTGGGTTCCGAAAAAAGTCTTGTGGGTTGAGCCGGTGACAATATCCGCGCCCTCCTGGAAGGGCTGCTGGAAATAAGGGCCGATGAGCCCGAGGACATGGGCCATATCGTACATGATCAAGGGCTTCTCTTTCATTCCTTCTATCATGCGGCGCAGGTCTGTCAAGGGCTCTCGCTGCAGGACCATGCTCTTTCCCAGGATGATGAGCTCGGGGTTATGGTCATGGAGATATTGCTCCGTACGCGGCAGATCTATCTGATAGGGGTTTTCTTCCAGGACGGGAAAATTTACCGCCCCAGGCCTTTCAGCCTGGGGGTCTATGGCTAAGAAATCCCTTAAAGCGCCCATGGGTTGGGAGCTGAGGTGTCCCCCTCGTCCTAAGTGATGGTTCATGGCCTTTCTTATGCGCCTGGGTTCGGACTTTCGGTCGAAGCGATTGATATAATCCACCAAGGCGCTGTAGACTGCGGTATTGGCCATCTGCCCGCTGATTATTCGCGTCTCCACCTGGGAACATCCCAAATATTTCTTCATTTCTTCTTGGAGCCTGGCCTCGACTTCTTCGATGAAAGTCGTCCCCTGATAGAAATAAACATCCGCCTCTCCCAGAAGTTTAAGATGTCTGTGCTCGGCGTACCTGGTGCAGGGATCAGCAATAGAGAGTAGTTTTACTAAGGGGGAAGGGGTTTGCTCCGAGGGGATGAGGTTAATCGTCTCCCTTTGCCTCCAGAGCGTATTTTCTTGCGCTTTCCTCATCAGGGACTGGACACTCATTTCCAGCGGTGCCGCAGGGGAGGGCTTCCATCTGCTCACTTCCTCCACATGAACAGGCCTGGCGTAAGGAGGAGCTTCGGAGCCCAGATGTCGTTTGACCACCACGCCATCGAGAAATTTTCCCCGGCTTAAAATCTTCACGGCTTGGCCCTCTTTAATCCCGGCATTCAAGTGGGCAAGAGCAATTCCCCTCCTTCCATTCTCCAGCCCGATCGTTGAAGAAATACCTGTCCCTGTAAATTTCCAGTAAGGGACCACTGTGCCACTGGTTATGTGTCCGATGAGTGCATCTCCTGTGTAGACTGGGAAATTTTGCCTGGCTACACCGTCTGACAGGATAGCCACCGGAAAGATCCTCCGGGGCACCAGAAGCATATCCAGGTGAAATCCCCCCCGTCCCTCTTCTCGGAGCTTAACTTCCTGAAACTGTTTCCATAGAGCTACTTTTCCTGTGTAATTCCCCTTGATGCTGGAAAAACTCAGGGCAATTTTGGCGGCGGAAATGGCCAGGATGGGAATTTCCTTACCTTCAAAGTCAGGACCGAGCTCATGGCCATGGAGCGGCAGACCGGCCTCTAAGCGCAAGGTATCGCGGGCGCCCAGGCCTGCAGGAACGATTCCTTCTTTTGCGCCAGCCTGAAAAATTCTTTCCCAGATCATGAGGGCTTCATCTGCTGGGAAGAAAAGTTCAAAGCCCAAGGGCTCCCCGGTGTAGCCGGTTCTCGATATCATTACGGCCATCCCATCGATTTTAGCCTTCCGCAAATGATTCCGGGAAGGAGGAGGAAGAATGGAGGTCTCTCCTAATATTTTTCCCAGGGTAGCCTTCGAACGCGGCCCCTGCAATGCGACCATGGTGATTTCTTCTGTTTTATCTTCCAGGGTGACGCGGGGGAATTTTTTCAGAAGTTCTTGGAGCCAGGCCCAATCTTTTTCAGAATTGGAAGCGTTGACGACCAAAAGGTATTCCTTTTCCTCCAGGCGATAGAGGTAGGCATCGTCGATAGCCGCACCATTGTCATCGGCGATGATGGTATATTGGGCCTGTCCCGGCTCTAAAGCGGCAACATTGTTCGTGAGGGCATATTGTAGGAAGGGGAGGGCCCCTTCTCCGGTGATGGAAAATCGACCCATGTGGGAGACATCAAACAAGCCGCCAAACTTGCGGGTAGCCAGATGTTCTTCGATGATTCCTGGCTTATAATTCAGGGGCATCTCCCAGCCGCTGAAATTCACCACGTGAGCTCCGTGGCTCTTGTGCCAGGAATGGAAAACAGTTTTCTTTGTTGCCTGATTCATTCTGGCCTCCTGATTTATAGAGAAGGACAAATCCCTTCTGAAGCTAACACTGGGCATAGGGGTTGTCAAGGAGCGAGAAAAAGGCCCCAAAAATATTATCTTGACTCGGTAGGAAGAAAATAATATTGAAACGGATGAAAATTTTCATTTTCTAAAATTTAGGCACTGGAGAATGCGATGGGATACGATTTTGATACGGTTCGGGAACGAAGGGGCACGGATAGTGTCAAATGGAAAAAATACGGGGGCGAAGTTTTACCCTTATGGGTTGCCGACATGGATTTTCCTTCTGCTGAGCCGATTATCCAGGCCCTTCGACAACGGGTCGATCACGGTTTTTTCGGGTATACCCGCCCCACGGAGGAATTGTGCCAGGTCATACAGGGGCGGCTCAAGAAACTCTACGGCTGGGGTATGCAGACGGAAGAGCTCTTCTTTCTTCCTGGGTTGGTGACGGGTCTGAATCTCTCTTTTCATGCTTACGCAGCTCCAGGAGAGGGAGTTTTAGTTCAACCCCCGGTTTACCATCATTTTGTCAGAGATCCTGTGATTCATGGGCGAGCCCTCATTGACCCTCCGTTAGTTCAGAGCGGGGATACCTACGAAATTGACTTTGACGCCCTGGAAAAGTCGATCACGGATCGCACGAAGATATTCATCCTCTGTAATCCCCACAATCCCGTGGCCCGAGTTTATCTGCGCGAGGAACTGGAGAAGCTGGCCGAGATCTGTTTACGCCATCGCTTGATCATCTGCTCAGACGAGATACACGGCGACCTCGTATATCCTGGCTACCAGCATATACCCATGGCCACCATAAGCCTGGAAGTGGCTGATAAGACTGTAACCCTCATGGCTCCCAGTAAAACCTACAATCTGGCTGGCCTGAGTTGCGGGTTCGCCATCATCAAGAACCCGGAGTTGCAAGAGGTCTGGAAAAATACCAGCTCTGGCCTCATCCCCGGGGTGAACATCATGGGGCATGTGGCTGCCTTGGCAGCTTATAAAGACGGGCAAGATTGGCTGGACAAGGTCTTGGTCTACCTGAAAGACAACCGAGATTTCTTAGCCCGATATGTTGAAGATAAACTTCCCGGGGTCCGCATGACCCGGATGGAGGCAACTTACCTGGCTTGGCTTGATTGCAGGAAGGCAGGGATTCCAGGGAACCCCTATGATTATTTCCTGAGAGAAGCTAAGGTCGCGCTGAACGATGGAATCGAGTTTGGAAGAGGAGGTGAAGGATTCGTACGATTGAATTTTGCCTGTCCTCGGAAGACTTTAGCGGAAGCCCTGGAGCGGATGTCGGGGGCATTGAAAAAGCTATAAAGAGTCCTTATTGCCGGAGCTATTGTTTTCCCTAAATCCCGCCGCTTTCTTTTGCCCTGTTTCCTTTCCGATTCTCGCTGTATTTTTGTTTCTTATCTTTTTTATGATTTCATCCATATCGAATCGCCACGACTTTCCGATCCTGAAAGCTGGAATTTCGCCGATGGAAGCCAACTTGTAAACGGTTGATTCAGTCAATTTTAGGTATTGACTCACTTGCTTTGTCGTGACAATGTTGGGCATCCCTACCTCATTCCATATCGGAGAGAAACTCTGCAAAAAACGGTGTTAGGAGAAAGCACGGGAAAAAGTAACTCCCTTCCGTTAAATCCGGCAAACCATCCCAAAAGATTTCTTCTTAGCTCTATTATTAGTTTCGGCATTTTTTAGATAAACTTTAATGGGGTTAAATAAGATATTTCATTTTAAATGGGGCAATATTCCGTAGAATTTATGCCGAGAGGAGATTATTTGCCAGATCACGCAAATTTTCCAAAACTCAGCTTCTCTCGGATGAGACAAAAAGGGGGAGAAAAAAATTCAAATTTTAAATGAGCTTTTATTATTTAAATTACGATAATTATTAGGATATTTGATTAGGAATTATGAGATTACTGCATAATCAACAGACCTTTTCTGTGAGATTTGGGCAGGGGCCGGAGACTAAGAGGACAGACAGTCCATCGCTCTCCAGACATTCTTTGAAAGCAGAAGCAAGAATCCTCTTCTCTCCGAAGGCTTCCACCGTACGGAGGGTTTTAAACCCTGCAGACCGCAGAATGGATTCAATTTTGATTCCCTCGCGCCTCTGGCCGCGGATGGTGAAATCACTGCCAGGATTGCTCTGACAACCCGTCATGGCAGTGGACCGATTGTCTAAGATTACGATCATGATCCTGGCCCCGCTGGCGGCGGCATTTAGATAAGCGGCAAGGCCTGTATGGAAGAAGGTAGAGTCCCCGATTAGGGCCACAATCCGTCGCTGCTCACCTGCCCATGCCAAACCCGAAGCCATGCCGATGCTCGCTCCCATGCAAAACTTGCAATCAAGCACCTGAAAAGGTTCGTTCATGAGACGGATCAAACAGCCGTCGTCGCCCACAAAGATGGGGCGTTCCTTAGGATCCTTCGGGAGCACAGTGGAAAAAGCTTCAAAGGCCTGATAAAAAGGGCACTGGGTAGGAAGAGGAAGAGAGACTACCCCCACTCCAGGAAACCCCTCTTTTTCCCAGGAAACCTCAGGCAAAATCTCTACCCCCAGGCATTGCTTGAGCGCGCTGGCCAGATGGCTGGGGAAGAGCTCACCGCTTGGAGGTAGGTGGCCCGTGTCCTTTCCATAAACCCGGACCCTTAAATTGTGGAGATGGGCCGAGGAGCGAAGGTACTGTTCGATCAATGGTTGAGTTTCTTCGGCGACCAACACGGCCTGCAGGCCAGATAAAAATCTTATTAGCTCCCCCTCTGGGGGTGGGTAAACCGTTCCCAACTTGAATACACTGAGTTCCTCTCCCTCTTTTTCTTTGACCAGCCGTAAGACCTTAGTCGCGGCATATCCCACCGCGAGGATTCCCTTCGGACCCTTAAGGATCATTCGATTGAATGGTGATCTGCTAAATTCGGCAACTATTTGCGGCCTTTTGCCATGAAGCTCCGCATGTTTTTCCGTAGGCCGAAGGGGGAGGATTTTCCATGATTTTAACTCGGAAAATGACCCTTTGGAGATTTTCGTTCGCTCTCCTTCAGTCTGGACCATTCCTCTTTCACAGGAACTGGCCCGGGTCTCACGGATGAAAACGGGCAGCCTGAACCTCTCTGAGAGAGTGAAGGCATATCTGGCCATATCATAGGCTTCCTGGGGAGAACTGAACTCTAAAAGGGGTACTTCGGCAGCCCGGATGAGAAGCCGGCCGTCCTGTTCATTCTGGGAGCCCCAGGCCCCTGGATCATCACCGAGAATGACGACCAGACCCCCAGCCACCCCTCCCAGGTTGGCCACCATCAAAGGGTCCATGGCAACATTGAGGCCCACGCTCTTGAAGCATACAGCAGCCCGTTTCCCACCCATCGAGGCCCCCAGAGCCATTTCGAAAGCGACCTTTTCATTGGCGGACCACTCGGCGTAGACATCTTTCTCTTCCGAGATTTCCACCAAATGTTCGAGGAATCTGGTCGAAGGGGATCCGGGATATCCTGTGGCCAAACACACCCCCGCCTCCCAGGCTCCCTGGGCTAATGCTTCATCTCCGGTCAATTGATAGGTCGGCATGGGTTTTTCCTCCAACTGGTAATCTTAAGCGGCTGGGCTTTGAGAAGGATACATCTTCTGCATGAGGTATACGTCCAAGAGCTTCCCAAATTTGCGCCCGACTTCCCTCATAATCCCTATATGTTTGAAACCCACGGACTCGTGAAGATGGACACTGATCTCGTTCCCTTCAGCGATCCGGGCGATCACCGTATGCAGCCCGACTTTCTCCCCTTCTCGGACAGTGGCTTCTAAGAGCTTTTTGCCTATCCCGCGGTCCCGAAACTCCTCTTTCACGTATAGAGAAATTTCTGCAGTACCGTCGTAGGCCGGGCGATCAGACCACTTGCTGAGAGAGGCCCATCCCAAAACTTCCCCGCCCAATTCGGCCACAAAAATGGGGTGTTTCTGATCGTGATTTTCAAACCATATTCTTCGTTCGTCGACGGTTTTGGGTTCCGTATCGAACGTGGCCGTTGTTGTTCGAACGGCCTCATTGTAGATCTGGGTAATGGCATTAAGATCTGCGAGCTCTGCCGGTCGGATGACCAGCTTCGTTTCTTGACGTCCCATCTTTTAGAAGGTTAGCGGCGGGTAAAGATTTTGTCAAATAAAAATAGGATTGGGGGTCAGCCCTTGGAATGATGTGTTGACTCTATTAGGATGTCCGCATGGCCCGACTATACTGAGGAGGACCGCCAGAAATCACCGAGTTTCTTTTTTCTTGGGTGAAAGATTCTGGATTTCTTTTTGCATAGCCTGGTGCTCCGGGGTATTTTCGCGGAAATGTGGTAGGGCTTTGATAAAATGGCTCAGGGCAGTTTTGGGATCGCCCATGTACTTGTAGTAATATCCCAGACTCTGGTAGGCCTGGCCGAGCATTCCCTTTGCTCCATAGGCCATTCCGAGGTGGTAATGGACTTCCGCCAGTCTGGGGTTGAGCTCCTTGGCCCTGAGCAAAGCCTGGATCGCTTCATCCGTGGATTTCTGTTCGGAATAGACCCTGCCGAGGTAAAAGTAAGTCAGGGCATCGGAAGGGGAAAGAGAACGGGCGCGTTCCAGGTTTTTTTGAGCCTCGGGAAGATTGCCCTGCAAAAGGTAGGCGCTCCCCAGTTCCCGGAGTATTTCACCATCCTGGGGTGCCAGGGAAGCAGCTTTAGAAAAACTCTCGATCGCCCGATCCAGGCCACCCATCCGCTTTTGAGCCAGGCCCAGGCCAAAGAGGGGTTCCGGCTCATCTGGTTTGCGCTTCAACCAGTTCTCGAAGTAGGCTACTGCCCGGGCCACATCCTTCTCTTCCACCACCAGCTTGGTCTGGATTCTTTGCAGGTTCCCTGTAGATTTCCTTACTTCCTTTTCCATGGGGAAATGGATCATCTGTACTTCCAAGTTAGAGGTACGTTCCTCGATGGCCGGGTGGGTGAGGAGATAAGGAGGGGGATCGCCGGCAGCCGGGCCTTGCATTCTGCGTAACTTTTTCAGCATGGTGATCATGCCCCTCCGGTCGTACCCGGCCTGGGCCATGAATTTTAAGCCATGGTAATCGGCCTCCTCTTCATCTTCCCGACTGTATTTGAGGAAGGCTGTCTCGGAGGCAGCCACTGTAGTGGTAGCAATGGCGCCGGCGGCCTGTCCACCCAAAAAAATCCCCGCCAGAATGGCTCCCAGAGCAGCGAGACTAATTTTTGCGGCTTTCTCTGAACGCTTGGCGATATGCCGGGTGACGACGTGAGCAATTTCATGAGCCATTACCCCTGCCAGCTCATCTTCGTTCTCCATGAGGAGGATTAAGCCGCTATTCAGGAAAACCTTTCCTCCAGGGACAGCAAAGGCATTGATATCGGGAGTGTTGAGGATGTAGAACTGGTATTCAAAAGGCTGGGGTTCTATAGACTGGAGGATCCTTTTCCCAACGCGCGTGACATATATATTTACATAAGGCTCTTGCACAATCGACCAGCGTTTTTTTACTTCCTGAAGGACCTTCTCACCCAACTCGCGCTCTTGCTGGATCGTCAGGGCTGAAGATGGAGAAGGGAGGAAAAAAGATATTCCCAGGAAGGTAGTGAAGGCAAAAAGCAATTTAGGGAACCAGACTTTTTTTACCCTAACCATGTATTTTATATTACTCCCCTCCGCCCTAAAAGTCCAATCCATCCTCCAGCATTTTGCTTACTTCCGTGATGTCAAAGATGGCCGCCTGGTAATCTATCTTTTGCCCCTTCCTGCGTTCCCTCTCCCTGATCTTCTCCTGGTTATATTCAACGATCTCCTGAGAGAAGGGAAGGTTGGCGTGGTGCAAATAACGAACCGCTCCAGAAGCGTCACGGACCGGGATCACTTTGCCGGCTACGTGCTGGTTGGGAGCCCAGGGAATATCAAGAACTCCAGCCTGGATGGCTCGGACAGACCCCTGGGCGACATCGCCGTCCCCTAACTCTAAGGTTTTATCGAGAATCGACCTGGCTTCTTTCCTGATGATCTCTTTTTCTTGCGAGAAGGCTAAACTTTCCGGCATATGTGTCTGCCGCAGAAGTGCAATGGCCATGCGCGTGGCCATGGCGCCTCGGGCATTAGCCTCTTTTGTGGGAATGCCTTCCGCCTCATGGGTGGTTTTCGTAATCGCTTGGGTGGCCCCGGCTAAGGCGGCAATAACTCCTCCCAGGATGATGACAGCATAAGCCCGGGGCTCGTCAGATGGAAAGGCCTGCATCCACTGATGGGAAGAAATGGAGAAAAAAACATCTTCATGGCCGAATCGAAGGAGGTATTCTTTTGCCACCTCGTCCAAGGCCTGAAGGGCAGCCACGTCTTGCATAAGATTCAAACTCTGGCAAAGCCCCATGCTGTAATGTTTGACCCCTTGACCTACTGCCAAAAGCATCTCCAGGACAGCAACGGCAATCCCGACTGCCGGAGGAACAAGAGTTCCAGTCAGAAAACCCGGCTGCTCGCGGTGAAGACGAAGGCCTTTCTCCTCATAGAAGGAAGCCAGCCGATCCACGTACTGGTAATTTTTGATCCCTTCTTCAAAAGGGAGATCCTTAGTGTAAGCAGCAGTGTACGAGATCCCCGCCCCCAAAAATGCTGTCATCCCCCCGGCAAAACCCAACTCGGCCACGAGTTGGGGAAAGGCAGTTCCTGAAAGGACAATGATGGGTCGTTGAACGGATGCAGATATCCGGCGCACAGCCTGGAGGCCATGGTTGACCAGGGGCAACCCATTGAGCATCGAACGTGTTGTCCGAATACTTTCCTCAATCCCTCGCTGGGCCTCCTGGAACCGGAGATTTCTGGTATAGGTATCCGTGGTTGTGGGGAGAAGTTCCGCGCCCCCCTTGTCCTGGAGATATTTCAGGAGTGCGATGTGTTGCTCTACGAGGGCAACGCCCCCACGCGGCTGGACGAGGGTGCGGCCCTCCTTTTTTGCCTTGACTACTTCGAGGGCATATTTTTTTTCTGGGGGAATGTCTCGGAGGTAATCAACCGCCTCATATAGATTGACCTCCCGTCCCGTGGGCCAGAGGGAGAGGACTTTTCCCCTTTCGGCAAAAAATTCTTCATCCGCCCAACGTTCGTTCTTCAATTCCATGTTTTTTCCTTGGCCACAGAGGACACAGAGGTCACAGAGAGGAAAATACAAAAATAACTCAAATAAAATTTGCGGTTAAAATTCGAAAATGATTTTTTTATTTCTTAATCCAGTATATATCAGTCTTTTTCTCTGTGTCCTCTGTGTGCTCTGTGGCGAATAATTCTTTTAATTCCATTTTTTCAAGTATTTTTTCGCGATGCGCAGAGCTGTTTCCGGGAAGCGGTCAGCGAGCAGCCCCACAGCAGACAAACAGTATCCGACGTCCGTATAAAGCGCAGGGTTCGTAGGCCTCAGGGAAAAGGGTTCTTCAGGGGAAAAGAGGGTCTTCTTCAAGATCTCGTTGGCCTTAGGGTGATGGATAAAAATTCCTCCCGTTCCGATGAGGTGTTCGATACGAGTCAAGTCTTTCCCATACTGAAGAAAAAATTGTCCCTGAGGTCCCCAAAGGGCTTCGATGGTTCCGGCATGCCGTTCCATGGCTGCCTGGGCAGCGCAAGCGGCCAGGGCGAAGTCCAGGTCCTTTTCTTCTTCGGATTGGGGGAGATGCCCCACGCACATGGAAAGGCTTTCCAGTTCTTGGGAGAGGTTGGCATGAGAGAAACGGGCATTTTTCATGATTCGTTCCCGGCCGCAAAGCTTCAGAATGGATGCGGCATTGTAACGAATCCCCAAATCTCCTTCCACCGTGCGTTTCGCCAGAGGTTCTGGAAGTCCCTTGCGCACAACCCCAGCCCGAACAGAGTTTCCCATGCCGATGGAGTGGACATCCGTAGTGGCCCCGCCGACGTCCACGATCACCAGATCACCAAGACCTTGTTCCGTTGCCGTCCCCTGAGATAGTAGTTGCGCGGCCCGCAGGACTGCCGTTGGCGTGGGCATGAGGATTCCTTCCACAAAATCCTCGGCCTTCTTTAAGCCTTTGGCTTCAATGATTCGCTCGATGAAGACTTTTCGGATCATGGCGCGGGCAGGTTCCACATTTAGCACGTTGACTTCAGGCATGACGTTTTCCGTCATCAGAGTGATTTTTCCGGCGGCGGAGAGGATGGAGTCCACCTCATCAGCAGCTGCTTTATTGCCAGCAATGAGTATGGGGCAAAGAAGTCGACTTTGGGAAAGCCTGCGGGCGTTCTCAATGATCACTTCGCTGTTCCCGCCATCCGTTCCACCAACCAGAAGTAGGATATCGGGAGAGATTTCCTCCACCTCCTTGAGCTCTTTTGCTGAAAGGCGATGGGAGAAGACCTTGATGACTTTTGCCCCCGCACCCAGAGCCGCTCGCTCGGCCGCTTCGGCCGAAAGTTGGGGTACAAGACCTATGCTGACCATGCGCAATCCCCCGGCAGCGCTGCTGCTGGCCAGCTTACATTCATGGGGCCCATTCCGCAAAGGAGGAGGGAGGAGGTCCAAAGCCCGCCGAAGGCCGACCATAATATCCTTTTCTACAGTTGTGCAGCTTTGGCTATAGGCCAGAATTTCCTCCGCAGCCAGATCGATGGCTAAGATTTTTGTGAAGGTGCTGCCGAAATCAATAAGGAGAGCCAAAGACATAAATCCAGTAATGAGTTCGGGGTAAAGAGTTCGGAGAAATAGGGTCGTAGGGGCAATTCATGAATTGCCCTTATACGACTCCGAACTGCATTTAAGATCGTTCTTCAAATCCTCGATAACCTTGCGGGGCGAAATTCCAGGTGGATAGGCGCGGTTGAAGCCCATTTTTAAGAAGCGAGCTTCGATCTCCTTCCAGTCCTGTTTGCCCACCACTAAATTTCCTCCGACCACAAGATGGATGTTGCCGATGCCTGCTTCAATGCAACTCTCGCGAAAACCGCGGCATTCTAATTCTCCATGACCGCAAAGGGATCCCACCAGTATCGCGTGAGCTGCAGACTCAATGGCGGCCCGGATAAAATCCTCTTGGGAAGAAAAAGTCCCGATATTGACCACCTTAAAGCCCTCACTTTCCAGGGCGTGGGCCATGATCTTATTTCCCACGACATGGGCGTCCACTCCTAAGACGCCAAGGACAACGGTCTTTCTTCCTTTCTTTCCTCTCATGCTGTTTCCGGGCTTTTCTTTTCTTTCTTCCCTACTCTTCTCAAGGCTGGCATTAGGAGAAGACCGATAGAGATAATCATGAGGCAGGCGCTCACTGGACGACGGAAGAAGATAGTGAAGTCGTTTTCGGCGCCGATCAGGGTGGTCAAAAAATAGCTCTCTGCTAAGGGGCCAAGGATAAGGCCAAGGATTAAGGGGGGAATGGGGAGTTCATAACGCCGCATGAAGTATCCCAGGATTCCAAAGAGGGCCATAAACCAAACATCCGCCATGTCGTTCCTGAGGGCAAAAGCGCCCAGAAGGCAAAAGGCCACAATGAAAGCCCCGAGGATATTCTCCGGAACGCGCATCAACTCGGAGAAGAATTTGGCCGTAAACAACCCGGCCAGGATCATGATCAGGTTGCACAGAAGCATTCCTACAAAGATGGTGTACACGGACTCGGGGGTCTTGCTGAAGAGTAAGGGGCCGGGCTGGATGCCGTGGAGAAGGAAAGCTCCCATCATCACGGCGGTAGCTCCGCTTCCAGGAATTCCCAAGGTGAGAAGGGGAATCATGGCTCCCCCAGTGGAGCCATTGATAGCCGTCTCAGAGGCGGCCAGTCCTTCCCAGACGCCCGTGCCAAATTTTTCAGGATTTTTGGAAACCTGTTTCTCAACGCCATAACTGACAAAAGAGGCAACGGTGGCGCCGGTTCCAGGAATGGCCCCGATCAGAGTTCCGATGCCCAGCCCGCGGAGGATCGTGTTGCGCAGGCCCCATATTTCCCTGAATCGGGGGAGCTGAGTTTTGGGCCTGGTGCGTAGTTGTTCCCCTCCTTCTTTTCTTTTTAGAGAAAGTTGGTCAAGCACCTCGCCGATGGCGAACAGGCCGATCAGCACTGTGACGAAGTTGATCCCCGTCTCCATAATACGGGAGCCAAAGGTGAACCGGGCGGCTCCGTAAATATCATCCACCCCCACGCAAGCGAGGAGCATCCCGATGAAGAGGGACATTAAGGCGCTTCCGATGGAGCGAGTGCCAATGACCACCACGCTGGCCAGCCCCAAGAAGACGACAGCGAAATATTCGCATGAGGAAAAGGAAAGGGCGACTTTGGCGAATGGAGGTGAGGCGGTGGTCATGATTAGGGCGCTCAAAAATCCACCGATGGCCGAGCACATGATGGCCATGCCGAGGGCTTTGGACACGAAGCCTTTTTTATTCAGTTTATAGCCTTCCCAGGTCGTTGGCACATTCATAGGATCACCGGGGATGTTGAAGAGGATGCCGGTAATCGATCCGCCAAAGACGCCACCGCAGTAAATGGAAGTCATGAGAAGGAGGGAAGGGACGATGCCCATCAAGTAGGTAAAGGGGAGGACAAGGACAATGGCATTGAGCATGGTGATGCCTGGAAGAGCTCCAGCCAGAATGCCAATGGCCAGACCCAAGAGGATCATCAAAAAATTCAAAGGATCGAAAGTGTTGATCAAACCAATGCCCAGGTATTCGAGTTGACTCATTAGGGTTCTTCTCCCATTTTCCCTTCAAGTCTTTAGATCAGGTGAAGGATTCGATATAGCCAAATCGTCAGATCATCGAAGAACCAATATCCCTTGGGTAAGGGAAGATAGACTACTCTGACGAAAAGATAAAGTAGAAAGATCGTCCCCAACCCTGAGATCAGAAATAGGGGAAGATTCTTGCGCAGCCCAGCAGTGCGCATGAATGCGAGTAGAAAAAGGAAATTGGCTAGGAGAAAGCCCAGAATATCCATGGCGACCACCGCGGCGATGACCAAAATAATCATGGCGATAAGTTTTGGCCAATTTACATCCGAGGCAAGCTTCCTTTCCTCTGCCCGAAACTCTTCTTCCCGAGCAAAAAATATTTCCAGGCACTTGATGCCGCAACCAACCATGAGCAATATGAGAATCGCTTTGGGCCAGAAAGCCGGCCCTAACTGTCCCGGGATGGGGGTTTCATCGATCTTTCCGGCCAGGAAGTAGAAGTAAAGGGAAAAAAGAAAAATGAGCAGAGGACCTCGGAGACGCGTGAAGTACCCTCCAGAATCTTTATTCTCCGGCGGCGAAGGCGCACGGTCCATGGCATTCATTCCCCAAAGTGAGTGAGATTTATTTCACCATCCCAAAGGTCTTCATGAAGTTTCGCATGGTCTCCATCTCTGAGGTCACCCAAGCTGGGAGCTTATCCGGGCCCATGGAGCTTTCGGGGTCGAGGTACTGGTCTTCCCCAAATTTCTTCCACTCCGGAGTTTCCATGGCCTTTTTGAAAGCCTCGGCCAAAACCTTAATCCGGTCCGGAAGAGTGCCAGCTCTGGCGACGATGGAACGGAATTGGGGAAGGGTGAGATCATATCCCATTTCAACAGAACAGGGAATGTCTGGAAAAGCAGGATACCGCTTGTGGGCAAAAATAATGATCGGGCGGAGTTGCTTGGCATCCAGATATTGTTTAATGTCCCCGGCCTGTTCGTAGAGTACCTCGGAATGCCCCCCCAATGTGGAAGCATATCTTTCCCCAGGCTTGGGCATGGGCAGAAGGGTCATCTTGTAACCTTTTGTAGCCAGATAGCGAACAGTGATGTCATCCACTGTACCGAAGCCTGTTGCTCCTACTTTTAGTTTCCCCGGGTTTTCTTTGGCGTAATTCAAAAGATCCTGCACGGTCTTGTAAGGACTATCCGCTCTGACGAAGAGAAAAGAAGGGGCCACCTGGGTGCGAATGATCCAGTCGAAATCAGAAATCTTATAACGGGAAGTACCTGCCGACACAGTCGCCAGGGTGTCAGCGATGTAAACCGCGATGGTGTATCCGTCGGCTTTGGCGGCGAGCAGGTTGGCCAGTCCGGTATTCCCAGATGCACCCGAAATGTTGGAGACTGGAATGGCCGCGCCCAAGATTTTTTCAGCCAAATGACCGATAGTCCGGGCCATCTGATCTGCGCCACCGCCAACACCCCAGGTGCAGATAAAGTCAATGGGCCGGTCTGGATATTTTTCTTTGGCCCAAACCGGAATACTCAGCATCAGAAAGAGGACTGAGAAGAATAAAACTTTAAGTGTCTTTTTGAACATTTTATTTTCCTCCTTTGGTCGTTAATTTTTCGGCAAATCGTTGATCATTCCTTATACCCGGGGTTAGCCAGAAAAGCTTTTTTCAAGGTGTCGCCGCGAAGCCCATTGCGCAGCGCTTCCAAGGCCAGAATGTCTTCCGGGGGCACATTGCCTAAGCTGACATTGGGCCCGAAGCGCAGGATGAGAAATTGCTGCTGGTCTTTTATGGGTGCTTCCCACTCCAGCTTGGCGATGTCATGCACCCCTTTGATGATGGCGTCAATTTCATCCGATTTTGGCCTTCCATCCTTGTCGTAAATGCCCACTCCTTTGCCCGCCTCCCTGGCCTCCACGATGACCTTGAAAGCTCCGTTGGCCAAATCGGCGGCGATCTCTTCATGCATCTTGGATGTGGCGATCGCTTCGTTTGGGTCTTTTTTTCCTACCTCAGAGACCACCATGAAGCCCATATCCACCGCGCGCTTGATGCATTCCCCGCGTGTCTTAAGGTCGATTTCGATTGTGCCGTCAGAAACTTCGATGGCGTTGAAACCCAGTTCCCTGCAGCGCTTGAGGTATCTCGGGTAGACGCCCTGCCATACGGATACCTCCAGGAAGGTTCCGCCCGGGCAAATCCAAATATCCCTGTCCTTCACCATTTCCACTTTTTCCATTAGATAATTGAGGTTCAGGAAGGCGCTGGTGCCAAAAGTCAATTTAATAAAGTCGATGACATCCGCAGCCGAATCGAGCAAGTCCTGGGTCGCCCCCAAGCCTAACCCTTTATCGATGATCATGGTTACGCCTTCTCGGCGCGGTTTCACAGTCCGCCCAGGGACGGGCATTTCCAAAACTCCGTCAAAAGCCTTTACCCTCATTTCAAATTCCCTCCATGCAATTTTTTGCTCCGGCCAAGACGGACTTAACCGGATTCAGTTGAACTTCGTCAACAAAGCGAGTCATGACTTGTAGGCGCTGGCGCATAAGCTCGGAGGTATCGAAGCTTTCCACGGGGATCACGTCGTAAAAAACGAGCGTAGGACCGAGTTTTTCTGTGGCATTGTCAAAGAGGATCTTAACAATCTTTTCCTTCCGGGTGATGGTCTTCACGATGGGAGTATCACGCCCGGATTCGATCCGGGCGTCAACCAGAGTCACTCGGGGGTTCAAATAGCGAGGCTGGGCGGCGATGTGGCCCATATCGATGGCAATCTTATAACCCCAAACATCGGCTACCCCTGGAGGAATTTCCACTTTCAGCTTTTCACTGGCTTTGGGGAAATCATAAATCAAGTTTCCCAGGCGGATGTTGTCGTATAGAGAGCCCATGTAGAATTCATAGCCTTTGTCAGTAAAGCGGAAGTGGGTCATTTCCGTGCTGAATATTCTCCAATCGTCTTCCAAACCTTTAAGCAGGAAAACGGTCTTTCCGGCTCCCGCTCCGCCCGCGACCAAAAGGAGAGTATTTCGACTCGGGCTAAACATGGAGCTGGCATGGAAGCTATAGATACCATGATAGCGCTCCAGGGTGACCAGAAGGTATTTGAAAAAAAGCCCAAGGTTTCCGAATAGGGAATACCGGTTGTCCGAGCACTCCTTCTCATAGCGGGAGAAGTCGCCGCTGGCCGTAAGCACTTTCTCCGTCATTTTGACCTGGGGCTCGATATTTGCGTCGTCGATCACCATAAAATAGGAGTCCAGGTCGTTGCTGAAGGGAATGGGCTCGATGGAGTGAATGTCCGTTAGCAAGGATTCCATGACCTGACCCTGGAAGTAACGGGGCTCCGTAATCAGCTTTTCATTGTTAGAAAGAAGGCCCATCCTGGCCTCCACAATTTTTACACCCCTTTTGAACATAGGCCCCCCTATTTTTTTCTTTTCCGCGGATACATAATCGCTGCCTGGGCTGCGGCCAGGCGGGCGATGGGCACGCGGTAGGGTGAACAGGAGACGTAATCCATGCCCACCATGTGGCAGAACTCCACAGAGCTGGGGTCGCCTCCGTGTTCTCCGCAGATGCCCACTTCCAGGTTGGGATTAGTTTTTCGTCCCTTTTTTACCCCGATGCGGATGACTTCACCCACGCCAGTACGGTCGATGGAGACAAAGGGGTCATGATCCAGGATCCCGGTCTCGCGGTAAAAAGGAAGGAATTTCCCGGCGTCGTCCCGGGAGAGGCCGAAAACTGTCTGGGTGAGGTCATTGGTTCCATAGGAGAAGAATTCGGCGACTTCAGCGACTTGGTCAGCGGTGATGGCTGCCCGCGGGAGCTCGATCATGGTACCTACCAGGTACTTAGTTTTCAGGCCGGTCTGGGCCATGACTTCTTTAGCCACGCGGTCCACGATTTCTCTCTGGGCTCGAAGCTCGTTCACGTGCCCTACCAGGGGGATCATGACTTCAGGAATGACCCTCACTCCTTCCTTCGCCACCTCGGCGGCAGCCTCAAAAATGGCCCGGGCCTGCATCTCGGTGATCTCAGGGTGGCTAATGCCCAAGCGACATCCTCTGTGACCCAACATGGGGTTAGCTTCCTTCAGGCTTTCGGAACGTTCCTTGAGTTTCTTGAAAGGCGCACCCATCTCCTGAGCCAGCTCTTCGATCTCTCGATCGGTGTGCGGGAGAAATTCGTGGAGTGGAGGGTCGAGAGTGCGGATGATCACTGGGTAGCCATCCATGGCCCTGAAGATCCCCATAAAATCATCTTTCTGCATAGGCATGATTTTGGCCAGGGCGCGACGGCGTTCCTCAGGCGTGTCCGCAAGGATCATTTCCCGCACGGCCGCAATTCGTTCGGCCTCGAAGAACATATGCTCTGTGCGGCAAAGTCCTATTCCCGTAGCTCCAAAAAGCCGGGCGGCTGTGGCATCGCGCGGTGTATCGGCATTGGTGCGGACACCCAGCTTAGCAAATTCATCAGCCCAGGACATCAGCTTGGCAAAATGTTGATAGATCAGGGAATCCTGGGGCAGGATTTTTTTCTCGATCAAAACCTGGACGATCTCTGAGGAGCTGGTGGGAAGCTCGCCCTGAATGACCTCACCGGTGGTGCCGTCGATGGATATGAAGTCCCCTTCGTGGATGGCGCGGCCGTTTACTTCCATGGAAGCAGTGGCATAATTGATGTTCAGAGCCGTGCAACCGACGACGCATGGCTTTCCCATCCCGCGGGCCACTAAGGCTGCATGGGAGGTCATCCCCCCTCTGGAAGTTAAGATCCCTTGTGCGGCATTCATCCCATGGATGTCTTCTGGCGAAGTCTCCATGCGGATGAGAACGCTTTTCTGCCCCTGCCTGGCCAGTTCCATGGCCCGCTCTGGGTTGAATACGGCTCTGCCACAAGCTGCCCCCGGACCGGCATTCAAGCCTCTGGCCAGGAGCCTTCCGGCCTTGATCGCTTCTCTTTTGGCCTGTGGTTCAAAGATGGGAGCCAGCAGCTGATTTAACGAATCAGGGTCAATGCGCAGGAGGGCGGTCTTTTTGTCGATCAATTTTTCTTCGACCATCTCCACGGCGATGCGCAAAGCAGCAAAGGCCGTGCGTTTTCCCGTGCGGGTTTGGAGCATCCAGAGCTTTCCCTGCTGCACCGTGAACTCGATGTCCTGCATATCCTTGTAATGCTTCTCCAGATGCTGATAAATACTGTCCAGTTCTTTGTATACTTTGGGGAGGGTTTCCTCCATGGAGGGAAGGGCAGGGTCGGTCTTGCGGGTCAGGCTGATGGGCTGGGGGGTGCGGATGCCCGCTACCACGTCTTCTCCCTGGGCATTGGGCAAAAATTCTCCGAAGAAAACTCTCTCTCCTGTTGCCGGGTCACGGGTGAAGGCCACACCCGTGGCGCTTTCTCCGCCCATGTTTCCAAAGACCATGGCCTGAACGTTGACCGCTGTGCCCCAATTACCCGGGATCTTGTTCAACTTCCGGTAAGTGATCGCTCTGGGGTTATCCCAGGATTCGAAGACCGCTCCGATTGCCCCCCAGAGCTGTTTTTGCGGGTCGTCGGGAAAGGGTTTGCCCGTTTCTTGCCCGGCGATTTTTTTGAACTGCGCCACCAGGTCTTTCCAATCCTCGACCGTAAGCTCTATGTCCAGCTTGACTCCTCTTTTCTTTTTCTTTTCCTTGATCCGCTCTTCCATCTTCTCCCGGTCCACGCCAAGCACAACGTCGCTGTACATCTGGATAAAACGCCGGTAGGAATCATAGGCAAAACGCTCGTCCCCAGACTTCTCGATCAGGCCTTGGAGGGTCTTTTCGTTCAGCCCGAGGTTGAGAATCGTATCCATCATCCCGGGCATGGAGACGCGGGCGCCAGAGCGAACGGAAAGAAGGAGGGGATTTTTGGGGTCTGCAAACTTTGCCCCCATGACCTTTTCCAGCTTGGTCAAACCTTTCTTGATCTGTTCCTTCAGGCCCGCCGGGTATTTCTTTTTATTGGCGTAATAAGCTGTACACACCTCGGTAGTGATAGTGAAGCCCGCTGGAACCGGGATCTTCAGGTTGGTCATCTCCGCTAAGTCGCAACCCTTTCCCCCGAGAAGGTTGCGCATCCTGCTGTTTCCTTCAGCTTTCCCTGCCCCAAAGAAATAAACGTATCTTTTGGCCATCTCTCTTCCTTTTCTTTTTTTAAATTAGGACACAGATTTTCACAGGAAAAACAGATAACTATTTTCTAAAATCATCGAATACTTTATGGTTAACCTCTGGCTTAGGGCCACCCGTTAGTTCTTTATATTTAATATCCTGATTTTCTGTGTTCATCTGTGTCCAAATTTATTTTTCGGTAATGGGAAATTAACATAGCGGAATGCCGGCACGCCATTTAATACCCGATCTACGTCTTCGGCCACGGCCTCGATGACCTTCTCCTGGGCTTCGTAAGTGAGGCCGGCCGTGTGGGGAGTGAGAACCACGTTCTCCAATCCGTGGAGAGAACTTCGGGTTGAAGGCGGTTCTTTTTCTCGGACATCCAGGGCCGCACCGGCAAACAAGCCCTGCTCCAAAGCCCGAGCCAGATCCTCCTCGATTACGATCTCGCCGCGGGAGGTATTGATGAGAAAGGCCGTGGGCTTCATCTTTTCAAAGGCCTCTTCATTCAGGATTCCCCGGGTCTCATCATTCAACGGAAGATGGACGGTGAGGAAGTCGGATTCTGCCAGAAGCTGGTCGAAGGGAACCAGGGTGGCTCCAGATTCGGTGACGTGAAGGCTGGTGGAAGAAAGATAGGGGTCATGAGCAATAATCCGCATACCGAAAGTCTTGGCCCTCAGGGCCACGCGAAACCCAATTTTGCCCAGTCCCAGGATTCCCAAGGTCTTGCCCATGATTTCGCAGCCGTGGTATTTTTTTCGGTCCCACTCGCCGCTTTTCACAGAGCGATCGGCACCCGGAATTTTTCTGGCCAAAGCTAAGAGAAGACCGAAAACGTGCTCGGCCACAGAGACGGCATTTTCTTCCGGGCTGTAACAAACCACCACTCCGGCCTGGGAGGCAGCCTGGATGTCGATGTTATCATACCCTGCGCCAGCCCGGCCGATGACTTGAAGTACTCTGGCTTTCAATAATAGGGAAGCCGTGACCTTTGTCTGATTGCGGACGATCAGGGCGTCGGCGGTTTGAATGGCCTCCTCTAAGGCTGATCCTTTCTTCCAGAGCTCTGGATCGAGGCGGACTTGATATTTTTCTCTTAGGTGCTCTATGCCCGTTCCAGCCATGTCCTCAGAAATGATTATTTTCTTCGACAGGGCCATTTCAATCCTTTCCCTTTCCTAAATATTCTCTCTCTGGGTCAACCTCCCGGCGCAAAATGTTCAGCTCTTTGGCAGAGGGCAATTCCACCGTGATTACCGCAGAGGCGGCCTCAACCTTAAATCCCGTATTTTCCCGAACTTGCTCAAGGGTGATACCCGGCATCAGCTTGACCACCTGCAATTTCCCCCTGGTTTTATCGATCGACATAACGGTTAGGTCCGTGACCACAGTTAATTCCGGTCGAGTCATTTTCAGCCCGGCTTTTTCCCGCCCGTTGGGGCCATCAATGTATCCCGGGCTGGTAAGGTAAGAACAATGTTCGGGGAATCTCCTTTTTTCGTGGGGAGTGATGACCAGGATGCGTTTGGCGAGAGAGGCAATGTCGTTAGCTCCCCCGCTGCCAGGAAAGCGCACCTTGGGATGCTGGTAATCTCCCAGCACAGTGCTGTTGATGTTGCCAAATTGGTCGATCTGGGCTCCCCCCAAAAACCCTAAATCCACCATGCCCCGCTGGAGCAGACAGCCGAGAACCTCACGCAGCGTCCCCAGTTTGGCCGCCCGGTACATAGCCTTCGGGTCAGAGACAGAAATGGGAACGGGCAGGACCTGGGGGGATATGGGGCCGGTTTCCACGACAAAGCATATATTGGGGGCGTGGGTCTTCTGGGCATACATGGCTGCCACCATGGGAATTCCTGTGCCCACGAAGACCATTTCCCCGTCCCGGATATGCCTGGCGGATTCGATGATCATCAGCTCTTCCAGACTAAAATCTACAGACATCGTTTCCCTCTCGAAATAAATTAACCGCTGAGAACGCAGAGAACGCGTTCTCCGCGCACTCTGCGGTAAAAATTCTTTTCTCACCTCAAACCATCTTCATCATCTCTTGCCGGAGGTAGTTATATTTCTTCAACCCCCCAACCTTTTCCGAGTATTCATCGAAGGATTGACAGGAATGGATGTATTTCTCGAGGTATTCCCGAAAAGCTGTTCCTCCTTCCCGGGCGCACCTCTGGTATTCCCATATGTGTTCCGAGTCATATTGATAGTACCGGTAAGTAGAAGTTGGATGGGCTCCCCACGGCTGGAGAACGATGGCCCTCACGTAAACGTATGGAATAGTCGTTCTTTCAGGATATTTACGGATTTCTTCGGAAGGGATAATTTCTTCACAGGAGGCAATGACCGTCTTGGAGGCCCGGATCATCTCCGGCTCATGGGTCAGAAAGCCTTCGATGATTAAATTGCCCTGTTCGTCAGATTTCTGGACATGGATGATGGAGACATCCGGGTTCAGCGCCGGAAGAAGGACCACCTTTTCTCCTGGATTCCAGGGATTGTTCACGACTTCAAATTTTTTCCCCGTGGAGGCAGCTTTCTTGTGCAGAATATCTGATCCCAAAAGACTCTGGATAGGCATGAACGGCAGACCCATCTCTCCAGCCAAAAAGCGAGTGACCATGGCCAGATGGCTGTAGTCTTCATTCTCCAACCTGCCCTGTTCAATGGCTTTTCTCCAGCAGAAGGTGGTTCCAAAACGTTCCAGGTTGCCAGTGCCGCATTCCGTGCGCCGAACCAAACCAGCACCTACCAGAAGATCCATGGGGATCGAGAGGTTGCAGCCCACCAGGGTGAGATCCTTCTTCTTTTGGCGGATGATTTCGTGATAGATGGACATGGCGCTTCGACCAATCGTCTGGCCGCCCATACCAATGATGGCCCCATCGAACACAAATCGACTGACTGCTTCGGCGGCAGTCATGATTTTAGCCATTCTTTCTCCCTATTTCCCATAGAAATCTTTTAATACTTGATCCAGATCCAGATCTTGCAACTTCTCGGCTGTGGGAATTCCGTTTCTGTCCCACCCCCGCAGTTTATAATAGTCGTCGAGGAGCGAATTCAATTCCTCCGGGGGACAACACATTCCTCGGGATGGGCCGGAGGGAATGGGCTGATTGGTAGTCCGGAATGGTAGTTGATCGTCTTTCCGACTTATCCCTTCCCGGCAGTTAAAGCCCCTTTCCAAGTTGTAGATACGCTCTCCCAATTTCTCAACTTCTTCCAGATTTAGAGACCAGCCGGTCACGGCATTGATCATTTTTACGTAGTTCTCGTTGATGAGCCCGCCGTACCCCCGTTCACTGGCAAAGCGACACTGCGTCAAAGAGTCGTCCATGGCTGTGAAGTTCTGGGTGCGCACGGCAAAGGAAGGCTGGCCCTGGGTTTTTGTGCGATCGAATTCCCCTGCGTACTGAAGGGTAGGGCGGGCATCATGGTGACTTCCTCCCCGGGTTGCCGTGGCATAACCGATCGACATGCCTTTCAGGGCCCGGGTAGAGTGCCCGGCCACTTCCAGCTTCTTTACGCAATAGAGGAGGTCGGCAGCTTCTTTACCCAATCTTTGAGCCAAGCGGAAAGAACCTTCCCCTAAGACGTTTCCCAACCCCTGTCGTTTCCCAGTCTCCTCCACAAGCTCTTGAATCAAAGACGCATCGCCAAAGCGGAGCGTGCGTCCCCTGGCATCTTGGGGAGTGAGGTATCCTTTTTCAAAACATTCCAGGGCAAAAGAAAGGGTTACGCCCATGCTAATCGTATCCAGCCCCCATTGATCACAGAGGGCATTGAGTTTAAGCAGAGAGGCAGGATCCCAGTTTTCGAGCATGGAACCGAGGGAAAAGAGCGTCTCGTATTCAGGCATTTTCCAGCGCAGGCCATCCTGAGAGGCTGGGAGGCGAAGGGTTTTGCCGCAGGCGATCGGACAGCCGAAGCAGGTATCACTGCGCTCGAAGAAGAGCTCTTTTATGCGCTCGCCACCAATCTCTGCCGCGCGGGAGCTGTGTTCATCCTGCAGATTGTGGATTCCCAGGCCGCCGATGGTATTAATCATGTTCACAAGGATGGGGGTGCCCAAATTTTTGAGGCCGGCTGTTCCTTTTTCCATGGCCTCTTTCCGAGAGTCAATCAGTTCCTTAAGACTGCTCAGGTTGGCCACCTGAGTCTTTCGGTCACCCTTTAGCACCACTGCTTTGACATTCTTAGATCCGAGAACGGCACCCACTCCTCCTCTTCCTGAGACCCCTTCCCGTCCGCGCCAGTAGTGAACCAAGCAGGCAAAACGGACTAACTCCTCTCCGGCTGGTCCGATGGCCACGGCATCTGCATCTTCACCCTCAAGGGCATGGATGGCATCAACTGTTTCCCGGGTCCTCTTCCCCCAAAGAGATGAGGCCGGCTTGAACCGGGCTCCCTGCTCATCCACGAGTAGGTACACGGGTTCCTGGGACTTGCCCGTAATGGCGATTGCTTCAAAGCCGGTGCGCTTTTGGGTAATGGCAAAACGCCCGCCAAATGTGGAATCAAAGAAAAGGCCGTTGAGCGGGGATTTCGTGGCCACGTAAGCTCGACTCGTGCTGGGTACAGGCGTATCTGTGATCGGGCCCACTCCGAAGACGACGATATTCTCCGGGGAAAATGGGTCGATCCCCGGCTTCAGCCTCTCGTAGAGGATCTTGGCGGCAAACCCATTGGCGCCCAAATATTTGCGGGCAAAAGCCTCATCAAAATTCTGGATGGAGCACTCTTGTCTGCCTAAGTCAATGTGCAATATTCTTCCGCTATACCCGTTCATCGCTTTCTCCCTTTAGCTATTGCGATCAGATGGCCAAAAAACTACCCATTTTTCATGGCGGGCTGCTAGCCCATGAACGATGAAAATTCAGCTTTTATTTCCCTCCCCCTACGATGGGGGAGGGGCAGGGTGGGGGTGAATGGCTTTCATGCCCCCTTCCTTCCATCCCCTCCCGCCAAGGGAGGGGATATGATGGGGGCATATTTTCTGCGTAAATGAAATATCTATTCAATTGTTTGACCAGGATCCATCACGATCAGCTTGACTGCTGGTTGGTCTTTCAGCAGGCGGGCGAATTCATCCGCCGTCCCAGTAAGGACAGCCCAAGTTCCATAATGCATGGGCACCACGTATTTTGGCTGAATCAATTTACACGCGTAGGCTGCTTCTGCCGGGTCCATCGTAAAATGGCTGCCAATGGGAAGTAAGGCCAGTTCAGGTTTATAGAGATCTCCGATGATCTTCATGTCGGACATGACCGCTGTATCTCCTGCATGATAGACAGTGAATCCATTCTCAAAGCGGATGACATATCCCACAGGTTCGCCGGCATAGATGACCTGATCCCCTTCAGTGATCGACGAAGTGTGCAGCGCATTGACCATCGTGATGCGAATTCCTTTTATGCTAAGAGACCCCCCCTTATTCATCCGAAGGATATTCTTAACTCCCTTTTTGGCTAAATATACCCCAAGTTCATGAATCGCCACGACAGAAGCATTTGTTTTTTGGGCGATAGAAAGGGTATCCCCCAGGTGATCTCCGTGGCCATGGGTGACTAAAATAATATCCGCCTTCTTAACTTCTTTGAAAGCTGCTGGGGTTTGGGGATTATTTTTCAAGAAAGGATCGATCAAAAGGATTAACCCCTGTGGCGAAACCAGTTTGAAGGCCGCATGGCCCAGAAAGGTAATTTTTACACCTTTGCCAATCTCCGCAGCGAGTAAAGATGTCGGGATCAGGATCAGGGTAAGAAAGATAAAAGTGGTAAAAAGGAAGCGGTTCTTTTTCTTTATGGTGAAATCCTCCTTTCAATCTTAGGCTTTTCATTTCGCCTATCTTTTAGCTTCAAGGCTTGTACAAAGACCTGCCTAAGTCAAAGGCCTTGAGGTTGAGTTCCTCAGTCCCCGGGGGAACACTCTCTTTGAGGCAAGCCTTGATCAGTTCCGCCTCGATAACCTTCGTCCCCTCCACCATGGCCCCGAGCATGACCACGTTGGCTACCATCTGCTTCCCTAAATCCTTGGCGGCTGAGGTGGAAGGGATGGCGACCTGCCGCAGTTTGGGCTTTTCCTTGATTTTCACCAGGTCGGAATCGTAAAAAACCAGACCCTCTTCTTTCACATCGCCGATTAATTTATCATAGGCTTCCTGGGACATTACCACGAAAACATCCGGATTGACCACGCCCACATTGGTGATTTCCTGGTCATCAATGACCACGTTGCACTGGCTGGCCCCCCCTCGAGCTTCTGTGCCGTAGGATTGGGTTTGGGCAGCCTGTTTGCCGGCATAGAGCGCTGCGGTTTTGCCGAGAAGAATGCCAGCCAGGAGTAAACCCTGGCCTCCAAATCCCGCAAAACGAATTTCTTGCCGTGACATCCCTTTACTCCTTCTGGTGCTTTTTTAAGAAATCCTGGTATCGTTCGACGATGCCGGAGCGTTCCGGCCGATAGACAAATTCCCCGAGAAGATACTTTCCGGCTAACTCTTCTTTAGATAGTTTCTCGGCTTCTTTCTTCGATACCGAATGTTCCTTGATCCATTTTAACACGTCCTGCGCCTGACTGGTCTTCAGCACGTAACGGCCAAAATTAGTGGGGCACTGCAACAGAACTTCAATAAAGGCCAGGCCCTTAGTCTGAATTCCCTTCTTGATGGAATTGACCATGGCCTTGAAGTCTGTGGACCTCCAGCGAGCCACGTAACTGGCGCCGGCGGCCACGGCCAACTGACACATGTCAAAAGGGTCCTCGATGTTCCCGTAGGGAGTGGTGGTGGTGACCGCTCCGAGTGGAGAAGTGGGAGCCACCTGCCCGCCAGTCATGCCGTAGATGCCGTTATTGAAGAGGATGGCCGTGACGTCTAAATTTCTGCGGCAAGCGTGGATAAAGTGGTTCCCCCCGATCGCTCCACAATCACCGTCCCCAGTAAAGAGGATAAAATTCATATCCGGACGGGCCATTTTCAGGCCAGTGGCCACAGCAAAAATCCGCCCATGATGGGCGTCCACATTGTCTCCCATCCAGGTAGAGTAGGTGATGCGGCTGCTGCATCCCACTCCCTGGACCCATACGGTATTTTTGGGGGTTAGGCCCAACTCATCTATGGCCAGCAGCGTAGCGTGGACCACCTGGCCGATGCCGCATCCTGGGCAAGCCATGTGGGGCATGCGTTCATTGCGCAGGTACTTGGCTACCAGTGGATGCAGGACCTTAAGGGTTTCGCCAACGGTGCTCATTTATACAGCCTCCTTATCTCACTCAAAATCTGCGAAGGAAGATGGGGTTCCACGCCTCCTGAACCGAGGTGGTAGACTTCTGCCTTTCCTTTAGCGGCCCGAGACACCTCACGAGAAAGTTGCCCGTCGATGTTTAATTCGCAAACAAGAATGGTTTTCACGTTTTCAGCCACCTGAAGAACTTCCCCGTCGGGAAAGGGCCAGACGATGATCGGCCGGAAGAACCCGACTTTCATTCCTTTCTCCCGGGCCATATCCACAGCGGCAACAGCCGGACGGGCATTCCCCCCATAGGCAATGACGGCGAAATCGGCATCCTCCATTTTCTGCCTCTCCACCCGAACCAGCTTCTCCAAGTTCTCAGTGATCTTCAGAACCAGGCGTCTGGCCATTTTTTCCTGGATGTCTTGGGCAGTGCTGGCATATCCTTTGGGGGTGTGGGTATATGGCGAGACGCATATTCCATAACCTTCGCCAATGTTGGGAAAGGGGTAGTTAATGACTCCAGGCGTGTCTAAGGGATACATGACGAACTTATCGGGAGGAACAGTGGGTTTAATCCGCTTCATCACGTTCAACTGAGAATCTTGTGGAATGACCAAGAGTTCGCGGGTATGCCCAACAGTCTCATCACTGAGCAGAAAGACCGGGCAGCGGAAGATCTCGGAAAGGTTGAAGCATTCGATCGTTAAGTCGAAAGCTTCCTGGGTGGATTTGGGCGAGAGGGCGATGAGGCAATTGTTTCCTCCCGCCGATCCATACCGTATGGTATAGAAATCCCCTTGCCCCACGCGGGTGGCTACCCCATTGCTCGGGCCAGCACGCTGGATGTCCACCACCACATATGGAATCTCATTCTTAATCCCCCAACCCAGACCTTCTAATTTTAGGCTGATTCCCGGGCCGGAAGAGATGGTCATGGCCTTCAAGCCACCCACGGAAGCAGCCCCCACAGCGTGAATCGAGGCCAATTCGTCTTCCATTTGCAAGCAAACCCCGCCTACCTCAGGTAAGCGCCGGGCCATAGTTTCAGAGGTCTCGGACGAAGGCGTGATGGGATAACCGGCAAAAAAGCGGCAGCCGGCGGCAATGGCGCCTTCGGCAATGGCCTCGTCGCCCTGGACGAAATATTTTCCTGGCTTGATCGCCGATGGCATCAGCGACCCTCCTTTCCTTTGGGTCGAGCTTTCTTTTTAGTTTTTTTAAGGAAGATGGCAAAATCAGGGCAGTAGAGGTCGCAAAGCCCGCATTCTGTGCATTCTTCCTCGCGTACCGGACGGGGCAAACGGTATCCTTTCTGGTTCATTTCCTCCGATAGGTCGTAGACTCTCTTGGGGCAAAAATCGATACAGAACCCGCAGCCCTTGCAGAAGTCTTTGATGATGGTAATGGCCATTAAGAAGCCTCCTTCTTCACCGCCAAAAAGCCGGGCAGAAATAGCCCGCAGAATACAACTACAGGATTCTATCGCCATCCTTTTCAGAGGGTCAAGGAGAAAATCGGGAAAGGACAGTAATGCAGTCTAAGGTATCTTATCCAATGGAAGGATTAGGGGAAGGAAGAGCCAAAAAGATAAAGCCTCTAAGAGTCTTCCGGTTTGTCCTTTCGTCGATCGACCACATAGATGCTGCGGGAGAATGATTTGGCATAATTTTTCAACTCCGCCGCGATCTCACCGACGTGGATGTAATTTTGCAGCCTGCGCACCTGATTGGTGACTACGGCAATGGAAAGGGTCATAATGGGGAAGGATATTTTCTTCCCCTGACGATTTTCCGCCGAGATATAACCTTTCTGCCTGTCTTCTGGGTCATAACAATTGATGATATCCCTGTCAAAGGCCTCGATAATCGCCTGGCAAATTTTTTCGTATCGATCGGCAGCGGTAATGATAACAAAGTCATCTCCCCCGATGTGCCCGATAAAATCCTCCTCTCCTCCCAATTCCCCCATTACATGGGTGATGATGCGGGCTGTCTGTTGGATAACCTCATTCCCCCTGGCATATCCGTAGCGGTCGTTAAATGATTTAAAGTTGGCTAAGTCAAGAAGACAAAATGCCAGGGGGACATCGTCCATTAATCTTTTTTTGACTATATTCTCTATGGCCACCCCCCCGGGAAGGCGGGTGAGGGGACTTGCGTCTAAGTACATCTCTTCTAAACGCTTTAACCTTTTGACCATTACCTGAAAGGCCTGGGATAAATCTCCCAACTCATATGGGTGGTGAATCTGGGGCATAGAGTCGAACTTCCTCTCTGATATTTCCTGGGGGGAAAGCTTTAATTGATGGATGGGTTCGGAGATGCTTCGGGTAATGATCATCGCCACGATGATCCCCAGAAGAACGCCCACAATACATAATCCGGCTGTGATTCGGAATGCGGTATTCCCCATACTCAAGGTCATACGGCTCTTCTCGTTTTGATCCTGGCGGGCCTCCAAGGATATCTTTCTCAACAATTGGATGATTTGGTCCTGCTTCTCCTTGATCTCTTGATCGTATCTCTCGGCTATTGGGGAGGAAGGGTTTTTCGGATATTCAAACCCGCGCTTGAAAAGGTTGTTATATTCAGTATGGAGAGCGATCAAACGATCGATCGGGAGATCCTTACGGTGGGGGAGGGCCTCCATTCGCTTAATGAGTTGGTCAAATTCATCACTCCTGGTCCAGAAGAGGGGCAAAAGGTCTGATCTCTTGCGGATCATAGAGCGATGGCCCAAGATTTCTTGGGCCAGCAAGGTGTCAACCATTTTATCCGCGATCTCTAATAAGGGTATATCTGTTTCAATAATGCTGTTGTTAATCCTATTCAATTGCTCGAGGCGGGATAAGATAAAAAGGGCGATCAGGATGGTCAAGAGGGCGTAAAAAAGATATCCGAGGAGTATTTTTTTGGCTATATTCAGCCGAAAGAAGCGAGCTGCGAGTGTCTTCATGAAAAGCCAAAATGTAAAGGAAGCGTAAAGGAGGTGTTGCGTGAGCCTTTTCTTGGCCATATTCATTTGAAAAAACCGACTTGCCAATGTTTTCATAAAAAACCCAATATTTTAGGCTATTTAGTGAACTTTCCTAAGAATTAAGATCTACCCTTTCTTTTTTCCATCCATTTTCAATGTTCAGCCCGAAGATCCTTTCTCTTTTATCGTCATTCCCTGGCATTATTTTAAGCATCACGTTAGGGAAAAGGTCGTTTTCCTTGAAAATGGGAACAGTTTTTCGAGGATTTTCTGGGAAGGAACGAATAGAATTAAGCGCCCAATTTTAAAACAGTCTCTAAGTGAGGGAAAGCGTCCTTCATGTGCGGGATATGCATGGCTGCGACGAACTCCTGGGTAAACTTGGGGTAGGTTGTAAGCTCGACGTACTCTATTTCCCGGGCTACGCGGTCAGCCTCGGCTCGTTTTTCTTGGTTGAGAAGAGCTATTCGGGCTCCATCTCCGGCAGCGTTTCCCACAGAAACCACGTTTTCCAAGTCACAATCCGGGAACATGCCCAGGACCATGGCCCTTTCCCGGTCGATGAGGCTTCCGAAGGCGCCGGCCAGGATGACCCTGTCCAGCCGCTGAATTCTCAAAATATCCATCATCACCTTGGCCCCGGCATAAAGGGCCCCTTTGGCCAACTGCACAGCGCGTATATCAGAAGTGGAAATGGTAATATCCTGGCCAATGGAAGTTTCTCCAGCAGTGGCGATGACGAACTCATAGCCTTTTTCTGCTTTGCGCAACCGTGGACAGCTCATGTTTCCATTAATCTGCCCGCTCTTCTTAAGCAGTCCCGCCTTGAACATTTCGGCGACAATTTCCACGACTCCGGAGCCGCAGATGCCCCGGGCCTGAATCTCCTCGGGAGTACATTCGTCGCTCCATTTTTCCAAGCCGATGACCTTATATCTCACCTGGAACGTCTTCGGGTCAATGCGCACCCTTTCAATGGCTCCAGGAGCTGCCCGCATGCCGAACTTTAGGTGGCCCCCTTCAAAAGCTGGTCCGGTGGCACAGGAGGAGGAGAGGAGTCGTTCTTTGTTTCCGAGAACCAGCTCACCATTCGTGCCCACATCGATGATAAGGGTCATCTCTTCTCTGTGGTGAGGCTCCTCGGCGATAAGAACTCCCACATTGTCTGCCCCCACGAAACCAGCCTCAATAGGAAGGACATGAACATTGGCTGCGGGATGAACCTTAAGGCCCAGGTCCCGGGCTTTGAGGTCTAAAGAACGATGGACTGCCGGAGGAAAAGGGGTCAGGCCTAAGAATTGTGGATCAATTCCCAAAAAAATATGATGCATGGCCGTGTTTCCCACCACGACCATCTCCATTATATCCTCCGGGCTGATCTTGGCAGATTTGGCTGTAGAGCGAATAAGTCCGTTTAAACCCTCGATGACCGCCTCCCTCATGCGCTTCAGCCCATCTCCCGGGTTCATCATGGCATAAGTGATACGGGACATTACATCCTCCCCGTAGATCACTTGAGGGTTCGTCATCGCCTCTGTGGCCAAAACCTGCCCATTTTTCAGGCTGCATAGGTAAACGGCTACCGAGGTTGTGCCGATGTCCACGGCTAGGCCAAAGATGTCTTCCACCTTTCCTGGGCGGATGTCCAGAATTTCCCGATCCATCCAGACGAAAGCCGTACCTTTCCACCCTCCTGCCCGCAATTCTCGGGGAAGTCTCTGAAGGGTCTGGTAATCGATGGTGAGGTCTTCCAGTCCAAAAGTGGTTTCAAGTCCCCGACGAAGCCGTTCAAAATCTCCCAGAGGTTCTGGCAAACTCGGAGGGGGCAGCTCTATGTAGTAACCCTTTACTCCCGGGTTCAACTCCAGGGAAATCTCCCGGGCCTCTTTGTGGATCACTTGCTTCTTTCCCCGGGCTTCTTCAGGTACGTAGATCAGAACATGGCCTTGCAGTTCAGCCACGCAGGCCAGACGGTACCCTGCTTCCCGCTCCCTCTCCTCGATGAATTTACTTTCTTCTACAGCAAAGGGAGTGAGGTTTTCTATCCGTGATTCGAGGGCTTCTCGGGTGAAAAATCCTTTTTCCACGCGCACCCGGCACTTGCCGCAGGTCTGCTTCCCTCCGCAAGCGGATTCTATGGCCACACCCAGATCCTGCGCAGCCTGCAGGATACTCTTTCCTCTATCAACCTGACCGCTTTTTCCTGACGGATGGAAAAGGATGGTCACTTTTTCTTTCTTATTTAGCATTTCGCAATTAAACTCTTACCCTTGAACCCCTGGCCCATTTTCCTTTATGGCACATAAACAGTTACGATCGCATTCGCCACGACCATCTCGTCGGTCTTATCCCCGAGTTCAGGCTGAAAGAGGGTTTTCCCCAATAGCCCGCCCCGGCGTACTTCGATCTTTTTTTGGCCAAAGGGCAGGACTTTGAGCACCCTTTCCTTATCCACTGCTCGGGGGTCTGGACAACCGATCAGCACCTCGACCACCATATCCGCCGGGTTTTTGAGTCCGGCCACTTCTTTCAGGCCGCAAAGACAACTGCGCGAGATAGCATCCTGCACGGCCTTTTCTGCTGCGCGGGTGTTGTCCTGACCATGCTGGTCAACTCCCGTTCCCACCTCGATGATAAACCTTTTCAAGGCCATTTCATCTCTCCTTTTTTACTTTTTTTCCTTTTCTTCTGCATACCAAAAGATCACGTATAAATCAAGAAAGAACCCGGGCTTTTTCCGCTTTATTCTCTCCCTCTTCAGGGGGAAGGTGTGAAAAAATTGCGAGCAGGCCCCCTCACCTTCCCCCTCTCCCGCCTGGGGAGAGGGCAAATATATTGAAATACAAGAGGAAATTCCCTCCCCCTCGAGCGGGGAGGGACAGGGTGGGGGTGAAAATGGGATTTTTTCACACTTTCGGGGAGAGGGGAGAGGGCAGGGGCGACGGGGGAGGGTAGGATATTCGTTCTTACCGACATGTTGGTCGTAGTTTGGTGCTAAGCACCGAATTCTCCTTGCCAACTTCTTCAAAGATAAGTTAATCTAAGACCATGGAAAAAGGAAGCGAGAAGCCTTTTGAAGAATATTTTATTTCTGTAGAACCCTACTATCTGCCCATAGGGGATGAAGCGCGGATCTTTTCTTCCGCTTACAAAGCCAGGCTGCCGGTCTTGCTTAAAGGGCCAACCGGATGTGGCAAGACTCGGTTTATCGAATACATGACCTACCACCTGGGAAAAGAGACGGGCATCCCTCTCCCTCTAATCACCGTAGCCTGCCACGAGGATCTGACAGGCTCAGACCTCGTAGGAAGATACCTGCTGAAAGGGGAAGAGACCATCTGGGTTGACGGGCCTTTATCCCGGGCCGTGAAGAAAGGGGCAATCTGCTATCTGGATGAAATCGTGGAGGCCCGAAAGGACACGACGGTCCTCATTCATCCCCTGGCCGACCACCGGCGGATTCTCCCGGTGGAAAAGAAGGGTCAGATCCTCGAGGCCCATGAAAACTTTCTCCTGGTCATCTCCTACAACCCCGGGTATCAGAGCGTTCTCAAGAATCTGAAGCACAGCACTCGACAGCGTTTTGTGGCCATTGAATTCCATTATCCACCCAGAGAATTGGAAGCAGAGATTATTACCCATGAAAGTGGGGTAAGCTTTGAGATGGCAGATGACTTGGCCAAATTGGGCGAGAAGGTTCGCCATCTCAAAGATCAGGGATTGGAGGAAGGAGTATCGACCCGGCTCTTGATCTATGCCGGACAGCTCATGGCCCAAGGAATTGAGCCGCGCCGGGCCTGTGAAGTGGCTGTATCCCAAGCCGTGACCGATGATTTTGAAATGGTGCGCGGGATTCAGGAAGTCATCTCTTCGATATTTCCATAAAAACTCATAAGCCACAGAGGGCACAGAGTTCACCGAGAACAAATTCTAAGGATGAAATCCTAAACAAATTCGAATGGTCAAAATTCAAATAAAACGAGATAAATCACTTTGTGGTTTTGAAATCCGAATTTTGAATTTGTCTCGATTTTTCGATATTAGGATTTTCGAATTTAAACAATTGTTTCTCTGTGTTCTCTGGGACCTCTGTGGCAAAAATTGCAATGGACGAAATTGAAATCAAAGCCTGGAAGGATTTTGCCCGGGATTTAAAGAAGCGGGTTCGCTGGGACAGTGAAAAAATCGAATGGGCGTTGATCAGGGCGCTCAACATTCTTCCCACGCTTCAGGAGGAGGAAAGGGCGGAGCTCCTGAAAATAGGCCGGGTAGTTGCAGAGAGGTCTAGTAAGCTGGCCGTTACTTTCCTGCGCAGTGCTCCCCAGGCAATTTCTGCGGTCGATTCTCCTTGCCGATTGACTTTTCTCCGTTGGGCAGGGATTTTTGCCTCGCAATCACGGGAGACGCTCATGGATTTCCTGGAAAAAAGTCCGGAAATCTTAAGAGCCTTCCCTAAGAATGAATACGAAACTTTTCTTCACCATGGCCTGCGCCTGGCCTCGCAAGACCCCCCCCTCTCTTTTAAATATTTTCTGAACTTACCACGAATTCGGAAGGAAGTGCCCTGGGAAAAGTTTCCTTCGTGGTTTGAGCAAGGATTACCTCTGATCCGAAAGAATCTGCCGGCAGCTATGGCCTACTACGGTCTGGAATCTAAGCATTCCCAGGACAGGTTTCAGGAAAAGAGTTCGGCTATTTCCCTCGAAGAAGTTGCCCGTCCCCTGAAGCTCTTTGCCCAGGCTCTCACAGGAAGAAACCTGAGTTTGCGGCCTTTGTCAGAGTTCAAAGGGGGGTTTCAGCACCCCTTCGGTCCCTTGCCTTGCACAGACGGGGAGACGATCTTCCTCCCAGAGGTTTCTGTGGAGTTTTCATCTGCTGCCCTGAACTTTTTGGCCTATAAGCTATCCACGGCGCACCAGGCAGGGCACGTGGAGTTCGGGACCTTTACCTTCAGGCTCTCCTCCGTACATGATCTTTTCCCTCTGGATCTTTTCCGCGCCTGCTTGCAGGGTGTATCTGATAAGGGGCATCCCACCTCTCCCCTGGAAGCATTTTTCCAGCTTTTCCCCAAAAAGAACCTGGCCAACGACCTCTTCCAAATCCTCGAAGGAGCCCGGGTGGATCATTGCCTGCGCAGAGAATACCGGGGTTTAAGGAAAGAAATGGATCTTTTTCTTCAGTGGGCCTTGGAGGGGCGGCCTGGGCTAGGCCGCCTCCCTCTGCAAGAAGCTGTCCTGGAATCCATTCTAAGAATCTATGTTTTCGGAGAAGACCAGAGTAGCCTACCCTGGCCTATCGATCTTTATCTGGAAGATCTCGGTTCGATCGTGGCTCCCCTCTTGCAGAGAGGGGCCACCGTGAATGATTCTGGTCGCGCGACAGTCATCCTTTATCGCTGGCTGAGTGTACTGCCAAACACTGGTCTGGGAGACCTTCCATCCGAGCCAGGCTCAGAAATTTTCTCGGCCTTGACCAGACCTCTTTGGAAAGCTCAGGGCATAGACTTCCTCCCTCGCCTGAGCAAAGGAGAGGAGCCTTACGACAGGCCTGTTCCCTTGCCGCATTGGGGGCAACTTCGTCCTGAACTCGTGCAGAAAAAGATGCGTCTGCGCGAGATCCAGAGCTTGCTGAATCAAATGGAGATAGGCTTTCCACTTTCGCCGGAAGCTCTGAGAGAGCTTCTGGAAAAGGGGCTGGATCTTGAAGTTCAAACGCTGGAGGGCGATGGCGAGAGTGGTTTTCAGGGCCTCTTCATTACGGACTTGGAGAAATTGAAAAAGCCTGCCTCCCCAACCCGAGAGGCTGTTGAAAGGGCCAAACAAGAGCTGAAGGCAGAAATGGCTTCTCTCGTATCTGAGGTAGGGGATGAAACGGGCGAGAGAATTTACTATTACGATGAGTGGGATTACCGGATCAATGACTACCGGGTGAAGTGGTGCTGCTTGAAAGAGAAGAATATGGAAGCGGGTTCTGGGCAGTTCGTCACTAAAACTCTGGAATCCTATGCCGACCTGGTGGATGAAGTGCGCAAACAATTCCAGATGCTCAAGCCAGAGCGCTTCAAGAAGATTCCCCACCTGGAAAGAGGGGAAGAGATCGACCTTAATGCGGCCATCGAAGCTTCCGTCGATCGCCGGGCTGGCCACTCACCGTCGGAAAAAATCTACATCGAGAAAAACCGAAAAGAACGGGATTTTTCCACCCTCTTCCTGCTGGACATGAGCGCCTCCACGGATGAAAGGGTGAATGAAAAAGATAAAGAAAGAGAGGATAAGAAGGTCATCGATATTGAAAAAGAAGCTCTGGTCGTCATGGCCGAGGCCTTGGAAGAGATCGGCGACGAATACGCCATTTTTGGGTTTTCTGGCTACGGCCGCAAAGAAGTCGATTTCTATCCCATTAAGGATTTTTCCGAGGATTATGGAGAGCAGGTTAAGGGGCGAGTCGAGAAGATCAACCCGCAACGCTCGACCCGCATGGGGCCGGCCATCCGCCACGCGGCGCAGAAAATTGCCGGCCGTGAACCAAAGATTAAAAACCTGATTCTGATCAGCGACGGCTATCCCCAGGATTATGATTACGGGGAAGATCGTTCGGGTAAGGAGTACGCTCTCCAGGATACAATGATGGCCCTTATGGAAGCCGCCCGCAAGAATATCCATACCTTCTGCATTACCGTGGACCGTGCTGGACATGATTACCTTCGCAAAATGTGCCACCCTTCCCAATACCTGGTTATCGAAGAGACTGTCGCCCTTCCCCGAGAATTGCCCAAAATCTACCGCCGGTTGACCACCTGACCCGTAACCATTCACCGCAGAGCACGCTGAGAACAAAGAGGAGTAATAGCGGTGAATGATGGTAATTTCCTTGATTTATCCACGGGTTTAATGGTAAAAGTATTTAGCTAAGGGTAGTTGCTGAACGCTGACCGCTGAAGGCTTTATTTTCCCTGGCTTTGTCCTTTTTGTTTGAGAGCTATAATATGCAAAAGCATGGGAGCCCCATTTCTCGAAAGCAGGAATGGGGTTTTTCATTTTTTGCCCAGAAGATTCTGGGTCACAAAAGTAGCAAGGCGATAGAGATCTATACCCATCTCTCGACAAAAAATTTATCTGCTATCAGAAGCCCTCTCGATTATATCGTGGAGCAAAAGAGGGTTGGCGCATCATGAAAGTTTGACCTCGAACATAGGGAGGTATATCCGAACCAGTTCGTCTATCCCTCTAAGAGTGGAGGTATAGTGGAACCAGTTCAGAAATAAACAAGATATTCGACATTTGTCTGTCTGATACAGGCTAAATTAGGAGGTATACAATGGCAGTTCGATTTATCCTTACAGAGTATGTAAACCAGCTTATGGCCCAGGCTGTCTATGACAAATTGGAGGACGGTACATTTGCTGGTCGGATTCCACAATGCAAAGGGGTAGTAGCGTTTGGGGGCACATTGCGAGAATGTGAAGATGAACTACGCTCTACTCTTGAAGATTGGATTCTGGTTGGCCTCAAATTAGGTCATCCTCTGCCAGTGGTTGACGAAATTGATTTGAACAAGGAGCCAACCCGTGAGCCGGTGGATGCCTTGTAAACGGCGCGAGTTCATTCGACGGCTGCGGGAGCTTCAGTAATGAAAGATTGGCCTGCTCTAAGGAATTGAAGACGAAAGGAGTTTAGATGAAATTACGGCTGCTCACAATTTTGGGGATTCTATTTTTGGCGAGCCAAGTGAATGCAGAGGAAAATCTGCTTCTGAAAAGTCAGAGGGATAAGGTCAGTTACATCATTGGGATGGACATTGGGAAAAATTTCAAAAATCAGTCGATTGATATTGACCCGGATATTCTGGCCAAGGGAATTAAAGATGCCCTTGCGGGCGGAAAGCCTTTACTGACTGAGCAAGAAATTCGGGAAACGTTGGCCGCATTTCAGAAGGAAATGACAGCTAAGCAAGAAGAGCTTGCCAAAAAGATGGGAGAAAAAAACAAGAAGGAAGGAGAGGCTTTCCTTGCTGATAATAAGAAAAAAGAGGGAGTTCAAACCTTGGCGAGCGGTTTGCAGTATAAGGTGATCAAAGCCGGCGTCGGCAATAAACCCCAAATAACCGATACTGTGACGACTCATTATCGGGGGACCCTCATCGATGGAACAGAATTTGACAGCTCTTATCGTCGGGGAAAACCGGCAACGTTTCCGGTCAAGGGCGTGATTGCCGGCTGGACCGAGGCATTGCAGTTAATGGAGGAGGGGGCGAAATGGCAGCTATTTATCCCTCCGCATCTGGCCTACGGCGAGCGTGGAGCAGGGCGGGCTATCGGGGCCAATGTAACTCTGATTTTTGAGATAGAGTTGATCTCCATTGAGGAGAAAAAATAAAGTTTTCAGCGGTGCCCCTCGCTTCGTACTCTGACGCCAGTCAGTTCTTCCCACTGGGTGATAACCACGGGGTAATATTTATTGCCTTTCCCTGCAGCCCGGGCACTTTCATAAACCTGCATGGCCAGGGCACCGAAGGGAAGGGGAATATGCAAACTTTTCCCCATTTCCATGGCCAGACCCAGGTCCTTAATCATATAGTCCACCGGAAAGCGCCCCTCTTCAAAAACACCTTTCATCACGGATTGCCCGATCTGGTTCTTCAAAGCGAAGCTTCCCGCTGAACCTTGACAGAGGGCTTCATACAGCAGGTCAGGTTTCACTCCGGCCTTTACTCCCAGGATAAGGGATTCGGATAGGATAGTGATAGTGCCGGCTAAAATAAGGTTGTTGATCACTTTGACAGCGTGCCCACACCCCACTCCCCCTACGTGAAAGATATCTGTGCCCATAGCTTTTAAGATCTCCAGGCATTCCTCATAAACTCTTTTGTCCCCGCCAACAAAGATGCTCAGCGTTCCAGCTTCAGCCGCTGGCACCCCTCGGGCCACAGGAGCATCCAGCATCCTGGCCCCTTTGGCCACCAGGGTTTCGGCTACCTCCCGGCTGGTAATGGGATCGATTGTGCTCATTTCGATGAGTGTGGCCCCGGGCTTGATTCCTTCGATCACTCCTTCTTTTCCAAGAACGGCGCAGCGCACGTCTGGGGGAGCGGGAAGGATGGTGATGATGAGCGGGCAACCCTCAGCCACCTCTCGGGAAGACCCGCAAGCCTTGGCCCCTTGGGCTATCAGGGGTTTCATCTTCTCCTGGACAATGTCGTAAACCCGAAGACGGAAGCCCTTCTTAATTAGGTTTAACGCCATGGGCTTTCCCATTGCTCCCAGCCCAATAAATCCGATTTCCCTTGCCATGAGATTCTCCTTTTGATCTTTTTCTTTTCGATATATTGGTCGCCTCTAAGAGGCATGTCAAGGCAAAAATGAGGAGTTTAAAAAGCTTGAAAATTTGCTTTTTCTTGATATATTGGGGGCGGTCAGGATTGAGATTGAATTTGTGAGCAAGTTTGAGATGCGGTAACCTGAGAATTCGTGCAAGGAGAGAGAAAAAATGAGCGAACCACACATCCTTTATGGAACTGAAGGGCACATCGCCACCATCACTCTTAACCGGCCAGAAGCCAAAAATGCCTTCACCCCTGAGATGATAAACCTTTGGCGTCAATCCCTTGAGGAGGCACGGGCCGATGATAACGTAAGAGTCATCATCGTGACCGGAAAGGGTGACACGTTTTGTTCTGGAGGGGATATCCGAGACATGGCTGCGGGCAAACTCCGGTCGTTAGAAATGAAAAAATTTCTTTGGGAGGGGGTCCACCGTATCGTCTTCACCTTGGAAGACCTGGATAAACCAATCATAGCCGCCATTAATGGAGCGGCCATGGGGGCTGGATTGGACATGGCGATCATGTGCGACCTCAGAGTCTCCTCCGATAAAGCCAGGCTCGGAGAATCCTACATCTTGTTGGGGCTTGTCCCAGGGGACGGGGGAGCCTACTTCCTTCCCAGATTGGTGGGAATAGCCAAGGCCCTGGAATTATTTTTTACCGGAGATATTATCAGCGCGCAGGAGGCCCTGGAAATTGGCCTCGTGAATCGGGTTGTTCCCCATGACCGACTCATGGAAGAGACTTTGCTTCTGGCAGAGAAGGTCTCCAGCAAGCCACCGCTGGCCATGCGGATGATGAAAAGGGCTGTCTACCAGGCACAGACGAGTACCCTACGGTCTCACTTGGATTACATTTCCTCCCAGCTCTCTCTCCTGACGGAGACCCAGGATCATCAGGAGGCAGCCAGAGCCTTTCTGGAAAAGAGAAAGCCAGTATTTGTGGGGAAATGAGCAAATGAATTTGGAAAGCGAGGGATCGGTCATTCCTTTTCGCACTCCAGTCCTCGCCTTAAATTCCTCAAGTTCATCTCCATAAGGCCCAGGAAGGTTATCTTCTTTTGGACCTCCTCGCGAGTCAGGTTATGTCCTGGGTTGAGAACCAAAACGCTAACTTTCGCTTCTTTGGCCAGGGCCTGGGATAGTCTGGGGTTGACTAGCTCTTCCGCATAAATATATTTGATTCCATACTTCTTGGTAGCCTGAAGCACTTGGGCCATCCTTTTTGGCGTTGGTTCGGCATTTGGGCTCACCCCAGAGAGAGAGATCTGTTGCAGGCCATACCTTCTGGCCAGGTAGGCAAAGGCCGCGTGTCCACTCAGCAGGATATGGCGGTGGCGGCATTTCGCTAAAGCCTCGAGGTATTTCTGATCTAATTCCCTTAGCTTGGCCTTGTAATTTTCAGCGTTGTTTCTGTAGAAGGGAGCGTGCAGGGGGTCTTTTTCCGAAAAGGCGACAGCGATCGTATCCACCATCCTGAGAGAGAGGGTGAAGTCCAGCCATACATGGGGGTCCAATTTCTCAGAACGCGCCCCCTTAGTCTTTCCTCCTCCATCATCTGCCTCCAGGAGAGGCAGCCCCCGGCTTGCTTCAACCACCTTTAGATCTTTGACTTGAACCGTTTTTAGAACCTTATCGACCCAGGGTTCCATGGAAGGTCCGATATAAATGAAAACATTCGCCTGGGTAATTTTCACCAAGTCGCTGGGCTTGGGTTCCCAGGTGTGCACTTCAGCGCCTGGAGGGAGCAGCAGAGTTGCCTGGATTCTATCTCCCCCCACAGCCCTGGCGAATTCTTGCAGGGGAAAGAGGCTGGTCATGACTTTAAGCTCTGGCTGAGATTTGCTCGAAGAAGATGAAGGTGGGAATAGAACCAGGATAGCTGCAGTCCAGATCAAAAAAATCCAGTTTTTCAGAAGGAGTCTAAAAATTTCCTTTTTCATGATGAGCAATGGAAATATTTTTGATTATCATATTTTTTTCTCCTCTCAAGGTCAATATCGAAATAGAATCTTTGCTGGTGATCGGTCGAATTTTTTGTATCCGTTTAGAATTTGATTAGAAGATAGCTCTTAAATCCCCCCAATTCCCCGCTCCTGAATTTTTTCACAGCTTCGGAGCTGAAGGGGGATTTTCATGGTTCGTGGGTTCCGCTACTGTCATGAATGATTAGTTTTTGATTGACTATTCTCATCCTTTTCGGGTACTCTTTTCCTGCTTTTTTTGGGATTTTTATCAACTTTTGATTCCTGAGATAACGCCTTTACTTAGCTTTTTAAGAGGAAAAGACTTTTGCAGATAGGGATGATGAACGATCCGCGGGTTGACCTTCTGGCCGAAATCGATTGGGCCCGAAGGAACGGGTTCGAATTCCTGGATTTAACTTTAGAGCCCCCCTCTTATAATCCGGCCGCGATTAAATTATTGGAGATCAGAAAGGCCCTGAACGATGCAAATTTGGGAATCGTCGGCCATACAGCCTATTATCTGCCTTTTGCTTCCCCGTATGAAAGCCTACGAAAAGCCGCGGTGCAAGAGATGCGTTGGGCGCTGGAGGTTTTTGCCAAGCTGGGAGCCTCAAAAATGACTGTTCACCCCGATCGATCCATCGCTTTTTCCTTGGGTTCAAAAGGGATCTTGGAGAAGAATCTACAGTCTCTTAAAGAAATTGATGATTTCGCCAGGCCTTTGGGTATCCAAGTTCTCATTGAGAACATGGATCGCACTTTCAATACGGTGGGACAAATCCAACAGGCCTTCTCACAAATTCCGCAATTAGGCTTCCATCTGGATGTAGGCCACGCCAACCTTAATGTGGAACAGAACCGGACGGGAGAATTTTTGCAGGCTTTCCACAATCGTCTGGTCCATGTGCATCTCTCTGATAATTTTGGAAAAGGCGAGGATCTGCACCTCCCCTTGGGCGCCGGGAACATTGATTGGAGGAAGATAATCCCGATGATAAGACGATTCGGGTACGATGGAACCATCACTCTGGAAATTTTTTCCGCAGACCGGCGGTATCTTCTTATCAGCCGGGAAAAATTGCGGGAGATCTGGGAGAGTTAGAATGGTCGAAATCATGGAGGTCATTGACCCCGAGAAGGTTGGCCGAAAGGAGCTCTTGCCGCCCCTCTCGCTCTTGATGATGCATTCCATGGATCGGGAGAAAGTGGAGAAGATCAAGACGGAAGAGAACGTTCCCGTGATCCTTGTCTTCCCCACGCGCGGGGATGAAGAACTATTATCCCTGGAAAGGGAAATTCAGATTCTGCAGCCACTGATGGGACGAATCATCGACGAAATCTGGATTGCCTTTGGAGGAAGCGCGCACGATGATGTGCCGCTGATGGCCAAAAAGTATGGGACTCAGGTTTTCTATGCCAAGTGGAATGGAATGAACGACACTTCCTGGGGAGATTCGGGCAAGGGATTGTCCATGCGAGGTTTGATTTACCACCTTTGCACAGTAAGGGGCCTGACTAATCCCCAAGCCATCATCGAGTTTATCGACGCAGACATTCGCGAGGGATATTTCAGCCCCCGCTGGGTTGTTGATCCCGTCGGGGCTATTCTCTGGTTCGAAGAGATCGAAGTCGCGAAGATTGTCTACCACCGTCCTTTTGGTGGAAGGTTGAATGCTTTCCTCACGCCCTTCATCTCGGTTTTCGACCACCCAGCCATAAACCCATTGAAGAAGATGCTTTATCTTCTCTCCGGGGAGATTGCCGGGACCCTAAATTTCTGGCTTTCAGTCCCCTTCAAACAGAACTTCGGAATCGAGATGAAGATTCTAACCTCATTGGCCCTCAGTAGGGTTAACCTCCGCTCCAATGGCCATGACCTCAGCCATGTAATCCAGGTCTTCATGGGAGAAATGGACCACAAGCATAGCGCCCTTAGGAGCACGGGGAAGGTCAAAGGTCTGGATGCCATGGCCAAGGAAGTTTTTCAGGCTTTCCTGGAGGATCTATCTGAAGAAGGACTGATCGAGATGAACAAAGGACTGGCTTTTTCCAACCGGCTGCAAATTTCCACTGTGATCCAAACTGCCGGAGGTGGAGAAGAAATTGGAACCCCCAGCAAACTGGACATCCCTTCTAAGGAGAAGACCTTTTCTCCCCTCAAATACCTTCCGGAAATCAAGGCCATCTGTCCCTGGCTGGCTCAGTAAAGAGAATTCACCGCAGAGACCGCTGAGAACGCAGAGAATTATTGATCTTCGCATAAATAATGGAACACAGCACGCCGCGAGATTTCCCCCCTCACCTTTATCGTTCGACTGAGCTCACGCCGAAGTCCTCTCCCCCCAACGGGGGGAGAGTCGTTAAGACCCGACCACGGGGGCAGGTCGGAATCGACTCGTACCGAGGTGAGGGGGCCCTTCTGGGCGTAGAGAATGATGGATTTGGGGAAAAAATAGTTGCAGAGCTTTTCCAAAAAACGGAGGGATCTGGAAAAGAGGGAAAGGTGAAGGAATTTTTTGTAGATCAGAGGGACGACAGCTTTCTCTTGATGCAACCCAAAGATGCAGCGGAGCATCCAGTAGGGAGAGTGAAAGGCGTGGGCAAACCCTACGGCATAGACCTTAAGGCCGCATTGTTCCATGAAGCGCGCTAAAGTCTGGGGGATGACCTTGCGAACGTGTCCACCAGGGCTACGGTAATACTCTTTCGAAAGCTTGCCATAGATGTGTTCTGTGAAAAGGGTGGGAACGGTGACAGCGATCTTGCCTCCGGTCTTGAGGATCCGGCCCAACTCGGCTATTCCCATTCGGTCATCCGCCACATGTTCAATGACCTCGGCGCAGATGATCTTATCAAAGGTCTCACCCTGGAAGGGGAATCGCAAGGTATCGCCGCGTAAAAGGAGGACTTTTCCCTGCCCTTCTTTGCGCTCCTCCATCTGTCCCAAAACATAACGGGCTTTGAGAAGACTCTGAAAGTTAAGATCCATGCCCAGGATGGAACAGTCATTCCGAAAGCACTCAAAAGAATGCCGGCCTTCCCCGCAACCCGCATCCAGCACGAGATCTCCTTGGCCGATGGGGAGCTTGCGGAAATCAACCGTGAGCATCGATAACCTCTTTGTAGACCTCAACCATCTGACGGGCCGCCTTCTCCCAGGTGAAGAGACTGGTTATGCGACGCCGGGCAGCCTGGCCCATTTTCAGTCGAAGCTCCGGGTCTTCTAAAAGGCGGCGGATGGCCTGAGCCAGAGCCAGAGCGTTTCTCGGAGGGACGAGAATTCCAGCTCCATCACTCCCCACCACCTCCGGAAGCGCACCAGCGGTGGTGGAAACCACTGGAAGCTCACAGGCCATGGCTTCCGCTGCTGGAAACCCGAACCCTTCATATAGGGATGGGACGACCGCAATTTCCGCCCGACAGTAATAACCCACCAACTCTTTAGAGCCAATCTTCCCGGTGAAATGGACCCGATGATTAACCTGGTAGTTCTCCGCGAGCAAGGGAGCAAAGGAACGCTGGGGAGCCCCGCCATCCACGATGGTGAGGGAGACTTTTTCGGGAAGGTGAGTTAGCGCTTGCAGAAGGTAGAGCAGTCCTTTTTTCCGGTCTTCAGAATTGCCGACGAAGATCAGTCTATTGGGTTCTTTGGGTAAATTAGGGATGGGGGCGAACTCCTGGGCATCCAGGCCGTTATAGACCACGCGGATTTTTTCCGGCGCAAGGCCAAAAGCCTTGGTGATCTCTCGGGCAGAATCGTAAGAGACCGTTATAATCCGGTCCAAACGATTGCTGACGATTCTTTGCATGAGCAAAGGGTAATAAAGAACCCGCTTCACTTTCTGTTTCAGGTTCGCGGGTTGCTCGAACCAGGCTGATCGGTCAATGGAGAGGGGGTGGTGGAGCGTGGAGACAACAGGAACTCCCAGCAATTTCCAGAGAAGCATCCCGTATCCGAGACACTGGTTGTCGTGGAGGATGTCAAAATGGTGATTCTTGACCAATTCCGTCAGTTTGAAAAAGGCGCGGAAGCTGAAGGCTTTAATCTCCGGAAAAACGCCAAAACGAGAGGCGCCGAATTCGTAGAAATGAAGGGGAGAGAAGATCTTGAAGGGGTTACCAGGGGGAAGGAAATCCCTTTTCTTCCCGAAAAAGTTGTAGTTTTCTACTGGGTGGACGTTGGCTCCTTTGAGGAATAGAGGCCAGGGTGGGCTGACGACGACATGCACCTCGTGGCCGAGCTTTACCAGTTCGTTGGCCAAATAAGTCAGGTAGATTCCCTGGCCTCCACAGTAAGGATTTCCACGGTAACTCAGCAATCCGATCTTCAAGGGAATCTCCTAAAGCCCTAAGGGCAAAGCGCATAGAGCAAAGCGACCAATGTTTTTTTGGCACTTAGCGCTATGCTCTATGCGCTATTCCTTCTTTTCATAATAGCTCTTTATAGACTTCCACAGTGCGCTGGGCTACCTTTTTCCAGCTAAAAAGCTCCTCCACGCGTTGGCGACCAGCGCATCCCATTTCTTTTCGTTTCTGCTCATCCTGAAGAATCTGCTGGATGGCCTGGGCCAGTGCTCGTGGGTCACGGGGGGGCACAAATATGCCGGCTCCATCCTCTCCCACCACCTCTGGCAAAGCTCCGGCACGGGTGGCCACGACTGGCGTTCCGCAAGCCATAGATTCGGCTGCTGGCAGTCCAAACCCCTCATACAGTGAAGGAACGACCGCAATTTCCGAAGTGATGTACAAATGGCGCAGGGCCTCCGCCGAGACTTTCCCTGTGAAAGTCACCCGGGGGGCTAGTCCGAGTTTCTCCGCAATTTGTGGCGCATAGGTTTTATGCGGTGCCCCCTGATCTACAATGGTCAGGGTAACTGTCTCTGGGAGGAGGGTAAGGGCCTGAAGAAGGTACGAAATCCCCTTTTTGGCATCATCGGTATTTCCCACGAAAAGCAGGCTGTCTGCTTTTTTGGGTTCCCCATTTGTCGGCCGAAAGAAATCGGTGTCCAGCCCGTTGTAGACCATACGGATTCTGTCCGGGCAGATGCCGAAGGCGCGCTGGATCTCCCGGGCTGTTTCCTGGGAGGAGGTAATCACTCGATGGCAGCGCTGAATGACCCTGCGCTGCATCCTAAGAGGGTAGAAAACCACCGTGTAATATCTCTCCGTAAGATTCTGGTCGCGTTCTAATGCAGCCTGAAAATCAACGGTCAAAGGATGATGCACTGTGGTAACAAGAGGGCGGCGGAAAAGTTTCACCAGCAAAAGCCCGTAACCGAGGGATTGCACGTCGTGGATAACGTCAAAGGCATGCCCAGGGAGGGTTTTTTTCAAGAGGTGGAAAGCCCGGATACTGAAGATGAGCATCTCTGGGAAAAATCCAAAACGGGTGGCCGCGAATTCGAAAAAGTTCAGGGGGCGAAAGATTTGCCAGGGAGCTGAGGGAGGAATAATTTTTCTGCGCACCCCCCAGAGGTTAAGGTTTTCCACATGAATCGTCCTGGCCCAAGGCATGGGCCAAGGCTTCGGAGAGCCAACCAGAATCGTTGGGGAGTGGCCCATTCTGGCCAGTTCGCGGGAGAGGAAATAAAGGTACACGCCCTGTCCACCGCAATAGGGGTTTCCTCTGTAGGAAAGGAGGCAGATCTTCATCTTTATTTTTCAGGCTAAAAATGGCCTTCTCTTCGGTGGTTATTTGCTCCCAGGATTTGGTTTTTCATTTTTTACACAAGAAGATTCCGTGGAGGATTCTGCCCCTGGTGGGGTTGTCCTTATGGTTAAGATTGTCCAGCCAACCCAGAAACCGAGGGCCAGAATTCCCAAGAACCCGAGGATCACCGGGATGGCCAGAGCCCAGTAACTTTGGAGGGAAACCCCCCACAAAAATAAGATGGCCACGATGATAATGGCTAAACAGAGCAGAGCACCCCAGACCCGGGAAGTATCAGCCATTTTTTACTCCTCTCCCCGAAAGATTCCTGACGGGTCTTCCGGTAATAATTAGCACATCGCTCCAAGTGGGATTCCAGGAGGCGATTCTATCCAGGAATCGAAGAAGAATCAAGGCCGAGGAGCGGGGGATCTTTTGCAAGAGATTTGACCAATGAGGGGACCCCCAAAGGAGGGAGACTCCCTGGATGCATTCTACCTGCAAGTGCCGCCGAACTAAAGAAAGGATGGTGGAATAATCAAACTTGAAAGTGTGATCCGCGGGAATCTCCCAGATATGCAGGCATGAGATTTCTCTGCCGAGGAAACGCTGGGAGAGCCTGTTTAGACTCCTGGATAGGAAGCAACTCAGGCTCGCAAAGTTGGCCACAGAAATCACCACTTTTCCCCCGAGGGAAGTTACCCGGCCCATTTCGGCAACTGCCCGATCTGGATTGCTGAAATGGTCGATGGCTCCCTTGCAGACCACTCGAGTGAAAGAGTCGCTCAAGAAGGGAAGGTCTTCGGCTAAACTCCTCACCAACCTTACCATTTCTCCAGCATCCCTTACCCACTCCTTAGCTTTCCGGATCATTACCCGAGATGGTTCACAACCAATAAGAACCCCTCCTTTTTTAGCCATGGATACTGCATCGATTCCCCGCCCGCAACCGACGTCCAGAACCTGATGACCATTTCCTGATTGAACAGCCCGGAGCGTCTCATCGGTCATGCGCTGGAAGACGAACTCTGTGTCCAAGGAAAGAACGGGGGGCAGGACATGGTCATCGTTCCATTCCAAGTCGACCTTTACCAAGTCAACTCTTTCAGGCACGAGGGGCCCTTTCTGGTGAGCACTTCGGCGATCTCCTACCGGGCAGAGGAGAGGGGGCACATCGATTCCGGGCGATCTGCACGATCCGGCCGATGAATTCGGCGTAGCTAAACCCAGCGGCTTTGGCAGACCGGGTCATCCCGGCATCCGGGGAAATATCCGGATTGGCATTAATCTCCAGTACATAAGGGACTGCCTGGGGGCTGAGCCGGATGTCTACCCGGCCATAATCGCGACACTCCAGAATGCGGTAAGAAAGAAGCGAAACTTCCTTGACCCGCTTTTCGATCTCTGGAGAAAGGGCCGCTGGACAGAGGGGGACGGTACAGATAAATTCCTGACTGTTTTCTATCCACTTGGCGGCATAGCCACAGATCTTGGGCAAATCAGGTGGCAAGGTGGAAAAATCTATCTCTGAGATGGGCAGGATATGGGGGTCCTCATTTCCGAGTATGGAGACATTCAGCTCCCGGCCGTCGATGTACTCTTCCACCAGGGCCGGTTGTCCATAATCCTTATGGATTTTTTGCACCCGCTGCTTGAGGGATTTCTCATCCCGCACAAAAGATTTGTTATCAATGCCCAGGCTGGCATCCTCGTGCATGGGTTTGACGATTAAAGGAAATTGGAGCCCCGAGATCTGTTCGTCCCTCCCGGGCATCCATACTCGGTAAGCCGGGGTCGGGATGCCATGGTTGGCGAGGATGGATTTTGTCTTCCCTTTATCTTGCGATAGACCGAGGACCAGGGCAGGGGAGCCGGTGAAGGGAATTTCTAAGAGTTCCAAGAGGGCGGCGACATTCATCTCCAGCCGGGTTCGCCCGTAAAACTCTTCACAGAGGTTGAAAACCATATCTGCCTTGCAGGAGCGGATTTTTTTTAGAAAGAGGGATAGTTCTCCTCGGGCTTCCAGAGTATGTACGGAATAATCCAAAGCGTAAAGGGCTTTCTGTACAGCCTCCAGACGGGATAGGACAGACTCTTGGCCGATGGTGTCAAGCTTCCCATCAGAAAAGAAGGGTGCGGGAAGACTGTAGAGAATGAGAATGGACGTCTTTTTCACAGGTTCAACCCCACCCTCTGGCAAGCAATTTCCAATACCCGGTTGATAAGATCTGCGTAGGACAGTCCGGCGGTTCTTGCGGCTTTGGGAAAGCAGGAATTGGCGTCGGGGTTGGGCAGGATCCCGGGAAGGGGGTTCAATTCCAGCACGTTTGGTTCTCCTGATTCATCCAGGCGAATATCGATGCGACACCAGTCTCGGCAGCGGAGCGCCAGAAAGGCCGCTTTGCTTACGGCTCGAATCCTTTTTTCCAATGAGGAGGAGGTTCTTGCCGGGCAAGCGAAAATTTCTAATGGCTTTTCCACCGTATCCCAGATCCACTTGGCCTCGAAGGAATAGATGGGATTGATGTTGGCGGGCAGTTGCTCGAACTGGATCTCCACGATGGGAAGCACCTGCACCTCGGCTCCGTTACCCAACAGGGCCACGGTGAATTCCCGCCCCGGAAGATATCTTTCCACGAGGGCCGGCTGATGGTATTTGGTCAATATGGCGGAGACTTGCTCTTTCAGCTCCCCAGTTGTGCGAACCAGGGAGCTGTCGCGAATCCCTTTGCTGGAGCCTTCGTAGAGAGGTTTAACCATAAGCGGGAAAGGGGGAAATTTTTTCTTCTCCTTAAGATTCCGGACGATCACGAAGGGGGCGGTCGGGACCCCGTGGTAGGAGAGCACCTCCTTAGCCAGGGACTTATCTAAGCATAAACCCAAAGTGATGGGGCCCGAGCCCGTATAAGGAATGCGGAGCATCTCCAGCATGGCCGGGATTTGCAATTCCCGGCTGCTGCCAGAGAGTCCTTCGGCCATATTGAAGACGATCTCTGGGCGAAGCTGCCGCAATTTTTCAAAAGCCTCTTCATTGGCCTCAATGGGAATGACTCGATGCTTGCCTGAAAGGGCCGAGCGGACCGCGGCAATCGTCTCTTCATCATCCCATTCGGCGTAGAAGTCATCGGAGATAGATTCAGTCATTGGCTTCAGGTTGAAGCATAGGCCGACGTTCATTGAATCTCTGGCCTCTCTTAGAACAGGAAGACTGCGGCGGCCACTACGGTTGACCAACCATTCTTGACGATACTGGATTGAGTGATGTTTGTTGTACGCACGATCTTATCACTGATGCGGTAGAATTCTTTCTTCTCGTCCCAGCTCTTGTCCTCATCGAATTCCATGCCCAGAGTGGAAGCCAGCATGGCCGCGGCCAAGTCTTCGGCGTAATCTCCCGCTTCTTTTTCCGTTTGCCCGAAAGCATGATGTTCGCTCAGGTAGCCGTACAGCGATTTTTCCGATGGAATTGCACAGCCAATGGAAGCGGCAATGAGGCGTCGGGGCTCATTGCTGCTGCACTTGGCCAGCACGCAGAAGGTTATGCCCCCGGGAATGAGTTCCCGCAGTCCCTGGGTTCGGGAGAGAATCTTGCATCGCGGGGGCAGAATGCTGGAGACCGTTACCAAGTTGAATTTTTCGATGCCCGCATCGCGCAAAGCCAGCTCAAAGGAGCGGAGCTCTTCTTTATGAACGCCCACTCCTTTGGTAAAAAAGAGTTTTCGAGGGACCCATGGTTCCAATTTAAATCTCCCTTCCTGGGGTGTAATTCTTCTCGCGGCCTGGAATGTGACTGAAAATATAACCCAAAAATCTGTAGATCAGTTTAGCGGCTAAAAAGTCCGGGGCGAACAGTCCCGGGATGGGGGCCAGCTCGACCACGTCAAAACCCACGATTCTACTCTTCTCCGGCAGGCTGCGCAAGAACTGAGTGAGGGTTCTCCAATTCAGGCCCCCAGGCTCTGGCGTTCCCACCGCAGGCATGATGGCGGGGTCCAGGACATCCAGGTCGATGGTCACGTAGACCTCGGGGGAGAGGGCCTGAAATACCTCCTCTTCCCAATCCGGGACCTCCGCAAGGCGATGCCAAAGAAAACATTTTACCCCCGCACTTTTCGCGAATAGGTTTTCTTCCAGGCTTAAACTCCGCACCCCTACTTGGACCAGGGGGCCAAGCTCCGCCAGACGGCGACCCACGCAGGCATGGCTGAAGGATGTCCCCTGGTAGCTATCGCGCAGATCTGCATGAGCATCCAGTTGGAGAAAGGAGATTTGCGGATATTTTTCCTTCAAAGCCTTAGCCATTCCCAGGGTGACGGTGTGTTCTCCTCCAATGAGTACGGGATATTTATTCTCCCGAATCACCGGCTCAGCATAGCCATAAACTTGCCGGATCATTTCCTCCGGGCCAGAGGCCACGGCTTCCAGCGGTGCGAGAGTATGAAACCCGACCCGGGAAGGTGCCATCTCCAGCTCTTCGTCAAAAAGCTCCAGGTGAGAGGAGGCCTCCAGGATCGCTAAGGGGCCGCGGCGGGCCCCGGGGAGGCAAGTGCTGGTCAGGTCATAAGCCACAGGCAAAAAGACCACCCTGGAGTTCTCCCAAAGGCATTGCTCTTGGGGAAGTCCTCCGAAGTTAAGGGAGATGATTTGCGGGGTGAGCATCATTTATTATTACTTATTTTTGATCTCAGAAGAAATTTTTTTTTGGTGCCCAGGGAATATAATTTTTTCATCTCTGGCCGAACACGCTTAGAAAGGAAAGCTCTGCTCTCTTGGGCCACGGCAGTGACCATGAGAGGAAGGGCAATGGTGGAATCGCAATAGAGGGTTACCTTTTTCGCCCGCTCAGAAATTTTCCCCCAGGATTGCCCTTCTTCGAAAGTGCATCCGCTCAATCCACCCCACTGGGGGGCATCGGTGGTCACCTGGATGGCGTAACGATGTCCCGGCACTTTTAGGCCCATCATATTAGCAGTTACTTCGGTTTGCTGGATGAAGTTTTTGGGTGTGCCGCCCCCTAAGAAAATGACCCCCGTGACTTTTGATTGCGCCACGATATAGGCTGTCTCCTGCACGTCACCCACATTATCGAAGAGGAAAGGGGGGCCTTTTGTGGCCTGGGCCAGAGCAATCCCGATGGAAGAGTCTGCCAAAGCCGGGCAGTAGATGGGCACCCCAGCTCGGACGGCGGAAGGGATGATTCCGTCTTGCTTACCATCTCCCAGAAGTTTTTCTCCCAGAAGGATGAAGAACTCGCGGGTGGTTAAGGGCCGGCGGGGTTTTAAGGAGCGAGCAAAGTTCAGGATATAATAATCCACTTCATTGAATTCCTTTTCCCAGGCAAAAACATCATAGATCCGGTCGATCCCTTCTTTTCTCAGGGCCAAATCGTCAACGCGGCAAGTTCCTTGCCAGTGCTTATTTCCCAGGGTTTCATGAATATCGTGGAAGAGGTTTGCCCCTGTAGAAACCAGGCAGTCAATCAGACGATTTTCAATTAGATAAACAATAAGTCTGCGCATTCCAGCCGGGACCAAGGCACCTGCTAAGCCGAGCAGGATGGTCGCTTCATCTTTGAGCATTTCCACCCAAACCTGAACGGCCAGGGAAAGATTTTTCCCTTGGAAGGCAGTCTTGCCCATCTCTCGCAGCAGGTCAGATACCTTTTTTTCCAGGCGCACTTCCAAGGGCTGGACAGGATGAAGCAACTTGAAACGCCGGGGCATTTCTTCCGCCTCCCAGAGGGGGTTGATCTTTTCTTGGCGATTAAAAAATACTTAAAAAAAATTTTTTCGTCAAGAAATTTAAATAAAAATTTTACAGAGCACGGCCTTGACTTTGGAGGAGAGACCTGCTAATTTGCGCCTAAAATGAAGATGAGAAGGCAGGGTTGGGTATGATTCCCAGGTATTCGAGGAAAGCGATGGCCGCGGTATGGGAGCCAGAGAACCGCTTCCGCAAATGGTTGCAGATCGAGATCTGGGTCTGTGAGGCGATGGCCAAGAGGGGAGAAATTCCAGTGGCCGCCCTCAAGACCATCAAAGAGAAGGCTGGCTTTGATGTGGAGCGGATTGAAGAGATCGAAAAGGTGGTCAAGCACGATGTCATCGCCTTCCTAACCGCTGTGGGCGAACGCCTGGGACCGGAGGCCCGCTATCTGCACTTGGGTTTAACTTCTTCGGATATATTGGACACTTCTCTGGCCATGCTCTTGGTCGAGGCGGCAAAGATTTTAGAAGAAGATTTGCTCGTTTTCCTTAAGGTTCTGAAAAGGCGGGCCTATGAATACCGGCGGACCCCCATGATCGGGCGCACCCATGGGATCCACGCTGAGCCCATTACCTTCGGGCTCACCTTGGCCTTGTGGTATGCGGAGATGGAGCGGAATTTGGAACGCCTCCGGCAGGCCAAAGAGAGGATAGCCTACGGGAAGATCTCTGGGGCCGTAGGGACTTTTGCCCACCTTTCCCCCGCGGTGGAGGCTTATGTTTGTAAGAAGTGTGGGCTTAAGCCCGCCCCCATCTCCAGTCAGATCATCCAGCGAGACCGGCATGCTGAATTTCTAACCACCCTGGCCTTGATCGCTGCCAGCGTCGAAAAGATCGCCCTGCAAATCCGCCATCTACAGAGAACGGAAGTGGCCGAGGCGGAGGAACCGTTTGGCCAAGGGCAAAAAGGATCTTCGGCCATGCCGCACAAGAGAAATCCCATCGCCGCGGAAAATCTCACGGGTCTCTCCCGGGTTGTGCGGTCCAATGCCTTTGCCGCTCTGGAGAATGTCCCTCTCTGGCATGAACGGGACATCAGTCACTCTTCTGTGGAGCGCATCATTGCCCCAGACAGCACGATTCTGCTTGATTACATGCTCGACCGGGTCACTCAACTGGTGGACCACTTGGTTGTCTATCCGCAAGCGATGAAGGCCAACTTGGAGAGGACGCGAGGTTTGATCTTTTCTGAGGCGGTCATGCTGCGGCTGGTGCAAAAAGGGTTGAGCCGGGAGGAAGCCTATGCTCTAGTGCAGAAAGCGGCCTTCCGGGCCCTGCGCGAAAAGAGAGAATTCCCGGCCATCCTTCTAAAAGATCGCTCTATCCTCAAGCATCTGAAACCTGAGGAAGTGAAGAGATGCTTTGACCTGTTCCACTGCCTGCGTTATGTGGATACAATCTTTCGCCGGGTTTTTGGAGGGAAAATGTGATCCGCCACTGCAAAGGAATAGAAAAATACAGTAATGCGCCTATAGTTTTCGGAGTTATTTGGGAGGGGGCGAATTATGATTCTGGGGCTCGAGGAGATTGAAAAAAAGGTTTGGGAGGAAGAGAAACTCTTCCTGATGAAACAGGTTGGGATCCTACTCATTAAGAACAATGCCATCAAGTTTGGCGACTATATTCTGAGCTCGGGCAAGAGGAGCCCTTACTATATAGATTTGCGGCAGACCATCTCCAGCCCGATTACTATGGATTGGATTGCGAATTCTTTGAATCGAATCATCCTCAATGAGATCGGAAAGGAAAGGATCGATAAGATATTGGGCGTCCCGACAGCAGGAATTCCCTTTGCTACGGTGGTCAGTCAAAAATTGGGCATTCCTCTTATTTACTACCGCCAGGCCCGGAAAGAACACGGGGTGAGAAAGAAGATTGAGGGGATTTTGGAGAGGAACGATAGGGTTCTCATCATCGATGACCTCATCACAACTGGAGAGAGCGTAATTGAGGCGGCAGAAGTGGTCCGGGAACAAGGAGGAGTTGTCAGCGAGCTGGTGGTTCTATTAGACCGGGAGCAAGGAGGCCCGGAGAATCTCCGGAACGCCCGCATTGAACCCCATGTCCTCTTTAGAATTTCCGAGGCGATGACTTGGCTGCACTCAGTTGGATTGATCGGTAAAGAGATCTACGAGACTTTGAGGAAATACCTCGAAGAAGAGAGTAGAGCTGTAAAGGCATCGTCCACCTAAAAAACTCGAACATTCTGATCATATATAGATCTTTTATTATTCACCACCCTTTCCCCTAAGCCCCCGAAGGAGACCGGCCCATCTATATGGCAAGCCATCTCTTGGCTTGACGCGGATGAAAAATTGAGATATTTTAGCCTTCAATGCTGTGTCTCTTCTTTCCCGAGCGTCAGGATTGTGGGGAGAGTGAAACGTGGAGGAACGGAAAGATCTTTTTTTCCAGCGGAAAAGGAAGGCGGAAGAGTTGAAAAGAGAGGGGATTCCCCTCTACCCCAATACCTTCCGGGTAAGCCACTCCGTAGAAGAAGTCTTCAACTCTTATGGGAAGCGGAGCGCAGAAGAGCTGCAGGCCCTGGAAGATCGTTTGGCCTTGGCCGGACGCCTGATGCGCGTGAGTGATTTTGGGAAGGCAGCTTTTTTTCACATCCAGGACCGTACGGGAAAGATGCAAGGGTATCTTCGCCGTGACCATATAGATGGAAAAAGCTTGCAGGTATTCTGCCGGTTAGATGTGGGAGACATCGTAGGAGCAAGGGGGAGACTTTTCCGGACGAAAACGGGGGAGCTCACGCTCATGGTGGAGGAACTGGAGCTGCTGGCGAAATCTCTCCGCCCCCTGCCCGAAAAATGGCACGGTTTAACTGACCAGGAGTTGCGCTACCGGCAACGCTATCTGGACTTGATCGTCAACCCTCACTCCCGCGAAGTCTTCATCACGAGAAGCCGAACGATCAACTTCCTTAGGAATTTCTTGATAGGCCGGGGATTTCTGGAGGTAGAGACCCCGATGATGCAACCAGTGCCCGGAGGAGCCATCGCCCGCCCTTTTAAGACCCATCATACTACCTTAGATATGGAGCTATACCTGCGCGTGGCTCCGGAACTTTACCTCAAGCGCCTATTAGTGGGCGGTATTGAGCGGGTCTTCGAAATCAATCGTAGCTTCCGTAATGAAGGACTCTCCACCCAGCATAATCCTGAATTCACCATGCTGGAGTTCTATCAGGCCTACGCCACTCACTGGGATCTGATGGAGATGACCGAAACCATGATCTCCTCATTGGTTCAGGAAATCAAAAGGGAGATGACCCTGGAATATCAGGGAACCAGGATTGACTTCCGCCCTCCCTGGGAAAGAATCACCCTGCGTGAAGGATTGCTGAGCCATGGAGAGCTCGGAGAAGCAGACCTGAAAGACCCGGAAAAACTCATCCGCTATGGGAGACATCTGGGAATAGAGTTCAAGGGAGACGAAGCGCCGGGAAAAGTCTTGGTAGACCTCTTTGAAAAAGTGGTTGGATCCTACTTAATCCAGCCGACCTTTGTAACCGCATATCCTACCGATGATTCCCCCTTGGCCAGGAAAAACGACCAGAACCCTGAAGTGGTAGATCGCTTCGAGCTTTACATCTTTGGCCGGGAGATCGCCAATGCTTTTTCTGAGCTCAACGATCCCCAGGATCAACGGGAGCGATTCAAGAAGCAAGTGCACCTCAAGGGGAGGGATAGAGAAGGGGTGGGGTTCATCGATGAAGATTTCCTTCGCGCTCTGGAGTATGGGATGCCGCCAGCCGCTGGAGAAGGGATCGGCGTGGACCGTCTGGTCATGCTCCTAACGAATTCTTCTTCCATCCGCGACGTGATTCTCTTCCCCCAAATGCGTCCGGAGAGCTTGGACAGGCAATGACGGGTCAGCCGAAGGATAATGGCATTGAGTCTGGATGATGGAATGATGATCATTCGTTGAGGAAGTGGCTCTTTATGCGTTATGAACTCTTCATCAGCCTGCGTTACCTGAAAGCCAAGCGGAAGCAGATCTTCATATCCATCATCACGGTCATCTGCATGGCTGGCGTTGGTCTTGGGGTAATGGCCCTGGTGGTTGTGTTGTCTGTAATGAGCGGGTTTGTAGAAGATTTAAAGACAAAAATCCTGGGGACAAATGCCCATCTGGTCATCCTGCAACATGGTTCGGCCATGCGGGATTACCAGGAAGTGGTGCGGAAGGTGGAAGGGGTAAAAGGGGTCGTGGCCGCTACTCCCTTCATTTTTAGCCAAGCCATGCTCACCTCCGAGACCAGCGTTCACGGGATTGCCCTGCGGGGAATCGACCCGGAAACGGCGGGGCGGGTGATTAATATCGAAACCACTCTCAAAAAAGGCTCGCTGGAAAGCCTGAAAAAGGAGGGAGGATCCTCTTGGCCCCCGGGGATTTTCATCGGCAAAGAGCTGGCCCAAAATCTGGGTGTTATGCTGGAGGACACAGTGGTCGTAGTTTCTCCCTTAGGGGCCATGGCTCCGATGGGGACGGGTTCCCCCATGAAAAAATTTCGAGTCACCGGCATTTTTGATTCCGGAATGTACGAGTACGATACTTCCCTCGCTTACATCTCCCTGAAAAGTGCGCAGCAGTTTCTGGCCATGGAAGATGGCGTCTCGGGTGTGGAAGTGAAAGTTCAGGATATTTACGGAGTGAAAAAAGTGGGCCAGAGCATTCAGAAATTATTGGGGTTTCCTTTCTGGACAAAAGACTGGATGCAGATGAACAGAAGCCTATTTGCCGCTCTAAAGCTGGAACGGACAGTGATGTTCATCATCCTCGTGCTCATCGTCTTGGTGGCAGCATTCGGAATTGTCAGCACGTTAATCATGGTGGTAATGGAAAAGAATAAGGACATCGCTATTCTTAAATCCATGGGGGCGACGGCTAAATCCATCATGAGGATCTTTATCTTCGAAGGCCTGGTCATCGGGGTTGTGGGAACGATCCTGGGTCTTGTCGGGGGATACGTGATTTGTAGCCTCCTGGCCAAATACCAGTTCATTTCCCTTCCCAGCGAGGTCTATTATATCTCCCATCTTCCTGTGAAGATGAGCGTGACTGATTTTTTGATCGTAGCTCTCTCGGCCATCGGGATCAGTTTCTTGGCCACCCTCTACCCTTCCTGGCAGGCTTCTAAGCTCGATCCGGCCGAGGCGTTACGCTATGAATGAGGGTATGGCAAGAAACATTGACTGCAGCGCAGGCAGAGGCAAGGGGAAAGATTGGCTGGAAATTGATGGTGGTCCTCTTCGATCTCTGCGGTGCAGGGGCGCGATAAGGAGGATTAAATGGTTTGGTTTTTAAACGCCTTTTTGTTCGACGATAAATATGAAAAAGAATTGAAAGAACTGCAAAAAAAAACAACCCAAGATCCGAAGAACATCCACCTCTTTGTCAAGATCGGGGACTTGCTGCAGAGGATGGGTAAAAGAGGGGAAGCCCTGGAAGCCTACCGCAAAGCCTCCGATAGATATGCTCAGAGTGGATTCTTGATCCAGGCGATCGCGGTCAATAAGGTCATCCTGCGCCTGGACCCCGCGCAATTGCAAATTCATGGGAATTTGGCCGAGCTTTACGGCAAACGGGGATTGCTCATGGAAGAGAGGATGGAGCGGCAAGCGGCTGGGGAAGAAAGGCCGACAGCCAGGAAAGAAGAGCTTCCGGCCATCCCCCTTTTTTCCGACCTGAGAAAAGAAGAGCTCACCAGAGTCATGGAGAAGATTCAGGCCAAAGAGTTCGCCAGGGAAACAGTGATCTGTAAAGAGGGGGAACCGGGCGATTCGATTTTCATCATCAGCCGAGGGAAGATAGGCGTTTTCCGGGTTGATCGCAGGGGAAAGAAAATCGTTCTCAATGAGCTGAAAGAAGGGGACTTTTTCGGGGAGTTTGGGTTCTTCGGCAATGGCCGGCGCCAGGCCAGTGTGGAGGCCCTTGAGGATACGGAGCTCTTGGAGATCGCCAAAAAGGACTTACAAGAAATCATTCGAGAATTTCCCAGCGTTTCCCAGGTACTATTCAAATTCTACAAAGAGCGGGTGCTGGATACGCTCTTAGTCACCTCCTCTCTCTTTCAATCTTTTTCTCCCCAGGAGAGGGCACAGATCTTGGAGAGATTCACGATGGAGGAATTTCCCGCGGGGGCGATGGTTTTGCAGGAAGGGGCTCCGGGGGATTCTATGTACATCGTCAAGAAAGGCGAGGTCGAAGTTTTCACTACAGATGCTCAGGGAGCACCGCTTCCCTTATCCAGGCTGAAGGAAGGAGATTTTTTCGGTGAAATCGCTTTAATCACGGCCAGGCCAAGGACAGCCTCAGTTAAAGTCCTGCAACCAGCGGAATTGGTTCGTCTGGATAAGAAAGATTTTGATCAAGTCACGGTAAACCACCCGGAGGTCATAGAAATTCTCCAGGAATCCCTTCATCTTCGATTGGGAAATAAGCTCAAAGCCTTGGGAGTGTTTCGGGATAGTCCGGCCAAGGAGAGGATGGTCTGATTTTGTCCACTTGTGCAAAAAATCATCCCCTCATCCATGTCCAGGGTTTGAAAAAATCTTTCATCTTTGGGGGAAGCGGGAAAATCATCGAAGTTCTAAAGGGGATCGAGCTCACCATTATGCCTGGGGATATGTTGGCGATCGAAGGGGCTTCTGGTGCGGGGAAGAGTACTCTCTTGCACATTTTGGGGGCGTTAGACCGGCCCACCGAGGGGAAAGTCTACTTTCAAGATGTGGACCTTTTCGAGCGGAGTGAAGGCGAATTGGCCGAGTTTCGCAACCGCCACCTGGGATTCGTCTTTCAGTTACACCACTTGCTCCCAGAATTTAGCGCCTTGGAAAACACCATGATGCCCGCATTGATTCAAGGCCTGGATAGGAGAGAAGCCAGTAAGAACGCGGAGGAAATCCTTATCCAGTTGGGCCTCGGAGGCCGTATGCCCCACAAACCCGGAGAACTATCGGGAGGAGAACAGCAGCGAGTGGCTGTGGCTCGAGCCCTGATGATGAAACCGCCGGTGATCTTAGCTGATGAGCCCACGGGGAATCTGGATACGAAGACGGGGGAAGATGTGTATAATCTAATGCTTAAGATCGGCGGCCAAAAGGGAATCACGATTATTGTAGTTACGCATAATCCCGCTTTAGCCAGCCGCATGAGCCGTCGAGTCATACTGGTGGACGGCAAACTGTATGAAAATGGCTGATTCCGACCGCTTGGAATTAGCTTCCAGCGGAAGGAAGAGGCAATGGGTCTCTCGACAGATGGGGGAGCAGAAATGGAATTTTTTGCGAGAGAGAATCCGGAGAAAGCCCCTTTCGATGGACAAGCCAATTCTAATCGCTTTTTTTTTCTGCTTCCTGTTACCCGGGGGATTGCTGGAGGGAAAGGCCGGAGGGCAGGAGGTGGTGAAGATTGGGGTTCTCCCCTTTCGGGTTTATGCTGCCGATCGGGAAAAACTCGAGGGGTGGCCAAAACGGGTGGCTACGATTCTTTCCCAGGGATTGGCCAAAGATGAACGGATTGCTCTGGTAGAGGAGGGACAGATACGGGATGCTTTGGCCCGCGCAGGTCTTATGGAGGTCGATGAGCATTTGGCCCGGGAGATTGGGCGAACGGTTGACGCCGATTACATGATCCTCGGGTCTATCACCCAGATTGATGGGTCCATCAGCCTGGATGCCCGCATCGTAGACGTCCATCTGCGCGGGGTAATGGCCTCTGCTTTTGCGGTCGGTAAAGGGCCGGAAGACCTGGACTCCGCAGCCCGTAAATTGGCCCAGGAAGTGAACATCAGAGTTTTAAGAAAGGAATTAATCTTCAAGATTCTGGTCGAGGGGAACAAGGCCATAGAGGAAGGCGCCATTCGCTCCCAAATTAAAATGAAGGAAGGGAATGTCTTTTCTTCCCGGGCTCTACGGGAAGACCTGAAGTCCATCTACCAGATGGGATATTTTCAGGATGTCCTGGCTGAAAGACGTGATTGGGGCCGGGAGAAAGCCATCGTTTTTATCGTCGAGGAAAAGCCGGTCATCAAAGAAATAAAGTTTTCCGGAAACAAGGCCCTTAAGACCGCCGATCTGCAAGAAGTTATGACCCTCAAACCCCGGACCATCCTGGATCTGAATGCCGTAAAAGAAAACACTCATAAGATCCTCCAAAAATACCGCGATGAAGCCTACTTCGCCGCGGAAGTGCATCATGAATTGGAGACGCCCAAGAAGGGGGAGGTGATCGTCCATTTCAAGATTCGAGAGCACAAGAAAATCCGTATTGAGACGATCGTCTTTTCCGGTAACCTCCATTTCTCGGATGGGCAGCTAAAGAAGCTTCTACCGGAGACGAAAGAGAGGGGGTTCTTCTCCTGGGCCACCAAGTCCGGGACCTACAAGGAAGAAATGCTGGAGAGGGATCTGGACGCCATCCTGGCTTTTTATCTGCAAAAAGGCTTCCTGCAGGTGAAAGTTGGCAAGCCCCGGGTGACCTATGATCAGGAGGCGATCAGGATCAACATCCCCATAGAGGAGGGGCGCCAGTTCAAAGTGGGCAAATTGGACATTCAGGGGGATCTCATCGCCCCCAAAGAAGAGCTGTCCAAGTTGGTAAAGATTTATGTAGGGGAGATCCTCAATCGGGATAAAGTGCGCGAGAGCGTCTCTAACCTTACCGACCAATATGCCGATAAGGGGTACGCCTTCGTGGAAGTTACACCCCAAACGATCATCCATAAAGAAGATGACCTGGTGGACTTGATCTTTGAAATTCAGCGGGGCAGTCGAGTTTATTTCGAACGCATCAATATCTTGGGGAACACCAAAACCCGCGACAAGGTCATCCGCCGGGAAATCAAAGCTGTGGAGGGTGAGCTCTATAGTTTAGGGGCCCTGAAAAAAAGCCGGGAAAACCTGAACCGCCTGGGATATTTTAAAGAAATAAATCTAAGCACTAAAAAAGGCAGCGCTGAGGATAAACTGGACCTGAACGTGCAGGTGGAGGAAGCGCCCACAGGAGCTTTGAGCATAGGGGCCGGCTACAGCTCAATCGATAAATTTGTGGGGATGGTGCAGATCTCCCAGAGCAACCTCTTTGGCCGCGGGCAGAAATTAGTGTTTGGGGGACAATTCGGGGCTGTGTCGCAATATTACAATCTGTCTTTCACCGAACCCTGGCTCTTTGATACCCGAGTCTCTGCTGGGGGTGACTTATACCGCACACGCCGGGAGTTCGATGATTACACCGTCCAAAAATCTGGCGGCGGCCTTCGTTTTGGGTTTCCTTTATTCGAGGAAGTTCGGGGTTATACAGCCTACAAGTATGAACAGGTGGAACTCAGCGACGTGAGGGACACGGCTTCCATCATCATCAGAGATCAAGCAGGAACCTCCGCCACCAGTAGCATCAGCGGGGCTTTGCGCCGGGATAGCCGCGACCATTTTTTTGATCCCACCAGGGGTTCGGATAACTCCCTAGCCATAGAATATGCCGGAGGGCCATTGGGAGGAAGCAACTATTTCACCAGGTACTCCGCCAATTCTGCCTGGTTTACTACTCCTTTCTGGAAAATCACCTTCATGGCCCGCGGCCGGATCGGATACATTCATGGCAATGAGGGCCGTCCCATCCCTTTGTTTGAGCGTTACCGGCTGGGAGGAATCTATTCTGTTCGGGGCCTTAAGGCTTACTCGATCGGCCCCAAGGCTCCCAGTGGGGAAGTCATCGGAGGAGATAAAGAACTGCTCTTCAATTTTGAAGCCGTCTTCCCCCTGATTACGGCCATCAAGATTAAGGGGCTGGTCTTCTTCGATGCGGGCAATGCCTTCGACGTTGGCGAACCCTACAGACTGGATGACCTGCGGACCAGCGTGGGATTAGGATTTCGCTGGATATCCCCGGTTGGCCCCCTCAGGTTGGAATGGGGATATAACCTCTCTCCCAAGGAAGGAGAGAGCCGCAGCGGATGGGATTTCACGATCGGAATGTTCTTTTAAATAATGGGATCGGCTGGGGGACAGTTAGAGATAACAGCGGGCAGCTTTATGATAAAAATTTTTTTAAGGAGAGAGGAATGAAGAGGAGTGGAATTTTCATTCTTTCGTGGGGGATCGTGGTGGCTTGGGCTTCCTTTGTTCTGGGGGCAGAACCGGTGAAGGTCGCGTATGTGGATTTGCAAAGGGCTTTGAACTTCTGCGAAGCCGGCAAGGAAGCTAAAAAGGTGATGGCCCTGGAAATGGAAAAAATGCAGAAAAATTTCGCTGGCAAACAAAAAGAACTGGAGAAAATAAAGGAGGACCTGGAGAAGCGCGGGGCGGTGCTGAGCGAGACGGCCCGGCGGGAGAGGGAAAGAGAATTCCAGACGAAGTTGCGCGACCTCCAGCGCCTGCAGCGTGACTACGAGGAGGAACTACGTCGGAAGGAACGAGAATTGAGCGAGCGGATCATGAAAAACTTAGCGGCCATCGTGCAAAAGATGGGAGAAGAGGGGAAATACACGTTAATCCTGGAAAAAAGCCAATCTGGGATTATCTACAGCCCCAGCGCCCTGGATCTGACTGAAGAGTTGATCAGGATGGCCGATCAAAAACCAAGATGAATTCTGGGGAGAAAAGGCAGACCAAGAAGAAGGCCACGCTCGAAGAGCTGGCAGTTCTGGTGGGAGGGCAGGTGGAAGGGGACCGCGCCCTGGAGATCACTGGTATTGCCAGCATCGAAGAGGCCAAGGGAGGGGAGGTTACCTTCCTCAGTGAGGTCAAGCAGCTCTCCCGGCTGGAAAAGACGAACGCTTCGGCAGTTATCGTCCCGGCATCCTTTTCATCTTTTCCCAAACCGCTCATCCGTACGGCGAATCCCTACCTGGCGTACGCTAAGGTTCAGGCCTTCTTCTCCCATCAACCTTACAGCCCCAAGGGAATCGATCCCCGGTCCCATATAGGCCGGGGCGCGGAAATTGGTCGGGATGTTTCCATCTACCCCTTCGTATATGTGGGCGATGGAAGCAAGATCGGCGACCGGGTAGTTCTGTACCCGGGAGTTTATGTAGGAGAATCGGTTCAAATCGGCGAGGAAAGCATCCTGTACCCTAATGTGGTGATCATGGAGCGGTGTGTAATCGGAAAGCGGGTCACTATCCATGCCGGGACCATCATCGGGAGCGATGGGTTCGGGTTCGCCCGGGAAGGAAATCGGTATGTGAAAATCCCGCAGGTGGGCATCGTGCAAATAGACGACGATGTAGAGATTGGAGCAAACTGCGCAATCGATCGGGCGTCCATGGGCAAGACCTGGATTAAGAGAGGGGTGAAGACCGACAATCTTGTCCAGATCGGCCATAATGTGATCATTGGAGAGGACACTGTGATCGTTGCCCAGGTGGGAATTGCCGGAAGCACGGAAGTGGGCAACCGAGTTTCCTTGGGTGGTCAGGTAGGGGTCATCGACCATATAAAAATCGGAGATGGAGCTATGGTGGGAGCCCAGTCCGGGGTGGCCCAGGACGTCGCTCCAGGGCAGGTTATTTCAGGCAGTCCAGGTTTTCCCCACCGGGAATGGCTGAAAGTGCAGGCTGTTTTTCCCAAACTTCCAGAAATGAAGCGAGCATTAATGGCCCTGGAGAAAAGAGTCAGAGCTCTGGAAGAGAAGAAGGAGTAATTCTTGGAGATTCATCCAACCGCAATTGTTCATCCCCGGGCGACCATGGCTGCCGGGGTGAAGATTGGGCCGTATAGCCTGATTGGGGAAAACGTGCGCATTGGAAAGGATACGGTCATCGATTCTCAGGTAGTCTTAGATGGGTGGACTGAAATCGGCGAGCGGTGTCACCTGTTCTCCTTTGTCTCCATCGGGGCGCCGCCGCAACACTTGCGTTATCGGGGGGAGCCAACCCGAGTGATTATCGGGAATGGCAACATAATCAGAGAATTCGTCACCATCAACCGGGCAACGGCCGAAGGGGGAGGAGAAACGATCCTGGGGAATGACAACTTTATCATGGCCTATTCCCATATCGCCCACGATTGCAAGATAGGAAATCAGGTGATCATGGCCAATGCTTCTACCTTGGCTGGACACATCGAGGTGGAAGACTTCGCCATCGTGGGGGGGTTGGTGGCCATCCATCAGTATGTCCGCGTGGGCCGTTACGCTATCATCGGGGGTGCCTCTGGGGTGCCCAAAGATGTTCCTCCTTACATGTGTGCCGCAGGAAATCGAGCCAAGCTTTTTGGTCTAAATACCGTGGGTTTGAAAAGGCACGGTTTTCCCGACGCTACCCTGGCTGCGCTCAAGCAGGCTTACCGGATTCTCTTCCGCTCCCATCTTACTTTGAGCAAGGCCGCCCTGAAGGTGCAGGCCGAAGTTCCTGACTTACCGGAAATCAGGTACATCTTAGAGTTTGTGCAGAACTCGAAAAGGGGAATATGCCGATGAGGGGGACGGTCGGATTAATCGCCGGAGATGGCCGACTTCCCCTGTTATTGGCCAACAGTATTCGGGCGGCTGGCTATCGAGTGGTTGCCGCCGGACACATCGGTGAGACGAAAAAGGACTTGAAACATTGCGTGGATACCATAAAGTGGGTGCACGTGGGTGAATTGGGGAAGATCATCAACCTCCTTCAAGAAGAGGGCGTAAAAAGCGTCATCTTCATCGGAAGAGTTGCCAAGACGCATTTCTTTTCCGGGGCCAGGCCAGATGGAAGGGCCCTCAAGGTCTTAAGCAAGCTTAAGGACAGAAAGGATGATACCATCCTTCGGGCAATCGCCGAAGAGATCGAAAGGGAAGGGATGCGGGTGGAAAGCCCGATCCCCTTTCTGAAAGACAGCATGGCCCCAAAAGGATGCATTTCCCAGAGGGTGCCGACAGAGGGCGAGCGAAAAGACGTCACCTTTGGCTGGAGGATTGCCAAAAGGGTGGGAAGGTTGGATGTCGGCCAGAGCGTCGTTGTCAAGGACCAGATCGTTCTGGCTGTAGAAGCCATCGAGGGAACGGATGAGACCATTCGTCGCGGGGGGAAATTGGGACGAGGAGGAGTCGTGGTTGTTAAAGTTTGCAAACCCAAGCAGGACCTTAGGCTTGATCTGCCGGTAATCGGCCCGGCGACAATTGAAGCGCTAAAAGAGGCTGGAGCTTCTGTTCTCGCTGTAGAAGCGAAGAAAACGATCATTGTTGATAAAGAGAGGGTCATTCGCCAAGCCAACAGGAACCATCTATGCCTCATCGGAATTTAAAGAGTTATCCATCTGGGCATCCAGAAAGGAAGTTAAGGGTGGGGGTTGTGGGGGTTGGTTACCTCGGAAAATTCCATGTAGAAAAGTATGCTCGGATCTCGGAAGTCAAAATCGTGGGGCTGGTGGACAAGGTTCCGAGCAAGGCTAAGGAATGGGCTGATAAGCTGGGAATCGATAGCTTTGCAGACCACCACAGGCTTTTGGGCCAAGTGGATGCCGTGAGCGTGGTGGTGCCCACAGACCTGCATTACCCTATTGCCAAGGACTTTTTACAGTCCGGAAGCGATGTCCTCTTGGAGAAACCCATATCCTCCACCCTCTTAGAGGCTGAAGATCTGATTGCTACAGCCCAAAAAAACGGGCGCATTCTACAAATAGGGCACTTGGAGAGGTTCAACCCGGCTATCCTGGCCGTTCGGGATAGAATCCAGGCCCCCCTTTTTATCGAGGCTCATCGCTTAACTCCTTTTCGAAGCCGGGGCACAGAGGTCGATGTAGTGCTGGATCTGATGATCCATGACTTGGACATCATCCTCAGTTTTGTGCGCTCTCAAGTTGAGCATATCCACGCTGTAGGAGCTCCGGTGCTCACGGATAAAGTAGACATTGCTAACGCCAGAGTTCAATTCCAGGGAGGTTGCGTAGCAAACATTACCGCCAGTCGAATTTCCACCGAAGATCAGCGGCGCATCCGTGTCTTTCAACCCGATTCCTATTTGGCTGTGGATTATGGCACCAAGAAAGTGGCCGCATACCACCGGGTACTTACCCCTGGGAGTCAAAAACCTCAAGTGATGTCGAAACAGGTTAAAGTAGAACCTGGAGATGCCCTCGAGAATGAAATTCGCTCCTTCGTCCGATCCTCGATGAACCGGACAGCTCCGGCCGTAACAGGAGAGGATGGGAAGAAGGCCCTGGCCTTAGCTATGCAGATCAATGTAGAGATCCAAGCAAATATTAAAAGAATTCCCTCGATTACTTCCTTCTATGAGATGAGAAAAGACCTTCTGGACGCATCTCCGTGATTAGCGGCCGAAGAGGGAGTAGATTGAGTTTTGAGCTCCGGAAAGAAAAAGATCATGATCGTGACTGGAGAGGCCTCCGGAGACCTCCATGGGTCTCGAGTCGTAGAAGCCATATGGCAACAAAATGCGGAAGTGGAGGTCTACGCAGTCGGTAGCAAGTATATGGAACAGGCCGGAGCAGAGATACTCGTTGATTCCTCCTGCTTAGGAGTGGTGGGGATTACCGAAGTTATGGAGCGATTTGGGAGCATAATAAAGGCGTATTGGAATTTAAAGAATTTTATTAAGAAAAGTGGAATTAATCTTTTAATTTTAATTGATTTTCCGGATTTCAATTTAATGCTGGCCAAAGTGGCCAGAAGGTTGGAGGTACCAATCCTCTATTACATCAGTCCACAGATTTGGGCCTGGCGTCCTGGGCGGTTGCAAAAAATTGCGCGCCTTATTAATAAAATGGCCGTTATTTTTCCATTTGAAGTTCCCATTTATCAAAACGCCGGGTTAAGCGTGCAATTCGTTGGGCATCCCCTTTTGGACGTGTTTGGTTCAAGGCATCGGACTGATTCGTTCCCGGATAATTTCGAATTTAAAGGTAACCCGCTCATCGCCCTTCTTCCTGGAAGTCGAGAGAGGGAGATTAAGTATCTCCTCCCTGAGATGGTGAGGGGTGCCAAAATTTTGGTTGGGCAGAAACCCGGTGCGAAGTTTATTTTGGCAGCAGCGCCGACGATAAATGTTCAAGGCCTGAAAAAAATTTTGGCTACGCAATCTATTGATATTCCGGTGGTTGAGGGTCAAACCTACCGGGCCATCACGGCTGCTGATTTAGTGATCGTCGCCTCTGGCACGGCTACGCTGGAGACAGCTATCTTGGGAAAACCCATGGTGATCGTCTACCGGGTTTCTTCATTAAGTTACTGGGTGGGGAGAGTAATGGTGAAGGTCGGTTGGGTGGGACTGGTAAACATCGTTGCGGGGAAAAAGGTCGTGCCCGAGCTTATTCAGGGAGAGGCCAGAGGAGAAAGAATCGCTGCTGAAGCAATGAAGATTTTGGATGATGAAACTTACCGAATGGAGATGCTCAGGAGATTGGCAGAAGTCAGGGAGAAGCTGGGCACTCCGGGCGCCGCCGAAAGGGTGGCCAAGATGGCATTGGAAATGATCAATGACCAATGATCAATGGGCAATGGGCAGTTATTAATTGCCCATTTTGGGGGCTTATAGCCTATCGCCCATAACCCATAACCTTTTTTATGAACCTTTACCGCAGACTACTACATTTTGTCAAACCTTATTGGACACGCCTGGCCGGGGCCATGGTATGCATGCTCTTTGTCTCCGCCGCTACGGCTGGCTCTGCTTTTCTGGTCAAACCGGTCCTGGATGATGTTTTTTTCAAAAAGGACCTGACCATGCTGAAGCTGATTCCTCTGGCCATCGTCGCCCTTTTCTTGCTGAAGGGTTTTTTCGACTACGGGCAGTCCTACCTCATGTCTTATGTAGGCCAACGAATCATTGCTGACCTGCGGGAAAAAATCTATAGCCATCTCCAATCTCTCTCCCTTTCATTCTTTACCCGTAACCCTACTGGGGTGCTGATGTCCCGGATTACCAATGATGTTAGCCTGGTTCAAGGGGCGGTAACCGACGCAGTCACAGGCTTACTGAAGGATTTTTTTACCATCATCGGTTTGGTTGCCGTGATTTTTTACCGGGATTGGAGTTTGGCCATTGTGGCCCTCGTGGTCTTCCCGCTGGCTGTCTACCCCATCGTCAATTTTGGAAGAAAACTTCGGTCTTACAGTTTTCGCAGCCAATCCACCATGGGGGACATCTCCTCCATCCTCATGGAGACCATTTCCGGCAATCGGATCGTCAAAGCCTTCAACATGGAAGATTACGAGAGTAAACGCTTTGCCAGAGAAAACCGGAACCTTCTGGAAATTATCCTGAAGTCTGTCCGAGTTCGGGCAATTTCCCATCCCCTGATGGAGACGCTCGGCGGCCTGGGTATCGCTTTTATTGTATTCTATGGAGGCTATAACGTCATCAAAGGAGTGGCTACCCCGGGAACCTTTTTTTCCTTTCTGGCAGCTCTCCTGATGCTCTACGAGCCAGTAAAACGCTTGAGCGGGATCAATAACACCATTCAACAGGGATTAGCTGCGGCCTCGAGGATTTTCGAAGTACTGGATACAGTGCCAGAAATCCACAGCAAACCGGATTCCAAAGTTCTCTCCTCCGTCTCCAAAGGCATTGAATTCGAGAATGTTTCTTTCAAGTACGAAGAAGATTGGGTGTTGAAAAATATCAACCTGCGGATCAAAACCGGGGAAGTTGTGGCTTTTGTGGGCTCCAGCGGGGGCGGGAAGACAACCCTCGTAAATCTCCTACCCAGATTTTATGATGTCACCGCGGGCAGGGTGCTCATCGATGGCTGGGATATCCGGGACCTAACCGTGGGATCCTTAAGGTCGATGGTTGGCATGGTCACTCAACAAACCATTCTTTTTAACGACACCGTGCGGAACAATATTGCCTATGGAAAAATCGACCAGCCTTTTGAAGAGATAATAAAAGCCGCCGAAGCTGCCTACGCCCACAAGTTCATTGAGAATCTGCCCAAAGGTTACGACACAGTAATCGGAGAGCAAGGGGTAAAGCTGTCAGGGGGGGAACGTCAACGCCTCAGCATTGCCCGCGCCTTGCTAAAGAATGCACCCATCTTGATTCTGGACGAGGCTACTTCTTCTTTGGACTCCGAGTCCGAAATTGAAGTCCAGAAGGCACTGGAATACCTGATGCAGGGACGTACGACCCTGGTAATTGCCCACCGTCTTTCTACGATCCGGAGGGCTGACCGTATCGTGGTTATTTCCAATGGAATGGTAGTCGAAGAAGGAAGCCATGAAGAGTTATTAGAAAGGGGAGGGGAATATAAAAAATTATACCTGCTCCAGTTCATTGATGGGGATTTGGAAAGAGCCAACGTGTTAGAGAATGAGCGGAATTTCACAGCGATTTCCTGAATGGAGGGTGAAAAAAATAAAAATTTTAAGAAACTATACACCAACGGCATAAGTGCTCAACAATTTGTCATTCCGGGCTTGACTAAGCCTGCCCCGTACCTGATACGGGGGAATCCAGTGTCGTTTTTCTGTCATGCCCGAAATTCTTAATCGGGCATCCAGTTTCTTTTTGCTCTGGTTCTCCCCGTTTTCACGGGGACGGCGTCTGGATTCCCGCTCCGTGCTTAAAGCCTGCAGGGACAGGTTTCGCGGGAATGACTTGCTTTGTGTTCATTAATGTCGTCATGTATAAATGATAAATTATAAGGTATTCCTTAATAATCTAATCAGCTCGCCAAGAGAAAGTAAGTTGCGGAAGGTTATGCTCGCTCCCCTCAGCTTACTTTCTTTTTTTTATGGCTGGGCCGTTTCGGCCAGGGTATTTCTTTACGCCCGAAGGATACTAAAGACTCACTGTCTTTCTTGCAAGGTGGTGAGCATTGGGAACATTACCCTGGGAGGAACGGGCAAAACCCCTTTTGTCTGCCTGCTTGCAGAAATGATCAGAGCTGGGGGATATCGAGTGGCCATTCTCAGCCGGGGTTATAAGGGAAAATTTCAGGGGACTTATGGCCTGGTCTCAGACGGAGAGCAAATCTTGATGAATTGGCAGCAGGCCGGAGATGAACCGTACTTGTTGGCCAAAAAGCTCAAGGGAGTTCCGGTGGTCGTCGGAAAAAAGAGATGGCTATCCGGAAAATACGCCACAGAACATCTTCGAGCCGAGGTTGTAATCCTGGATGATGGATTCCAGCACCTCCCTTTGAAGAGGAACCTTAACCTTGTTCTGATCGACTCCTCTTCACCTTTTGGTAACGGTTACCTATTCCCCCGGGGAGTGCTCCGGGAGCCTTTGAAGCAGATTCGAAGGGCAGATGCCATCATTTTGACAAAGGTGGGACAATCTGATAACATTATTAAATTAAAGGAAAATTTAGCAAATATTCCTGATGGGCACCCCATCTTTCAAGTTGGCTACGCCCCCACAGGGATTGGGGTTTGGGGAGAGAAAACTCCATTACCTCCTGAATATTTAAAAGGGAAGAGAGTTTTAGCCTTTTCCGGGGTGGCCAAACCGGAGTCGTTTTGGCAAAGCCTTTCGAGTCTGGGTGCTAAAATTGTTGGGACGGAGATCTTTCCGGACCATCATCGGTATGAACAAAAAGACATGGAAAGGCTATGGAGAAAAGGGGGAGCATTAGAGGTGGAGGCATTGATCACGACAGAAAAAGATCTGGTTCGAATGGAAGCCTTTGCTTCTGGTTTCATCCCGTTGTGGGTTTTGTCCATCGGGCATGTCTTCATGGGCAATGACCGGCCAAGATTTGAGAAATTCCTTTTTTCGCGGCTGGGCTTTCAGCAATGACCGGATTTTTTGATGGGGAAAGATTGCGATCTTCTGCCCGGGGATTCTTCCTCGCAGCCATTAACCTCATCCCGTTGAAGTTCAGAATATGGCTTATGGAAGGCCTGGCCCAAATGCTCTATGCCATTGACGGGCGGCACCGGCGAATCGCCTCGAGGAATTTGGCCCTGGCCTTCGGAGGGAAAAATGGTGAGGAACGGACGGCGATTGCCCGCTCCACCTTTCGGAGCTTGGGGAGAGCTTTGGCAGAATTCTCCTTCATCCCTTTGCTGACCAAAGAGAATATTGACCAGTACGTTTTCTGCGAGGGGGTGGAGAATTTTTACCGGGCGAATGAAAAAGGGAAAGGGATTCTTTTTCTTACGGCGCACTTTGGCAATTGGGAATGGATGGCTGCCAGTTTTCCGCTTCTGCTTCACCGTCGTTGCCATGTGATCGTCCGCCCTCTGGACAGCCGGTTCTTCGACGGAATCGTGGAACGATTGCGTACCTGGACGGGAAATCATACGGTTCCCAAGCAGAAATCCATGGGCCGGATCTTGCGGATTCTGAAAGAAGGAGGAGTCATTGGGGTTCTTTTGGATCAAAATGTGGCCTGGCAGGAGGGAGTTTTTGTAGATTTTTTTGGCGAACTTGCTTGCACAAACGCCGGGGTGGCTTTGCTGGCTTTGAAAACCGGGGCACCGGTGCTGCCGGCTTTCAACATCCGTCAGCCGGATGGACGGTATCGGGTGGTCATCGAGCCCGAAGTGCCGTTGATTAGAACAGGAGACAGAGATCTGGACGTGGAGAAAAACACGGAGCTTTTTACAAAAATTATCGAACGGTACGTGCGGGATCATCCCGATCATTGGTTCTGGCTGCATCAGAGGTGGAAGACCCGCCCCTGGCAGTCCAAGAGGCTAAAGGGACAATAGGGACGATGGGGAAAACAACGCCGATTCCATTCTTAGGTGTGAAGAAGGTTCTAATCCGATCAGCCAATTGGGTGGGAGATGCGGTGATGAGCCTTCCAGCAATCGCCTCTGCCCGATTGAGTTTTCCCCGGGCAAAGATCGCCATTCTGGCCAAGCCTTGGGTAGATGAAATTTTTCAAAATAACCCTGCGGTAGATCAGGTATTTCTCTACCAAAGCCCCGGCATCCACCAGGGACTTCGCGGCAAATGGCGGCTGGCCAAAGAATTGCAGAAAGAAGGCTTTGAAGTGGCCCTTCTCCTGCAAAATGCCTTCGAGGCAGCCCTGATTTCCTTCCTGGCCGGCATTCCCCTCCGAGCAGGATATAGCACGGATGGAAGAAGTTTTCTCCTCACCCATCCTGTATCTGTGGACGACAGATTAAGAAAAGGGCATCAGGTTGATTATTATCTGGGAATGGTCGGATCGTTGGGTTTTCAGATTGCCCAGCGCACTCCCTCGCTTAAAGTTTCCGAAAAGAGGCAGGAAGAAGCGGAGCGAAGGCTGAGGTTCTTAGGTTTAGGTGGGGAGCAAAAGCTCGTGGGAATAAGCCCTGGAGCGACGTATGGCTCTGCCAAACAATGGTTTCCTGAAAGGTATGCAGAGGTGGCAGACCGGATTACCAGAGACTTGGAAGCACGGGTGCTGCTTTTCGGGAGTAGGGAAGATAGAAAAGTGGCCTCTCAGGTGCGCCAGAAAGCCAGAGTTCCATTGATTGATTTGACTGGGACGACCCCGCTGGCAGAAGCGATTACTCTGATTTCTCGTTGCTGCCTTTTTATAACCAATGACTCAGGGCTGATGCACGTCGCCGCCGCGCTGGGAGTCCCTTTGATTGCTATCTTTGGGTCCACCGATCCGGAGAGAACGGGGCCGTTAGGTGAATTCTGCCGGGTGCTGCGGAAGCCCCTTCCCTGTGCTCCCTGCTTGAAGACCGAATGTCCGGAGGACAGGCGTTGTATGGACCTCATTTCGGTGGATGATGTCTACGATGAAGTTAAGTCAATTTTGTGCTCAAAATCATGATCACCGAACTCCGAACTCCGAACTCCGAACTCCGAACTTTCAAAAGAAATAGAGCCGTTTTCATGGATCGGGATGGGACGGTCTGCGAGGAAGTGGGTTACCTGGATTCCGTCAAACAGATGCGCCTCATTCCGCGCTCGGCAGCGGCTATCAAATTACTCAATCATCGTGGATTCAAGGCTGTGGTTGTGACCAATCAGTCTGGAGTGGCCAGAGGAATTTTCCCCGAAGCCCGCTTAGAGGAATTACACGCGGAAATGAACCGCCTGCTGCGAGAAGCCGGAGCTTACCTGGATGCGATTTATTACTGCCCCCATCACCCCACTGAGGGACTTCCGCCCTATCTCCGAGAGTGCAATTGCCGCAAGCCGGCCCCCGGACTTCTGCTGGAAGCCGCCGCCCACCTGAATATTGATCTGCCATCTTCCTATATGATTGGCGATCATCTTTCCGATATCGAGTGCGGACAGCGCGTGGGCGCGGAAACCATACTGTTGCTCACAGGCCATGGCCGGGATTCCCTGAGCAAAATAGAAAGCAACCTCAAGCCCCCTGCCTATATTGCGGCTGACCTCTATGAGGCGGTCCAGTGGGTTATTGAGCATTCGGAAAGAGTATGAGTCGAGGAAAAGGATTCGAACCCCAATCGATATTGATCGTTAAGCTCAGCGCAATTGGAGATGTCGTTCAGACCCTCCCCATGCTGGAAGCCTTGAAGAGCCAATACCCAAAGGCGCAGATCGATTGGGTCGTGGAGGAAGAAGCGAGCGACCTTCTCATTGGCCACCCAGCTCTGAACCGGGTGATTGTCAGTCGGCGTAAATCATGGCCAAAGCAATTCTTCCGAGAAGGTGCCTTCCGGGACACTCTGGGGGAAATAGGAAAATTCATTCGTGACTTGAGGAATCTCCCGTATGATTGGGTTATTGACAACCATGGTATTTTCAAAAGCGGTCTTCTGGTTGCTTTGAGCAGGGGGCGGAGAAAAATCGGTTTCCAAAGATCGCCGGGAATTGCGGATGAGGGAAATTACCTTTTCACGAACGAAAGGTACAAACCGCTTAGCATCGAAAGACATGCCTTGGAGCGGTATCTGGATCTGATCTCCCAGGTTGGTGTTCCAGTGGATAAACCAACGCTTACTTTTCCCGTGCCAGCAGAATCCCGGCAGAGCGCGGAAAAGCTTCTTCGTCGATATGGCTTTTCTTCGCACCCTTTGGTCGTCATTCACCCCATGGCCAAATGGCCTACCAAGCAATGGCCGAGCGAGAATTTTGCCAGGTTGGTTGAAGCCTTTGGGCAAAAGGGAGTTTCTGTGGCCTTCACCGGAAGTAGGGACGATGCTGAAGCTGTACAGGAGATCCATTGCCAAATCAAAACTCCCCAAAGGGCCCTGAATCTCGTCGGACAGACCAGTCTGAAAGAATTGGCCGGGCTCTTTTCGCTGTCTGACCTGGTATTGACGACAGATACTGGACCTATGCACTTAGCTGTAGCCGTGAAGGTTTCCCTCATCGCCCTTTTTGGACCAACGGCTCCCTGGAGGACTGGCCCTTACGGAGATAGCCCCATAATTCTGCGTAAAGCACTGGCCTGCAGTCCTTGTTTCAAAAGGAAATGCCCTACGATAGAATGTATGAGATCGTTGTCGGTAGAAGAAGTCCTGAAGGCAGCAGAAGATAAATTGCGGATTGCGGAATTCGGAATGCGGATTGGAGAGAGGAAAAAAATTTAATGGAAATTACCCAATCAGTGATCTCATAAAGAGTAGATTTTCCCCTCCCCTGGCGGGAGGGAAGGTGTGAAAAAATCCCGAATCTCACCCCCGCCCTCCCCTCCCCCATCAAGGGGGAGGAAATTTCTTTTTAATTTCAAAATGTCTGCCCTCTCCCCTCGCGGGAGAGGGTAGGGTGAGGGGGAATATTTTAAATTTTTCACAGCTTCAGGGGAAAAAGGGGAGGGGGATAATTAGCCAAAAGAAGGGGAGGTTTTTGACTTTTAACGACTTCATCAGCATTAAGATTCCGCAATCTGCAATCCTAAATCTGCAATTAAATAGAAGGGGAATGTTATGGCTCTTAGCAAAGACCTATTAGAGATCATTGCCTGTCCGAAGTGTGTTCGGGACCCAGGATGCACGGGAAAGTTAGAATACCGGGAAGCGGAAAACCAGCTTGTATGCCACCATTGCAGGTTGATCTACCGCATCGAGGATGACATCCCCATTATGCTGATTGATGAAGCCATCCCTTTAGATTCTCCCTAAATAAGGGGAAAGGATAGCCGGTTTTCCCGAGACCCGAATTATTGATCTTCGCATAGATAATGCAACACAGGACGGCGCGAAATTTCCCCCCTCACCTTTATCCTCTCCCCCCAACGGGGGGAGAGGGCTCGCCCTTTGGAGTAAATTGCCACTACTCCACGGGGCAAGGGTGAGGGGGCCTTAGGAAGCTGCATGAGGTTCCATTACTTTTACGAAATGCAATAGATATGAATTTCCAGAATATAAGAAAAATCCTTATCATCCAGCTGGGGGATATTGGGGATGTAGTCTGGACAACGCCCACTCTATGGGCAGTGAAGGAGGCCTACCCGGAAGCTAAGATCACGATACTTGTGAGAGAAGGGATAGGGCCACTCTTAGAGGATGACCCTGCTCTCGAAAAAGTACTCGAAGTTAAGCGTTATCAAGGTGGGTTCTTGCAGAAAGGGATAGAAGGGGCCAGATTTTTGATTTCTTTGCGGCGGGAACATTTTGACTTAGTCTTTGACCTCAGGGCTGGGGACCGGGGTGCGATCTTAGCCTATCTGACAGGAGCGCCCAAGAGGGTTTCTCTTCTTTACGAAAAAGGAGTTCCTTTCTGGCGCAATCGCTTATTTACCCATTTAATTGACCCCCCTTCCGGAAGCGAAAGAGTTCGGGGAGCGGCCGAACAATCTCTCAGAATTGTGAGAGGATTGGGGATCGCAGCCCGTGATACCACTCCCAAATTACGGATTTCGGAGCAAGTCAAGGAGCGTACAAGTCATCTTCTGCAAAGTGAAAAAATCGCCGGCCAGCCCAGGTGGATTACGGTGAGCCCCTTTTCTCGCTGGGCCTATAAGGAGTGGGGGTATGAAAAATGGGCGGAAATCTTAAATTGGTTGTGGGATGAGTATAGGATCGCGACGGTGGTTGTAGGGGCGGTGACCGAAAGAGAGAAAGCTGCGGATATTGTAAAAAAATGCAAAGGAGTGGTATTCAACCTGGCTGGCAAGACCATGTTAGGTGAACTCCTTGGCCTGCTCAGTATGAGTTCTCTGCACCTGGGGGTCGATAGTGGCCCCCCGCATATTGCTGCTGCTATAGGTACATCGACCATAACGATTTATGGCCCTACAGATTGGTATGATTGGGCACCTCCAGGAGAAACGCATAGGGTCATTGTACCAGACTTGGAGTGTGTCCCCTGCTTTAAAAAAGGGTGTAATGGGAAAGGATGGAGCAGATGCCTGGAAGAATTAAAGGCGGAAAAGGTGAAAACAGTCATTCAGAAGGCCCTGGATCAGATGCCCGCCTTCCATAAGAACATTGAGCCACATTTTGATGGCTCTAAAAGTTCTACCCAAATTCATCATGACCGGCTCGTCACGCACGAATGATGAAAATTTAGCTCATACCCCTCCCCCTTCCATGGGGGAGGTGTGAAAAAATCCAACTATAGTCCCTCTCCCTTGATGGGAGAGGGCAAACATCTTGAAATTAAAAAGAAATTTCCTCCCCCTTGATGGGGGAAGGTGTGAAAAAATTGCGAGCAAGCCCCCTCACCCTCCCCTCTCCCGCCAGGGGAGAGGGCAAATATATTGAAATACAAGAGGAAATTCCCTCCCCCTCGAGGGGGGAGGGACAGGGTGGGGGTGAGATTCGGGATTTATTCACAGCTTCGCTCCCGCCGGGGGAGGGGATATATTCCGGAATATTTTCTATGCAAATTGAGGGTTTACCTCCAGCACACCGAGTAAGTAAAATATTTTTTCAAATCGAAGTTCCCAGGTGTGTTCCTGACGAGCCCGCAGGAATCCCCTTTTTCTTATCTCCTCAGCCTTTTCAGGATGGGATAATAGATCTTTAATTTTTATAAGGAGGTCGTCAAAACCGGTATAGGTCACAATCTCACGGGAGATGTCATACACCAGTTCTAATTCGGGGTGGTGTTCCGTAAGGTAGAGCCCACCGCTCATCGGGACCTCGAAATCTCTTCCCTTAAGGCAATAGGTGTCTTTGTGGCTGGCGATGCCCGCGAATCCCAGGTTGATCTTACTTCTTGAATAAATCCGCACCATTTCTTCTGCCGATACCGGCCCATTTGGCCAGCCTTCCCCATAAGCCTGTACCTGGATTCCTTCTCGGATGAGCCTGCGTATTACTTCGGGACGATTTCCGTATGCTTGGCCAGTGAAGGAAACATCAATATCTTTTAGGATATCATAGGGCCTGTGAATTTCAGGATTAGCACCCTCAGGGAGGTAAATCGGAAGAGCACCTTCCACACAGTACTTTTCCAAGGCATCCCTGGTACTCGTCCAGCAGAGGTCAAAATAGCGGCAAATATCCCTTGACCCCATGGCCTGGCCGTGCCTTATTTTTCCCACAAATAACTCTTTATCATTCAAAGCCAGGTTGACCGTGGGAATCCCGAAAGTACATAATTTCTGCACAGTCTCCGGCGTCACGATCTCTCCAGAGAGATAAGTAAATATTACATCCACCGAATCTTCCCGAACCCAATTTTCCATCCGCTTGATGAGGTCCCTGTTCATTTCTCCCTTCAGGGACCTTTCCCATCCTTTTTCTTGGTGGTTAAAATGGTCAAACCAGTCATAATGCAGAAGAGGGCCGTATTTTTCGAGCGCAGGTTTCAGAGAAATATTTTCCCAGTTGTAATGGTGGTAGATGGCCAGGATCTTCAGTTGCCCCTTCGGTTTGGGTTGTAAATGAGGAAACTTATTCCTTAAGGTTTGCCGAATGGCCTCCGGGCTAGGCAGGCTAAGCCTGCGGGAGCCGAATTGAGAATGGTAAAAGCGGAATTCGCGCTCCAATCTTTTCTTATTTTTCCAATCGCGGAATTGTCTGCGATATCTCTGGAGGGGATCTCTCATCGAATAAAAATTTACGGGCTCTTTCTTATCGTATAAAGTCTGGGTCCCTTTGATTTGTCCTGGCGGTCGTTCATCATGTTCAAGATGTGGCCGGCATCAATGGCTGGAATCGAAAAATGTCTGGCCATATCCACGCACACCAAAAGAGCACCAACCCCCGCACCCACCAGGCACAATTCTGCTTCCCCGGGCACACGGTTCAGAACATTTTCTCTTATGGAACTCCATCGCGTTGCCACGTATGCATCCGGAATGTCTATAAAGATTAAGCTCGGGTGGCTATAAAATCGAGCAAACCACTGTTTGCATGAATCCACCCGGTATTCGGAAGTAATGAGGCAAACTTTTTTGTTGTCTACGAGCCTGGCAAATTGCTCAGAGGTCAGATAGGCATAAACGACATAGAAAGGAACATAATTATCCTTGTTCAATTTGATGCCCTGAGAGAATAGAAAATCAATGAATCTTACCGCCGATGAATCCATTTCTGTCTTTCGCCAGAAAGAAAAAAAACCTCTCTTTTCCTGTTGACTATTTCCTGGAAAGATCAAGGGCGCTAACATCCCTGATCTCGCTACAATTTGCAGAGCCTCAATATGTGCGGGCATTGCTCTCTTTATGGCTGCAACAGATTCCGCCTGTTGATAAAGGCCATTACAATTTAGAGAATAACGATAAAAAGCATATTCCCCATCTGCGAAACGTACCACCGGCAGGCCTTTTTTCTGGCCCAGGCCCTCTTTGATCACCCGATGTAGAATGGCGAGATACTGGACCCCTGTAGCTACATCCCGGTGAAAGAGGCAAGTCTCTTCTCCCTGATTTTTTGGTCCGAGAGCCGTCAAGACAGATTCATTATCAATGTCTTCTAATTGAAGTTTACTAAATTGAAAAGTCCCCAGCTGGAGCATGTTTTTTAGATGATATCTTTTGACCATAAACCCTCAATCATTTCCACAATTTCATTTCTGCATAAATGACCCGATATTTCGTGAGTTTTTCTTTGGCATTCTCCCGGTTCCTGACAAACAGCAAAGAAAGCATCAAGGTGCAGATTCTCCAACCGGCTTGAAGCAAATTTCTCCTGCGAATCCGCTCCATTGTTTTCGGAAGATAGTGCTTTTTATAAAAAAGATATTCGGCTTGGGTCTTTTTCCTCCATAACTCCGAGACCATGGATTTCCGCTCACTTTGCGCGCCCAGGTGAACAACAATGGCAGCCTCACAGTAGCCGATTTCATACCCGGCTTTTCGAATCCTCAGGCACAGATCCTGGTCTTCGCCGTAGAGGAAAAAGTCTTCGTCAAAGCCTCCCACCTGTTTTACGATTTCTGACCGGGCCATCATGCTGGCCCCGAGAACACAGGCGATGGCCCCTTTCAACGCCGATAGTTCCCGGGTGGCATATTTTTGTCCCGGATAGCGAAAGGATACAGATTCCTGCAACCTGCCATCAGGGTAAATCACTTTTGATCCCGCCAGACCGATGTGGGGGTTGGCCGCCATAAAAGAGGTAAACTTCTTGAGCGAACCCGGTTCCACCTTTGTATCAGGGTTGAGGAAGAAAATATATTTCCCCTGGCATCGGGGTAAAAGCTGATTGTTGGCTGCGGCGAATCCCTTGTTTTCTTCATTGACGATGAGATGGACCCATGGATAATTTCTCTTGATGAAATCCACGCTACCATCTGTGGAGGCATTGTCAATCACAAATACTTCTTTCCGGCATTCTTGATCCGCCTGGATTGATTCCAGGCAGATTCCAATCCGGTCAGCTGTGTTATAGGAAACGATGATTATCGATATATCTATCGGGTCCATGGTTTCTCTTTTCCGGAAATGGCGGGAGAAGAGAAGACGGATCCATCCCTTCGACTGTGGAAAAGCTCTCCGTAAATTTCTTTGACTTTTTCCGCCGCCACTTCCCAGGTATGCTGGGAAGCAATAAGGAAAGATTCCTCGCCCAGCTTTTGGCGGATTTCTTCTTGCGTCAGGAGGTGAATTCTGTTGGCGATCTCTTCAGCCTGCGCGGTATTTTCAATAATAAACCCGTTCCTTCCCTCTTTGATGACATCTTTGGCTCCCACCCGATTGCTAATGATTACAGGCAAAAAAGCACCCATCGCCTCCAATACAGCTATGCCGAAAGTATCAAATTTGGAAAGCAGAGAAAAGATATCGCTGGCCAGATAGATTCCGTCAAGCTTCTCCTGCGGCACGACTCCGGCAAAAAGGACATGGTCACCGATCCCCAAATTATTGGCGAATTTCTGGAATTTTTTCACGTCTCCTTTTCCCACGATGAGTAATTTTATTTTTTTAGCCGGGTAGAGGGATATAAATTTTGCTACGGCCATCATCAGCAAATCCAAGCCTTTGAGTTCAAAGTTCATGGAGACGAATAGAATCACTGTTTCCTGCGATCCGATTCCAAAATGTTTTCTGATCTCCTCCCGACAGGAATCCCGATTCAATCTTTGAAATCTTTGAATATCCACACCCGGATGAATGACCTGGACCTTATTCGGATGGATATCATGGTATTCTTGAAGAAATTTCTCCTTGACTAGACTGGATACGGCAAGGAATCTTTGGCAAGCAGGATTTTGCACGAGGCGTTTTTCGATATGTGCGGTAACTCGATCGAAGAGGCCCATTCTTTTATTGCGGACCTCAGTAATCCAGATTCGATGCGGGATGCCGTGCATGGAGAAAAGGTCTGCCCGTAAGATTCTTTCATGACTGTGGATGAGATCAAAATTCATCCTGGCCATCATCCAGTCAGCCAAGTAAGCAAAATAGGCGGTTGATAAGAACCTGGGAAAGAGAATTCGGGGAACTTTATGGAAGGTAATCCTGCGAGAGTGATCAGACCAGTTCTGAGCGAAGACGTGCACCTCATAGCGGCTATCTTGGGCTATGCGCTGGGTCAGTTCCGCCGAAAAACTCTCTGCTCCTCCCACCAGGCCATACTTGGGGATCACCACAGCAATTTTACGAACATTGGAAGACATAACGCCTCAGAAGGTTCTTTTCGGTCCAGCACAAATAGGGTTTTCTGTTGCGGCATTCAGCCGCCATAAAATTGTCATCATCGCCAGTATAGTATAAAAAACAATTGCCTGGATACCAAAGGTGGCATCCGAAAAGTTTGCTTGAATGAGAAAGGCCGTAAATGCGGCCATGAGGCAATGGCTCCACTTGCGGATGAAATCATCCTTCCCATATCGCCTTATTTGCCAAGCCAGACGGATTAAGATAAAAAGGATATAACAAAAAAATCCCAATCCTGCGAGTCCAAGTCGTACGCTCACATCCATGAAGATGTTATGAGGAGAAGCAATAGGAGGGTCTTGCCTAAAGGCGGGAGGTACCTTCTGGTTATAGATTGCTAAAAGCTTCGCGTCATCATAGGTCTGCATCCCAAAGCCAATTCCGGTAAGCGGATAATCTTTAATCATTTCCCAGAAAAGGTAAGTCGTGCCGATTCTAATATTTTTGTGTTCCCAGATCGCCGAAAGGGTAAGACGATTTCCCAATAAAGGTGCTAAAGCCATAACCCCCATTGAAACGATAATAAAAAAACTAAGTATTTTTTTATTTTTGGAAAATAATATAAAAAGGGAAGCGCCCATCGCCAAGAATGCGCTCCTGGTTTGCGTTAGCAAGGTTGCTCCTGCGGTCCCCAAGATACAGATAATTAAGAGAAGCTTTGGGTAAAAATTCGGCTTTTCAAAAAGAAGCTGCCAGGCGAGAAGAAAAGCGAATACGTAAAGATAGTCCATATAGGGGTGGATACGAAATAAAGCGCCAATGGGATTTTTCTGAATGAGATAAAAATAGATTGTTCCCCCCATGGAATATATCCCCGCAGAAATGACAAAAATCCAGCCAAGAAAAACCAGGTGTTTTCGCGAGTTAAAGAAGTTGATCAGCAGGTAGTAAAGCGCGAGGTATTTTAGCAGATGCCCGTAGAAATCTTCCAGGCTATTACTCTGGTTGAGGGCGGAAAATAGACCTAAAAACGACCAAGAGACAAAGATAAGAAAAGGAAAGGTGAATGGAGATGAGAAAGAAAAATTAGATTTTTTGAAAAATATCAAAATCAGAAGAATGAAGAGCGAGAGGTAAAAACAGATCTCTTCAATTGAGGTAAAATGGTGAAAGGGCCTCACCAATAAGAATATCCCTATGAGGACTCGGACACTTTGCTTCAGTTTCTCAAAAGTTTTTTCATCAGGCCTAAACATCTTTTCTACTGATCGAAAGGGAGAAATCCCTTTCTGCTGGCGCATATTGTAGGATTATGAAATTTTTCCTCAACTATGGCTCGTGCAAATTTTCTTGGATTTTCTCTTTAAGCTTTTTGTATTCAGCAATTCTTGTTGGATCTGTAAGCACCTTTTCGGAGGTCTCGATCACTTTTAGAAGTTCGGTGCTCATTTCCTGCCTTCTTTCTCGCATTTCTGCATAGCGCCGACTGTGGCGAAATAGCCGTTTCAGTTCTCTTTCGAGACGTAGAATAATAGAAAGATCTTCTCTGTCTTTTCTTTCTTTTTTTAGCATCGTTCCAATCCCGGCTGTTTGGCGGGAATGAATTCGGTAGTAGGCTAATGGATCGGAAATAAAAATTGGGTCCGCATAGAAGAAGGCGACAACCGATATCCACCAATCATGGCCAACCCACTTTGAGGGAGGCACGGGAAGGATATCTTTTTTTAATTGCGCAGAAAAAAACATTGTACACCCTGGGACCGGATTGGAAAGATTTACCAAGCGTTCCCTTGCCTGAGAGCCAACAACTGGAAGAGGCTCATCTGTAGGGGCTACTTCCCAGTAGTTTTTATCCTTGGGCAGTCCTTCCTTATCCATTAAGGTCAAATCATGAAAGCAAAGCTGGGCTTTTTGATTTTTTTCCAAGGCTTCGTATTGCTTGGCAATTTTTTCAGGCCTCCACACATCATCCTGGTCACATAAAGCGATATAATCCGCCGAACAATTTGAAATCCCTATTTCAAAAGTCCTCTTGGAGCCCAGGTTTTCTTTATTTTCAATAAAAAAAACCCTTTCTGGAAATTCAGGAATAAAATTCCTTATGATTTTCTTTGTGCCATCCTGGGAGCAATCATCAATGATTATGATTTGTTGGGGTTTTTGGGTTTGATCCTTGATACTGCGTAATTGGGCGCGCAGAAAATTTTCACCATTGTAGGTAGCAATCACCACTCCAACTGTCTTTATTGGCAATTTTCTTCCTTATACAAGGCTCTACCTATCTTTGATCAGCTTGTAGGGGCCTCCTTTTAAATGCCAAAGAAAAAGCTTTGAATAGGTAAACCATTTGTTGCGCATGCTCCGGTGGCACCCCAGAGTTAGAGCCATGGCGAGAGATGTTAGAAGCCAATCGATGATCAAGCGAACAAAAATAATAGAAACAGCCAGGACATTAAAAAAGCCTGGTTCCCATTTACGAAAAAAATGGTAGCGCGACCGGTAAAATTCAATGCGTGAGCGAATATCATGGCCAATACTTTGCCCCTGAAAATGATATATATAAGCACTGGGCACATGAAATATTTTCCACCCGGCCTTTTTCATTTGCAGGGCCCAATCCGTCTCTTCAAAAAAGAAAAAATACCTCTCGTCAAACAGTCCCACTTCTTCAATAGCCTTTCGGCGAACCAAGAGGCAAGCCCCAATCCCGGAATCGATCTCTATCGGATCTTTATGGAGGTATCGCTTGCTGGGATATTTTTGGGGAAATATCATTTCCAAAAGAGGAACGTTAAAGAGAAGCGTCCAAAGAGAAGGGAAATTGGCGATGGAGTTTTGTTTACTACCATCGGCATTTAAAAGCTGCCCTGAGGCCATGGCGACCCCAGGATGTGTTTCCATAAAAGAAAAAAGTTCGTAAACAGCTTTTTCCTTCAGAACGGTGTCGGTGTTTAGGAGAAGGGCGTAGCGACCCTTCATAAGAGCCAGGGCCTGATTATTGGCCGCTGCAAAACCGCGGTTTTGGGAATTTTCAATTACCTGCACCTGCGGGAATTCTTCCCGAAGCATTGCTGGGCTTCCGTCCTGGGAAGCATTCTCTACTACCAGGATCTCAAAAGAAATATTTTTTACCGTTTCGTATACGGAGTGTAAGCAGTTTCGTAGAAGATTTTTTGTATTGTAGTTAACAATGATAACGGAAATATCCATCGGTTTTGCCTTCGGGCTCCGGTGCCTTCTTCTTGAGCCTCTTGCAAAACTTTCGGCCTAAAGAGAAGTTGTCATTCCGGGCAACCCCGGCGAATGCCGGGGGCGACCCGGAATCCAGGTTTTTTAAGCCATTCTGGATTCCCGCTTTCGCGGGAATGACGGAATAAGTGACTCTTGCAATAGGCACTCTTGTATAGGAAATTAAGAATTCTTTTTTGGGCACCCACTTAAGGCATTTTAGGCACTTGAGCGCACTTTAGGCATTTTTTATGCTGGTGCAGTTCATACAACTTGGCATATTTAAAAAATTTATTAATCGAATCGGTTATGGCCAATATTAGGCCTGACATCCCATCCAGAAACCCAAGTCTTAGAAAGTAATTTTGAATAAAGCTTAGCTGGGCGCGAAAAACGGCGGACCAGATAGATGCTTTATGGCCTTTTTTAAAGGCCTCATGAGCGCCCAGGGTAGAATATTGATTGATCTTCTCTAAAATTTTACTAAGGTGGCTTTCGGTGTAATGCTCAATGGGCACATCTAAGGGTTCTACAGGACCATTCACTAAGATGGATTCATGGACTGGATCTGGAGTCATTCTCCCGAGGTCCTTGCGGAAAAGCCTAACGATCCGGTCTGGCCACCATCCCATGTGTTTAATCCAGCGGCCCTGAAAGTAATTTTTCCTCGGAAAGCTGTAACCGGCGGCAGTATTCGATGGATTCAAAATAATATTTTTAATAACAGAAGCATTCTCCGCAGGGATGCGCTCATCTGCATCAAGAACCAGGACCCAGGGATACCTGCATTTATCAATCGCCGATTGTTTTTGGGAGCCAAATCCTTGCCAGGGTTCGACGAATACATCGCATCCAAACTCCACGGCGGTTTTAACTGTTTCATCTGTGCTGCCGGAGTCCACCACGACCACTTGTCCAGCAAATTCAACACTCCTAAGACAGTCCGGCAGGTTATCAGCTTCGTTTTCCGTTATAATAGCGACTGAAAGGGGTAGCTTTTCTGGCATCTGAGAATATTTGGGCCTTCTACCTCGGAGTTTTGACCTTTACCAGTATCTCTTTAAATTAATAATTTATCATAGGATTTCTAAATAGCCAATATCTAAATTGGCGTGCTCTTTTCGATACTTAACTGCCTTATTCCTTCCACCCTAAGAGGATTTCGCCAACTAAATTATTGGGTGTTGGAATATTACACCTTTTCGATTTCCTGCATTCCCTGGATTTGGCATTTAAATTGCTTAAAATTTTCCTTCGAGATGCTCTCTGATTACCCAAAGGAGAATTCGAGCAGAGAAAACCTCCATTGGCCAATGCTAACCCCTTGCTTTTTTATTTTTTTTACTCTATAAATTTCTTAAATATTTTGAGGTGAGAAGACAAGATGAAAGCTTTGGTCACCGGAGGAGCTGGCTTTATCGGATCGCACCTCTGCAATCGATTACTGGCCGAAGGGTTGGAAGTGATTTGCATGGATAACCTGATTACCGGAGACACGGATAATATCGCCCATCTGGCCGGCCATTCCAGATTTACGTTCATCCAGTATGATGTGACCAATTACATTTTCATAGAAGGACCTCTGGATTATGTCCTGCATTTTGCCTCCCCGGCCAGCCCGATCGATTATTTCAAGCTCCCCATCCAAACCCTAAAAGTAGGAGCTCTGGGAACGCACAAGGTATTGGGACTGGCTAAAGCCAAGAAGGCGCGCTTTCTTCTTGCTTCCAGTTCTGAAGTCTATGGGGATCCGCTAAGGCATCCCCAATCGGAGGATTACTGGGGAAATGTCAATCCCATCGGGCCGCGGGGGGTTTACGACGAAGCGAAACGTTTTGCCGAGGCCATGACCATGGCCTACCACCGTTACCATGGAGTAAGCACTTGCATCGCCAGAATTTTCAACACCTACGGCCCGCGGATGCGCTTGAATGACGGAAGGGTCGTTCCCAACTTCATCCTTCAAGCATTGCAAGGGGAAGATTTGACAGTTTATGGAGATGGTTCTCAGACCCGCAGTTTTTGCTATATCGATGACCTGGTCGAAGGGATTCTCCGCCTCCTTTTTTCTAATGAAACCGAGCCCCTTAACCTGGGGAATCCGGATGAATTTTCTATCCTGGACTTTGCCAAGAAAGTGTTAGAGCTAACCCGGAGTAAATCCAAGATTACTCATCAACCCCTGCCAGTGGACGACCCCAAGGTTCGGCGGCCGGATATCCGCAGGGCGCAGAAGATTCTAAACTGGAATCCCAAAGTGGAATTGGAAGCAGGGATTGAAAAAACAATTCCCTATTTTCAGAGAAAACTATCCCGCAAGAAGGAGTTTCCAACTGATTATCCATGACCGCACCGTCACCCACGAATCATGAAAATCCCCCAGTGCCCCCCTTTATTAAAGGGGGGTTAGGGGGGTAGGGAGAGAAAATGAAAGGAGTCATTCTGGCTGGTGGATTGGGCACCAGGCTATATCCATTGACTAAGATTACCAATAAGCACCTTTTACCTATACACGATAAGCCCATGATTTTTTACCCTCTGCAGACGCTGATAAATGCCGGGATCCGCGATATTCTCATTGTCACAGGAGGAAACAATGCCGGAGACTTCCTCCGGCTCTTGGGGAATGGGAAAGAATTCGGCCTCCAACACATTAATTATACTTACCAGGAAGGCGAAGGAGGGATCGCCGCGGCCCTATCTTTGGCAGAATATTTTGCCAGCAAAGAGAAGATCTGTGTCGTTTTAGGCGATAATATTATCCAGACCAACATTATCAGCGCGGTCAAAGCTTTTGAAAAACAAAAAAGCGGAGCCAAGATCTTACTTAAGGAAGTTCCCGACCCCCAACGCTTTGGAGTGCCCGAGCTCCATGGCGATAGAATCGTCAGAATCGAAGAAAAACCTAAGGTCCCTCGGTCGAAGTACGCCGTGATCGGGATTTATATGTATGACTCTACGGTATTTGACATCGTCAGGACTTTGAAGCCATCTGACCGGGGCGAATTGGAGATCACGGATGTGAATAACGAGTACATTGGTAGGGGCAACTTGACATATGGTATTTTACAGGGATGGTGGACAGATGCCGGGACATTCGAATCCCTCCTGCGAGCCAGCAACTTGGTGGCCCAAACCGGCGCAAATAAAATATAGCCACAGAGGACACAGAGTTCACAGCGCAGCTTAGCCGCAACCAAACCCACCCTCTCCTTTACCCTGTGGAGTAGGTGAATTTACTCCACAGGGCAAGCCCTCCCCCCTCGAGGGGGAGGGTAAGGTCGGAATCGACTCGTACCGAGGTGGGGGGCAGGTTTTATAACTCTGTGCTCTCGGTGAGCTCTGTGGCAAAGGTGTCGTTATGATTGAGGGTGTCAGGATAAAAAAGCTAAAAATAATTCCCGATGAGCGGGGGCGATTGATGGAAATGCTCCGGGCCGACGATGAGATCTTCATCCGGTTCGGTCAAATTTATATGACGACTGCCTACCCCGGGGCAGTGAAAGCCTGGCATTACCACAAGAAGCAGGTGGATAATTTTGTGGTCGTTAAAGGCATGATGAAGGTGGTCTTGTATGACGGCCGGGAAGGGTCTTCTACTTATAAGGAGATCAACGAATTTTTTATGGGAGAACACAATCCCATCCTCTTGCAAATCCCGTCTTATGTGTACCATGGTTTCAAATGCATCAGCGAGAATGAAGCCATTGTGATCAATTGCCCGACAGAGGTTTATAATTATCAGAATCCTGATGAGTACCGGGTCGAGCCCCATGGGGGTGAGATTCCTTATGATTGGTCTCGCAAAGATGGATGAGCAGGCCATACAGGCGGGAATGGCTAAAAAAGCGAGAAAGGCCGCCAATACACGAGATAAACCAAATAAACTAAATGAACCAGAAAGACCAGATAAACCAGATGAACCAGATAAACTAGATGAACCAGATGAACGAATAACTATGAAACTATTAATCACCGGCGGGGCTGGGTTCATTGGTTCTAATTTTATTCGTTTTTTAATCGGTTCTGAATCTTCCCGCAAGATTCCTTATCAAATCATAAACCTCGACAAGTTGACTTACGCCGGCAATTTGGAAAACCTGGCGGATCTCGCTTCTGCCGAAGATTATCAGTTTGTCAAGGGAGATATATGCGATGGGAAGCTGGTAGAGAAAATTTTGGAAAGTGGAGTAGAAGCAATTGTTAACTTTGCCGCTGAATCGCATGTAGACCGGAGTCTTTATGAACCAGACCTTTTCATTCAAACAAATGTGGTAGGAGTTCAAATTCTGCTCAATGCCGCCATGCGCCATAAAATCAAGAAATTTATTCAAATTTCAACTGACGAAGTATATGGTTCACTGGAACCGGCTGCTCCAGCATTTCGCGAGGATACCCCTCTGGCTCCTAACAGTCCTTATTCCGCCAGCAAGGCAGCGGCAGACCTTCTGGTGAGGTCTTACTCTAAAACCTATGGACTCCCAGGTATCATCACCCGCTGTTCAAATAATTACGGACCCTATCAATTTCCAGAAAAGTTGATCCCCCTTCTGATCACCAACGCCATCGAAGATAAACCTTTGCCCATATACGGAGATGGGTTGAACATTCGGGATTGGATTCAGGTGCAGGATCACTGTCGCGCTCTGGAAGTGATCCTGGAGAAAGGAAGGGTAGGGGAAATATATAATATTGGGGGCGAGGGAGAAAGGACCAACTTAGAGATCACGGAGACAGTGCTCAGTATTCTTGGTAAACCTAAGTCCCTAATCCGCTTCGTTACCGACCGCCCAGGCCACGACCGGCGATACGCGATCAATTATTCAAAACTTAAAACCAACCTGGGTTGGTCACCTTCCTACCAGCTCCAAGAAGGTCTTACCCAGACCGTCCGCTGGTACATCGAACACGAACAGTGGTGGCGCAGAATTAAGAGCGGGGCCTACCGGGATTTTTATCAAAGACATTACGGGGAACGCCTGAAGTGAAAATTTTGGTTCTGGGGGCTCAGGGGATGCTTGGCAAAGATCTCGTTCCCATCCTTTCAGCGGAAAATCATGTCTTTGACAGAGATATTGGTGATTTTGACATTACTGATCAAAAAAGAGTGCAAAAAGAGATCGAGGCTCTCCATCCGCAGATTGTGATCAATGCCGCGGCTTATACTGATGTGGACGGATGCGAATCTAAAAGAGAACTTGCTTTCTCGGTTAATTCTGAAGGACCCAGAAATGTGGCCATGGGTTGCATAGCGGCCAAAGCCAAAATGATCCATCTGAGCACGGATTATGTCTTCGACGGATCTTCCAAGATCCCTTACCGCGAAGAAGATCCGCCAGCTCCGCTAAATGTCTATGGAAGTTCCAAGCTCCAGGGGGAACGGAATATTCAAGAAACCCTTAAGGATTATTTGATCATTCGCACGGCGTGGCTCTATGGCCGGCACGGGAAAAATTTTGTGGACACAATCCTCTGGCAGTCGGGTCAACAGAATGAGTTGCGGGTTGTAAATGACCAGCGGGGAACCCCGACTTTTACAAAAGACCTTAGCTCGGCCATCAAGCGACTGATCAGAACAGAAGCCAGGGGTATCCTCCATATCACCAATTCCGGCTCTTGTACCTGGTTTGAATTTGCCCGGCAGATTCTGCAAGAAGAAAGCCATCCGAACCGCGATATTCAGGTCGTTCCCATCTCTTCAGGGGAACTTGCCAGACCCGCCAAGCGTCCTGCCTATTCTGTGCTGAATTGCGGAAGGTATGAGCAACTTACCGGAAGCAGGATGCGGCCCTGGGAAGAAGCTTTGAAAGAATACTTTACTTTACCCGGCCCATCTCCGTCGTCTGCCCTCCGCAAGTAACTTGATTTTTCTTGCGTTTCATCGCTTTTCCTGCTATAAAAAATTTTAGGTTCATCTCCAAATTAGTTGGCCAAATTTTTGATGAAAGCTTGCCAAGGGCCCGGAAGGAAAGGCAGATTGCGCCGCAAGCATCGGCGGGATATCCGCTCTCCATGAACTCCCTGCTGGCCATCCGCAAAGCGCAGCGGGGGCGTGATAAGAAAGCTTCGGAGAAATAGCAGAACCCCCCGCCACAGTTAGGGAGAGATATGTGCCTTATGATTGCAAGCAAGATGACTTTTCTTCCGGGACCCTGAAATCACAGGACATCTTAAATGTACCAGCTCTCTGGCCTTCAATTAATTTGGAGATGATCCGAATTTAAAAGGTTGAAAAGGAGACTGGAAAGGCAGGCAGAATGGCTGAAGGAATGCATTTCGTTGACGTAAACCCTCCCGCCTGGTATTGCGTCCATACCCGCAGCCGCCATGAAGATGTAGTCTATCAGCGGCTATCGGATAAAAAGATCAGCGCTTTTCTTCCCAAATTGGAGGTCTGGAGCAAGCGAAAAGACCGCCGGAAAAAGATTCAAAAAGCCCTTTTCCCAGGATATCTGTTTGTGTACGAAATTATGAATCCCCGGAGCGGGCTGGAGATATTGAAGACCCCGGGAGTGGTCAGAATTTTGGGAAATGAATTGGGTCCTCTTTCTGTCCCGGAAATCCAGATTGAATCCATCAAGAAGATCTTGGACGGCAAAGCCGCCATATCTCCCTTCCCCTATTTAAAAGAAGGGCAACTTGTGCGGGTCGTCGATGGACCCTTGAAGGGTTGCGAAGGATTCCTGTTAAAAATTAAGGAAGGAAGAGAAAAGCTGGTCATCTCCATCGACCTTTTGCAAAGATCAGTTTCCGTGGAAATCGACAGTGCCAGCGTCGAACCGGTGATCTGAAAAAAGCTGGAGATGAAGTGCTTCTTGGCGTGGTCACATTAGAAATTCTTGGACTCGTTTTTAATCCTTTCAACAGGACATTGCAGCCTATGAGAATGATGTTGGTTTGACGACTGTGTAAAATCCAGCCATGGCCTCCTTTGAAGAGAATGTGGGATAGCCATTTTTTTACAGCAATGAGAAAGGTTTATGAATGGGGTAAGCGCCAGCCTATAAAAATAATCGTAAGATTTCTTAAGGAAAAGTCAGACCTGACAGTAAAAGTTAGAAACGCATACGGGTTGAAATTCTGGTCTGGCGAAAATCAGATGATATTTACTTACCGGCGATGATTTCCGAAGCCGTCGAGCTTTTGATGAGAGATTTTTTTGAAAAGGGGAATTCGAAAACCCTTGATTCGACTATAGAGGATCGACCGTGGCTAAGACTGCCCTAGAATTGAGTCGCAGGGAATGGCGTGAATATCGGCTTTCTGAGGTCCTAAAAGAGAGAGAACAAGGCGAATCTAAAGGAACGGCCCAACAGAGAGCAGAAGCATGGGATTTGGCTCAAAAGGCTGCCCATTTGCTGCGCGAAGAATATGGTGCGAAGCGGGTTGTGATCTTCGGCTCTCTTGCTCATGGGCAATGGTTCACTCCCTGGTCTGATATTGATCTGGCAGCCTGGGGAATTGCCCCAGAACGTTTCTATGCTGCAGTAGCAGCAGTATCCGACTTGAGTTATTGCTTTAAGATCGATCTGATAGATGTTGAGACTTGTCGTCCATCTTTGAAAGCAATGATAGAAAAAGAAGGCATTGAACTGTGAACGGTAAATTGCAACAACTATCAAAACGAATCCGCAGTGAACTCACTGAACTCGAATTGCTTTCCCAACGGGTAATAGAAGGTTGGAATCGGGCCAGACGTTTGGGTGATGATTTTTATTTGGATAGTGTGGCTTTAAATTTGCATGCATTATATTCAGGGCTGGAGCGATTATTTGAGTTAATAGCCGGAGTCGTTGATGGAAAGAAACCTGCAGGAGAAAATTGGCATCTGGGGTTGTTGGAACAAATGGTGGCAGAGATACCCAAAATGCGACCGGCTGTAATTTCCCTCTCCTCCTTGCGCCTCCTCAATGAATACAGAGGATTTCGTCATGTTGTACGGAATATTTATACGTTTAAATTTGATCCAACTAAAATTCAGAAACTTGTGGATGAACTTCCAAGGATGATGTCTCAGGTGAGAGCTGAATTGATGGCCTTTTCTGATTTTCTTGACCAGGCGATATGAAATAACTATAATCCAAAGTATTACCGAGAGCATAAAATAGATTACATTTTGAACCTTCTAAAGTTGTCATTGCGAGCCCGAAGGGCGTGGCAATCTCATTCTTTGGGATTGCTTCGTCGTCCGGCGAAGCGCAGGACTCCTCGCAATGACCCGGTGAGGCTTATGGAAACTATATTATGCTCCAAGTAATAAGTTTGATTTCCATGGGTAATTGATCTGGAAGACCGAGATGATTTGGATGATGGAAGCGGAGGACCCTTCCTCGCCGGGAAAGTATGCCAAGGTTGTGTGGGTAGGGAGTTTGTTTTGTTATCGGGCATTAAAGGAGCTTTGGGTAAGTGCCATAGCCACATCGCCAAAAGGTTGGGCTTTCGTAGATCGTGGGTGAATGAATTTTCATAATTTTAGGGACATCCCTCCTACCAGATGAGAATGGAAAGCATTGGGGCTTGGGAAGAATTCTTGGAGAAAATTAAGAAGGCTTTGCTTTCCTATTACGAGGGGGATCTCCTGGCTGCTGTGCTATTTGGCTCTGCTGCCCGGGGAGATTTTCAGAAAGGGAGCGACCTTGACCTCTTGGTCATCCTCCGCGAAAGCAAGGATTCCATGGGAAAGAGGATCGATGAGTTCATGAAGATGGAATGGGATATAAGGAAATCTGCAGAATATGCCCGACTGAAGTCTCAAGGGCTTCCCCATAAGTTAGAACCAGTAATCCTTAGCCTGGAAGAATTTCAAAGCCATCCCCCTTTGCTTCTGGGCCTGACCAGTGATGCAAAGATCCTTATAGATAGAGATAATGTTTTTGCCAATGAAATGGATCTGCTGAGAAGACGCCTTCAGGAATTGGGTGCAAAAAAGGTTGTTTTAGAAGGAGGGCGATGGTATTGGATCCTAAAGCCCAATATTAAATGGGGCGAAAAAGTGGTCTTATGAATAATTATGAGATGGCTGAAGATTATTTGAAAAGATCAAGGAGGTGCCTGGAAGAAGCAGAAAATGCCTTGAAAGATGGGGACTATCCTATGGCCATAAGACGTTCCCAAGAATCCATCGAACCCGCTATCAAGGGGATCCTAAGAGCTGCGTCCATAGAATTTCCCCGGGAAGATGACGTGAGCGATGCACTTATCAATGCCCAATGGAAAGAAATTGGTTCTCCTGGCTGGTTTATCGATCGCGTGGACGGCATGGCCAGAATTATGAGGGAGATTACTCCCAAACGAGGGCCGGCTATGTATGGGTTCGAAAAGGAAATGAAGCCTGCAAAAACCCTGTTTTCCAGTGAAGATGGAATTAAAGCCATGGACGATGCCAGATTTGTATGTGAGACATGCCAGAGGTTTCTCCAGGAGTGGCAGCTTTGACTTTCTTCAGCGAAGGTGGTTGATTCCTTTTGGCAACTTTTTGGGAGAAGAATTATTTTGATCCCACCCAAGATTCAACATTACATTGATCTAATAGTTGTTTTGACTCAGAAGGAATTAAAGGTCAAGTATAAGAGTAGTTTTCTTGGTTATCTTTGGTCAGTAGGTCACCCATTAGCCTTTGCCTTTGTTTTTTTTGTAGCCTTCAAAGTTGTGATGAGGGTGGAAGTTGAGGATTATGCTCTCTTTCTCATTGCGGGATTATTCCCGTGGCAGTGGTTCAGCAATTCAGTCAATGCCTCCCCTCTGGCATTTCTCGGAAATGCATCCATAATAAAAAAGGTTAATTTTTCTCGAAATCTAATACCGTTTACGCAAGTCCTTCAAGACATGATTCATTTTGTTTTAGCAATACCTATCATAATGCTCTTTCTTTTCATTTACCGTAAGGCACCTTCGCTCTCCTGGCTCTATGGCATCCCGGCATTATTAACCATCCAATTCTTTATGACCTTTGGCGTTTGCCTTATTGTCTCCTCGACCAATCTATTCTTTAGAGACCTGGAGAGGCTGACAACTATTTTCACCACACTCTTATTCTATTTTACTCCAATTATTTATCCCGAAAGAATGGTTCCAGAAAAATATAAAACCCTCATAAATCTCAATCCATTGTCTCCTTTAATGGTAAATTGGCGAAATTTATTTTTAGGCGGAACATTAGAAGCGGCGTACCTTGCCATTAGCCTTGGATATGCTATGCTCGCATATCTTTTAGGCTATTGGGTATATAAAAAACTTTCCTGGAAGTTTGCCGAAGTTTTGTGAGAGAACCGATTATCACATTCGATAATGTTAGTAAAATATATCCCCTGTATCATCATCTCACAGGAGGGTATAAAAACTTTCTCTTCCATCTCCCGAAATGGATCAAATCTCTAAAAAATGCGAAATTTGAAGCCTTGCGCGATATATCCTTCGAAGTTCATATGGGCGAAACTTTTGGCATAATTGGCAAAAATGGGGCTGGCAAAAGCACAACGCTGGGGCTCATGGCGGGAGTGTTAAAACCCACCAGAGGTAAGGTAATTGTTAAGGGAAGAATTTCCCCGCTCCTTGAACTGGGGGCTGGATTTCATCATGAACTTACAGGGAGAGAAAATATACTGCTGAATGGTGTCCTGATGGGTCTTACCCGAGCAGAGGTTTCAAGAAAAATGTCGGCGATCATTGAGTTTTCAGAGCTCGGTGATTTTATTGACCAGCCTATAAGGGTATATTCGAGCGGCATGCTGGCAAGACTCGGGTTCTCGGTAGTGGCCCATCTCGACCCCGAGATTCTATTGATTGACGAAGTGTTAGCAGTAGGCGATATGAATTTTCAAAAAAAGTGCATTGATAAAATGCTGGGTTTTAAAAAAGGGGGGGTTACAATGGTCTTTGTCTCACATTCGATGCCAGACATAGAGAGGATATGTGATAGGGTGATGTGGATCGATAACCACTCTGTCAAGATGGTAGGGACTCCCAAGGATGTTGTTTTAAATTATTCTAAATTCTAAGTCAATATGATTGCATGTCAGAGGAGCTTTGAGGCGATAGAGGTGGTAAAGGAAAATGGTAGCATTGAATAGCATAATAGAGCGTTTTTCTTCAGAATTAAAGGAACTGTCAAGGATCAAGTTAATTCCCCCCTCCTGGGATCATCTCATTTCCCCCCTTTAGCGGGTAGAGGGGTTAATGATTTGGGACTTAGTTTTCGACGATACGAATCTCCTTCCATGATCAAGTGGTGC
>Ga0315314_1000099_pt1 | contig 121549 bp, 134 predicted proteins | sample TDP9_MG_FD_203631 | JGI IMG/M metagenome (GOLD analysis project Ga0315314, IMG submission 203631) | Freshwater sediment microbial communities from Lake Towuti, South Sulawesi, Indonesia - TDP9 | ecosystem: Environmental > Aquatic > Freshwater > Lake > Sediment | place: Indonesia: South...
CGGCCTAGTTGCCCTGACTCCAACAGATTTGCTGTATGTATTTGCGGTGGCCAGTTGGGGTTTCCTTGTGTTGCCTGAAGTTTTCATGAGAAGAAAAGTGTGGCGCTGGAAATGAATCCAAAAAATCAATACGCCAAATTAACTGGCTCAGTGCGGGGGTTAGGTTTAGATATCGGTTTAAATTCTCGGGTTTTTGTAGAGTGACTTAGACTCATCCATTTTGTTCTGGTTTGATGAGACTTAAACTGGAGTTCAAAGCTTCTCGGGCTACCGAATATGACAGCTTGGCGAAAAGGAAATTAAAGCCTTGACTACTCTATTCCAAGAGGAAAAATGCATGTCAATACATATTCGAAGAGTTCTGATAGAGGCTCTTAAACCTCGCGAGACACCCCTTGTCGAATTATCACAGGCAATTTGTTCAGTAGACGGAGTTGAAGAATGTGACATTGTGGTCACAGACGTCGACGTGAAGACAGAGACAATAAAACTAACCGTGAGAGGCCCCAACATTGAGTATGACAGTATAGCGAAAATTATGCATGAACACGGCATGTCCATCAAAGGTGTGGATGAAATCAGCGTATCAAAGACAAAGCAACCTTCCACAAAACCCTCCTCTCCATAGGCTCGTAATTCCATCGTCTAAACTGCTTTAGATTAGAAAATCCAAAAGCAACCCGATGATGAAAGCAATCAACCCGAAACCAACCATTCTCAACCCCTTCAGCCAAGGGTTCTTTTTTCCAAGTCTGCCCAAAAAAACTCCGGCACCAAATAGAACACTCAAAGCTAATACAACAGAAACCCAAGAGGCTAAACTAGTCTCCAAAACCTGCAAGGCGACAAGTACAAATGGGGATATTGTCACAGCGCATGAAAAAAGAGGCGTTAAGAAATTAATCAGCGCTGCCAGTATTGTGATGGATCTAGCCGCTTTTTCAATCGTTGTGCCGCTCAAATCCCTAAACAACGCTCTTTCTAGTTCAGAAATCTTTCTTTCCCGCTCAAGACTCTCGGCTTCGTACACGCTAACTCCTGTTGAAATACCGAGGGCAAGACTGCTCGTCACCATAGTGACGATGACAACTCCGAGGCTGGCATCAGCGGCAAAAGCCGCGCCAACAACTATACCGAGCAGCATAAAGGTTGAATCAAACAACGTGTTAATGAAGAATCTCCGGATAACAGGACCAACATCTTCCCTTCTAAGCGTCTCTCTTAAATTAGGCACACTCTACACCTTTCGACGCTAAACAAACTTGAACAGAGTTATATGGGTTTCCTTGAAATCAAGCTGGTTTCAAGCAACTTTCGCGACAGCATGAAAACTGCTTGAAGAACAGTTGGTAAGTCCGATATTCTAAACCGATATTTGAACCTATACCGGGCTACCCCTATTTCACGAAACTTCTTCACCAACTCTCTGTTAACAGGTGTTAACAATAATGTCTTAATGAAATACGTCCAAGACGGATAAAAAGTCAGCGGGATCGATACCAACCTTGATGCAAGAGGCATGCACGCTAAAGAAAATAGTCGCTCCAGTAAAGAAATCAAAAACACAATGGAGCTTTTTTTTGTAGTATTAGGGTAGAAGGAGAAACACACTGAGAACCAAGAAGAAGGATTTGCCGAGAAATCGCCAGTGTTGATTGATTTGAAACGTAAATCCTTGTTCTACTCTGTAAACGTCTATTTTCACTTGCGGAGGATTATCACCATTTAGATACGTATATTGTTGGTGTAGTTCATTTCTCCCATGTTCGGAATAGCGTATGAAAAGACTTTCATCTTGCTCAAGAAGGTATCTAAATCTCCAAATTCCTCTCTTATTCCTTTATAATTGTAACGAGGACTGTTTCTTGTTCCACCTATGCTATCATAAGACTGGGGAATCATTGGAAGCGTCCACCTTGTTATTTCAGATATAAGAGAGAACATTTTTTGTATTTGTGTAACGTAGCGGTTTGGATCCTCAAAACTACACTGATACCCTCTTAATCTCAGATGTCTCGATTGAACCTGTCCCCTTCCACGCTCGAATCCTGTCTGACTGATTCTCGGAAAGAAAAAGTTTTGCATTTCTTCCTCAAATTTCAGAGTATCAATGTCAGCGAAAGTGCTGACCATGAGGTCGTTCGGCACAAAATTGTGCAACCAATCATTAACGTTATCTCTATAGCGTTGGGCTTGTCCATTTATCCAAGAAGAATCAGGGTGCCAGAATAGCAATTTATGCAATTGGTCATGTGGAATTTTGTAATTGAAGAGCCATACCAATAAATGAATTGATCCGAGAGGATATTTTTGTTGAAAATTGCCATGATATATTCCTCTCAAAAGATTAGGATTCAATGATTGGCAGTGATGGGAGATCTTGTCGTTTTGTCTGTACTTCAATATATGGTGACCGATGCTTCTAACCTGTGGGTGGTATACATCCAGGTCTATCCAAATCGCGTTACGCAATTGCTCTTTACTTGCCCCATTGGAATACCAGACAGTCTCAAAATCATAGAATCCTATAATTTTCCATCCTAGTTCTTCATGCATTAATGCCGCTGAGAGAAGTCCGTCAAAGTCCGTACCAACAACCATTTCTTGATTTCTTTCATTTAACCATGGAAATCTTTGAAAGATTCTGCCTTTAGTATCCTCTGTCCAACGATTCTCAAAAATTAAACTTTGTGAGAATATAATGGAAGAAGTCATTTTTCCTATCTCCATTTTTCCTCGCTTTTCAAAGTAGTATTGCTTCTCTGTCATGACTCTCCTTATATTCATTCTTCTATGCTCTATCCCTACACATCATCACTTTTGACGACTTGCACTCATGATTTTTAAATATTCCTTCCACATATAGTTTGCATGAGCCTTATGGGGATCAACGATGGAAAGCGAACTAAAGACAAGAAGATTGCTTAAGATCGATTCTACCCATATTGTTATTTTTGATGATTTTCGAAATGTTAAATTAGATGAAAAAGCTGATTTGATTTTTGTGGACCCTCCTTTTGGAATTGGATTTAAGGGTAATCTTCAAACCTATCATAGAACTCCTGATGCACTCTCTTATGTTGAGGTACCTGAAAAGGAATATCTAGGTTTTGTCAAAAGTCTCTTAGAGTGGTCGTATAATACACTTAATGATTCAGGAAGTATGTGGCTACTCTCGGGATGGAATAATCTAAGGATAGTATTGGATGCCATTGAAGAAGTTGGCTTTGCTCAGCTTAACCATTGCATTTGGAAATATCAGTTTGGCGTTTTCACGACAAGAAAGTTCACCACCTCCCATTATCATCTGTTGCTACTGGTAAAAAACCCGGATAACTATACGTTTAACAAACCGCAGCATTATGCTGAAGATGTCTGGGAGATTAAGAGACCGTATCAGCATGGAGTGAAAACTGCAGGCAATGAACTTCCAGATGAACTGGTTAAAAGATGTATTGAATCATCTTCTAATAAAGGAGATTTGGTTGTAGACCCATGCCTTGGGTCAGGTACTACGATGAGAGTATGCCTACGAACAGACAGAAGATGCACTGGAATAGAAGTCAATCCAGAACTAGAAAAACGCATAAAAACTAAGGTGGGACTTTACCTCTTTAAATAAAGAAGACTGTACTGTGCTAAACCACTTCAAGTGTTGAAAAGAATAACTTCTGCACGAGCATTCTGCGAGGTAAATGGAAAAAAGAGGTGTGCGGGAGATTTCGCTAGTCCTCATGAGGTTCAAATCTCAAATATGTGCATGTGCAATCAAACTTGGAGAGTAGAATGGACATCAGTTAGGAGAGAAGCATGGCATGACGATACTTATTATCAACAACTATTTTGCTGAAGACGACTTTTGGAAAGCCCGAGGAATAGTAGACCGACTGAAAGGACTTGGGAGAGACGACTGTAAGATATTGCATTTCACGAAAATATCAGAAAAAACTATTCCTTCAGACCTTGAAGCAATAATACTCTCCGGCTCACCTGGAAATCTGTCAAAAGAAGATGACCTTCAGAAATTCAAAGCTGAAATCGATTTGGTAAGTGATTCAGATGTTCCAGTCCTTGGAATCTGTTTTGGGCATCATATTATTGCTAGGGCTTTTGGTTCAGGAATCAAACGTGGCACTTGGGTCAAAGAGTTCCCGAAGGTCAAAGTCATCGAGAAAGATGACATATTTGTCTGTTGGAGGAGCGACCAAGAGATTAGCCTCTGTCAGCATCACAAAGAATATGTTGAAAGCACTCCTGCGGAATTCGCAAACCTCGCAGAATCGGAAACCTGCAAGATTGAAGCAATGAAGCACAATAGCAGACCTATATATGGAGTTCAAGCGCACATTGAAAGAGCCAATGGCAAAAATCCTGACGGATTGAAGATCTTGCAGAACTTTCTTTCCAACGTAGTCGACAAGACCAATGCAAAACAAACAATGTCACGATGGGACGAGGAGGAGTTCAGGAAGAAAGTTGAAGAATGTGAACAGAAATACGGAATAACCAATTGCATTTACAGTCAGTGTATTAAGGAGATCAGTGATCTCAGCCTTGACAAACTCGACAGAACCAATGAAATCAGAATAGTCAGGCCTTTTCTTTTAACTTGGGGGACAATGGGAAGAGTTCTTGGCTATGAAGGAGTCAATGCAGTATGTAGCAAGGTTCGAAGTCTAGGTCAAAAAATTGAGCCGCTAAGAAAGGAGAATCTCTTGTCTTTCAATCTCTTCGATTCCCGAGATCTTATAGTTGGATTATTCAACCGGTTTAGTACAACAGAGTTCAAAAGCAAAAAGGGTCGCACAAGAAAAGCTGGATCAACCGCATCATCAAAGATCTTACACTTCACCTGTCCAGACCTATTCGTAATGTGGGATTCAGGAATACGCGAAAAGTATGGAAAATCCAAAGGTGATGGAAAAGAGTATTTTGAGTTCCTTATAACCACGCAGACACTCATGCTGAGATTGGAGACAACGATCAACTCTTTGAGAAGAGAATATGGAAAGAAGCCAACTCGGATAATAGACCAATACAACTGGATGAAGACACACTGACATGCGCCTAGTACACGAGTCAATGGGCATGTATGTTATATGAACAGGCAGTCTAAAGAGACTCTATGAAACCTTTAATCCTTCCTTTACCGTCATCTTTTGGGTTGTCTTCAATCTTAAGTATTCTTTGAGTGTTAGTTCGTTTACCTTGCCTTGCTGATATTTCGACAATTGCCCTTCTTGTCTTCTGGATATAGTTAATTATCTTAGCATTGTAATCCTCGGGCATAGATAATGAGCCCCTGCCGCAACGATAGAATAAATCATAGAAATTATCTAACCCTCTACAATGATTTCTGACTCTTTGTTCAGAACTCTGACTGGTGGCAAGCCTCCAGCTTGATGAATTAGACTGTCAACCTCATTCACTATCAGGAAGCAATACAATGGCGGTTGGATTGTTTCATCGACCATTAGATAGTATGCGCTACCCCAATACTGTGCCAGCTTGCTAAGCTGATCCAAATCCCTTTGCAAAAATTCAAAAAAGCCCCTTCCTCTGTTCCTCTTAACCTGAACCGCTGTAACCCCCACCTTTGACGGCTTCATTACTTTATAAAGAGCGAAATCCACTCCCACAGGTCCTTCTCCTGGACCGGGATGAAAAACTCTCTTAAGGACTTTGACCCCGCTTCTTTCAAAGATCCATATTTCCTCTTGACCCTTTTCACTTGGAATGTAGTCTTTGTCATGTTTTTCCGCTTTTCTGATCTGTTCATATATCTGATCAAAGATGTGTTGATTCTCACTCGGAAAGGCTCTATGAAAGTCGCAAAAAGTGTTTACAAAATCCTTTGTGTCTTGCGATATGTCTTCCGGGAGTTCCTCTCTTGACATACTATTGCGGTTCATATAGCTTGTATAAATGATTTTGGCACGTGCGGGCCAATTGTAACACTGAGAATTTCAGCCTGGTTATTTTACGTATAATCTCGTTTCATCACCTGCTAAAGGCTTGAAAAACCGCTGAAACAAAAGAATTTCGAGATATTTTGAAGGATATGGGGTTGCCACTTGAGAAACCCGAACAGCCAACGCAGGTGACGATTAAGAAGAAAGTTTAGCAATTGTCTGCCCGAAACCGTTGGGACAAGTGCTCAACGGCGGTGCAGTTTAAAGTTAAGAAGGAGGTGAAGAGCCAAAATGGACTTTACAAGTTTTACGCCTTTGATCGAGTGGCTAATCGCATGCACAATCTTTGTAGTCGGCGTCTACGTGATAGACGTCATAAGCGGTCACAGAAGAGAAGGAAAAATCTACGACTTCATGAAACTGATGCTAGCATCAGACTTGGCAAACAACAAAAAGAAGACAGAAGCGAAATAAGCTTCAAACCCTAAAATTCATCCACTCTTTTTTTGTTTTTCGACCGCGCACGCATTCAGTAGGCTTAGCCTACATAATCAGCCAAGGAAACATAACAGCAACCAGCGTATGATTCGCTATAACTCGCGCGAATTTTAGGTTTCAAAACTACTGTACTATATTTTTCAGGAGGCAATTCAAGAGCAACTTCCTCTTGAGAACCTACAATAGGAAAAATCGCAAAGCGCATTCGTATTCGAAGCAAAGCGGTTTGTTGTCAACAAACAAAAAACCTTAAATCCGCATCGAGCATAAGGGTTTTTCGTGCAAGAAGAAGCGCAGAAATGTCCCAAGTGCATGTCACAAAGAGTCTGGAAATACGGGTCCCGCAGGACTGAACTTGGGATTTTGAAAAAGTTTCTTTGTCCTGCCTGTGGGCATGTTTGGGAGGTTCAGGCTCTAGAGGTTCGGAGCGTCCCTCCTGAGCTTTTCAAGCCGATCATAAAACTCATGGAAAGGGCGATCGGGGATGCACAGAGGGGGGAATCGTTAAGAGAGAGAGGCTGGGAGGAATTCGATGGAGAGACAGCAGCAGCGCTTATCCAGACGGGCCTTTGCGAACAAGACTCAAAGAGTGGCAAAGTAAGAATATTTCCGTCGGTGGAGCTTCCGGGGGACCTTGCCACACTTGAAACTGCAAAGATGCTTTTGGATGTGCGTAAAGCGGAAAAAATCGCTGAGGAACTCGAGATCGTTTGGAGAGGAGAAGGAAAATATGAGGCTGTGTTACAGGGGTTGGGCAGGATGCTCGAAAGCGGGGTTCGATCCACATCGCCCGCACGCCTTGCATGCGTGAGAAAAGACGGAAAGATGTTTTCCTGGGACTGGTTTTCTCTCGCTCACAAAGCTGTGAACTCTTTGGTTCTAACCGCTGTAGTTGAGATGTGGAAGGACAAGGGTGAGAAGGTGCAGATGGCTAGGAGGCTTCTTGGGGACATGGTACAGCTGGCTAATGATGTGGAAAAGGTTCTGCAATGGAAGGATGTCGTGAGCAGGCTTGGAAGAGAAGCACTTGAAGCACTTGGATTCCTATGGTTCGCCGATTTGCGCCTACAGGAGATCGAAAGCTCCGTGGGAAAAAGGGTTGCCCAGAGGGCTCTACTCACGGTTGTTGGAGTGGAAAAACCAGAAAAAATAGAAGAAACTCTTTCGGAGGTGAATGTCGACTATGTCAACTTCCCTTGGTGGTAGACAGATAAGGCCACCCATCAGAAGATGGCCACCAATAAGAACGAAGACTCTTTTCGAGAAAGAGTACAAAGCGGAGCACCCTCCATTCGGGCCTTTCCCTACCATTACAAACATAGTCAACGCGGCTCTATGCCCGGTTGCGGCTGTTCATGACCTCCTCTACGGCATCGACAACGCCCGCATAAGGCCTGAAGGATGGGGAGCTGGATCTCTTTTCCATGAGTTCATAGCTCACCTCAAAATGTCGCTTTCAGACGGTTCGTGCATGCCGGGTGGAGAGAAACGGCTCTACTACGAATTCGCTGAAAAAAGATATGATGCGGCAAAGGAGCAAGGCTGGATTTACGTCCGATATTGGCTGGACCGGAAGAGGTCGGAGCTAATGAGAGTTAACAGAGACATGAGAACTTACTTTGAAGTTTACGTCGCAAACGATAGCGTCAAGATAGATGGGGGCTACTGCTCCTATCCCCTCAGAGGAGAGATTGATGAACTCGACACGGTAAACAAAAGGATAATAGAGAGAACCATCCTTGGGGCAGACTCTGAAAGGTACGCGCCTGCTCTGAAGGACTTCCAGTTATGGTTGCTCTGGAAGCTTCTATGCTCCGTGAAGACAAAGGACAGACCACAAGTATGGAGGGACGAAGACTTCGAGAGTTACGAGCTCGTAGTTGAAACTCCCTACAGGGACTTCATGGTTCCGAAGAACAGCAGGGACTTCGAGGTAATGGCGCATAGTGCGTTTAGCTGGGTTCATGACATCTCATCAGAGCGTTTCAAGTACGCCATTTGGGAAGCATGGCAGCAGGCGTCCTGTTCGTACGACTGCAGAAGTCCCACATGCACACTTGGTGACAGATACTGTTACCGCGCAAAGCTCAAGTATCCGCTGGGGAGGAAGGTGATCCACGCAGACATGAGAAGGTTCTACATATCTCTTTTGAGCGAGAAGATGTGGTCCCACGATCTTCTGATGTACCAGCTAACGAAGCTTCCCATCGATGTTCTTTCCGGGTGGAAGATAGTGCACGGTAACATCGAGACATCTGGAGGCAGAATACTAGTCAGCGTGGATGAGCGTCGACCACTTTTGGAGAGAGCTGAGGAAGGAGAGAAGACGCGAGAGGTGAATGTGATATTTGGGACTTTAAAGCTTGGTCTACACAGAAGAGCTGAGGTCGAAGCAAAGGACGACAAGTTCGAGCTAAAAATATGGGGAAAGGAACCGTTACCGAAGAGTGTCAACATAATTCTTCCTGAGGTATCGTTTTTCAGGGAAGAACCTTGGTTTTTGAAAAGGAAGATGCAGAGAGAAACCTACGACTTTGAACTATGGGGATTGGAGAGGGAGGAAAGGGCGAGAAGACACTCAGTGATTCAGCTTGTCGACGCTATCTTCTGGGACAAAGATCTCATAATGGAAAAACCCGCAAAAAAAGGGAGGGAAGGAGACGTTGTCTCTACAGACAAGAGTTGAGCAGGAGTACGACAGACTACATCCGGCGCAGAGGAGAGCTGTCGATGCGATGCTAGAAGATTACCTCGGAGACACATATTTTGTGCTTCCAGTCGTGGATGGACCTCCCGGTACTGGCAAGACCCACACGGGGGCGGTAGCAGCTGGTAAATACGTTCTCCAGGATGTGTACAAAAACAAAATTTTGTACACTGCATACACGAACTTTGCGCTGGACAATGCTAAAGAGACATTAGAGAAGCTCTACTTTCCAAGACATGATGTCATCAGACTCCTTCCATCTCCAGGGCTTAGGGACTGGCCGAATGGAAGAGTGGGATGCAGATGGGACCTTCTTGATTTGAGTTATAACGACATAAGGAGGTTGCAGGAGGCTCCCTTCGTTCTGTGCACTCCATATATGCTAGGGAGGATGGAGCGGCTGGGAGTTAGAAGGAAGATAATTGCGGACGAGTTCAGCCAAATTGACGTTCCGACCTTTATCATGATGTTGAGCCAGACTAAGAAATTCAATCCGGATGGTTTTGCTCTCCTTGGCGACCCACTTCAGCTTCCAGTGGTTACGACTCAGGAGAACCTACACGAAAACATTGTGAAGTTTATTAGGACAAAGAAACGCTTTGAACCACACACTTTATTGGTCCAGCACAGGATGCATGAAGCAATATGTGAGGCCGTCAACAATATGAGGAAGGAGCTAGCCTCAGAGTTTTCCGCCTCCCCTCCCACAGATATCGTACCCAGCAATAATGTAAGAGAGCGCGGAATGAAGGAGCTAGGGTACACATGGGATGAGCGTGAGGCTGGAGAATTTGGGCAGGTCCTTGATCCATCTTTCCCACTTGTCGTATACAACACAGACGGGCATGAATACGAAGAGCAGTCAAGAACCGGTTCTTGGTGCCATCAGGCTGAGGCCGAGCTTGCAGTCAAGATAGCAAAGGCGGCGCATAGGTCTTACACCAAGGACGGGGGGCACTTCGTCCCAAAGATCATCACGCCTTACTCTGCACAAGTTTACCGGATAAAGGCGATGCTAGAGACACTACCCGATGCCACTACGACCGTGTACAGATTTCAGGGAAGGGAGCATCCTCTGGTCATTGTGTCCATGGTTAGAAATAATGAGAAGGGGGACATCGGGTTTCTCGACATGCCAATGCTCAGGGGTCAGGGGTATGTTTCCGTGTCGAGAGCCCAAGCCAAAATGATAGTTCTTATGTCCAAACACACTTTTTCTTCTCACCCAATTTTTGATGCTCTCGCGAAAACGAAGTCTGACGGCTGCCTGAAGGTGGGGTGGTGATGTCTCAACCCACAGGATTCGCGATACTCGTTCCTAATAGAAGGGACATGCCACTGAAGAAAAAAAGCGTGAATCTGGCTGAGCTCAAAGAGTTTCCTGGGAGCTGGAAGATTAAAGGAATGGACAGAATAACTGATGCGATGCTACGGGTGATCTCTGAGAGCGAGGAACTGAGACACTTCAAAGCGAATGTCGAGTATAAGCAATGGAGTGTCATAGCAAGAAGCGCGACGATGATGCGTGGAGAATTTGACATCTGGCAGCGCAGGAGCGGTTACGCGGTTGCAGTCAACTGCCCCACGGTTCTGGTAGATGCGGCGGCATCGCTTCTCTCACTCTCTATTTATGATGACCTAGGCGGGTTCAGTGGTAAGAGCCTGAAAAAAGACGACTTCATTGCAATACAGAAGCACGCGTTCAGTTTGGGTGGCGTGATGGCAGTTCTGCACTTAAGGAACGTTAAGATAGGAGGCATCGAGAGGTCGGTTTACAACACCACGGGAAAAAACATCGGGAATGAGGAAGAGCTGATAAGGGCGGCGAAGAAGGTCAAACGTATGGGGTTCCGTTTCCCGCGTCTAGGCGATTCGTACTTCCACTTTTGGGTTGCCGACTGGGGAGGCGGAACCCTTTACCAGCCCTCACAATTCCTTCCACACCACGTAGTTACGCTGGCTAAGTTCTTTGAGGAGGCTCTAGAGAGCTAGACCCTCCGTTGCAAGGCGACATCCTTGATCTATAAAAGTGCTGAAGCATTTCATTGTTCGAGAGCATCTGGTTCATGAAGTTGTAGAGCTTCGGGTTTACCTTCATGAGATTCTCCCTCCAACCTACGAACGCAGTACATGGCCAGCACCCAGTCCTATCTATCTTCTCGTAGATAGGGTTGAGACTAATGTTGTTCTTAACTACGTAGTCACTAACCTTCCTCGTGCTCCAAAAGGCTAGAGGATGGTACTTCCAGATGCCCTCTGTTTTTACAAAGTAAAACTGCGCGCCCTTTTGCCGAAGGACTAGTGCTCTAACCCAGCTCTCAGCCGCTCTCATTCCAGTAATGATTGCTTCGACTCCACTTTCCTCCGCAAACTTTTTGAATGGCCTTTTCTTCAACCACCTGCAGCATGGGGGTATGTCGCCAGACCTCTTTCTCTTTTTGGCATCGCCTGGCTTCCTTGGGCTTGGGAAACCATGCTCCTTCACTATGTCCCAGAATGTCCTTTCAGGCTTCACGACCATAATGTTAAGATTCCACTCTTTGCCTGTCTTCTCGACGTATCTGACAGTTTCAGGGAACTCCACCCCTGTGTTGACGAACATGACCTTTATGTCCGGATCTACTCTCAGTGCCATGTGAAGCATTACCGTAGAGCACCTTCCGCCGGACCATGCTACGGCTACGCTGTCTCCGTGGTTTTGGATTGCCTTTCTGATTATCTCCACAGGATGGGGTGCGGCAGCACCGTTCCTCGCCAACCTTATAAGAAACTGCTCCTGAGCCTCTGTCTTGAAGTTTAGGGCGGTACGATACATTCTTTACTCCTCTTCTGTTGCTTGACTTTTCTTTAATCCGTCTCTCAGCAACTGCTCTGCTAACTCGCTTATCTTCAACCCTCGTATCGCTGCCTCAATCTTAAGCTCCCGGTGAAGCTCAGAATCAATGTTCAGGGTGGCTTTTTCCTTTACCATACCAACCAAATCCATAAATCCCTTTATCCCTATTTAGTTTTTTCGCTATATATGCATTTAGGGAAATAATGATATTGGAACAAAACGGATGGAATTGCTTCGAAACCCTATTTTGACAAAATCCAAGCAAAAACGATCAGGACATTGACTCTATTATTAATATATCTCTATGGTTTAGACTGCTCAAAGTCAGATCGTGGTTCAGCTACGTTTGTTGATTTTCTTCTCTTGTTGAGCCTCATGCTTCTCTTAGGAATGTTGTTAGTGCCCAACCTTCGCCCCGTTTCTCTGCTGCGTTTCGACCTGTTGGGCGGTCTAGCTCCTTGTTCATGCACTCTTTCAACAAGAATCCTAACTAACACAGGAAAACGACGCGAACACGTTACTTGTCTGAATCTCGCACCAAAGAAACTTAGCGTGTGGCATTTTCATGTTATCGTCAAAGTGGGTTTGAGCACCGTCTGCTTCTGGCCATAAAGTATATCATCCTTCAATCCCTCTTCAGTGTATCCAAATGGACTCAAGATGTTAGCTCCTGCTAAAACCACTTCCAAGCCTTCCCTCATCAACTGCTTGGCCGCTATCGCCTGAAAAACATCATGCGCATACCTATCCGGGTGCATAGACAACTGCTTCGAAACAATCAAATCTCGGGCATCAACACCTCTCTTCCTTAACTTCTCGACATAGCCTCGCAAAACTTCCACCGAATCAGGAATCCTCTTAACGACCCCCTCAGAGTTAGAAGCCCTTGCAAGAACCCTTATCATGTCCATCTGAGCCCTCTTAACGAAAGGCGGTGTATCCCGTCTCACCGCCTCAATGCCCCTCACCTTGATCTTTGCAGAGTCGAAAACTCCATAGTATCGGTTGAGAACAGGCACTTCCGCATGCATCCTAGAAGGCAGAAACACAATCCATCGATACCTACCCTCAACGTTCAATTCCACCCCAATTTCTTTCGAAACAGCCTCGCAAAGCTCAACGTACTCTCTTGGAGAAGCCCCTTCCTTCTTAAGCCACAAAGAATCAACAATTCCATGAACTATCTCAAACCCTCTCTCCTCAGCCATACGCGCAGTCTTCAACAGGGCTTCTCGGGCAAAAGCACAGACCGCGATGTGAGCGTCAACCTTGCCAAAACGAGCGTTCTTGTAACCCAGATAACCAAAGCATGTTACCAGAATCCACTTCAAGGCATTCTGCCTATCGTTGTAGACTTGCCTTAACTTCGGGTCTTCAGCCTCATTTCTCAAGCGTTTATAGGTGGCTCGCTTCCTTAAAATCATCCTCAAGGTTCGTGGAACTATTCCCTCCCTTTTCTCACAAACATTATACCCAAGCTCAGGAACCCTCAACTTCGAGTCAGGACAACACCTGCAGAGCACGGTTTCAGCAGAAATGTTCCGATTCGCCATATAAGATGTGAAAAGTGTGGAATGACCATTGCACAAACTAGGGAACATCTTCAAACTCGAAAGCCATAAATTCCTTAGTTTTTGGATAAACCTCTCTTGATTCTCTTCCTAAGAAGATATCGGCCACATTGGATAGTAGCTCTGTCTCCAACCTTGCTGTTCCTATTGAGCGTCAACGAATAGGTAGATAATCTTCGACTCATAATGACTCTTAATACCGTGAACAAAATATAATATCAGGGTGGTCTTCCTGTAATTATCCTCGAGAACATCCTCTGATTCTGTGGAAGACTTCTTTTTCTACATCATGAACGAGCACTTTAGAGGAGGCATCTCCTCAAGTAGTCACGTCCGTTGACAAGAGGCGTAAGTGATCCCAATCGGTTTTCGGATAGTTCCGCTAATCACCTTAGGGTAGGGTAGGGGGACCTGGGGCTGGTGCCTTCAAATGACGTATAGAGCAAAATTCAAGTAGCCATTCAAGTGTTCGAAGGAAAAAATCTTCTCTTCAGAATCTTTCTTGCTGGATTCAGTCTTCTCCTTACGTTCTCTAAAAAAACTTCCAATGCTATTTCTTCTCGTAGAAAACCACAGACACCTATAGGATTCTTCCTAAACGGTTTACTTTTTTCTCGAAGAAATTTCTCCAGAAAATTGCTGAAGCCAGAAGACCTCTTCCTAGAAACCGTCTCAGTCATGGAAACCTGTCGAAAGAAAGTTAGACTCCAAGTTTTGGTATGCAGGCTAAGTAGGCCCTCCTTAGATCTTGTCGGTCTATGTGGTGGTAGATGTCTATGGCTTCGCCTCTCCTATCGCCTCTGAGTTCCTTGACGTATTCCCTTGGCATGCCGCTTCTCAGGAGCCATGTAGTGAACCAGTGTCTAAAACAGTGAGGACCAAAGTGATCCTCGAGCCTAGATGAATCAGAGTTGTGGAAGCCTAGACGCTTGGCATACTTAACCATAGCCGTGTAAAGCCCGTTTCTGTCGAGTCTATTCAGGCTTTGATAGCTCACAAAGAGCGCCTTTGTCTCCGGATTCAACTTTTCTCTAACCCTAAGCCATCTTCTAAGAACAGTTGCACATTCATCATCGAAGAAAACGACTCTGTTGCTTCTCTTCGGTGTCGGCTTCAGTGTTATAGAGTAGTCTTCCCAGTGGACATCGTCAACATCGAGTTTCAGCAACTCACTTCTCCTTATCCCGGTTTTAGCGAACAGGACAGCTATGGCTTTATCACGTGGGTCCATTATTGAGCTGACAAGCCTGCTCATCTCTTCCACACTTAGAAGCTTTCGCTCAGGGTCGTCGTATCCATTCTTGTAACGCCTTAAATATCTCTTCCTAAAAGGGAGCACAACATTAGTTCCCACCAAACCCTCAAAAGCAAGGTAATCATAAAACGCTGACAATGCGGAGAAATAGTTTTCAACGGTCTTGTGCTTCACGTTCCTCTCGTGTAGAATGTTTTGCAGAAAATCCTTGAGTACATGCGTGTCTGCGTTGCCTGGATCTACGCCTCTGTTTAGGAGGAATCCGGCGAATATAAGGAGACTGGACTTATATCTTCTGACGCTCTCAGTGGTCATGCCTCTCAGCTTGCAGTCTTTGCAGAAGTCTTCGATAAGCCGCCCTGGGTCTTGAATTAGTTTTAAGTTCAGCTTTTCCACCTCCAACCCCTCCCTTTGTACTCCAGCAATCCGTAGCCCTCTAGGGCTTCCAGCTGCTTGCTCACAGCCTTCACCAAATCGCTGTCAGAAGGATCAACGTTCAAATGTGCTAGAATCTGCTCTTGAGTGTAGGAGCCGCCCCTCCTGAGTAAGTCAATAAGGTCTTTGTCAAATCTTCTGAGTCCCTCAAACGCTTCTTCAAGGAACGGTTGGGCTCTATAACGCCTAAGCTCATTGTCCAGATTCTCCGCAAGCTTTTTTAACAGTCTGTTTTCATTCCTTAACTTCTTCAGCTCTTCCTCGGCGTCCCTCAACTTTTTAATGAGTTCCGCCCTGCTGATATAGCCCTCCTCACCTTCCTCTCTCCTAATCGACTCCTCGACCCTCTCGATCACAAATTTTGAAATGGAGACACCTCCCCTTTCAGCCCTTTGCTTCCAATCCTCAACCATATCAAGCGAAGGTAAGTAAACGTAGATAGCTCTGTCCTTGATGGTCTCAGTCTTGCGCCTCCTAGGCTCACCTTCCATGAAACGCACCTACGTAAGAATGGCGACTGGAAGATTTAAAGTTTACTAGTAAAATGGTGCGGGGGGTGGGATTTGAACCCACGAAGGCCTACGCCACAGGGTCCTAAGCCCTGCTCCTTAGACCAGGCTTGGAAACCCCCGCCACACCAAGACTAAACACAGACTAAAAATAAACGTTTCCAACACACAACAAAACCCTTTAAACACACAACAAACTCTAAAATATGCGATGCGCCTCGGTTGCCTAGTTGGTCAGGGCGTCGCCTTGGTAAAGGCTTCAAAAAGGCGAAGGTCGCGGGTCCAAATCCCGCCCGAGGCTCTACACAACATCACTGCAAAATTCTTTAAATCCTCTCCACTAATCTATATGGAGAACAAGAGACGGTTTTAGAGGGAGGAATGGTGGACTCTGACGTTTGGTCGTATATCATAATTGCAGGGACAGCAATCTTAACCGCCTCATTCCTACTCTACATCATCACAAGAACCAGAAAAAAGAAAGTAAAACCATTAGAAACCGTCGAGTTTGAAAAACAACCCTTCCTTAAAACTCAACACAGCGTGACAATGGAGGATGCACGTAAAGCCCAAGACGAAGTCAGAACGTTGGACCTTGAAAGGGAGATCCTCAGCTACGCCATTCGACGCCTCTATGAAGCACAGGCAGAAGGAAAAATAACCGAGGAAGAAAGAGACCGTTTAGCAAGCGGATACAAAGAAAAAATGATGAAAATAAAAACCGCAATTTCAAGAAGTGAATCTGTAATCGCGCTTCATGAATTAGAGTCCATGCAAGACGATCTAATCAAGTTGTTTAACGAACGCTTCGACGAATTAAACCAAAAAATTGAAGACTTAAGGACACGGGTCGAAATCGAACCCATAAAAGAAACACCTATCATCCCCATAACAGAAGAAGAACGCCCCACCCCACCAAAAAAGGAAAAAGCAAAACCTCACGAACGCCCCCTAACAGCCAAAACAGAAGCAGAGAAGAGAATCGAGAAAATCAGGGAAGAGATAGAGAAAGTCTTAGAAAGACTGGGACAAATCGAAACTGAGGCTTAAGAGTGAGTTGGAGGGAACAAGATAAGAAGAGAGCAGCCGTAGAAGCCGTGAGACACGTCGAAGACGACTTCATCTTAGGACTCGGCAGTGGAACCACAGCCGCCTATGCCATCCAAGAAATCGGAAAGAGAATCAAGCAAGAAGGCTTACACATCATGGGAGTTCCAACGTCTCATCAAGCCTTCACGCTGGCAATACGCAGCGGCATTCCCACAACAACCTTGGATGAGCACCCCCAACTCGACTTAGCCATAGACGGTGCAGACCAAATCGACACAAAACTCAACCTGATTAAAGGGATGGGTGGAGCACTAACACGAGAAAAAATCGTGGCTTCAGCAGCAAAACAGTTTATAGTAGTGGCAGACGAAACAAAGCTCACCGAGAAACTCGGAGCCCAACATCCTGTTCCCATAGAAGTCTTACCCTTTGCCTCCTCAACGGTAACGTCAAAATTGAGGAAGATGAATGCAAAAGTGGTCTTGAGAGAGTCCGAAGGAAAGATCGGCCCAGTTATAACAGACAATGGCAATTTCATTTTGGACATTGATTTCGGACCCATCGACAACCCGAAAGAATTAAACTTCCAACTCAAATCCATTCCGGGCATCATAGAAACTGGGCTGTTTGTAGATATGGCTGACGTCGTCTACGTAGGCGGACAAACGACCGTTCAAAAACTACGAAAAACCTAACAGACTATATTCAAAATTTAACGGTTAAATCTACGCTCCACCAAGTAATTAGATGACATGCCGGGGTAGCCTAGCCTGGTTTGGGCGCCAGACTCATAATCTGGAGAACAAGAAAGGGGCAAACGTCCAACTGTCCAGAGGTCGCGGGCTCGAAACCCAAAGCGAGAATCCCGCCCCCGGCACCAAACTTATGGAATATTTTTTCAGGCACGAAGAATTTTTGGTGGATCGGTAGCTGGGCATTGGGACAGGAGTAAGGGTGAGGATTGGGTTCGTGAAGTCTTAAATATGCGGAGTATAATTTTGGTAGAAGTTCAAAATGTTGAAAAGTGCTTTAACGGCGATAAGAAGCGAGTTCTCGTTCATGCGCGGCAACTTGCTTACTATGATCGTTAGTTGGGTGTTTATTTACTTCACTTTTTCTCTGGTGTATTCTTTTGAGTCTCCGTTTATTAGGGAGCTTGGGGCTCCGCCGGTTGTTATTGGTTTGATGAGTTCTGCTGGAGCCGCCATGCTAAGCTTGGTTAGGATTCCTGGCGCTTTTATAGCTGACAAGTATGGTAGAAAGCAGATAATTGTGACCATGACATTTTCGATTGCGCTTTCGTATCTTTTCTATGTGGTTGCGCCTGATTGGAGGTTTGTGCTTTTGGGGATGATTATCTCTAATCTGAGTTTGATTTATCAGCCTGCTTTGGAGGCTATACTTGCTGATTCTATTCCGCCTGATAAGCGTGGTATGGGATATGCCGCAACAAACGTTGTGCCCAACATACCGACGATAATTGCGCCAGCATTGGCGGGTTTTTTGGTTCAAACGCAAGGTCTTATTCCTGGCATGCGTATAGTCTATACGATAGTCTTTCTTTGTGTGCTTGCTGCGGCTTTTGTGAGGCTTCTTTTCTTGAAGGAGACGATTCGTGATCCTCAACCAATTAGGCTTGGAGAAATGAAGGGCGCCTTTAAGGAGTCTTTGGGTGCGATAGTTGAGGCTTGGAGGTCGATGTCGCCGAGTCTTAGGTTTCTAACGGCGGCTTTTTTGGTTAGTGCTTTTGAGGAGCCTATGTTTCGTTGGTTCGCGGCGCTTTATGTGCGTGATGTTGTTGAGATGGAGTTTTTTGATTGGGGTGTTGTGAATGCGGTTTCGACTGCGTTTACGATTGTTTTGGGTTTTCCATTGGGGAAACTTATAGATAGGATGCCGAGGAAGAAGGCTGTTATTTTGGCGTATTTTGTTTTTACGCCTGCCAGTGTTCTCTTTGTTCTTAGTCGGGGTTTTGTTCATGTGCTCTTTACGTTTATTTTGTTTGCTGTGGGTGGGTGTCTGATTTATCCTGCGTACAGCGCCTTGCAGGCGGATATGATTCCGAGGGAGAAGCGTGGGAGGGTTATGGGGACTATCGGGACTTTGAATGTTTTGGCTTCGATTCCTGCTTCAGCTTTGGCTGGTTTTCTTTATGGTGTGAATCCGGCGTATCCGTTTGGTTTTACGGTTGTTTTGGGTGTTGTTGTGTGTTTGATTATTGTGGTGTTGGTTAAGGAGCCTAAGACAAGAGAGATATAGATGTTGAGATGTGTATGATTGGCTGATGGAGGGTCTTTCTGACAGCACATGTGTACATTTTAGGTCATATATCGGATTTTGAAATATATCGGAATTGAAATAAAGAGTATATTAACTCTTACGATATAATATGTATGCGGGTAGAACACACAAACTGTACGACAAAAATACAGAAGAGGTAAGTTGAATGAAACGTGAATTCACCACCAACTGGTACATATACAGGGTGTGTTTGTCTTCTGTGGCGGCTAAGCCCAAGGTACAACAGTGCGATAGTAGGGTTGTGTCTGTCCAAGAAGAATTAGCGTCAAGTGACTGTGGTTTTGAAAATGTTCTGTTAAAGGCGATTGATGAGGGATTGTCTTTGCTAGGAGATTCGTCAAAATGGGCGGTCTATTTTTATTTGGAAAAGTCTTTTGGAATTAGGAAGGCGGATATTCCAAGTAAGATTGAGGAGTTTGTTGATGCTATTGAGGAAATCTTTGGGTATGGAGCCAAATATCTTGAGATTCAGATAATGAAACAGTTGTATGAGAAAGTTGGGCAGGGTTTTGAATATTTTCCAGAGAAGGGTGATCTGGTATTCAATGAGTATGTTAAGGCGATTAGGTTGTCAAATCGGATTCATTAGTTGATTGTTTATTCTAGTTGTTTTCCGCATCTTGGGCAGTATTTTGCTGTTTCGGTGAGGACTTGTCCGCATTTTGGGCAGACTCTGGTTATGGGTTTGCCGAACGGTGCGCCTGCTGGTGGGCTTTCTCGGATGATGAGGTATAGGATTAAGCCGAAGATGTTGAAGAATAGTACGATTATCGCCCATAGGATGCCGTTCATTCCTCGGGATTCGGCGTCACGGTAAACCCAGAAGAGGATGAGGAATCCTAGTACAAACCATGCGAGTAGGATTAACAGTACAAACGGGAACCACCAGAAGAATTCCATTTGTTGAATGAGAGATGACAACATTTTTGGTCACCTACAGTCTGTTAGTGTTGTTGCGGACTAATATAAAAGTTGCAGACTAATGGTGATGCTCAGATTAAAAAAGCATATTAGAAATTGCGGGGTTTTATACGGAATTATGAGTGATTGGATTAAGAACCTATTCATTGAACATTCGAACCTGTTCCTGAAACTTTTAGATTACAGGTGGGGTCGAACTGAAGAGTTAGTAAACGGAATGATGAAAGTGCTTAAGGACTTTGGGATTGCTTCTGGCAGTTTGCTTGATTTGTGCTGTGGAAACGGGCGAATATCGATTTGCATGGCTAAGCGAGGGTTTAGGGCTGTGGGAGTTGATATTTCGAATGCTTTCATAGAGGACGCTAAACGGAAGGCTGAGGAGAATAAGGTTTCCGATTTGACGACTTTTCTGGAGGGAGACGTTAGAAGACTCAGGACTATTGTGGGGAGTAGGTTTCAGCCTTTTGATGTGGTTGTTAGCGCGTGGACTTCTGTCGGATATTATTCACCTAAGGATGATCTTAGTGTTTTTAGGCAGGCGAGGGAGCTTTCGAGAGAGGGGGCGATACTTTTTGTTGCTGAGACTACTCATAGTGAGTATTTGTCTTTGAGGTTTGCCCCGACTTCCTATATCGAGGTGGAGGACATGGTGGTGTTAGAGAGTAGGGAGTATGATCCGATTAAGTCGGAGATAACTACTTCTTGGGCTTTTTACGAGAAGCGTGGGGAGGACTTGAGGTTCATAGACAGCGTGGAGTTTCGTCTTCATGTTTACAGTTACAGTGAGCTTTGTGGGCTTCTTGGTGAGGCGGGTTGGGAGGCTGTGGCATTGTATGGGAGTTTGGCGACGTTGCAGCCAAAGAGTCCTTTATTACACATGAACATAGTGGCAAAAGCAAAATGACCTAATGTGCACGAAAGACAAAATTAGATTTCAACATAAATTTTAGCTTAAAAATCTAGTATTAAACGGGAATACATTAAAGATGCAGGTCCGTAAAAAATCACGTCTGGCGAGGATCAACACATGAAACCATTGCCCAAAGAATGCAACATCCTAACCGTAAAACCTTAAATTCTTATAGTCTTATAACGAAGTTCATTAAGGGAATGCATAGAAGATGGCTAAAGCCAGAATCCTAGTCGAAGGCATGACACAAGGCGTCGGCTACAGAGCCCTCATCAAACAAGCAGCCAGATCGCTAAAACTCAAAGGCTTAATCAGAAATCTACCAGACGAAACAGTCGAAATCTTCTGCGAAGGACCCAAACAAAACATAGAAGAATTCCTCAAACGAATCCACATAAAAGGCAAACCAGAAGACATCCTAAGCATCAACGTAACAGAAACAAAATGCTTCTGGGAAGGAGAAAAAGGCTATCAACCACCATGGAAACCATATAAAGGCTTCGAGATAGACTACGGCATAGAAAAACCGACCCCATTCCAAGAATCAACCCTAGAAGACCACGAATACGGAAAACTCTACTTCTCGGACATGAGAGGAGAGATGAAGGGATTCAGAACTGAACTCAAAGAATTCAAAGAAAACACAAGCAAAGATTTCCAAACACTACAAGGAGAAACGAAAGGGTTTAGAAGCGAACTCAAGGGATTCAGAGAAGACACAAACACCAACTTTGAACAAATGGCAGAAAAATACGGAGACATATCCCAAGAACTGAAAAGATTCAGAGAAACCATCGAAAAATTCCTCAACCAATTCCTAAAAGAACGTGCCAAGAAATGAAAATAATCGTTCTTCATTCTTAACCTAAACAAGCAGATTCACAGAAAGGGTTGTAGTAACCTTGGACTTTATGATTTTAGAGGGCGTGAGAAGAAAATGAGTGAGAAGGAAGCTAAGAAGTGTCCTAAATGTAGTGGAGAAATGGAGAAGGGAAGGAGACTAGTTTCATACGTGGCGTTACCTTTGCAAAGAAGGGTGACTGGTTTGGCGACAAGATAATCCCGTTTTATTGCAAAAATTGTGGCCACATCGAGCTCTACAAAGAAATGAAAGGTTAGCCCTTTCTTGTTTATCCCAAATAATTAACAGCATCACAAAAGGAATCTTTATTATTTTATCCGTGCTTATCCCCTAAGCAAAATCACAGTCTAGGCGAGGATCAACACATGAAACCATTGCCCAAAGAGTGCAACATCCTCCAAATCGAGGAAAAATGGCAACAGAAATGGGAAGAGATGGGCATCTACCGCTTCGACTGGAACGACCAGTCCCGTCCAGTCTTCACTATTGACACTCCTCCGCCTTATCCCAGTGGCGATTTTCACATGGGAAACACCCTCAACCACACCTACTTCGACACAGTAGCCCGCTACAAACGCATGCGAAGCTACAACGTCCTATTCCCACAAGGCTTCGACTGCCACGGACTCCCAACAGAAGTCGAAACAGAAGAACACTACAACATCAAAAAAACCGAACTAACACCAGAAGAATTCACACGACTCTGCAACCAATTCGTAGACAAATACATCAACATCATGCGCACAGCCATAAAACGCCTCGGCTGCTCTATAGACTGGACAACAGAATACCAAACCCGAAACCCAGACTACTGGCGACGCACACAACTATCATTCATACTCCTCTACAAGAAAGGTTACATCTACCAAGGCACGCACCCAAACAACTGGTGCCCCAGATGCGAAACCGCCATAGCCGACGCAGAAGTAGAACACACACCAAAACAAGGTGAAATCCACACAATAAAATTCCCACTTGAAGGTGGAGACCACATCCGAATCGCTACAACCCGCCCCGAACTCCTATCCTCATGCGTCGCCATCGCCGTCCACCCAACAGACAACCGCCACAAACACCTCACAGGAAAAACAGCAAAAGTCCCAACCACAGACCGCACAGTAAAGATCATCACAGACGAACTAGTCGACCCCAAGTTCGGAACAGGCATAGTCATGATATGCACCTACGGCGACAAAGCAGACGTAAAAGCCGTAAAAACCCGAAAACTCCCAATCATCATGAGCATCAACGAAAAAGGAAAAATGACCGACCAAGCGGGAAAATACGCTGGCTTAACCATCCAAGAAGCGAAAAAGGCAGTGGTAGACGACCTAAAAAAACAGGGGCTCATAGAAAAAACCGAGCCTATCCAGCAGGAAGTGGGTCAGTGCTGGAGGTGCCACACACCAATAGAAATCCTCGAACGCAAGCAGTGGTTCATGAAAACCCGCCAACTCACCCCACTAGTAGAAAAAACAGCCAACGAAATCAAGTGGTACCCAGACTACATGAAAGCCCGCCTAATCGACTGGGCACGCTCCTTGGACTGGGACTGGGTCGTCAGCCGCCAACGAGTCTTCGCAACCCCAATCCCGATATGGTACTGCAAAAAATGCGATGAGATAATCCTCGCCCAAGAAGACTGGCTCCCCATAGACCCAAGAAAACAAAAACCCAAAATCGAAAAGTGCCCAAAATGCGACCACAACCAATTCACACCCGAAACAGACGTCCTAGACACATGGTTCGACTCCTCCATCACCTGTGCCGTTCACGCTGGTTGGCCAGACCGACAAGATTGGCAACGCCTCTTCCCAGCAGACGTCCACCCCTCAGGCACAGACATAATCCGCACATGGGCATACTACCTCATGGTCCGCAACCTGGCGCTCTTCAACCAAACCCCCTACAAGAGTTGCCTGATCAACGGCATGGTTCTAGGCACAGACGGAAGAATGATGCACAAGTCGCTCGGCAACTATGTGGCTACTCCAGAAGTATTCAACAAATACGGCGCAGACGCCTCAAGACAGTGGGCAGCCGCTGGCGGAGCAACAGGCTCAGACATACCATTCCGCTGGTCCGAAGTAGAGTACGGTTGGCGGTTTCTGATAAAGCTCTGGAACGCAGCCCGCTTTGTAAGCCACCAACTGGAAGACTACAAGCCGAAAGAAAACATGCGACTAGAACTCTTGGACAGATGGTTGCTCAGTCGCCTCGAAAGAGTAACCGTAGAGGTCACAGCAGCCCTGGATACGTGCCAGTTCAACACCGCCTTAGAAGAGGTTCGAAATTTCACTTGGCATGAGTTCTGCGACTCCTACATCGAAGCAGTTAAGCACAGACTCTACAAGCCAGAAGCGCACGGGGAAGACAAGAAAGAGGCTGCTCAGCACACGTTGTACACGGCTATCTACCGCATCCTGCAACTCCTCGCCCCAATCACTCCTCACTTGACAGAGGAAATCTACCAGCACATGTACGCAGAGGACATGAAACACAAGAGCATCCATACGTCCCTTTGGCCCGTTCCAGAGGAAGAAAAGATTGACGAAGAGGCGGAGAAATACGGCGACCTAATCATAGCGGTAATCGGTGAGGTGAGAAGGGACAAGGCAGAGAGAAAAATGCCCTTGAACGCTCCAATCAAGAAACTCGTCGTATATGCTGGAAGCAGGAAGGGCGCATACATTCTTAACCAAGCCAGAGAAGACATCGCTGGAACATGCAAAACAGAAAAAATCGAGATAGTGCCGGAAAAGAGGAACGGTAGGGGACGAGAAGTTAAGCAATACCCAAACATCGGGTTTGTAGCGAACTACTAGGCCTGGAGTTTGAAGCGCAGAAGAGCCGCGATTCCGCCGAAAGAGTTTTTCAGCATCTGTCCCTCTTCCGTTGAGACGGAAATGATCTCCACATCTGAGCCCACTTGTTCAGCCATCTCGGCGAAGTCATCGATGAGGTCTTTGGTTTCCGTCACTGAGAGGGTGGGTGCCTTACACTTTGGGCAGGGCTTTCCAGTGAGGCTCTGCTGAAAGCCGAGTAGCGTTTTTTCTTTCATCGTTTCTTGTTCAGCGTAGTCGCATGATGTGCAGTTTACATTGACCCGAATCACGTCTAATCCTTCGGATAGCAGGAGTGTTTTTGCTGCGCCTTGTCGTAGAGCCTGTCTAACCTCGTTTTCGCCGTATGTCGCCAAGCCCGTGTCGTGTCCGATCTCGTAGAGAAACTGCTGAACTATTCTTTTTTCTTCGACGTATCGTACTTTTTGGAGGATTTCTGGTGCCTTTTCTGTGACTTCGTCTAGTCCTTGTTCGCCTGTGTAGGCTGTGTCTACTGTTGCGAGGACCTTGTCTTTTAGGGTGTAGTGGAGATAGTCTCCTTTCTGGTAGTCGTATTTTGTGGGTCCCGGTCCTCCGACGATTATTCCTTTTAGGTCGGTGATTGGGAGGAAGATTTCGTCTGCGTGTTTTCCGATGCGGTTGAAGTATTCTTGGAGTTTGGCTTCCCTCTGCCTTTCGAATCTTCGGGCTGATTGTCCTCCAGCCTTGAACTTTCCTGGAACCCCAGAGGTGATTTCTCGAACGATTTCTAGGCGTCTTCCCTGTAGCGTGGCGAAGGTTGCATCAGAGGAGTCTATGACCATTATGCCGTAGGTTTCCTTCTCTCGTAGGAACTCTTCTAGGTATTCTGTGTGGAACTTGGCGTCACAGCGGTATAGGTACACTTGGATGGGTTCAGGCGGAAGGACCACGTAGGTTTCCATTCTTTCGCTTCCAGGTCCCCCATTCTGTGGAATGGCACCAGAGAATATGACTAAGCCGTTTTCTGGCACTGTTTTGAAGAGTTTGAGGCGTTGTTGGGTTTTTGTGATGGCGTCTTGGACGTTTTTTCTTGTGGTGTCTGATTTTATGTTTGATGCTGTTCCGTACTCGTTTTTGAGCATCGCCATGACCTCGCTTATTTGGCGTCCTGGTGGCACGTATAGGGAGACGAGCTCGGTTCCTCTGCCTTCTTTAGAGGCTAGCGTCTGGAGTGACCTTTTCAAACGGAATCGTTCAAGGGAACTTCTTTTTTTAGTAGTCATTATTGCCATTCCACAATCATAGACTGTGAAGCCTACATTCTTAAGGCACTACATAAGAGTTGTCATTAATCAACCTTAACAAAAAGAGCTGTCGATGTGCGTTCTAGGATCATACTCTGACTACATGACTAATACGATTACATAGGAGAAGCATTCAATCATAGAAACTTATCTGACGAGTCTTCCCGTTTCCATTATGAGTTTATCATCGGCTTTTATGGTTGGGTTTTGTAAAATGAAGTCTACATGTATTGATGCCTTGTTAACTCCGCCGCATTGAATGTTGTTGCCTATGGCTATGTGTGCAGTTCCTAGCGCTTTTTCGTCGTATACGTTCCAGCCTATTGGCTTCATGCTATAATTTGTTCCTATACCTAGTTCTCCTATCCTATCTTTATCGCCTTCAGCTTCCTCTAGCATGTTCCTGAACTGATCGCTTCCTTTCTTGGCTTTGAAGCTAACTATCTTTCCCTTCTCGAAATGAAGCTTGAGTTCCTTGAGGCAATGATTTCTGAGTTCGTCAACCACAAGTATGCCGTTCGCTGAAGTTTCTATAGGGGCTACATACACTTCTCCTGCAGGGACTTCAACTTCACATTCTCTGCCAACATAGAAACAATTCTCTAAGGTTCCAACCTCTACACTAACAGGTCTATCCGCGATGCTGAATACTAAATCAGTGCCATTTGGACTGTAAACATGAATAGACCTTTTTCCTTCAAGCTTAGAAGCTACGTTTGACCCTATTTTTCGTACTCTCTTGTAGTTGACTCTAACAGCTTTCATGAATGTGGAGAGGAACTCTTCATAGTCTATATCCATACCTTCTATGTATTTAGTTGATGGCAAATTCACAAGCAACCGAGGTTTAGTTTTCATGACTTCATAAACGGCATCCCAAAAGGAAGAAATTGCCCTTCTAAAATCTAGTGGAAACCTTTCCAAATTTTCAAACTGACTGAGCCATATGATTACATTTGCCTTTTCTAAAAGAGATTGTGTATGCTCAGGGAGGACAGCTATAACATTTTCTGGGACTATTTTTGAGCATTTCAGGAAGAAGAAGTTTTCATCAAACACCCATAGATATGGGTATGCTCCTGTCACATACGATTCAAGCTTTATGTGTTCAGCAAACACTTTGTTGTGAAGACCACATATGATAAGCACATTAGCCTTCTTTCGTAGACAAGCTATGGTGGTCACGATGATGTGTGCAGTTTCTCTCATCAATTTTTCCATGCTCAATCTAATCACCAATGAGTTTGGTTGAGGTTTCATATGAGATTTGTTAACTCTTTTGCTGAGCGTGCAAACATGCAGATTTCATCTCGAAACGAATTTGTTTCCTCTGATGAAGAATCTTAGTTTTCTATCTAAGTCCTTGTTTACCCCTATTCTGTGGGAACTTTCTATTTCGAATTCCATCTTACCGTTTGTGATGACGATTTCGCTTTCAGGTGAAGTGACTGGAATCCCGTTCAAACTCTTATCGATCTTTAAGGCTGTTGTGAGTTTTCCGGGACCATTTGTTAAGTCAAACTCTCTCTTAACTGGTCTGTTTCTCTTCATAACCTCTATTCCTTTCGTCGGCTCTATGGCTCTTATCAAAACAGCACCTATCTGCTTCAACTCATGAGCAACTATATTAAACATCCAATACTTGTGAACATTATAGATGAAGGCTCTTCCAGCCTCCCTCCACATGAGCCTATTATAATTCTTGACGCCGCCATAAGCGCGAGAAGCCGGGTCATCTAGACCATAATACGCCTCACTCTCCACTATGATCCCTTCCATCAAATTCTTTTCTAATCTTCTAACCAACCTCTTACCCAGTAGTTCCTTTGCAACAACCTCTGGGTCTCTCTGGTAAAATTCTTTGGGCAGAATCTTCCGAGGAAACAAGTACTCCCCCAACTTTTGTGAACATGCGTGATAATCTAGTTTTTATAAGAACTGGCAAAAACCCACGTAACCCTTTCATAATCTGATTTTATCCGAGCAATGCGTTCAGTAGGCCATTTTTCGTCCCAACTTAACCCCAAGTCTTCGTCAACAACAATAATCGTTACGTCAGTTCGCCAAGGTCTTCTCTCCATAATAGTGGTTACGTTGCAAATTCTGCGATTCGAACTGCAGTCGCTACATTTTCCAGTTTGAGCGCATGGTGTTACAAAATGTTTGGTTTTTGCGTGATAAGGTGCGATAACATTCTTTATACGGTAAAGAGCCTCTTCAACGTCTTTCACTATTTTGTTTCTTCCCACAACGATAATAACCTTCTTCGGTCCGAAAATCATTGCGGCAACACGGTTTCCAACAGCGTCTACATTAACGAGTTTTCCATCCGCAGTAATTGCGTTGGTTCCAGTAACAAGTACATCACACATGAAAATCTCTCTCGATATTCCATCACGTGTTTCACGCTTACTCGGATCAGTTGTCAACTCCCGAGAGAAAGGGTTCAGAATCCTCGTTCCCCTCTTCTCCAACTCCTCTAGAATTCCAATCTGCCTAACAGTTGCGGAATCTCCAACACCAACCACAGCATCCTTCGGAATCATGTTTAGAATAGTCTCCTTTGCAACTTCGCTACTCTTTACAAAATGAACGGCAAAATCACTTGCTCTAAGTTTCTTTAACGCCCTTTCTGCTTGCATACTTTAATAGTTTGGCACCGCATTAAAAATAATTCTTTATGCAGGGGACAATTACGACCGTTATCTGTGGGCTTTCATGAATAATGCTTTAACGACCGATCATCGAAAAGAGGAATACTCAAACCTTCCAGAACACAAGTGAACACGCAAATCAGAGGGTTTCTTCAAGCATGTCAACGAATTCCTCAGCCTGCTTCATGCCTTTCTCCCAAAATCTCTCATCAGTTATATCGAAGCCTAATTCGGCTGCAAGCTCAGAGGGAGACTTACTGGAACCCGCTGCCAAGAGTCTCTTCAGCTTAGGAACAAAGCTCTTACCCTGCTCCTTATAAAGCCTGTACAGAGCGAACACAAACATCTGAGCAAACACGTAAGGATAATTGTAGAAGCGATAGTTTGGCATATAATAATGGGGCTTCATCGTCCACTCCCACTTCATCACACCCAACCAATCAACAGAATCACCATAAATTTTGTCTCGCCCCGCGACCCACAACTTAGCAACGGTCTCTCCATCCAAGAACCCGCCTCGCCCTATAGCGTCGTACATGCTCTGCTCAAAGAAAACCCGTGCAGAAACCTGGAAAGCCGCCATACCAAACTCATCCAGCACAGTGGCAAGAATCGCCTGTTTCTCCTCCTTTGTCTTGGCCTTAGAAAGCAACCTCTCGGTCAAGATCAGTTCACCAAAAACGCTTCCAGTCTCCGCAATGCAACTACCTATCTCAAGGTTGCTCGGCTTCTGCGCCCTTGAACCAAGATACGCATGAACAGCATGACCCAACTCATGCGCCTGAGTGTAGACATCACCTATCTTCTTATTGAAGCTCTGTAAGATGTAAGCGCTCTTTCCAGCAAGCCACGAAGTACAGAAGGCTCCCGACCTTTTTCCTTTCCGCACCTCTCCATCGATGTGTCGTCTCTCAAACATCTCGTCAACCCAACCTCCCGCCTCCTTATCAAATCCCACGTAAGCGTCCACTACTTCCTTCCGTGACTCTCTCCAGCCATAATCCATTTCGGGAGCGTTAGGCAAAGGCGCAACAATATCATAGTTCGCCAACTTGCCCAGCCCCATCAGCTTGGCTTTAAGTCTAAGATACCTCCGATATAAGCCCACACTCTTCTCAATAGTCTTCATGAGGCTGTCAATGGTCTGTTGATCAACATTATTTGCGATCAAGCTCTGGGTCATCGGGGTCGGATACTTCCTCAACTTACACATCTGCGCATGGTCTTCGCACACCGAGCGAATAGCGCTCGCCCAGACGATCTCGTCCTTCCCAAGATTCTCATAGACTGTCTGGTTGGCTCGTTTCCGCAGATCACGATCTGGACTCTGATATAGGCCGATTATCTCACCATAGGGAAGTGTTTTCATTTTCCCTTCAATTTCTATGTCAAAGGTTCTGGTCGAGAGCCAATCGCTCTGAAGCATCTGCCACGCGTTAATCCCGTTCCTGTCTTTCATGATCACCAAGCGTTCCTCGGTCTCTGAGAGCATGTGCGGCGCCCTTCTCAACAACCTCTCAAGATAGTGCTTATACTCTGCCAGCGCCGGGTCTGCTACCAACGATGGCTTCTCAACAAGGAGCTTCCCCAACTCGATATCTATAAAAGCCAACGCCTGAAGAGCTCTCATATATGCCTTGCTTGCTGCATCGTTAAGCTGTTTCGCGGTATCATTTGTCGAATCGGCTGAGTACATCAGACGGCAATACTTGGTCACTCCCTCAAACTTGAGGGTGTAGGCATCCTTCGTCTCCAGAAGTTTCAAGACACCATTCGCATCAAGCCCTTTAATCTTGCCACGATACTTCTCCTGGATTTTTTCTGCTTCAGCCACCATTGAATCCAGTTTCCTTTGAATCAATGTGGTGTCGGTGTTCTCAACAAGTTGAGATAGATCCCAAATCATCTCGCTTTTAATCATGGTTGATCAACCCAGCGATTTTGAAATCTGCTAGCGTCTTATTAAAGTGTACGCAGAATTATTCGTGTTTTGGTGCCAGTTTCTTCTGCTCTGCTACGTCTAAATCCCTCTTTCCATCAATCTTGCCATGAGTCCGTTTATCCACTCCTTCGGTTGTCGCTTGAACACTTCGAGTGCGGCTTCTACTCCCGAGCCTTTCACCTTAAAGCCTATCTCTGGCAAGACCTGTTCCAAAGCCGCAAGAGTCGGGACTATGTACTCTGGTGAGGCTACCAACCCCATGTGTCCAATCCTCACCAACTCCCCCTTACCATACGTTTCTTTGCCCTTCACCAACCCTCCGAGACTTCCGCCTATCATTATGTTGAACCTCTCCATCATCAAACGCCTCACCTCATCCTCCTTGCCCATCGGAACCTTCACAGCTGTAAGCGTTCCAGCCGCGTCCTCCTCTTCTGGCAGAGTCCTCAAGCCCATAGCCCTAACTCCTTCCCTCACAGCTCTCCCAGCCACAGAGTGCCTCCTAAAACGGTTCTGTAAGCCCTCCCTCAACGCAATCTTCACAGCCTCCCAAAGCGCCAAAATATTAATCGTGGGCATGGTGACTGGATGAGGTCCACCCCACCTCATGAACTTCCAAGCCGAGAAATCCATAAAAAAAGGCTTCATGTACTGAGGCTTCTCCTCGATTCTCTCCCAGATCTTCTTGCTCACGGCTATCGGAGCGAGAACGTGTATAGACCCCAGAGCCTTACTCGCATAACCTAAACAAACGTCTATGTTCCAGTCGTCCATCCTCAACTCGGATCCTCCCAGCGAGGCTATGGCGTCAACCACGTAGACTTTACCCGTCTCCTCAGCGACTTCACCAATCTCCCTTACAGGGTTCTCCACTCCAGACGAAGTCTCAACATGCACCACGAAGATAGTCTTCGCGTCCTTCTCCTTCGCCGCGACCTTTCTCACCCTCTCTGGGTCTATCGCCTTTCCGAAACTCTCCCTCACAGTGATGGGTTTCCCACCGAAAGCCTCCACAGCCATATTAATGCACTCTCCAAAGAACCCGTTCGTAAGGACTATCACCTTGTCTCCAGGCTTAACCACATTCCCAATTGCCATGTGGGTCGCCGCTTCACCCGAACCAGGATACAGAATGACCTCTCCTTTCGTCTGGAAAACCTTCTTCAAGTCTTCACGCACCATGCCGAACGTTTTTTCCCAGTCAGGACCGTAGTGTGGAAGAACTCGACTCTGCAGTTTCTCTAGAACCTCTGGATAGGGCTCGCTGGGACCCGGAAGCATGAAAAGTCTTCTCTTAAACGCCATCTTTCCATCCTCTTAACAGCACCATACAAGCAGTACGCTAACGTTAAGACTACGAAGAATAGATAAAACTAGCTATTTCCCTCGCAATGCCAGACCTTTTTGAGTGTATCTTGCAGAAACTGTGCACGTGAAGTAGGTTATGAAGGGACTACCCAGAGCAAACAAGATTATGCGTGCAATCGTCATCTGCCACACCACGCTTAAATTCTCTTCAATTGGCAATGCCGTGAGCGCCAGCGTGTTTTGAGTGAACGAACGTTGCACATGTGCGTGCAAAGACAAGATGAAGACTATCACAAGAGTATAGAGTATGGAGTGAAAGATGTTTGTCTTAACAACCCTAGAAGAGTGGGCTCTGTCAAAGAAGGCAAACAACGAGACGCCAAGATACATGCTTAACAAACTAACCGCATACAACCCAATTATCGAAGCCAAGGAAACAGAACTCGCGTAAATGAGCTGAACCGAAACATAGATGTCAGCGCTAAAAGTGACGACTAATGTAACGCTGAGAACTCCATAGAAGTAGAGCAACGCAAGAATGAATTTTCCAAGACTCATAGTGTTCTTCAGTGGGTTTATCTTAGCCCGAGTGTCTTAAATCTTACGATTTAAAAATCCTCGTATTTATTGCTTCTTGACTTCTGACTGCTTCTCTTTCTTTTTTGTCTTAAACTTGAACTCAATCACGTAGCATGAGGGACAGCAATTCTTGGTGAACTTCATCCAATCCGCCGACCACTCGATACATCCAGCTAAGGCTTCGCCACCCTTCTTTGTCGATTCGTAAACGGTCTTGCCGTCCTCAACCTTCTTCTCCTCTATGTAACCCTTCTCAACCAACTTAGCCAAAGTCTTGTAAATCCCTCCAGGGTTCAGCTTCCACTTCTCACCAAACTCCTCGTTGATCGTTTTGAACAGCTCATACCCATGCATAGGCTTTTTGTTCAAGAGAAGTAGCACTAAGAACTGAATGGGCGAGAGGTCGCTTGGTCCGCAGACACACCACATTATAGGGTTCCTCGATATGATTTTAGTTGCGAAACGCTTATATATGTTCCGACGTAATATATTCCACTGGAACCTATTACACTGGAATATAGAGCAGGAGGTGAGTGACGAAATGGACAAGAAACCCCTATTCACAATGAAGATGGAAGAGACCGACAAAGGAATCGCCATCACCTGCGAAGGAGAACTATGCAAAGACTTCGTGGAAAAGATGAAGAAGGGAGAGATAAAACTAGGACATTATTCCTGTTGTTGCCCACCCACTGTCATGTGCTGTGTACCCACTAAAAAAGAGGAATGACCATCGAAAACACTGATCTCTTGAACAGCGCCTTCAATCTCTCTCAATTTTTTGATGCTATAGGTCCCTGTATTTGTTATGTTCCCAGTCTGTGACGCTCCTCTGAAACTCGTTCCACTCGGTTGTTTTTGCCTCAAGATACTTGTTGAACACATGCTCTCCCAAAGTCTCCCTCACCAACCTACTCTTCTTAAACTCGTCTAGGGCCTCTCCCAAATCGGCAGGCAGAGTCTTAATGTAAAACTTTGCAAGTTTTTTATCATCAAACCCGTACACATCCTCTTCGACAGGAGCTGGGGGCTTAATCTTCTCTTCGATTCCCTTAAGCCCGGCCGCCAACATAACAGCAAACGCCAAGTATGGGTTACAACTCGGGTCGGAACACCTCAACTCTAACCTCGTAGACTTCTCCCGACCCACACTATATTTCGGAACCCTGATCAATGCAGATCGATTTCTCTGACCCCAACAGATGTAAACAGGAGCCTCATACCCCCGAACCAGCCGCTTATAACTGTTCACAGTGGGACACAAAACAGCAGCAATCTCCCTGATATGCCTGAGTTGACCACCCATGAAATGGTAGGCTACGGAAGAGAGTTTGTACTTATCCTCCCTATCATAGAAGAGGTTCTCTCCATCCTCACTGAAAAGCGACTGGTGCGTGTGCATCCCACTTCCATTAACACCAAAAACAGGCTTCGGCATGAAAGTCGCGTATAAATCGCTGTTGTTAGCAACGGTTTTGATCGCCTGCTTAAGAGTCATGACTTTCTCGGCAGTCGCTAGTGCGTTCCCGTACTCTATGTCAATTTCATGCTGGCTGGGTGCACACTCGTGATGAGTCATCTCAACGTTTATCCCGAGTTTTTCCAGAGTGGACATCATAACGGCTCGTATGTCGGTCGCCAAGTCTCGAGGAGAGAAATCGAAGTAACTCGCAGTGTCGTGGTATGTTCTGCTTTCCTTCGATCTGAATAAGAAGAATTCGATTTCCGGTCCCACATTGTATAAGTATCCCTTTTCTCTTGCTTTCTCCTGAACCCTCTGTAAAACGTAACGGGGATCACCAGCGAAGGGGGTCTTATCCGGGTCATGAACCTCACACATCATTCTCGCAACGTTCCTTTCGTTACGTGGCCATGGAAGAGAGAGATACGTTGAGAGGTCTGGAATTAATAGCATGTCGCTTTCATGGATTCTCGTGAAACCCTCTATTGAAGAACCGTCAAACCACTTACCATTGTCTAGGCAATCCTCCAGTTCCCTCGGTGAGATAGTCACGCTTTTTAGGCGTCCGGACAAATCCGAGAACATCAAGTCGATATACTCGATTTTCTCTGTTTTCACTTTCTTAATTATGTCCTCTTTTTCCATAACCTTCACTTTCCGCCTCTCCACACCACCAAACTCTTCAATAATCTCAACTTCTGCTTAAGACTTTTTCCGCACAATAAAAACAATGTTTAACACAAGTAAAAAGCAACGAGATAGAGTAATTATTCATAAACGTTATTTATTCAAGGCGTTCAAGAGAGATTCTACCCTTCAAAAAAGAGGAAGCCAAATGAAACAGAGATCAATGTTCAAGATTGACATAACTGAAATCGAAGGTGCCGGAGACTTTCCATGCCCGAATTGTGGTGTTACCATTTCTCCAGACGATGAAACCGAAACCATTTACAGTATCATAGAAACGAAAACCAGAAACGAATCATTGGAAGAACTGATACTTCAGTGTAACAAATGTAAAAGCAAGATTCATCTAGTGGGCTTTTTGACTCCCCAGAGCCAGCCTGAATCGCCTCCGTAACAAAATAACCGTTATACGTATCTGTCTATCGTTCACATGTTTTTTTGTTTAAATTCCAATTCGTTGTTAATCAAGATGTTTCATCAATCGATTAAGCGAAGTTGAAGAAGGGCACTCGTTAGACTATAGAACCCTTGAATGAGAACGCCTCCCAATCTTGCACTAATGATTTTATCAAGTTTTGACTGCAAGAATTGTAGACCCTTCACAACTGATGCATCGTCAAGTCCTAAACCCACAGCGGTCAGGGCATTAAGTGTAACACAAGTTCTGAACACGCCTCCCTTTGTTGTTTTTGTACTGTAGCCCGGCCATGCTCCGTTGGGTAGTTGATTTGTTCTTAAGAATTCTATGGCTTTTTCTAACATCGGGTTATTTTTGTCAAGTCCTGCGACACCCAAATACACCAGAGTAACTTCGGGGTTGTCTCCCCATTTTCTAGTTTCCCAATCTTTTCTCAAAAATTCGAGAACACTATCCATGTAACTCTTACTAGCTCCTTCGGTTACTCTTAAGGTGGCGAATACACCAGCCGAGATCCATGCTTCGCTTCTAACTTCTGCGGATAAGAGCTTTAGTGGTTTCCAGTGCCAACCACCATCTCTTAATCTCTGTTGTTTGATCCATCTAGTAGTGTCCCAAACCAGCTTCGAATCTTTTTCGCCACCCGCTAGAAGATAGGTCAGGATTGTCGAAACTGCACCGTTCACAAGTTCGCGGATCTCTTGTTGACTCTTCTTATTGATGAAATCTAAAACAGATTGCCGAAACTCTGGGGTGCACTCTCTTGATTTCAAAACTGGATGCGTGAGATATAAATCTGTTAAAGGCCATTTAGCTCTATTTTTGAGCAGAATTTCTTTCAGTTTCGGTATTAGTCCTTTCCGAGTAAAAATATTCTTTAATTGAGTGATGTCTTCCGTCATTTTCGACTTCCTTGTTTATACCAGCTAAGAGGCGTAAAATAATGTTTAGGGAAGTTGCTTGACGTGAGTAAAACTTATGTGTGCTCAAAGGGTTTCTGTTTTGTACAGGAGATGAGAAAGTGACAAATAGATTTAATTGGGTTGAGATACGAGTTAGGGATTTGGAAAAGGCTAAGAATTTTTACGGAAACCTTTTCGATTGGAAGATAAGCGGAGACAAGAACAAAGACTACGCCTATTGGCTGATTGATACAGGTGAAAAACCAGGCGGCGGAATGTGGCGATTTCCCAAAGAAAAGCCCCTAGGCGTTCTTGTCTACATTTCAGTGGATGATATTGACAAGACTCTAGAGAAGGTTGTGAAACTCGGGGGAAAGGTTGTCGTTCCGAAGTCAAAGGAAAACGGAAACGCCATGGCTACTTTTGCAGACCCCGACGGAAACCTGTTTGGACTCCACCAATCTGCTAAAAAATAGTTGCATCCATCTACCTTTCTCTATTCTTGTTCAGCGAAGAACCCGACTGATTATAAGAAAACTTCTATTCTAGTCCAGGAGTATAAGAAAAGAAGGGGGAAGTTTAAGAGAATATTTTTTTCCACATCTGTTCCTTTTCTTTCAATGTTATTTCCCTGAATCTTCTGGTTTTTGTATCTATCGTGGCGACCATGACATCTTCTGGTTTCTTCTTTTCTCGCAAAGCGGCTTTAATGGCTAAAGTAATAGATTCTTCTAGGCTCAGGTCTTTTTTGTATTCAGCCTTAAGGGTTTCTTCAGATTCTTCGCTGCCGACTCCAATGGCGCATGCTTTGAATTCATGGGCGACTCCTGCGCTGTTTAGTTGGAAAACTCTTGGTCTATTCTCTGAATCAATGCCACCTACAATCAAAGACACTGCAAATGGTCGGACATCCTTTCTTTGTCCATATGGCTGCATAAAAAGAGCGAGTTTTTTGACTAAAATTTCAATGTCTATGGGTAGTTTTGCGATTCTCAGCGCTTCTTCTATAACTACATATCCATCTGTGAGTATGCCACAATATACTATGCCAATCTGTTCATGCACCTTGAAAATTTGGACGAATGGATTAGGCACAACCATTAATGGATCATCTTTTGTTACTTCTTTGGCCAAGACCACTCCTTCAGTGCCGCAGACTCCAACGATAGTTCCACCTCTTTTCATGGATTCACGTGCGTATTCGAGTTGAAATACTCGACCGTCTGGTGAGAATGCGGTTTCGAGATCATAGCCTTTCTGCAGTTGTGTTGGTATTGTTGATAGAAAATGAGTGAGAGCTGCTCTGGCAAGTTCTGCTTTGTTTCCTGCGAACCCTGCTTTTATTAGTGCGTCTAAAGCTCTGTCCAAATCGTTTGGAATTAAGACTCTTACTTCTGGCATACGTCTACACTCCATTTAGATGGATAAAAAGATTTATACTCCCGCTAATAAGTTTATGTGGGAATACCCCCATTGAGCGGGAAACCATGACCGAAGTTGTTGAAATATTTGAAAAACTTTCCAAGTCTAAGCTCGATGAGAGGGGAAGAATGTACATACCCAAATTGGTCCGAGAAAGACTTCAGATAAAGAAAGGTGACAGAATCTACATAGAAGCAAAAGATGGTTATTTCATAGTCTATACTGTCAAGGCAATCGAAAGAGCACTTGTTAGGCAAGAAAAACTCACTTCTCATTTCTAGCCGGCTTGGGTCCACTTACAACGCATTCGAACCAAGCCTGAAGAAGTGTTGGATCACGAAAAAGGTTCAGCCTACACTGTTGGGGGTTATACTTGTGATCGTCACAGTGATCTGTCCCAGACTCTAGTGACCTTGACTTGGACATCGCCCCAAAATTTTCCGTCTCTAACCCACTTAATAGAGGGGAATCCCTCAAAAGTCTCGAGTATGTATCCCTTTGGAATCGCAGACAAAATTGTCCACCCTTTTGGGAAGATGATGCGCTGGACGTGTCGTGTGTTCCATGCAAAGTTGCTGTAATAACCGTCTTCTTTCATAGTTTCTCTTGTGTATTCTGCCTCAACGAAAACTTCCAACACTTTTTTCTCTCCAACACACACATCCTCAAACAATGCGTGATAAAAGTACTCTCCTTCTCTGTTTTCAGCAAGAATCCCACACACCTTATCTCCCTTGATGAAAAGCGAATACGGTCTAGAACAGGAACTGAAAATCTCGACCTTGGTAATGGCTCCCATGTTCCCTATTACATCGTCTCCGATTACAACCTCTTCATGAACTCTCAGTTTCTCAAGGTTTTCCTCACTTATTATCTCAGTCCATTCCACAAAAGGCCATGAAGTTTTGACCATGAGCAGTGTTCCACTCTGCAACTTTTAGAGAGCGGTGGTTAATAGACTTTAATGTAGACTGGGCTATCCTTGGATATCGGTCTGAGTTATCGGTTCTGTGGAGAGAGTGATACATAGTGTATACAAAGCGTTGAACGGTTGCGTCGAGCGGTCAGCACAAAAGTAATAACATTCTGGCGATAACGTCATAGGAGAAAGTAAGGAGAAAATTGCAGTGAAGAGTAGTCGTATCAAAAGGATAGCACATATTACTATTGGTGTGTCGGACCTTAAGAAGGCTGTATCCTTCTTTGAAGATGTTCTTGGTCTTGGGAAGATGGGTGAATGGCCCAATTATGCGATCTTTGACATCGCTGGTGTGTCATTTGGGTTGGAGCCAAGAGCAAAACTGGAAATTTGTCTGCTTGTTGACGATGTTGACGAAGCCTACCGAAGTCTTAAGGAGAAAGAAGTCAAATTCGTTACCGAGCCAAAGGATCAACCTTGGGGTGTTCGAGACGCAACTTTCGTCGACGCAGATGGAAATAAATTCGTTATCGAGTCGTTCCAGTGTAAAGTCTGCGGCAAAATCTGTCAAAGTTATCCCGAGCTTCTCAAAGAGCACTTGAGAAAGCACAAGTGACAATAGGCGTCGCCCACATTAGAGTTCGACTTACAGTGTTCTCACTTTGAACGCAGAACTTGAATAGAATCCAACTTTCTCGGGCATTCCCAATTGAAGTAATTGTTCCAATCGTCAGCTGTAAATGAACAAGATGGGTTTGGGCATTTACCACGATTTCCCTTATACGCGAGAGCAGCACAATGAATACAAAGCTTTAGACTACAACTGGGGCATTCTCTTATATGCTTGTAGCAGACCTTTAGACCGCAAGTTGAACACTTATTCGAAACTACAAGGCGACATCTTTTGTCACTTGCAGTCAATGCTTCACATCTTTCTTCATCATGTCTTGCTAACCTGTGATGTTTTCGCACTAAAGACAACTCGCCATTTGGAAAACTGATCTCCTCGCATATAAATTATCGCACATCAACAAATTAAGTATGGACCGGGCGGGATTTGAACCCGCGGCTTCCGCCTTTTCCGAATATTATGCGAAGGCGGCGTCTACACTACTCCACTCTGCTTGTGGTTTCATTCATGCCAAACTGAACTACCGGCCCATTATGCCTTGATAGTGGCGTAAATATTAACATTTTGAATTGCTCTAAGATAACCGTAATAACACAGCAAATATAAGCAACCACCACAACCTATAACAACCCAACAAAAGGGACAAACCATGACCGAAACAACAGCCTCAACAATCACCATGCCCACTTGCACATCTTGCCACAAAACAATCCCTCCAGAAACCGAAGCAACAAAATTTCCTTGCCCGAACTGTGGAGAGATCACAATCTGGAGATGCCCAAAATGCCGAAAGTTCGGAAGACCCTACAAATGTCCCAAGTGTGGATTTACAGGACCATGAATATAAGGGGGTTCAGAAGAAATGGCACAAGTCGTTATATCCTTTAAAATTTACCCAACAGACATAATGGACCTAAACAAACTGAAACAAAAAATCGAAAGGCAACTGCCAAAATACGCAAAAATCCACAAAACCGCAGAAGAACCGATAGCATTTGGCTTGAACGCGTTAATAGCCCAGATAATCATACCGGAAAAACAAGAAGGTGCCCTAGACCAACTCGAACAAACTCTACAAAATATCCCCGAAGTCAGCCAAATCCAAACAATAATGGTCTCAAGAACCTAACACCCAATCTTTAAAGTTTATATAGGAAGCTATTCTTTCGACATGTAGAAATTCTGACTGCTTAGGAGAAACGAAACTTGAGTGAGGCACAGTTACGAGTTGGAGACGCAAGACAACGCGACGTCGGCAGAGGAATCGCAAGAATAGACCAAAAAACAATGCAAAAACTCGGCATATCAGCAGGCGACGTAGTCGAAATCGTGGGTAAAAGAAACACCGCAGCCATCGCGTGGCCAGCCTACTCAGAAGACCAAGATCGAGGGCTCATAAGAATCGACGGCTTCACCCGAAAGAATGCGGGAGTCGCAATAAACGAATACGTGGTCGTTCGTCCCGGAAAGGTAGCAAACGCAACCAATGTGGTATTGGCTCCAGTTGACATGCGGTTAAATGTGGACGAAGACTTCACAAATTTTGTTAAAAACAGGCTCATGGAAAGAACCCTCATAGAAGGAGACACAACTCTTGTCATGATGTTAGGTCACTCCATACCCTTCACGGTGACCAAAACACGCCCCCACGGAATCGTAAGAATAACCTACGACACAAAGCTACAGATTCTAGCCGAACCTGTCCCAGAAGCAAAAGGAGTGCCACGCACCACATACGAAGACATAGGAGGTCTTCAGGAGGAAATCCAAAGGATAAGAGAGATGGTAGAACTCCCAATGCGACACCCAGAACTCTTCCAGAGACTTGGGATAGATCCACCAAAGGGAGTACTACTACACGGTCCACCCGGCTGTGGAAAAACCCTACTCGCAAGAGCAGTGGCAAACGAATCAGAAGCCAACTTCCTTTCCATAAACGGTCCAGAGATCATGAGCAAATTCTACGGCGAGTCTGAAGCAAGGTTAAGAGAGATGTTTCAACAGGCAGAACAAAATGCTCCTAGCATTATATTTATTGATGAACTTGATGCCATCGCCCCAAAACGAGAAGAGGTCACAGGTGAAGTGGAAAGAAGAGTGGTGGCTCAACTTCTTGCTTTGATGGATGGATTGACGGGTAGGGGAAACGTCATAGTCATAGGCGCCACAAACAGACCGGGAGCCCTTGACCCTGCTCTTCGCAGACCTGGAAGATTCGACCGTGAAATAGAGATTGGAGTGCCAGACAAGCAAGGGCGCCATGAAATCTTGCAAATTCACACAAGAGGGATGCCACTAGCCAAAGACGTTGACTTAAAAAAGTTGTCAGAGATGACACATGGCTACACGGGAGCTGATTTAGCCGCCTTAGGTCGTGAAACCGCCATGAAAGCTTTGCGCCGATACCTTCCAGAAATAAACTTGGAAGAGGAGAGGATTCCGCCTAGTGTTCTGGAAAAGATGGAAGTTCGAATGGAAGATTTCATGAACGCTTTCAAAGAGGTTACGCCAACTGCAATGAGAGAGGTCTACATAGAGATTCCGGCAGTTCATTGGGACGAAATAGGCGGACTGGAAGAGGTGAAACAAAACCTTAGAGAAGCCGTAGAATGGCCCTTAAAAAATCCCGAAGTCTTCAGCAGAATGGGAATACGACCTCCTAAAGGAATTTTGCTTTTGGGTCCACCCGGCTGTGGAAAGACCTTGTTAGCCAGAGCCGTAGCCACAGAAAGCGAAGCAAACTACATCACGATTAAAGGTCCTGAGGTCTTTTCTAAGTGGGTTGGAGAGTCAGAAAAGGCCATTAGAGAGGTCTTCAGGAAAGGAAGAATGGCGGCTCCCTCTGTTATTTGCTTTGATGAATTCGATTCTTTAGTGCCTAGACGGGGTATGGGCTTCGCTGATAGTGGTGTTACAGAGCGGGTTATTAGTCAGTTATTGACAGAAATGGATGGGATCGTCGCTTTAGAGGATGTTGTTGTCATCGCCGCAACAAATAGACCAGACATTGTTGATCCAGCTGTTTTACGACCTGGCAGGTTTGACCGTTTGATTTACGTTCCTGAACCAGGTGAGAAGGCCAGGCTGGAGATTTTCAAAATCTACACGAAGGATATGCCCTTGACTAAGGATGTTGATTTAGTTCAGCTGGCAAACATTTCTAAAGGCTACTCAGGAGCTGACATTCAAGCCCTTTGTCGTGAAGCCGCCTTGAATGCCTTGCGAAGGGACATCAACGCCAAGGAAGTGAGTTCGAGCGATTTTCAGAAGGCCATGGAAATAATTGGTCCAAGCATTCGACCCGACATGGAGGCGTGGTACAAAAGTTTTATGAGGCAAGTTCGATTGATAACGAAACCAGCGACCCCAGTGGCTTAGCAAGAATGAGTGGTGTCGAAATGGCTGCTAAAACTTGGATGCCGTATCCTCTTCACTTAGCGATTTTGGAGGGTTTGGAGAAAAAAGGAGGCTCTTTAACTGACGCCGAACTTTACGATTTCTTGGTAGAGAGTTTCGGAGATGTTGGATTTAGGAACTTAAACAGAGAGTTGCTAAGGTTGGAAATCCAAGGTAGGGTCTATGTTTCAACCTTGACGAAGGGAAAGCGCAGAGTGGAGTTGATAAGGCCGAAAGAAGGATAAGCAAATAATTCGTTTTTTAGTGTTTCAACCAATAAGGTGACTTCGATATTCGTCGGAGCCTATTTCTCACATGTGACAACAGAATTAACTTCTCTTTGACATTAATTTAGAGTTTTAGGTGTGAAAGAGAACCATTTGAAGAAACATCTCCGAATTCCAGAGTGAAAATGCAAATAAGCAATTATTTTTCTGTTAAAATGAAGAAGGGGCGAATTTGCGAATTTGTTGAGTGGTGTTAATATTTAATTGAGTTATCCGAGTACGTCTCGTTACGAGTATATTGCGTATTTTGAGAAAAAAAGACGAAAGGAAGAGGAAGAGGAAGAGCGGGAATGGTAACACCCTTACGAGAAGGGTGGAGGAGGTGATTCCTGTGGAGAAGAAGAAGAAGCCAGAAAAGAAGAAGGGCAAGTAACCATCAGGAATACTCTAACGCCAAAAGTTCTTTCCTTTTTATTTTTGCTCAATTACGTTTTGAACTTTTTTGATGGCTCTATAAGTCTTTAACGAGTTCTTCGAAAAGTCCATTTTTAACCATTCTTCATAGAAACCCATCACTTTTTTTAGGTGTGAAAATCTCTTTTTAAGTTCCGTAAAACTCTTACCGAAATGCGCTGTGTTGTTGTCTTTTTCAGCTTTGTATATGAGAACTTTAGAGGAGGCGATGATGTCTGAGGTTTCTTTTTGGATGCGCTCTGCTATCTCGTCTAGTAGTTTTTTAGCAGAGGTTTGATCTTCAATGACTATTCGGGAGATCACTTTTACATCACCATGATTTTCTTTTATTAGTTTCAGAAAGGTAGCGACCAACATGTTTTCTTTGTCTGAGAGACGATGCTTTTGGGGAAAGGCATAAACCGCTCGACAAAGGCGAATGCACGGCATTTTCCGTAGGGCTCTGTTTATGAGTTTTCTTTTGCCATTTGGAATATTGTAGGCGACGACTGAAAGGCTTCCAATATCCGTTATCACGCCTTTTCTGTTCCATTCGGGTTTTCTGATTTCTCTCGTTCGCCTAAGAAGAATCGGCTCGTGCTTTTGCAGAGTTTGTAGCGTATCCTCTATTTTTTCTTGTTGAACTTCCCAAAGAGACTTGTGCAGTTGAGTACAGCCTAGAGAGCGAAGTTGGGTGGGGATGACTCCTCTGTTCTTGTTATTTCTTGGAGCCCTGTAAACTACGTAAAATGTCATAACCTACCTACATCTATGTTGATAATCTAAAAGAGCAAATATAAAATTTTCCAGTGCAAATGACAGAAGATTTCGGGTGACGGTGAAAATGGAAAACTTAAAACGAAGGACCAGATTATCTGCATGGTGCTCCGAGAAAGATGGGCTCCGGTAGAAGAAAACACATTGTGCTTCTGCCGAATATAGCCAGGTTAAACATCCATTGTGGACCAAGTATTCCGGCCTTTCGAGCCGGAGACCCGGGTTCGAATCCCGGCCGGAGCACCACACCGCTGTGAAAAATCGAAAACCAGATTAATTACTTCAGTCAAACTCCACAAAGGTGACGAAAAATGGTTTTGGATGTAGTTTGCAACATGGAGATTGATGAGAAAACTGCGAAGTGGAAGTCGGTATACAAGGGGAAGACCTACTACTTCTGTGCGCCCATGTGCAAGCAGAAGTTCGACAGAAACCCAGAGAAGTACATCAAATCCAAGTAAAAGCAGGGCGGCAGCTCGCTTGGAACGAGTAAGGTATCATAGAGGCGCTTTAGTAGGAAGCAAGACATTCAAGGAAAGGCTGAAGTGAGCAAGTGTACTGATGGAAGAGGCCAGCCTTGATGCAGTCCTTCTGACGAAACCTCAGAACATGCTTTACCTCGTAGGAGACGGCAGACTATGCGCTTTCACTATAGTCTCGAAAAGCGGCGCCACTTATGTCGGGGTACCCAAGACTGACCTCGAAGACGTAAAGAAGTCCTGTGCATCAGAGCACATCCTAGGATTCGAAGACGAGGTTGGAATGCTGCATTCACTGATGCACATTTGGAAGGAGCTCGGACTGGAAAAGGGAAAGGTCGGGGTTGAGAACACTTTCCTCAAGGCGTCCATGCTTGAGATGTTCAAACATCCGCATGCAAAGCCTGAAAAACTAATGTTCGCTGACGCAACCTCCCTCATGACCGATCTTAGGATCATTAAGTCCAGCGAAGAAATTGAATTGATCAGTAAAGCAGCGAAAGTGGCTGACATCGCAATGGATGCTGCAATCAAGGCAACCAAGCCTGGCGTAACTGAAACAATGATCGCCGCAGAAGCGGAATATGCGATGAGGAAGAATGGTGCCGAAGAATTCTACAGGACTTATGTAGCCTCAGGTCCCAGATCATCGATAGCCCACGGACTGGTGGGTCACAGAAAGGTGCAAAATGGTGACTTGGTCATGATTGACGTTCACCCAACAGTGAATTCGTATCATGCAGACCTTTGCCGGACAATCTGTGTCGGAAAAGCCTCTGAGAAGCAACGCAAAGCCTTTGAGGTGTATTTGAGAGCCCAAAGGGCAGCGGTGGAAACCGTCAAGCCTGGCACAACAATGACAAATCTCGAGAATCTTATGCACGAGATGTTTGAAAAGGAAGGTTATGAGGAATACTTTGTTGGTCCTCCCATTCACGGCGTAGGCTTAGAATTCGAAGAACCACCGTTGCCTGCTGGACACGCCTTCTTCCACGGGGAGGAACCCAAGGACGAGTTGAAGTCTGGCATGGTATTGTCAATTGGCAACTGCGGTCTCTATTTGGGCGAGTTTGGGGTAAGAGTTGAGGATACTGTTGTGGTCACTGAGAAGGGTTACGAAGAACTCACTACCTACCGCAAAGCGCTGTAGGACGGCTTAGATGACTGAACACGCAACTGAAACACGCGGTATAAAAATCGCTTTGATAGGCTACTTGATATTAGTCGTTGTGCAACTGGCAACATACTATTTCACTGGCATCCTAGTGTTACTGGCACAAGCGTTAGAAATGTTAAGCGACGTTTTGATCTCCACCTTTCTTTTGTTGTCCACCTTCTTGTCAAAGAAGCCAGCGGATGAGTTTCACATGCTTGGGCATGGAAGAGCCCAAAACGTTGCCGCATTTGTTTCAGCCACGATTTTGATCTCTTTCATGAGCCTTGAAACGTTTCGAGAAGCTATTCCAAAATTCTTCCAAGCCGAGACTAGCGAATTCCAAAACATAAACCTCGCTTTGATAGTGATATTAGTGGGCATGTTTGTGGTTGCTATTCCGATCATGGACATTTTTAGAACAAAGGCAAAGGGAGCCTCATTAAAGGCGCAACTGGTTGCCCTTTTGAAAGACGAGTTCTCTTACGTAGTCGGGCTGATAGCCGTGGTCTTCGTTGGGCAAGGATACCATTTGGCTGACCCGTTAGCGTCCACGATTGTAGCCACAGTCATCGCCATCAGCGGCTTATACCTCCTTAAGGACAATGTCCACTATCTTTTAGGCAGAGCGCCTAGCAGAGAATTCGTGGAAAAGGTGGAATCAATAGCGAAGTCGGTGAAAGGTGTTTTAGGCCTCCATGACTTGAAGGCTGAGTACGTGGGGGCCAGACGTTGTTCACACTGGTTTTCACATAGAAGTGGCGAAAGGCACACCAATCGAAGAAGCGGACAAAATAGCGGAGGAAGTGAAGGAAAGAGTTAGTCAGGAGACGGGTTGTCAACACTGTGTAATTCACGTTGATCCAGCAAACAACTCAATCACTTCGGAGAAGAAAAGAAAATAAACTGAGGTTTTCAGCCTTCCCAATCTAGAAGTCTTTTTTCTCTCTCGATTTTCTTGATGTCGGTTAAGTCTTGGGTTACTTCCATGGTTCCCATGTATTTCCCATTTTTGTCTCTTACAGCGAAGTATCTGATGTGGATTGTACGGTTATCTTTTTGGAGCCAGAATTCGGCCACATCCTTTTTGCCTGCTTTGAAAGCTTCTACGATTTTGTTTACTATGTGGACGCTTTTCTGTGGATGACAGAGCTGAACTTTTCTTCCTATGATGGCTTTTGTCCGAACGAAAATTCTTTTCTCAGCCTTATTGAAGTATTTTACGCTGTCGTTCTTGTCGACAAATGTTATGTCGACTGGAAGCGTATCGAGAACAGCCTCTATTTCCTCTTTTGAGAGAGTCCCTGTTTCAAACTGTAGTGTTCCTTTAGGCGCAGCCACTCCTTCACCTCCTTCTTTCTTAACTCCTTCTATTTTTGGTGGGGCTATCAATTTTTCGGGAGTAAAACAACAATATCCAATTTCATCAAATTCCTTTCTAATCGCTTTCCACTCCTCTTCTGAAACAACTCGCAAAGCCGCAGGGATGAGTATGTTGTTCTCTTTGAAAATGTGGCTTGAAAGAATATCGGCTAAGGATTTGACGCTTTCGTCGAGTTGCTTTTTGAAGTCTGGAAACTTTAGAGTATCGTATTTTTCTATTAGGTTGTGGAGTTGCTTCTTCTTTTCTCTCAGCTGGTTGTGCTCCATCCACATTATTGCAGGAGGCTCCGAGATTCCATGCTTCTCCAGAATCGGGAAAAGCACGTTCTCTTCTCGCAAATAATGTTTTTCCGCATCCAGAAGGTCTTCTGTTATTTGCTTCAGTTGTTTTACGTCACTCTTCTGTTGAACCTTATTGGATATGGTGTTAAGTTTTTCTGAGAGTTGCAAGAGAATCTTGTGTTCTTCCACGAGGATGTTGCATGGATGCTCCAGAGAGACCTCCAGTTTTTGTTTTTCTAGTTGCTCCCTGAAGACAGCCATATGAACGTCGCACAGCCTCTGAATTTCTTCTCTAGGAGTTCCTTCGTTTACGAGATCTTGCTCGATCTTAGCAATCTCTAGCGGGCTTACGCCCTCTAATACTTGTCTAAACCTCTCTTTGACTTCTTGTGGCGGCACTCCAGCGTGCAACTGTGTAATCAACTCTTTCAGCATTCTCTTCTTATGCGCGCTCAATTCGCTCGTCACCCTTCCTTCTTGATTTTCTCAGCAAGAGTTTTACCCAATTTTATGAGTTGCTTAATGTCGTTTTCGGACGGTGGACCATTTATCTCCATTGCTCCTACAACTTCAATCTTTGATGGTCCCAGGATTTCCGTGATGTGTCTTATGGCGCCTCCGCCCCACCCATAGGAACTCACGACAACTCCGAATTTTGTCGGTGGTCGCAGAGCCTTCACCAAATACGTAGCGTGGAGGGCGAGGGGATGCACACCTCCTAATACTGTGGGCGCACCTAAGACGATGGCCCGGGAGTCGACTAGGTCTTTTGCCACATCGCCTATGTCAGCCGAAGTGAGGTTATACAGAGCGACTTCAATCCCTTCAGACATCAGTGTTTCTGCGATTGGGCGAATCATCTTTTCGGTGCTGTTCCACATAGTCACGTAAACTATGGTGGCTTTCGATTTTGTTTCTCCGCGTGCCCATTTTTTGTAGGCTTCAAGAATTCTTCGCGTGTTCCTGTGTATTGGTCCATGACTCGGCGCAATCACATCAATCTTCAAATCCTTTATTTTCTCCAGCGCCTTTTCAGCAAAGGTTCTGAACGGCATCATTATCTCGCCAAAATATCTCTGTGCGTGAACAATCAGATCCTCCACTTCTTCATCGTACAATCCCTTTGCTATGTGCGAGCCGAAGAAGTCACACGGGAAAAGAATTCTGCCTTCTTGAAGATACGTAAACATTGTCTCTGGCCAGTGAAGCATCGGAGCCTCAATGAAACGAAGTGTTTTACCGCCAAGATCGATGGTTTCTTGGTCTGAGGCTGTCATTGTTCGTTTTTTGGGCACCTTATAGAATGTCAGCGCCATTTTAGCGCCTCTTTCGGTTGTAACCACCATGGCTTTACTGTTTGTCGACATAAAATAGGGGATTGCTCCTGCGTGGTCGGGTTCAGCGTGATTCATTGTTAGGTAATCCACTTCGCTGGGATCTATAATCTGTCTGATCTTCTCTTCCCACTCTTTTTCAAAGCATGGGTTCACGGTGTCGATTAAGGCGTTTTTGCTTTTGCCAACTATCAGGTAGGCGTTGTATGTTGTTCCTCTTGGAAGCGGAATTAAGGCGTCAAACAGCCTACGGTTCCAGTCCCTGACACCGACCCAATAGACGCCCTCAGAAATTTCAGCAACATTCAGCCAATCCATTTCTTCACCGTCTAATCAATCATGAAGGATATTCTAAATAAGAGTATCTGAACTATAGTGTCCAACCATTATTGGAACCAAAGAATGGTTTTTTACATTAGTAAAGATAGCCACCTTTCAACCAACATCTTTTCGCTGTATGCAGACATCTTTAGGGGAGTAAGGCTTTAACTGAGAATCTCTGTAAACAACTCTGAGGAGTTACTGTAGGAATGAAAGATCGTGTCTATGTTGCAGCTTGCGGGGTATGCTGTAGCGTCTGTGGTCTATATCTGAAAGGAATATGCCTTCCATGCGGCTCTGGACTGAAAAAAGATGATGAAATTGTGAAAAAGAAAACGGAAGAACAGATGAAGAACTTAGGACACGTTTGCTCGAAACTTCAATGCGTACTTGAGAGAAAAATAGGCTACTGCATGAGAGACTGCCCAGAATTTCCGTGTAAAAATTACGAAGAACGCCTTTTTCCGTATTCTGAAAGATTCCTTGAGATGTACAAAGCTCGAAATAAATAAACTTGTGTTCTGAAAACACTTTGGGCAGCGTCATATTTTCAATTCTAATTCTTTCTTCAACTCCTTAAAGAATGTTGAAACTGTCCGATTTCTTCTTCTCGCCATCTCTTGTGCCGTTTTGGTGTAAAGGTGTGGGTGCTTCAACCAGCGAATATGCCCAGCAACATAAGACTTCTTTTGGGGCTCAGTCTCGGACTCGAAGGCTTCAGATACTTCCTCGATAGTTTTGTCGGTTAAACACGCTTTGATGAATATCGTGGCTATACCCACTGCGCCGAGTTTGTCCATGAAGTCTGCATCGTGAAGAATCTTAGCCTCGATGGATGTTGGTTCCTCTCTGTGGGTGTGAACCCTTATGGCATGGCAGACAAGCTTGATTTTATCGTTACTAAAACCGACGGACTTCAGAAAATTCTCTGCCATCACCGCGCCAACATCACCATGGTCAAAAGAACTACCTTTCTCGAGATGCTTAGCAACGTCATGCAGTAACGCCGCAACTTTCAAAACACCCGAATCCACAGCGACGTCTCGACCTTCTGATTTCGAAATCACCTCGCAAAGACGCAGAACACGCAGGATGTGTGGCCAAGCGTGCAAGCCGAGTTTACCCATCTGCTCCTTAGAATATCTTTCAACAAGTTCAAACACTTTCTGATTCATGCTTTCTACTCGATTTCATTTCTTATAAGACTGACGAAACAAGCGTTAACACGCTTCTAGTATGGTACAACAAAATATCAGTCAGTGCGTTTTTCTAGGGATCAACATTTCTTCTTCTAGTTCCTTGCTCACGTATTGAACCTGTAACTCTTTTTTCTTTAGGTAACTTTGTCGAGCTGCTGCTACGTATTCGATGAATGTTAGGTCGGTATGTCGTTCATTCCATTCAAAGATCTGCCCAACTTCTTCGTAGAGTCGCTTTATGATCAAGATCTCAAGGAACTTTGCTCCCAAACCAAAAATCTTCTCAAGTGCGTCAACAAATTCCTCAGTCTTGATGGGAATCTCGTGTCTCTTAATGTTGAATTTCTTTTCTATGTAAAAATAGACCACTCTTTTCGGAGAATCCCCTAAAGAAGATAGCCCCTCATCTATTGATTTAAGGAGAACCCTTTCGAAACTATCTTTGGGCACCCATAACTCCTCAGGTCACAGCCTAGAAGGTTTTGAAACTATGTTTATATATTTGTTATGAAGTGGCGATGTTAATCTTTAGTTTTGTTTTCTCTGAACAAAAGTCTGAATCAGAACACATTTGAGGCATTTAACCAAAAATCAACAGGTTATGACAGAAGTTGGAAAGGACGCTTGAAGTCCGTTGTGCTTAAGTATAAGGTTAACAAACGGTTTTTGCTATAAGTTGATGAGTGAAACGAGTTGTCACTTAAGATTGACCTTCACGTTCACACGTACTATTCCGTGGACGCAGGCACAACTCCCAAAGAGGTCTTTGCATACTCCAAAAAGCGTGGCTTAGACGGAGTCGCAATCACAGACCATGACACTCTAAAAGGAGCATTAAGACTAACTAACCAAGAAAAAATAATAGTGATTCCAGGAATTGAAATAACAACTCTGGATGGACATGTCTTAGCACTTAACGTCCATGAAGAAATTCCACCAAAAATGACTCTATCTGAGACAATTCGAAGGATTCACGAGTTGGGCGGAATAGCTGTAGCCGCCCACCCAAAGATTATTTATAAAGGAATTAAGCAGCAAATCACTTCCCCTCTGGGTTTTGACGCCATTGAGATAATCAATTCCTCGGCTTTCCCCTTCTTTTTCTCAACTTATCAGAGTCATAAGCTTGCTCTTCGAATGGGTCTTCCCCAGACTGCTGGAAGTGATGCTCATTTTCCTTCCGAGATCGGTTTGGCTTATACGATTGTTGATGCAGACTCAGCGGTTGACGAAATCGTGCATGCAATAAAGAAAGGGAGAACTGTTCCTTTTGGAAAACCGATACCTTGGAGACTTAGGCTTGAAAGAGAACGCTTGAGATTTAGAAGAAAAATGGTAAATTAAATTAGATATTTACTTTATGCTCAGTTTTTGCAGTTTTTCCCGTTCTTTCCTAATGTCTTCGTCTTCTACTTTCTTGAAAAGTATTGCTGGTTTGTTGATGCGGTGTTGGCTAGGTATCTTCAACTCTGAGGCGGAATCCCAGTTTTGCTCGTGAACAGTCCCTTTAAGGTTTAGTTGTTGCCATAGACATTCTGATGAAAAGGGTATGTACGGTTCCAATAAAATGGCTAGACTTCTAACTGCATTGATACACAGGAAAAGGGCTGTCTTTGCTTTGTCTTTGTCAGCCCAGGGTTGTTTTCGTTGGAAATATTGGTTGCAGAAAGCCGAAAATTCAGTGATTTTTCTTAACCCTTTGCTCAATTCGTTTTTGTTCAATTCTTCGGCTACATCCTTTGCGATGCTGTTGATTTTCTCTTCCAGCTCTCGGTCCAACTCGTCAAGTGTCTTGGCTTCTGGCACTTTCCCTTTATAGTTTGACCAGATGAAACTTAGGGTTCGATGGATGAAGTTTCCAACGTTGGCTATGAGTTCATTGTTTATTTTCTTTTGAAAGTCTCCCCAGTCAAAGTTCACGTCTAATTGACTGTAAGGAGTAATCGCTGCCAAATAATATCTTAGGTAGTCTGCTGGAAACTTGTTAAGGAAGTCTCTCAGGCTGACGTACCACTCTCGGCTTTTTGAGAATTTTTGTCCTTCTAGCATGAAGTAGCCTCTGGTTGGAATGAAGTCTGGGAGCTTGAACTCTCCAACACCCAGTCTCATGGATGGTAGAAACAGGTAATGGTGATACACAATGTCTTTTCCAATGAAATGATAGATTTTTGACGAGTTCCAGGCTTGTTTTCCGTCAATTCTCCTTTCTGCAAAATATTTCAGCGCGGTTGAGACATAGCAAATGTGATTGTCAAACCAGACGTATAGCACCTTCCCTTTTGCTTCTTCTAATGGAATGGGCACACCCCAAGTTATGTCACGGCTGATGTCCCAATCTTTCAAGCCTTCCCCTATCCAATTTAGAACATAGTTTTTGACTTCTGGCTGGAGGTTTCCGTTTTCCAATAGCCATTTTTCCAAGGCGTCTGAGAAGTGACTGAGTCTGAAGAAATAGTGTTCGACTTCCTTGGTTGTCGGTTTTGACTTGCAGATGGCACAGTGAGGTTCTAGGATTTGTCCTGGCTGAAACGTTCTTCCACAGTTTTCGCAACTATCCGAATATTGGTCTGTTGCGCCGCAAAATGGGCATGTCCCTTTGACGTATCGGTCTGGAAGAAATTTGTCACAGTTTGCGCAGTATGGTTGCGATATGGTCTGTTTATAGATGTAGCCTTCTTCATAGAGTTTTTTGAAAAAATGTTGTACGAGTTTTATGTTTTCTTTCGAACTTGTCTTGTAGAATATGTCGAATGATATTCCCAGATCCCTGAAATCTTTATGATCTGTCTCATTCCAGTGAGCCACAAATTCTTCAGGGTTGACTCCTTTTCGTTCCGCTTCCACTAAAATGGGAGTTCCAAAATCGTCTGTGGCACAGACGTGTATAACCTTGTCGCCTTTGAGTCTGCAAAATCTCACGAATATGTCAGCGGGCAGGTATGTAGAGGTGATATGTCCTAAATGAATTTCGCCGTTTGCGTAGATAAGAGCACTTGTTACGATGATTTTTTCGAGGGCTGTGCACCTCCGATCCTCAAGAAATGTTCTAAGTTCCTATACTTAAATACAACGGAGTCTACTTCTGTAGCATGTAGAAGAAAAGGCTGAACGCACGCGAAAATAGTGACTCATATCATCCTTAAATTTTCAGTTTCAAGAAGCTTCACAAAGTTTAGACCTTTACTCGTTGCTCTATACACAGGTCCTCTATGCATTTCTGAGCGTTCTATTCTTATGTAGCCATTGCTTATCAAAAAGGAGAGATATTTGTTCACCTGATCAAAATTTAAGTTAGCGCTCTGCATTATCTGCGTTTTTCTCTTTCCTTTCCCTGCCGAGTTCGTAACAATCTTTAATATGTCACTGATTATTGATGTTCTATCTCTATACTTAAATTCGTATAAATGTTCGGAAGATGAGGAAAACCTCAACTCAACCTCCCTTCTCCGGATGACACATGCAAGTTATTTATCATTGTTATTGAAAAACTTAGGGCTTTTTTCCATAGACCTCGTTGAAAAGAGAAGGGTGAGTGCTGAAAACCGTTGAAACCAAACATGCTTGGCGAAAAGCATTTATTATGTTGTTTCAATTGAAACTATTGAAGGAAGTCAACACATTGTCACGACATAGGCTAACCACAAGTGAAATACAATTTCTGCAAGAAGCTCTGAGCGTCGACTGTAAGATTGGTAACATACGTCTGCGAGAAGGCGAATACCAATTTGATCTTGCCAAAGCAATTGCATCTTTCCAACTTGAACTACATTTACCAGACGTTAAAGAGATAGTAAGAAGATCATACGGAGAAGAGGAAGCAAATGACATTCGGTTTATCCGCAAGATTCAGACAATTTTAAAAAAGATGGAGAAAAGCAATGTTGTCAGGATTTTGCCAAAGAAAGAGCCTTGGGAGTTACAAAGATATGCGCTTTCAGGGTTCAGGTTTCAAGATGTTGACAAAAATATCGTAACTCTAGCGACAGACCAGCAAATAAAACAAACGCAAGATCTGTTGCGCTCTACATTGAGCCAAGAAGAAACGGCAGGAGCTAAACTAAGCAATGTTAAGGCTAAGATTTGCGTGTTATTTCTTATAGTAGTTGCATCATACGCGGCGATTTTGTGGGATATTATGCAACTCACCATCCATCCGATCGTTTTCGTTCCCGCCTTTTCTGTTGCTGTTGCATGTTCTCTAATGCTAGGCAAAATACTCTCCAAAGAATAATACGTGATAACAGAAGAAAGTGATTAATTTGAAAAAAGCCATTTTTACTTTATTTACGATCTTGTGTTTATTGTCCATGTTGTTTCTAATAGAGTGCAAAATATCTGTAAAGGCGAGTACAGACGTAATTTATGTTCCAGACCATTATCCAACAATACAAGACGCTATTAACCATGCAAGTGATGGAGACACAATTTTCGTTAGAGCAAGAACATACTATGAAAATGTTGTCGTCAACAAGAGCATCTCTCTTGTTGGAGAAAACAGAGACTCAACCATTATTGACGGAAGTAATAAAGGCAGCGTGATTTCTATAAAGGCTAACAACGTTAACATCAGTGGCTTTACCATACGACACAGCGGCAATGAGTATTCTGATAGTGGTATCTACGTAGACCATTCCAGCGGCAACAAGATAAACTCCAACAGCATAACAAGCAATAGCGCTGGTATTAGCCTCTACTATTCTGGTAGCAACGTTATTTCCGGCAACACAATCTCCTTAAACAACTACGATGGGATTGTCTTCTACTCCTCTAGTAGCAACATTGTTTCCGACAACAGCATAACAAGCAATAATGGTGGTATCAGTCTTTACTATTCTGGTAGCAACGTTATTTCCGGCAACACAATCTCCTTAAACAACTACGATGGGATTGTCTTCTACTATTCTGGCAACAACATGGTTTTCGGTAACACCATCTCCTTAAATAACAACTATGGAATGTACCTTGCACTTTACAGTGATAACAACATTATTTACTTTAACAACTTCAACAATGCATTTCAGGCGTGGAGTGATTCAAAAAATGTTTGGGATAACAGAAAGGAAGGCAACTACTGGAGCGATTATACAGGTGTGGATCTGTATAGCGGGCCTAATCAGAATGAAACGGGCAGCGATGGAATAGGCGACACTCCTTACAAAAAGATCGATAAGAACAACGTAGACAACTACCCTCTAATGGGGATGTTTTCTTATTTCACTGTCACGTTCGAAGGAAAAACGTACTATGTCACTATCATCTGCAATTCTACAGTCTCTGAGTTCAGATTTGAAGTTGGGCCAGAAACAGGGAATAGAATAGTACGCTTCGACGTCTCAAGCAAAGGTAATACGGTGGGGTTCTGCAGAATCACGGTTCCCACTGGGTTAATGAGCTATCCATATATCGTTTTGGTTGGCGCAGAAGAGATTGTCCCAACTTTGCTTGATATTTCAAATGACACGTACGCGTACCTATATTTCACCTATATCCATGGCAGTCAAACCGTTACAATAATCTCTTCCAAAACATTGCGCCTTTACAACGAACTTTACAGCGAACTACTTGACAAACACGTCAAATTGCAAATGGATCTCCATAATCTAAATGTGACATATCATGACTTTCTAGCCAACTATAGCATTCTCCTGGGCAATTATAGTCAGCTTCAAGAAGACTATCAAGATTTGTTCGGTTCTTATCAGAAACACCTGTTGGACTACACTGAAAACGTGCGTAATATCCGAAACCTAATGTATGTCTTTGCTGCCACAACAGCGATCTTCTTAATAACTACTATCTACTTATCGAAACACGCGCACACAGACAAGACTCGTGTCCGAAACCTGAGTTCTTAAGAAGTTTTTCAGCTCAAATTAGATAGTAGATGATGTCTCCTTCTAACTTGCCCCAACTTTAATTAACACCACATTTTAAAAAAGGCTTCTCACTAACCAAACGTTTCAGAGAAAAAACTTATTTTTGGAGTTATGAAATTTGAAAATAAGTCAGTTGCTGACAACAGAGTTCGTGGGTTCAAGTTATCTGAGGGAACCATTATTCAAGGAGGTCAAGGTCTTGCAATAGTTTTGAAGCTGCTTCGACTTCATAACCAGAGATGTCCCAGTTAAGTTTTTTAGCCTGAGCAGCAATTTCTTCGGATGTCATTGGGGCTCCCATCATTTTGAGAATGTAGTGGACTTTTGCAGCAATCGAAAGAGACCTGCTCCCTTGATCTTTGCATATAGCAACTGTCTTACGTAGCCCCTTGACACTTTGGCCAAGCTTTTCTATAAGTGTAGGAACGACCTTCTTTCCGTCATCTGAGAGTCGATATCTGTAGCCTATGGCTTCCGGGAAAAACTCAGTTGTTTCGTCCAAGAAGTTCTTGTTCACCAAACTTTCCGCCGAGTTTGCGATATTAGGGCTAAAGGGACCGTAGTATCCTAGTCCAAACGAGTTCTCCAGGATACCTTTCTGAGATGCAAAGTAAAGGATTTTCTGCAGTTCTGTACGAAGCAGTCCTTTGCCACCCGCATAATAAGATGCAAGAAATACCGCGACCCAATCAGGAACCACTTTAGCCAGCCCTCTCCTTTCAGCCATCATTTACTATGCTCATATACCATATAACACTAGCGGTCCTCAAAGTGATGAATTCACAAAATCTTCTGCCGCTTTTTCCTTCTCCTTTCTCTCATCCTCTTTTACTGGAGCGAAAATCCAGAACCTTTCAACTGTACCAGACCTTGTCCTACTTAGTGGGGACGGTACGTCGCCGAATTCCACTACAGTCCCGTCATCTTTTTCGAAATAGATAGGGCCTGTCTTAGGAACCCCATAGGGTTCTCGATACAATGGATTATCAATACTCTGTCGATCTACTATGACAAAGTTTGGATCAATTTTAAGATGTTCCCCTAGTGCTTTTTCCAATTTTATAGCATCAGCGTGTGTGATCTGCACTAGATTCATACGGGTCTGCGGTTTAATGTCGCTCATATCTTTCCCGAATATGGCTTTGAATAGCACCCTTTTGTTTAATGATTGAATAATTTGTTGAGTTTGTTCATCAGAAGAAGCTGCAATTAAATCTATCAGTTTTTGATCGTTAAGTTCCTTGAAGGACTCAAGAAAATCCGTGTCGTTTCGCGAGTACTGAAAAATGCTCCTGTCAAAAGATTCGTCATTAGTTGCCGCCAATTCCAAGCTTCGAGTTAACATTGCATCTGCGATACGTCGGGTTTTGTGGCTGTAAACAGTTTCATGCATATAGTAATATGCTAACTGCATTCCGATGATAGCTTCTCTGCCCTTTATGCTTGCCCCTAAGTATGATTCACGCCTGTCGAGAAATTTACCTGGAATTTCCTTTAATGTATGGATAACTCTAGTTGCGTCGAAAACTCCATAAGCAACTCCGGCATAGTACGAATCTCGCTGGAGATAATCAATTTTGTCGGCATCTAACGGACTGCTCACAATACAATGCTCAACGAATCTTGTAGTGGGTTCCAACAATTCCATGACTCCATCAATGTCGGAACCAAGAATCCGCACAAGATCTCCATCATTTCGCAATAGGTCAACAGTCACTAATTCATGGTTGAACTCGGTAGGTTTTAATTTGGCAACTCTCAGTACCATATCTTCAAAGATGTGAGAGAATGGACCGTGACCTATGTCATGTAGAAGAGTGGCATATCTTAGCTTTCGCATCTTGTCCTGATCATTGAGAATGGATTTTATTTGCTGTGCTACCCGATATGCGGTTTCCAGTGTTCCCAAACTGTGCTCAAATCTTGAATGGGTGGCTCCTGGATAAACCAAATAAGTGTTGGCTAACTGTTTGATTCTTCGAAGTCTCTGAAAAGAGGATGAATCCATGAGTTTGACTTCTTTCTCAGTCAATCCTACGTACCCATGAATAGGGACTCTAACTTTTTTTGAAAATTCTGGTTCATACATGTGGACTCACCGTATCTAAATTTTCATCATTTCGGTGAACCGTGCAATATGATAGGCGCTTACCTCACTTCGACCTCCGTAAATCATGAACTTCTCCTTCATAATTGTGTAAACCCTTTGAAACCTTTGCTTGAGATTGTTAAATGCTAGTTTATTCAACCAAGGGTCGAGTCTTGAAACAAGTAGGTGAATAACCTCAGAAACGTCTAACCACAGGTATGGCTGAGGGAATTCGGAGATGCCTCCCCCTTCCTTGAAAAGATACACATTCTCACACAAGTTTGTTGTCAAACTAAACAGAAGTTCTCTCGGATTTTTCGGTAATCGCTCTCTATCTTCAATTAGTCGTCTAGTGAGATCTGTTGACAAGAATACCTCTTTGAAAAGAGGGTTTTTCCAGAAAAGAATAAAATCTTCAACTTCTTCATCGGATATTGCGATCGCACCGATAATCTCTCTGAGTTCAGGTTTTTTTTCAAGACAGAATTCTTTGAACAGTGGATCTTCTAATTGACTGGATAAAATTTCAAAGTCGTATCTTTCAATTATTATCTCTGTAGATATCTCGTCATTTGTTCGCTCGAAAAACTTTCTGACACCTTTCTTATCCAGAACTAGATCATAATTGGATTGAAAACGACCACCTTCCATGACTGAAATAAGCTTTCTATCTTGCATTTTTTGGATTATCTCCCTAGAGCGCTTTTGATAAAAATACGTACTTGACTTGTAACCCCACGCTTCTGCTATTTCGAGGATATTTCTTGGTTGGCTGATACATGAATAGAATATGACCCGAGCTCTCAAATCCGAGAGTAAGTCAAAGATGTTGCTGTCCTTACTTATGTTGTTTCCTCCAAGGTCTCGCTTGATAATGTTATATTACTTACTAATATAACTAATAAAAGTTTCTCTCTTATCAGACTATGTTATACGCCCTACCTCACAGCCCTCGCTTACGGATGTTTTTGGCTGCTAGGCGGCTAGTAAAATACAAAGAAACGGCAGCAGAGATAACAGAAACAAAAGAAGAAACAGTTTGAAAGTAAAGCTCATTATCAATGTTACAGAAATTGAAAATAAGTTTACCTCTAAAATTTACCTTAGAGCTTTTAACCGTAAGCAGTTCGGTAGGCTTCTTGCACCTCTTCAAGCACTGCAGACTCATTTAGAGTTAACACTTTTCTGTTTCTCATCAGTATTTTGCCATCCACGATGGTTGTATCGACATCGGAGGCTTTGACTGAGTAAACAAGGTGGGAAATGACATCGGTTCTGGGGTATAAGTGTGGCTTCCGAAAATCAATTATGATAATATCCGCTCTTTTGCCGATTTCAATGGAACCTATTTCGTTATCCATGCCAAGCAATCCTGCGCCACTAATCGTCGCCATCCTTAACGCATCTTCAGCCTTGACTACGGTTGGATCGCGATGAGCCGCTCTTTGAAGGAGACATGCAAACTTCATTTCTTGGAAAATATCGATGCAATTATTCGTGGCTGGGCCATCACTACCTAAACCGACAGTTATCTTTGCTTTGAGAAAATCAGATAAGGGTGCGATTCCATTCCCGAACTTGGCGTTACTCGCTGGGCAATGAGCCACCCCAACTCCTCTCATCCGGAGTAGGTCAATTTCTCTCCGAGACACGTGAACACAGTGAGCTGCAATCAACCTTGGACTTAGCAAACCTAGTCGATCGAGGTATTCGATGGATCCATCGCACCCGTGTTTCTTCTTTATTTCCTCTATCTCCCTTGTGCTCTCTGCCACATGCATATGTATCTTGAGATCATGCCTTTCAGCGACTTCTTTCACCTCTAACAATGTGTCCCTAGGAATGAGTGGAACCCAAGGTCCAAGTCCAAACTGAAAACGATCGGAGTAGTTTTCCTGAACGCATTTAAGGGGGCTTTTATAATCTCCAATTTCGTCTGTGATAAGAAGAGCGTTGAAAGCTCTGAGCCCGCTTTCATATCTCTCGCTTAACATTCCTGCTCCAGCAGAGTAGCAGGTTATCCCGGCTTTGATCATTTCCAGACATACAAGCCTAAACGCAGCGGCAACAACTCCAAGATTATTCTCCACCCAGTCAGCAAGCTTCTCCTTACTCACCAGCTGAGTTGCCCGCGTGTGCATCCATGGTAGTGTGCCCAGCCACTGCTCAAGAGATAAGTCATCTTCAACACCCCGCCTGAGAACAGAAGTAAAATGGACATGCGAGTTCACTAGTCCCGGCATCACAACACTATTCGACGCGTCGATTACCTCATCCGCTCTGTATTTTCTTTGGAGAACTCAGGTCTTTCCTATGTCGATTATCTTTGGTCCCTCTATGTAGTTTGCTCCATCCTCTATTACTCCGTGATGTGGGCTCATCGTTACTAGAGTGCCATTTTCTATAAGAATAGAAGACAAAAATTCCTTCCAACCCTACTAATCTTCTTTAATGCTAATCCTTCTTATGAGGATGGGAGGCGTGAAGGTTAGGCTGAACCTTTCAAGATTTTCTTTTATGGTAAGAGGTTGTTTCAACAGATCCTTGATTCCGGCAACATGAGCCGCTCCAACGAGAGCAAGTATGTTAGGCTTTTTCTCTTCCCTCAACTTTTCGGTGGCTATCCACGCCAGTCTCACTGCCATCAATGTGTTGCGTTCGTCAATCAAAACCTGCCAGACTGCTGGTGCGTGTCTACGGAGGTTCTCCAGTCTTCTTTGGTAAGAGTTGAGAACTTCGTCTTTGAAGCCTTCTTCCCACAATTGGGTGTCTTCATCTTCCTCGTTGATGAATGGGATGCATATGCGACAAATCCATGTTGGAGCCGTTAAACACCTTATTCTCTGCCTTATTTCTTGTTCTGACATGTCTATGAGCCATATGTTTGCGTCAACGTTTCCTAGGGCATCGGTTGCTCCGATAAACTCGCACTTTGCCGTGCATATGCTACGTTTGGGACACATGGAACAAGCATTGTTTAGAATCTTGAAGCGCTTCATGTCCAGTTCAATGGCGAGATCACTAGGCTGAAGTCTTCCAACCGCCTGATAAGCGTCGTGGAGACTGCGTCTCGTGAAGTGGGCGGTGCCCACTAGATTCACAAATTCGTTGTAGTCTAAGTTGTAGATCTCGCCTTTCACTTTCATCACGCTCGTCAATCAATCTTTATGGTTTTCTGTTTCTCTTCCTTCGGCGTCTCTTTTATCTTCGGTATGACTACCTCTAGTACACCGTTCTTGTAGTTCGCAGACGCCTTGTCAAACTCTACGTCTCTGGTTGGCAAGTCTATGCCTTTGTAGAAGTTTTTTGCTTTAACCTCCACTTGCGACTCTGTGGCGTTCAGTTGTATGTCCTCTTTTTCAACGCCGGGCAGCTCTATGTAAAGTTTCACGTGGTCTTTGTCTTCGAAGACATCTGCTAAGGGTTCACGAACTTCATCAATAGCATGCTCTGAAAATCTTAGGGGTTCACCTAGTTGGAAGCGTCCTTGGGCAACGTATCCTTTGACGCCAGGCTCCTTGATGGGCTTGATGTCCCACTCGCCTTTCAACTTGCCGCTTCTTAGTGCTTCGTCGATTTCACCTATCTCTCTGAACATTCTTTCTGCAATTTTCTTAAAGTAAGAGTCTGTGTCCCGGAAGAACTCGTCTATGTAAGACATTCGTTTTTCACCTCCTATAGTTCTTCTAATTCTGTTAGGATCTGAAGCAGACGCCTCAGTGCGATGCTGATCATGAGAAACTCGGCTTGTCCATGCCTTGAACAGCTGTATTTCCCGTTTTCAGACTTCACTAGGAGACCGCTTTCCCGCAGTTTCTTGGTGCTTTCCCAGACGATTTTGGGGTTCAGGTCAAGGTCTTTCATCAGCTCTAAGAAGCCTAGAGTCACGTCTTCATCTTCGAACAATCTTTTCATTATTCTTAGTCGATTTTGATGAGCCAGGGCATTAAAGAGCTTGGAGAATTGATCGAACTCTTTCTCGAAGGATTCTAATTCGTCTTCTAGGCTTTTTCTTGGCCACTCTTCTAAAGATAGCGGTATCTCGGAGAGAACTTCGTTATCTTTTACCAGTAGCAGTCTTAATTTCATTTGTGTCACTTTGCTTACCTAATGGTAACTTGCTCTATGGTAAATTACCAAATAGTAATATTTAAAGTTTCTGATACCCATAACAACATGTTGATGTCTCAAACGAATTTAAGATTCCCAAAACTTCGAAATGGAAGAAATAAGGTAAGATTATTTCAGAGCGCGTAAGAAAAGAAAGCTGTCATAACATGTCTCACGATATATCTTCTCCAAAGTGAAAAATTCGAACTCAACAATGAAATGGGTCATGACAGGCTATTTAAGGGGGGGGGGTAAATTCGAGTTATGCTGCTATCCCCGCACCACCTATGGAAAAACCCCGGGGGAGTTTGTCAAGATGATGTTGAGGGGTCAGTGATGTTAACTCTTGGGTTTGACCCCTGAGACCTTCACGCTTGCGACAGTATTGGCGATTTTCTTGATTTTTTCGGCAGGTATTTCTGCGATATTGACGATTGCTTGTGCGGTGGGGTCGTTGGCCATGTTTTCGATTGGGAAGAAGTTTTCTTCGATTACTTTGACTTCTTGAAATCCTGCATCTTCTATCATTTTTAGGTATTTGTTCTTCATCTCGGCGCCTGAGAGGCATCCGATGTACGCTTGAACGTTCTTTTTTATGATTTCTGGGAGTTTCTTCGACAAGACTATGTCTGAGACCATCAGCCTGCCGTTTGGTTTAAGGACTCTGAGGGCTTCTTCGAACACTCGTTTCTTGTTAGGTGAGAGGTTGATCACGCAGTTTGAGATCACGACGTCAACAGTGTTGTCTGCCACGGGGAGATTTTCGATTTCTCCTAGTCTGAACTCTACGTTCTGATGCTTGCCTTTTCTGGCGTTTTCTCTTGCTTTGTCAATCATTTCAGGTGTCATGTCTACGCCGATGACCTTGCCGTTTTCGCCGACTCTGCGGGCTGCCAGAAAACAGTCAAATCCTGCACCAGAGCCGAGATCGAGGACAGTTTCTCCTTTTTTCAGAGAAGCCAGCGCAACAGGGTTGCCGCATCCGAGACCGAGGTTTGCGCCTTCTGGGACCGAGTTTATGTCTTCTTCGCTGTAGCCTATTTTTTTGCTGATTTCCTTACTAGTGGGCGTTGAACAACTGCAAGGAGCTGGTGTAGCAGCGCAACAGGACGTTTCCTTCTTGGCGATTTTTGCGTAGCCTTCCCGTACGATTTTCTTTATTTTCTCGTCCTTCACGCTTTTACCTCGCGCTTCGTTAACTGCAACCACATTGATCGTCTTGCTCTACCCATTCTTTGATGTCTTTTTCTGTCGAGCCGAATGGGCATTCATTTTCTGAGCTGCTCACGTCCTTTCCGGTTAGAGTTGAAGCAAATTGGTCCATCTTGCCCATTGCGCCTTTTCTAACGAGTCTTCCTATCGTGATTGCTTCGAGGATTTCTTTCTTTTCTACTCCTATTCCCTGAGCTTGGTTTACGGCGGTTTTTAGACAAGGCTGGCAGTTTGCCGTGACAGAAGCTCCAACGGCTATGAGCATTTTTATTTTGTTTTCCATATTAGGCCTCTTATTTTTTTCATTTAACTACTACTTTCAAGTAGTAGAAAACTATTTAAGTATTCTCTGACGATTACTTATCAGAAGAAGGGAGAAATGATTGGCGAACATCACAAAAACATTCGCCCGCGACCGACTGGTTTCGCGGCTTAGAGAACTAGGAATGTCAAGTCATGAGGCGTTGGCTTACATCACGCTTTTGACTCATTCCAATATAACTGGAGCGCATTATGCAAGGAAACAGGTATCCCTGACTCCAAAATCTACTATGCCCTTGACGGGCTTACTGAGAAAGGCATGCTCATCGTTCAGAAAGGCAATCCAAACATCTACCGACCTATACCACCAAGAGAAGCTATCGCCAATCTAAAACAACAACTGACTGAAAGGCTCAATGAGAAAATCAAAGAAGCAGACGTTTTAGTTGACATGCTGACACCAATATACGAGAGCACCGAAAGGTCGGAAGAACTAGAATTAGCTTACATCATCCGAGGGCAAAGGAACATCATCAACCGAATGAAAGCACTGATTGAAACAGCACGGAGAGAAGTAACCATTTTCATTTCATATCCAGCAGTCCTTAGAGAACTCAAAGAGTCATTGACAGAGGCAAAAGAAAGACGCAAACTAAAGCTAAACATCGCCGTAACGCAAGAAGTCCTCGAAAAAGAAAACTCTTCAAACCTTGGTGAAATACGCTTACTATGTTGTTCCGTTGGAATGCTAATCTCCGACATGAAAACGCTTCTAACGTTGGCAGATTGGATCGAAGAAACTGCCATGCTGACGCAAGACCAAAATCTGATTCGAGTCGCCAGAGACTCTTATGACAACCCCATGTACTGCACAAGCGTGCGCTAGCAAAAAAGGAAAATGCCACGCCCGCGCCAAACATGTCAACTCCACTATTGAAAACGCGCACTATTCCATAGAAAAAATAGGGGATTTACGGGAGTCAGTGGTGATGACACCACTGATCATTGGGTTCAAGTCCCACCCCAGCACCACACCTCAATATCTTTCCTTCTCCCTTTGTGATTGATTGAATAACTAGCACAAATCCTTATTTGCTATCATAATAAGTTTAAAGTATCCTCTGAGCCAAAAACAACTAAATGAACTAAACGAGATTTTAAAGAGAGATTACGAAAAGAGTTATGAGTTAAAATCTTTCACAACGCACACAGATTTCTATTTGGAACATATTAGCCCCATATAGAAGACCTAGCCTAGACCCTCTGCGTGTGTGCGCCTCTCCACCCCTCCCCCTCTATACTAGACCTAGACAGACAGACAGACACACGCACTACTCAAAGTCTTCAATCTGATCTAAGCCCAAATCAATCTCTAAGGGTTCTTCCAGTTCTGGATACGGATCCATATCATAAATCTCTGACACAACTATTCCCAACCCTCTAGGTTGAAGGGGTGAACGCACCCCAGTCATCAGAAGCGTAACCTTCAAAGCACCCGCCAAATTCGGATTAACCCTTGCCCCCCAAGCCACTGTTGCATTCTTGCTCATCATCTCTGTGACGATTTCTCCAACTCTGTTGGCTTCCTCAATAGTCATCTCCTCATCGCCGGAAACATGAATCAACGCTCCAGTAGCGCCTTCATAATCTATGTTAAACAGAGGGCTTCTCAAGGCGTTTCGAACCGCTTCCTCAGCTCTGTTTGGAGCATCTGACTCGCCCATTCCAACTATGGCGACTCCACCCTTCTTAACCACAGTCTTGAAATCGGCGAAATCCAAGTTGATTAGACTCGGCTCTGAAATGGTTTCTATTATCCCCTTAATCATGTTCGCCAGAACCTGATCTGCTATTTTGAAGGCTTCGTTCAATGGTAGGTGAGGCGCTAAACCCATGAGTTTATCATTGTCGATTATAACAACGGTATCGCATTTTCTCTGCATCTCTCTCAATCCCTCAGTAGCGCGTCGGATTCGTCCCTTCTCAATCCTGAAAGGCATGGTGACAAATCCAACGACGGTTGCTCCTTTGCAACGAGCGATTTCAGCGATAAAAGGAGCAGCTCCGGTTCCAGTGCCACCGCCCAAGCCAACAGCAAGAAACACTACATCCACGCTAGTGAATAATTCTTCTACACGCTTTTTCGACTCTTCTATGGCGACTCTGCCAATTCTTGGGTCTCCTCCCGCGCCGACACCATGGGTAGTCTTTTCACCGATTAGAATTTTTTTCGTGGCGTTTGTTGCGTTTAAGTGTCGCTTGTTTGTGTTGATGGCTATACATTCTGTGTCTGTGAGACCCATTTCCATTAGTCGCGTGATCGTGTTGTTTCCAGCGCCACCGACACCCACTACTACGACGCGACACTGATCAGGTTCACGTACCCCTTCGCAAACCACATTAGCCTCATCAACTGGTTTTTCCATCGTTTTTTCTCCCCCAGGCCTCCACTGTGAGAAGGTCTCGAATGGCGACTCGGATGGCTTCGGCTCTATTTGGATAGTATTTCTCACTCACCAAACGATCCAACGCCTTGATGTAAGGCTCGGGAAGATGCAGAGTAATGAGCTTCATCCACTCCCTCCTAAAATTCTCGGTGGAAATAGAATTCGTCTTCATAGTTATATTGCTATATATTAATATTCAAACATGATTTAAATATGCCAATTTCTTTCCTTATAAAGCTTACTCTACTTCTCTGAAACTGTTGCATTTTCGTGTTAACAATGTTTTTCGGAATCTTTATGTTTCTCTGTTATGGTTAAAACTGTGGTGTATCTGTTGGGGATGTAACTGGTTTTATACTGGTGTTGTTGGTGAGTTGATTTGGTGGCGTCGGGTTTTAGGCGTGTTTTCCTTAGGAGTTTTGGTTGTCCAACTAATTTGGTGGATGGCGAGTTTATGGCTGGTTGTCTTTTGGACGCTGGTTATGAGATTGTTGGAGATGCAGCGAGGGCAGATGTGATAATTTATAATACGTGTGCGGTGAAGACGCCCACCGAGAACAGAATGATGGATATTTTGAGGGGGGTTCCGAGAGATAGGAAACTGATAGTTACTGGTTGTCTTCCTTTGGTAAATCTTGAGAGGCTGAAAGCTGAGGTTGAGTTTGATGGGGTGATTGGTCCGTCTGCTGGCGACAGGATTGTTGAGGTTGTGCGTAAAGTGGGTTGCGGAGAGAAAGTGATTGTTTTTGAGGGGGGTTCTAAGCCTAGTCTTGAGCTTCCTAGAGTTCGTGCGAACAAGGTTGTGAGCATAGTGCCCATTAGCTACGGTTGTTTGGGGGCGTGCTCTTATTGTTGTGTTAGGTTTGCCCGAGGAGATTTAAGAAGTTATGGAGTTCGTGAAATAGTTGAGAGAGTAGAGCGTGACTTGGGTTCTGGTGTTAGGGAGGTGTGGCTTACTTCTCAGGACAACGCGTGTTATGGTAAAGACATCGGGACCAACTTGGTGTGTTTGCTGGAGGAGATATGCGGTGTTGATGGGGAGTTTTTTTTGCGTGTTGGGATGATGAACCCTAATTACGTATTGGATATGCTTGAGGATTTGATTCGTGTCTTTAAGAGTGATAAGGTTTTCAAGTTCGTTCATCTGCCTGTTCAGAGCGGAGATAACCAAGTCTTGGGGTTGATGAATCGTTTCTATTCTGTGGAAGACTTCGAAAAGATTGTTTGTCGGTTTCGGGAGGAAATTCCAGAGGTCACGTTGGCGACTGATGTTATTTGTGGTTTTCCGGGCGAAAGTGATGAAGCCTTTGGTCGAACACTGAAACTCGTTGAGGATGTGAAGCCAGACATAGTGAATATTTCAAAGTTCTTTCCAAGACCCGGAACTGTGGCGGAGAAGATGAGGTCGAGGCTTTCTCCTCGGGATGTGAAGGAGAGGAGCAGAAGGTTGGCTGATCTGTGTGGGAGAGTTTCTTTTGAGAGGAATAAACGGTGGATGAACTGGAGTGGGAGGGTTCTTGTTGACGAGGTGGGGAAGCGTTCTGGTTCGTTGGTTGGGAGGAACTTTGCTTACAAGCCTGTGGTGGTGAGGGGTTGTGGGTCTTTGTTTGGAGAGTTTGTGAGGGTGCGTGTGGTGGAGGCGTTTCAGACTTATTTGGGGGGTGTGGTTGAATGTATGTGAGTGTGTGCGTGTCTGTCTGTGTCTAGGTCTAGTATAGAGGGGGGAGAGAGGTAGAGACGGGTATATCTAGGTCTAGGGGGAGATGTTCTCAAAGAGTCTGTTTTGAAGTCTTCTGGGTTTCTGTGACCGATACGGATGTATTCTTCTGTTTCCTCCCATGAATCTCCAGCACACACCAAAGAACTTCATAAATGGAAGGTTTTTAGAAAATAAAGAACATACGGTACTTTAGAAGGCCCTTTACAGATGCCCAGAAAAGTGGTCAAGGTATAATTGACGCCAAAACAGAAACAACTTGAAAAAATCTGTAGAGGATTAGATATGTACGAAAGCGCCGTTCTGGCTTAAGACCTCGGGTCCTATTTATTCTGGAAGAATCGGCATTTTTCAACTGAAGAATATACCCACGCGCACTCAAAATCCTTTCTTGGCTTTCCAGTACAATCTATGACGATCTCCATGCAAAGCTCCATGAATTCTCCACTGTATGGTTTGAGGATTGGCAATTTCGACTTCCCCAAATTGAGGCCGTAATTCTCCATGTTCGGAAGTGATCTCTCCCCCACCGTATTGAACATGAATGCTTCTTGGGAAAACAACGTTAATGTTGATTTCCTTCGCGTGATGGGTAGCGTCAAAAGCATAGTAGTCTTCCTTATCGAAGAAGAAGGTTTTTAGTAATGGATATTGCACTTTAAAGTGGAATTTATCCCCTCTGCTAAGCGTGCGCCCAAACCTGATCCGAAAACGCTTGTATTTGGATTCATCTAGAACAAACTCAGGCGCTTGTGCGACTCCTCTTATCACGTCAAAAGCACGAATCTTGAAACGTTTGCCTCTAGGCTGTTTTCGTCCTGTCCAGATCCCGAGAGTCATCCACTGACCATAGCCATAATTGACCCTCCCCCAAAATTCGTTAGTAACAACAGCACTGCCATCTTCGGTGATCTCCAACGTTACACTCCATCTTTCGATAACGATGGAAGACAGCATATAAAGAAGACGTTTTCGCAAAGGGGTCAAATATATACTATGAAACGTAAATCTACTCGCGATTTCTGATAGCGAAAAAAATAGCGCCATACCGAGTATCCCAGTTAAGATAGAAGTCTCTAGAGGCGCCCCAATTATTATCCATGTCAAGAGAAAAAAGACAATACCAATTACAAAATTAGCAGTTGCTAAGGCCTTGTATATCTGTCTTCTTTTAGAAGTTCCATCCATAATGAACCACTTGAAGCCCGATTAAAACCAAATATTGCTTTGGGTCACTAAAAAGCTTTAGGAGGTAACGTTATTGATGAACATAATGTAGCAAGCACACAGATGTCGATTTTGTTTCGTCGAGGATTTGTGGGGATTACTTATTTGAGTATTCATCGACAATTTTCTTTAATGTGACAGTAGTCTTCAAGCTGAGTTCACGAATTAGGCGAGCATCATTCTCTGAGATGACTTCACCATGGATTGCTCTATTGCACCCTTGGTAAACGAACACCGCAATATTGGTGATCTCAGAACTAAGAATCTCTTCATCTCTAAGCACATACAATACTCTAATAAGTGGAAAGAATGGTCCTCCCATTTTCTCTTCAATTCCCGACACCTTTGCCAATATTCGTATTTGTTGTGTAATCTTCGCGCAGAGTTTCTCTAGTTGTTTTCTGATGTCTGAACTTGTCATCTCGAGATCAGCTAATGCTTCTGAGAATTCCTTCCCAGGTACTTCAAGTGCCCTGGATAGTTGCGAAACACATCTTCTATATTCCGAGACTCGTCTGGCAAGAAGAATGGATACCAGAGCTCCCAGAATCAGACCAACCAGAATCGATTGAGAAGTAACAAGTTCAACACTAAATTGAGGGAATTGGAGTTGGAGCGTTTCAATTCCAAATCCGTATCCTACTAACACTAGAATCATTACAGATCCCAAGAATCCCCAGCCAAAGGTGTAGAATATTAAGGCACAATTCCAAAGTTTGACTTTTCTCAACAAGGATGAGAATATCGTAAAAACAACTGCGCAGACAAATAGAGCTACAACTGCACAGAAAATCAGAGCGAAGTTCTTAACCACGACCTGTTGAGGTTCTCCAGCTAATGTAACAACAATTCCAAATGCTGCTAAGATAAGCCCGAGAATGGCAGCACTTGGTGTGACAATGTCTCTTGGTTGCATCATTGGGAGGCTCTCGGAAATTCCACTAACCTCCTTTAGTTATTCTATCTATGGGAGTTTTCTTAAAGAACTTCTGATGCGTGCCCAAGCACTTGCGTTGAAGAGGCTGCAAAGATGTCTCAAGCAGATAGTGGACGGTGCATCCCGAGGGTGGAAACCAGTAAGTGTGGTTAAGAAGTTCGCTTTGACAGCCCTAATCAAGAAAAAATAAACGTGCCCACGCAGAAAATACATGCCAAACGAAATAACGGTTATTCTTTAGGATACCTAAAAATACGTTGTCACTCCTGATCGTGTTCGTAACCGTGTAAATCTCTCGAGTTCAGATATTGCTGATTTTATAGTGACTGAGTTTATTGTTGATGCTTGTGCTGAAGTTATGCTTGAGACTGGTCTTACAATTGATTATAGTAACTGCTTGCAGGCTGAGGCTTCTTGTATAACTGACCTCCCAGCGTTCTATTGTCTTGATAAAGGAAGAAGCGTACGACACAGCCAAAGAATTTCACTGATTTCATAAAGGAAAGAAGGAAAAGGAAGCAACATCCCCCTTAATTACAATCGTCGTAAAGAAAAGGACTTATCCTCCGCCTACGGGTGGTATGATTGCGACTTTATCTCCTTCCTTTAGCCTTGTTCTGAAATCTTCCAGGGTGGTTAGGCCTTTTCCGTTTATTAGAAATTGGAGGTAACTTCTGGGTTTTCCGTTTGCGTTGTACACGTAGTCTGTGAACTGGCGACCGTACCTCCGTGATAGATGGTCTAACAATTCGTTCAGAGTGATGGAGTTTGTAAACTCTAGTTTTTCTTCTTTCTTACCTGTGATTTCCCGTAAAACAGTGAAAAACCTCACAGTAATCTTCATTTGGTTTTTTCCTCTACGTTTGCTCTTTCTAATTCTGTCACTTATTGCAGTCCTCTTGCGGATGTTGTTCAGATGTGTTAGCAATATGCTCGTCTTAATAAGGATTATAGTAACGCTGCTGGCTAAGGGCAGAATACGCATTGTCCTTTTCTTTTCTGCTCCGCAATCCATGCCTCGATTCCGATTTCTTTCATCCTCTTCGAGTTTTCGATAGTCCTCTTGTGATGAGACACGCCGTCTGAACCGAATTCGTTCACACTTGTGCACGGAAAGTCTTCACATTGAAAGCAGTATTGAAGCCCTCGCTTTCTGGCACAGAGCATCATCTTGCAGTCGGGGCTCCAGTGTGTGCCGAGTGGACCTCTGCACGCTTCGCACTTTACCTGTTCTGGTTTGATCGTTTCATTGCGTTCTTTCTTGAACCACTCTATTATCTCATCCCGCAACTTCTCGTTGCCATGAGAAGCTGAGTAAATATCACATTTCGCACAGTTCAGACCACAAACCGAAATGGACCATTTTTCCAAGTTATCAACTCCCACTCATCAGAGCTGTTTGGCTGCTAGATAGTAGGAAAAAGTCTTTTAGACTTTCTGTTTCGACAGTTTTATGAGACTTTCCGTGAAAGTGTTTAGTCTGTTCCTAACGTCTGGATTCTCTATCAACCCAGTTTTAAGCGGGTCTAACCCATATTCCCTAGACCTCAATAGTAGCCATGCGATCGCTGGACTTGAGCCATAAAACCTCCGCATGGCTTCTTCCAAGGCAAAATAGCTGTTGAGAACAATAAACCCATAAGTTTTACCCTCCAAGACTTTCATGTGTTCACCGAAACCATAGATTCCGAGGCTTCTCTCCTCAAAAATTCTGAAAAGTGATGGAACTTGACCTACATAGGTTGGTACACCAAAGACAACAATGTCTGACTCCTCAAATTCACGATAAATCTTGGGAAGGTCATCGCTGATTGGGCATGTTCCTTTAGTGCCTCTGATTCTCTCTGAGAAACACTCGTAATCACAGTGGCTGCAAGGCTCAATCTTATAGTCGTGCATATTAATCAGTCGAGTTCCAATACCTTCCTTCCGCAGCCTTTCAAGACAATAACTGACACAATCATAACAATTACCCCGCTTCCGGGCACTAAAAACCAAACCCAAAGCCCTCAACACAAGCCCTCACATTCCATATTTTTAACTATATTCAAGCAGTGTTAGGAGCCAGTCTTTTTCGCGTGCATTTTCCAACTCAAAGCCATTGTTTTCGGGTGAGATGCCTTAGCTTCATCCAGACGGTTTACAGCGGTGTTTTTAGGAGCCTCTAGAACTTCGTTAGGATTTTCCTTGGCTTCCTTTGCTATTTTCCTCATCACCTCAACGAATCTGTCCAATTCCTCCTTCTCAAAGGATTCTGTGGGTTCAATCATCAGCGCCTCCTCAACTATCAAAGGAAAGTAAGTGGTTGGAGAGTGCAAACCATGGTCTAGTATCCTCTTCGAAATGTGGAGTGCACGTGTCCCCTTCTCTCTATACAGGTTTTTCGTACTGAAAACACACTCGTGCTTTCTGAAGCGTCCTTTTGCATATGGAAGTTCATAACCATCGATTTCTTCCAGTTTTTTCATCAAGTAGTTGGCGTTTAACACAGAAACCTCTGCGATTTCTTCCAAGCCTTCTGCCCCCAGACTCAGAATGTAGGCAAACGCCTTCACCAAAACCGCCACGTTCCCATAGAACCCCCTAATCTTTCCAATACTTTGTGGTCTATCATAATCCAGAAAATACCGTTTGCCGTCAAACGCAACAGCAGGAACTGGCAAGAACTTTGCAAGTTCTTCTGAGACTCCAACCGGACCTGCTCCAGGGCCTCCTCCTCCATGCGGAGTCCCAAAGGTTTTGTGTATGTTTATGTGAACTATGTCAAAACCCATGTCTCCAGGTCTAGCTTTTCCCAAAATCGCGTTGAGGTTTGCTCCGTCATAGTAGAGTAACCCACCAGCATCGTGAACAATTTCTGCAATCTTCTCTATGTTCTTCTCAAAAATCCCCAGCGTGTTAGGGTTTGTCAGCATCAATCCAGCGGTGCGTTCTGAAACCACAGCTTCCAATGCCCTCAAATCAACACACCCGTCCTCGTCAGAAGGAACCACTACGACGTTAAACCCAGCCATGGTCCCACTCGCTGGATTCGTGCCATGAGCCGAATCAGGCACTATAAGCTCCGTTCTCCTCCTGTCCTCGTTGTTGAACTTGTGATGGGTCCTCATAATTAGGGCGCCCAAAAATTCCCCGTGGGCTCCAGCTGACGGCTGTAAGCTAACCTCATGTGTTCCGGTGATTTCAGCCAACCACTTAGAGAGTTTATAGAGGATTTCTAGTGTGCCTTGAACCGTCTTGCCGTCTTGATATGGATGAGTTCCTATCATTTGAGGAAGCTTTGCGAGTTTTTCGTTGATTTTTGGGTTGTACTTCATCGTACAGCTTCCAAGTGGATAAAACCCCAAATCAACGCCATAATTCATCTGAGACAAACGAATATAATGCCTCACCACTTCAACTTCCGACAATTCGGGCAACTTCGGAGGGTTTTTCCTTCGTATCTCTTCGGGAAACTGCGTATCTGGGTCTCCTACCACCCTTTGTATTTCTTTTTCCACTTGGGGAATGACGTGCCCCCTTCGTTCGGGGTGTCCTAACTCGAAAATGACTGGTTCGTTCCATCGGGCTTGCCTGAACATTTGTCATTCACCCTCCCTTACAATTCCTTTTAAAGCACTGGCAAGAAGGTCAATGTCATCTTTTGGATGAACTTCAGTGACACAGTAGAGGGCTGTTTCACCCAGTTCAGGAAACTCTTCAGTTATTTCTTTGCCTCCATGAACTCGCCGCCGTAATAGTTTTTCGTGAATCTGTTTCACGGTCTTTCCAGTAGCGTCAAAGTTTACTGTAAACTCTTTGAAATGCAGAGACTTAAAAACTGGAGTCTTGATGCCTCTTATCTTCGCCAAAAGACGCATGGCGTATTGCGTTTTGCTTGCGATGTTTTCCCCCAAATCTCTCAAGCCCTTTGGACCGAGCAAGGCTAAATAAACTGCAGCCGCGACTCCGCAGAGTGCCTCATTTGAGCAAATGTTGGAGGTCGCCTTCTCTCTCCTGATGTGCTGTTCTCTGGTTTGAAGGGCGTTACAGAAGCCCCGTTTAGTCCCGTCTAAAGTGGTGGTCATACCCACTATGCGCCCAGGCATCTGCCGAATCATCTGCATGTCGTCTCGACAAGCGAATATTCCAAGCAGAGGTCCACCGTAGTTCATAGGAATCCCCAGAGGTTGACCTTCACCAATCACAATGTCGGCACCATACTCTCCAGGGGGCCTTAATACGCCAAGGGATGTAGGGTCGACTCCAACGATGAAAATTGACCCACAATCATGAGCCTCTTCTTCTATCTCTTTGACTTGCGTTTCAACAAAGCCAAGGTAAGTGGGATTTTCGATGTAAACGGCAGCTGTCTTCTGCGAAATCTTTGTTTTCAAGTCTTCGGTGTCGAGTTGTCCAGTTTCTAGGTTGTAATCTACTGAGTGAATACAGATTCCCGCTGGATCACAATATGTTTGTAGAGTTTTAGATCTTTCTGGGTGAATTATCTTTGGAATAAGGGCTTCTGTTCGATTTGTTAACCGTGATGCCATGCGAACCGCCTCGCCCAAGGCAGAAGCCCAATCGTACATGGAACAGTTGGCAACCTCCATCCCAGTGACCTCACAGATCATGCTCTGATACTCAAAGAGAGCCTGTAACATTCCTTGGGAGATTTCTGGCTGATATGGCGTATATGAGGTGAGGAGTTCTGTTCTCTGAATGATTTCCTCAACAACCGCAGGCACGTAGTGTGGCCAACAGCCAGCCCCCAAAAATACGGGCATTTCTTGGCCTGTCACATTTTTAGAAAGTATGGTTTCGATGAGTCTCTTCACTTCCTGTTCTGACGTGGAGTTGGGAAGATCCAGTTTCTTCTTCAGTCTAAACTTTATAGGGACATCAGCGTAGAGTTCCTCTATGCTTTTGATGCCGATTTGCCTCATCATGTCATCCTTGATTTCAGGGATAGAATTGGGAATGTATTGGTGAACGAAAGATTTCGCCATCATTCCACCGACTGAGAATGTCTAAGAACCTGTTTCTTAAAACTTTTGAAACGAGCCCTCACCGCTTAACGAAGAGTATGTTAAAATATCTAAACACACAAATAGTTTCTTAGAAGAAAGCGAACTCAACGATAGTCTAAGATACGGAGTGTAATCTCGATGAAAACGGATTACAGAGAGATGCTGAAGAAGGCTCGTTCCCAACTCCCCCACGAGATCCTTGAACACAAGAGACTGGAAATCCCTAAGCCGCGCAGTTCCACCATTGGAGTTCGGACCATCATTTACAACTTTAAAGAGATTTGTGACACCATTAGAAGAGACCCTCATCACTTGATGAAGTTTCTGTCAAGGGAATTGGCGACCGCCGGAACCCTTGAGGATGTCCGTGTGGTTTTTCAGGGAAAATTTCCGCACGACACCCTAGATCGATTAATCCAGAGATACATCGAGGATTTTGTTGTCTGTCCCGTTTGTAAGCTTCCTGACACAAGAATAGTTAAGGAGAAGCGTTTCCAGTTTCTCATATGCGAAGCGTGTGGCGCAAAATCATCTATAAGACCTGTGTAAAAGTGCAAACACTTGGACGTCTATGTAAACATAAGAAGATGGGGCCGATGCGTGCTTCTTGCGACTTGTGACGCTGAACTCCTCGGCAAAAGTCTTAAGGAAGGCGAAATCGTTTTTGAGATATGCGAGGATTTTTACAAAGGATCAAAGGTGAGTGTTGAAGAAGCAATAGCTTTGATACAGCAGTCCACCATAGTGAACATGGTTGGACAAAACATCGTCAAAAAAGCCATAGAGAAGGGTTTGATTCACCCGGAAGCTGTTCTGAGAATCTCGGGCGTTCCTCATGCACAGATCGTAAAGATGTAATTGACCCTGATTTAAGAGGACTCTATTGTTTGCCGAATTGTAGCGAAGAAATCGGTTAAGTCGATGTTTCCTCCACTGATTATTATCCCCACCCTCTTAGACCGTAAATCTATCTGTTTTGACAACACTCCTGCCAGTGAAACCGATCCTGAAGGTTCGACCACTAGTTTCATTCTTTCCCAGAGAAACTGCATCGCGTCTACGATTTCCTCTTCTGAGACGGTTATTATTTGGTTCACCTTCTCTCTTATTATTCTGAAGGTGTTGCTTCCAAGCGAGGTTCTTAGTCCGTCTGCTATCGTTTTTGGTTTCCTTTGTGGAATGATTTTTCCTGCTTTAAGTGATTGATAGGCGTCGTCTGCGTTCTTTGGTTCGACACCAATGACTTTTGATGATGGGAGCAAACCTTTTGTTGCGATTGCTGTTGCGCTTATTAATCCGCCACCGCCCACTGGACCGAAAACATAGTCGAGTTCGCCTACTTCCTTGATTAATTCGTAGGCGGCGGTTCCAGCGCCTGCGATAACCCTTAGATCGTCATAGGGATGTATGATGGTGTAACCGTGTCTTTTGATGAGCGGTTCAACGGCTTTCTTCCTATCGGTGGAATGAGAACCACAAAAAACTATTTCTGCTCCATAACCTTTTGTCGCAGCCACTTTCACTGGGGGAGCACTCTCAGGCATAACAACTACCACCTTAACTCCTAATAGTTTGCCAGCTAAAGCAAGAGCTTGTGCATGGTTTCCAGAAGAATGTGTTATGACCCCCTTCCTCTTTTGTTTTGGAGACAACTGTGATAAGGCGTTAAAAGCTCCCCGGAATTTGAAGGCCCCAGTTTTCTGAAAATTCTCGCACTTTAAGAAGCACTCGCAGTCGGTTATTTCGTTGAGGGTTGAGGAAGTCATTACGGGAGTGGGATTAACAATTTCTTTTATTCGCTGATAGGCTTCTTCCACTTCTTTGAACATTCAAATCAAGAAAGAATCATGCCTAGCTACTAAATAAGTTGATGTGCACTCGTATACTTAAAGGGGGAACATAAATAGGAGGATAATTCATTTATTCCGAGAAGGTGGCTCTTTGGGAAAAAGAAAGTCCTCAGCGAAGAAGAAATCAAGGACATGGTCCTTCCAGTGGCGAACGATGTGCTTGGCATAGCCATGAAACTGTTGGGGTTTGACCGAGTTTTGATAAAATGTCAAGATGGGAATGAGCGTCTCTGTAGAATCCGAGGGAAAATGAAGAGAAGAGTGTGGATTAGGGAAGGAGATGTGGTTTTAGTTTCTCCTTGGGACTTCCAATCCGATAAAAGAGGCGATATCATCTGGCGGTACACAAGGAGTCAAGCGGACTTGTTAAGAAAAAATGGATATCTCACCGTCAAATGAGGAAGCCTCTGTGTATTAAAAATATTCCGAATCTGAATTAAGAATACTACTAATTCATAATTTTTAATAGAGTAGTACGCATTTTGTAGCAATAACACCAATCGACACAGAAATCGAAACGGCGTGTACATATATGGGCATCACTCTTGATGGTGTGGAGTGTTAGTTGGGAAAAAGTTTGCAGCTGGAAAAACGAATCACTGAAAAACACGTTAAGACTTTTCTAGACATAATGGTTTTGGCGATGTTGAACGGGGAACCGATATATGGTTATAAGATTATCGCTGCGATTCATAAGGAATTTGGGGTCTTGCTCAGCCCTGGTTCCCTCTATCCCCTTCTCCACTTCTTAGAGAATAATAAACTGGTAGAGTCACGCCTTCACAAAGGGAAAATACTCTACCAAGCAACCTCTAAAGGAAAAGAGAAATTCGAAAAAACATTCGCCGCCTATAAGACATCCATTCAAAGGGTGTCACATTTTGTAAAAGTCCACGGGAAAATTTCTCTTTAACCTGTGGTGAGAATCTCAAGTAGGTATTCTAACCAGTAGAAAGTGAGACTTTCATAATCCGACGAGTCTCTTCCATTCCTTCTTCAATCCTTCTTTTTAGTTCGCTTATTTCACCAGCGCGAAGCACTGCTACATTATTGTCTGTTCGCTCACTCTCAAGTAAGAGAAGAAGGATTTCCTCTTTCTCCTTCAGAGACTTCTTTCTTTCAATAGTTAGATCTCTTATTTTGTCTATTGCTACTTCAAACAAGATTTTAGCTGGTTTTTTCCGAAACAAAAAGAGCCTTTTGTTTGTGAGATAAAGATATCCCGGTCTCCAGACGCCGGGAAGTGCTGTATCGTGATAGTAGTGTGAACCAAATGTCTTGAAGACGATTTCTTCGTTTTGATCTAAAGGAGTTTCTTCTTCGTCGCAGTGTTCTAAGGCGTATCCTCTGATTTTTTCGTCCCATGCTTCCATCATACCGTAATCCAGCATGGTTGTCATCCCAGCGATTGCAGCCTTCAAGTTGACACCAATTAAGGGCACTCCTGAAACCGAGATGATGAGATCTGCGTGAAGAATGACCCCTTTTACCAGCATTCTGTCAACCAGGTCCACGAATGCATTGTTTCTTGTCGGTTCCAACCCTATTCTCTCCTATGGTCTGCCTCTAGCAGAATTATCATTTCCTTGAGTTTATTCATCCCTTTTTCTAGGTCTTTGTGTTGTGCCTCTTCAAGTCTCTTAACCGCTTCTTTAATCTTCCATTTCTCTTCGCTGGAGACCTCATCCTTCAGTCTTTTCTCTACCGAGGACACTAATGTCTTCGCTTGACTCATCTTTTGCACTTTCATGGTCACTCCTTTCGCGAGTTCCAACAGTTCATCTGTGTATTCTCTGATTTTCTGAACATTATTACTGTCATTACTGTCCAACGCTACTTTTAGTCTCTCTAAAGTTTCTTCAAGTCTCTTTTTTTCCCATTCAGAGATTTTTTTGCATATTTTCTTCATCGATTTTTTTGTTCTGTGGATAACAGCCTTTGCTCGGTTACAGGTTTCAACGATCCTCTTTCTCTCCTCGTCTATATCGTCGAACTTGGTTGCGTCGATGATCATCCTGGTGATCTCTTCTTCTGACAGCTCCGTTGGCTTTGTCACCTTAATTGCCTCTTTTTCTCCAGTTTCCAGAATCTTAGCGAAGACGGTTAGTATGCCGTCAGCGTCGATCTTGAAAGTTACCTCAACCTCTTGTTCATATCTGGGCGCTGGAGGGATGCCATCCAGCTTGAACAACCCTAAAGACATGTTGTCCTTTGCCATTTCCCTCTCTCCTTGTAGAACATGGATCATCATCGATGTTTGTCCGTCTTCTTCGGTTGCGAACACCATGCTTTCCTCAGCGGGAACTGTGGTGTTTCTCTTGATTAATCTCGTAAATACTCCGCCCGAGGTTTCCACACCAAGCGAGAGGGACGTTACGTCCAGTAACAGCATGTCCCTAATCTCACCCTTGAGAACGCTTGCCTGAATACAGGCACCTGTGGCGACTATTCCCATGGGATCTATGCCCTCCTCAGGTTCCACTTCAAAAAATCTTCTAAAATATTCTCTAACGATCGGCATCCGAGTTGGCCCGCCTACCAAAATGAGTTTGCCAATGTCTTGAGGGTCTAGCTCCGAGTCCTTTAAGGCTTGTTCCAAGGGATATCGTAGTCTGTCGAGTTGCGGTCTTATGAGTTCTTGCAGTTTGTCTCGGCTTAGAAAGATGTGCGGGTTGAGTCTTAATCCGTCTATGTGAAACTGAGTCTGTACTGTTGTTGAATGTTTACTGGACAGGTGAATCTTGGCCATTTCCCCGGCGTCCCTAAGCCTATTCAAGTTTTTTCTGTCATCTCTTAAGTTAATGCCATGTTTTTCCTCAATTTCTTCGACGAGATAGTCTAGAATTACGTCGTCCATGTCTTTGCCACCCAGATGAGTGTCTCCGCTGGTGGATATGACCTTGAAAATGCCGTTGTTCATCTGCAAGATAGTTGCGTCGAAGGTTCCGGCGCCCAAATCCAGCACTGCTATCTTTAGGTTCTTTCTAAACCTGTCTAAACCGTAGGCTAACGAAGCGGCTGTTGGTTCACTAATGATCCTTAAAACATCGAGTCCAGCTATTTCCCCTGCCTCTTTGGTGGCGTTCCTCTGGTTATTGTTAAAGTATGCTGGTGCCGAGATCACAGCTCTGTCTATCTTCTGTCCCAAGTAAGTTTCTGCGTCTCTTTTTATCTTCTTTATTATTAGAGCAGAAATCTCTTGGGGAGTATACTTGCGTCCGTCTATGTCTACAATGTAATCTGTGCCCATCTTTCTTTTAATCCATCTCACTGTTCTATCAGGGTGAACGTAAGCGTAGTCCTTTGCGTTCTTCCCCACAACTATTTCGCCGTCTTCTTTAAACGCCACAATAGACGGAAACATTTTTCCATAGGGGGTTGGTCCTTCAACCGCTGGAACAAGCCTTATTTTTCCGTCTTTCATTACAGCGCCCGCAGAGTTGGTGGTTCCGAGATCTATTCCTATTGTTCGACCCATCGTGATCCCTTCAGAGAATTTTTAGCTAGCCTTTTCCTGTATCAAAACGGTTTCAGCAACTTTTGATCTTCCAAGGGAACAGAGATAATGTTCGCAATACCTCGTTAACAAGTTATGTGCGTTCTTTATCCTCTTGAACTTCTCTTCTGCGAAGGGGTCATCAGGATGAAGATCTGGGTGATACTCCCGAGCAAGCAAATTGTATGCTGAGTTTATTTCGGATATACTTAACTCTTCGCCCAGCCACAAAGCCTTTCTTGCTTCTTCAATGGCGTTAAAATCTATCCTCTTTACCTCAATCTTGGTGAAATCGTAAGGTGGCAAGGGACCCACGCCGAGAAACTTAAGTTTTTTCTGATATTTTTCCTCCAGTTCTTCGAGTTTGTCGTAGAATTCTTGCTCTCGTTTTTTATCCACCAAGAAAGAGGCGTTCATTAGGGTATCTGGATCATTGATTTTGTTCTCTTCGAAACCATCGGATAAACCTTCTAGGGCGTCTTGTATGTTCTTCATATATTCGCTTTTTCTCTCGTCTAAAGCTGACTTTACCTTTCTTCCAAGCTCAACTCTGAGCGACTGGTCAGCCTTCTCCTTCACTTCATTGATCAATGTCCGTATTTCTTCGTTCCCCTTTACAATGGTTCCTAGGATGGCTTTGTCCCACGCAATCTTAACGTTAATCTGTAGCTTATTGTCTATCTCCTTCAGCACCTTCTTGAACTTCATCCGAGCTCGCTTTAGAATGTTTTTTATTTCCGCCTCGTCTTTCACTATGATTCCGAAACTCATTGGAATGATTGCATGGGTCTCCATAATTTTTCGTAGAGCCTTCTCATGAATCTTGGCCTCGTCTATTCCAACCTCATACTTCTCGGAGACATCACTGACGGCTGCGCCAACATCATTGCAGTGAATAGTGTATACCTCGCTGTTGCCTACTCCGAAGTTACCGAAACTTTCTCTATTCTCTGATTTTATTATCCCGTAGAGGTACTTTCTCATTCTCAGTTTTTCACCTACTCACCTCGGTTTTTACTCTCCGATCTCTCCAACAAAGGAATAGGGAGGCCAAGGTCCAGTGAATCTAACAGCAAAACCTTCTCTCTTGTTGACCGCTCCTAGCATATCTCCTAAGTCTTGAATCTTGTCTTTATGTGCGAGGCAGGCGAGATTCAGAATCATCTGCTTGTCTTGCCACTTTTCCGGAATTTCCCCATTTGTAGACTCAAGCTTCACATCATCAACAAGTTTTGAGATGTGATCACACAGTTTTCTTGCGCGCTTCTTGATAGCCGCCTCCCTTTCAAAGTGTATTCTCCTTTCCAAGCTTTTCTTAAATAAGTAGGCCGCTCCACTGCTTTTGTTTTCCAGATCCCTTCTGAGTCTCCGAATTTCTTCACTCTCCTCTATCATTTTGTCAACAAAATCGTTCTCAAGGAAAATCTGAACCCCGTACTCTGCCTTTCCTTCAAGCTTTACCAGTAGAGCTTTAAGTTGATGGTACTCACCGCAGAGCCACTTCTTCACTGTTTCATCGCCTCCCTTAAAGATGGTGTCAAAGGTTAGAGGAATCACTGTGCCAAATTCCTTGGTAGCTAGGTCAATTACGTACTGATGCGCCAAAATCCACTCAGCCGCTTTCTCTTTGTCCTCCGTTTTGTAGGGTTTCGCCTTGCAACGATGGACTACCACGCCTATATCGTTAAAGGGCACAGTATAGACGAGGTTCTCTTCAATTCCCATCTGGCCAAAATCCGTCTTTTCGCAACTGTCAACTATGCAGTAGAGATATCTTCCTTCTCTATGGTCATTCTCTGAGTCCATTTTGACTCACCTTGGCTTGTTGCCATCTTTCTGGATTAGTCATAACGTCGATGGTTTCCTCTACCAGCTTATCAAGTTCTGATTTCACAGAACTGACTAGGTCTTCGATGCCGTTTTCCTCTTTTATGTGCTTAAGCGCAATATCGAGTTCCATCAGTCCATTTCCCAACCTTTCGATTTCCTCCTCCTTCAGCCTTCCAGATTCCATCCTTCGCAACGCTTCTCTTTCAAGCACCTCTTGTATGACCTCGACCAAAGCCACAACTAGTCCGAGAAGCCCAGACTTCAAGTTGTCTTCGTCGATTTCTATTGGCATGTTGTCTCATCTTATCTTGTTCAATTTGACTTCCAAAACGCCGTTATTGATGGTTTTTTTCACCATTTTTTCAACGGGATGAAAAAGGGGAACCTCTATGTGATACTCTTTTCCTGATATCATGAGAAAATCGTTCTTCACTTCGACTTCGACTTCGTTTTCCTCTATTGGAGGTACGGAGGCGATAACCCTTAAAATTTCCTTCTCGTCGATGATGTCTAGTAACGCATCATCATATACGCTGTTCATCAGTTCCTCCTTCAGCCACCAACTGAAGACGATTTTTTCGCCAGTCAACGGATCGATCTTAGAGCGTTCAAAAGTGACGACAGGCTCTCCCACAACTTCTCGTGCTTTTGGGTTAATGACTTCTCGGATTCTGGTAAGCACTTCCATGTCAGAAGAGGCACAAATTAGATTCGCCAGTTCCCTGATCGTTGCGTGTCGCTCTTTAGAAAGGTATGTTATGATCTGTCTGCTCTTCTCATCTAACGCCCTCATAAACGAGTTCATCTTTCCTGACTTCGCCAAAACGTTCAACTATTGGACCTCCACCCTTGCGCCTACTCTCATCGCCTTTCTCTTCTTTGCCTTTGCGCTCTCCCATCCGCACCAAGGGCATGTAAAGTTCAGCAGTTCTTCTCTTTCAACTCGTTTACCACATTGTGGGCACTCCTCTTTTTCTATCATTGCTTCTTTCCAAGCCGCTGTTTCCAGATTCGTTCCTGATGGAAACTCTAATCCGTATTTTGCTGCTGTCTCGAAAGAAGCTAGGGCAGCTCTTATTTTGATTCCGAGGAGTTCAACGCCTGCGACGTCGATGGTGATGTCTGCGTTGATCACTAATCCTTTGTCTAGAACTCTGTCGATGGCATCTGCTAAGCCCGAGTGATCTTTTTCAGGCATTAATGTCGTGTTTTCCATAGTTTCACCTCTTCTGTGGTCTAAAGTTCCATCCGCACCAAGGGCAGCCTTCTTCTCTCAGATCCTCTGATCTGGATTCCATGCCGCAAACTGGGCATGGTTGCTTTGTTATCAAGTCTCGCCAAGTTGGATTGTTAAGATCGGTTCCTTCGGGAAAATCTAAACCTATATTTTCAGCCGTTTTGAAGGAGGCGAGGATTATGTGAGCTTTGGCTCCTAAGAGATCTAGGCTGCAGAGGTCAACTTTGACACTTGCATCGATTGTCACTCCTTTATCTAGGATTCTGTTTAGGAGTTGCTTCAAGCCAGTTTCTTCGGGTCTTAAAATCACCATTCAAGAGAACTCCTTCACATTCAACTAACTTAGTAGGTTTATCCTCTGGTTGAGGCTCATTCTGTCTATTCGTTTGTTCACTTTCAGTTGGTGGTTAAGTTCGCTGTTTCTCTTCTCGTATTCCTCTTTTGTTATTGCACCTAGTTCGTAGAGCAGCCTGTTCTCCTTTATTTTGTTGCTAATCTTTTGTTGGGTTTCCTTTGCTCTTATCTCTTCAACATAATCTCTAATTGTTTCAATGAGCCAGATCATGTCAAACGGCGGTAGGGAGACACCGAGCATTCGCAGGAAAATGTCGTCTATGAAGAAGGGCAATCGTTTCACCTGTTTTTAGTGATCTCCATACCCTCTGCCCCAATCTTTATATAGACAAAATTGTAGGGTGCCCACGGTCCGCTATATAGAAGTTTTAGCGTGGGGTATTTTTCTTGCAGGTTCGTCACTTCCTTTGAAAAAGCGTTTGTGTCTTCTTTGTTGACTAGAAATGATGCGTTTAATAGTAGCCTGTCGCTGAATAAGTCACCCATGACCGCTTGTTTTGCTCTGCTGCTGAGTGATCCCAGGATTTCTGAAGCGCATTCCTTTCTTTTTTCTAGGTCGGCAAACACCATGTCCTCGCTTAGAATAGCTTTTACTCCGAGTTCAATCATGTTGTTCACCAGCCTTAAGCATTCTCTTGTTGGATGGTAAGCCTTCCTCAGCAAGTGCCTTAGGATTCTTTCGTTTTTTATCGTTGTGCCGAATTCCACCGGTACAACCGTGTGCTCCTTCATTACTTGCCTTAAGACTGCTTCATGTCTCCTTGTGTTTTCCTCGGTCAATTCGTAATCTATCATTGAAGAATCGCTGACCACCGCCGAAACATCTCTGTAGGGAATGGTGTAGACTTCACTATTGTTCATATCAATGTTTCCAAAACTCTTTTCTTTGCTAAACGGTATCACACAGTAGAAATACTTCGTCTCTTTCACTCGTCTCTTTCTTTTTTCCTCAGTCATTCAACTACCTTCTCAATTGTTGCTTCTTGCTGTAGATAGTGGTTCAAAAGTTTGCGAGCTTGAACATGTTCGTGGACTATGCTTCTTATTTTCAGTTTCGCGTCTTCGGTGGGGGCGTATGTTGTTGCTTTGCCCTGTTTCTTGAATGTTAACAGTCCCTTTTCTCTTAATGAGTGGAGTAGAGGGTATATGGTTCCTGGGCTGAGTAACACGTTGAATTCCAGATGTATGATCTTTATTATGTCGGTTCCGCACATCGGTTTCCTTTGAAGAAGGGAGAGAATTATTGCTTCTAGGTTGTCTTTCACCATTTTTTCGATGGAGTCGTTTGACAACTTGGATTTGTCAAGCAGGTCTCCAGACAATATTGTTAGGTCACTAGTCGTGAGTCGAAGTTGGTTATGATGCATCGCTAGTTGTTTGATTATTTTAGGGTTAAGTTTGGTAATGTCATAGGTGCACAAGCAGTTTATGAATTGGTTTTTGCTTAGTCTGTTTATGTAGCGTTCTCTTTCTTCAACTTCGGTATCTCTCTGGTTGGGTATCGATCCGGCGTCTATTATGATTCGTAGTTTAGAGTTTTTTTCGTTCTCGAGGTTTCTGATATCTTCTGGTTTGATGATTCTTAACTCAATATTTGTAGAGTTGAACTCCTGACGCAGGCATAAAGAATCGTCTGTTGTCACGTAAACTACCTTTTCATCCTTTTGAGTGGAAATCAAAAAAGCCTTTTGAATGGCGTATTTACCCACTTTTGGGGTGTAAAGGTGCAGGGTATGGTTTAGGCCTTTAACGCTTAAGTCAGGCCGTAACAGCGAGTTGAGGGAGGTCATTTCCTTTTTAACCTTTCAGCTGAAGTATTGCTCTTGTTCTTGGATTGGTTGAGTGTATTTTCTCGCTCGTGCGTTGAATTTCGCTTTTCTCACGTTCCATTTCGCCCTCCATGTTAATTCCTTGGCTATCTTTTTTCTCTCCAGCATGTCCGAGTCATCTATTGTTTCAAACGTCTTCCCGGCTTTGCGTATTCTTTCAAAGGTTTTTTCCTGTTGTTCAAGGGTTTGTTTCTTTTGAGCTTCGATGCTTTTGTCTTCTATTCTTTGCCTTTGTTCTATTGCATGGTGCTTTCTTTCTAACAAGCGGAAGTGTCCGTTCAGGCTTCTCTGCCACCAATCTCTTTTTCCCATTACCGTCTTCCTCAGCCAGTAACTATCCACTCTTCTTCTGGGGGCACCATTCTATCAGCTCGCTTTCTGACCATCTTCTGTTTCCAGCCGACTAATTCGCCGTTCTTATCGAGCCTGATCTCGTATCTTCCTAGAAGGTCTTGCGTGTCAGGTACCGCTTTTCTCTCTAGTGCTTCAACTGTAACTTTCCATTCTCCCTCTTTTTCTTCGACGCCTATGACCGTTTCTGGCTCTTTGTGTATGTGCTTCTTCGCTATGGCAAACGCCAGATCAGCGATTTTTTCTACCAATGCCTTAGGCTTTTCTGCTGTCATTTTTCGTCCCTCCTATGGAACATAAATAAAGCCTGAGTCGCCGACTTTAATTGCGGCAACTTGTATCCCCTTCCACCGCTTTATTCCCTCTTTTAGGTTGTATTCATCCACGTTGCCAGTTATTTTGTAGTGTTTGAGGAAACTGGCTAGTCTTCGCCGCCTTGCTTGGCTGCTGTCTCTGCTTACGGTGTTTACGTTGAAGGTTCCGTCTGGTTTTAGGCAGAAATAGAAGGTTTCCTTTATTGTGCTTCCATTCGGGACTCTCAGGGTGATTACAAGGGCGTCTGTGTCGTTGAACTTGAGTCCCCTTGGCTTCCTGCGCCAAAGGTCGGAGATTTTGTAGATTTTGGCGTCTTGGATTGTTGCACTAACTTTTTCCAACTTAGGCATCTCCATAGGTTTCGGCGAGTATTTCTCTTATAAGGTCGCTTTTTTTGAGGAGTTCTTTTGGTTCTCCAATTTTTGTTGCGAGGACATCCATGTATGTCTGTTCAAGGTCTTCCTTTGAAGAGCCGTCCATTGCTCTTAGCGCTTGGCAGATCATTATTTCTGCTCTCGTTCCGGGTTTGTGGGGTTCGGGCATTTTCTCTCTGATTATTCTAACTGCTTTCACAACTTTTTTCGCTTCTTGGGGTGGCATACCAGTGTGGGCCTGAACGATTTTTACTTCAGTGTCAAAATCGTAATAGTCCATATAGATGTCGACCATTCTGTCGAGTAGGGCGTCTTGAGGCCTATGTACTCCTGCGTATTCTATGGAGTTGCTTGTGAATATGACATTGAAGTCTCGGTGAACATTGATGTATCTTTCTTCTCCGAACATTGTTGGGAGTTCAAGGATTTTTTCCTCTAACACTGATAGGAGCACGTTGTTTGCTTCTGGCTTGGCTCTTGAGAATTCGTTGTAGACCAACGTATAGCCGTATTTGCACGCAAGGGTTAGTGGATTGTCCACCCACATGTATTTTGTTCGGTCCTTCGCTAACATAACATTATGAACATACTTGTCCCTCACGCTTTCGGCTTCCATCTCTGAGTATCCTCCAATCAGGTCTGTTGTCGTCATTTGTTCGTCACCGTTTATCCACACCATCGGCCTTCCCAACTCTCTTGCCACATGCATTGCTATCGTTGTTTTTCCGCAGCCTGTTGGTCCTACTATGTGGGGTGCGTATCCGACTTTAACCCACAGTTTGACTCTATCTTTCAGTTTTTTAACCTGCTCTGTCTCAACAAAATTTTCAAGGGTTGGTACCAGAAACTCCGCTTCGACGCGTTCAATTGACAATTCTGCGGCTCTTTTCTGCAATTCTAGTTTTGAGTATCTTTCTTCTGCTGTTTCATGAATTCTTTTTCCTCTTACTACTCTCTTGTGAGTAGGTACATATTTCATTTTTAGAGTCACACTCTCTTTTCGAGAGGGCGTGAACCATCTACTTAAGTAATATTCAAGAATTGGTTACGAGATTTGTGTCAAAAATTGAAAATTGCGCCCAAGAAATGATTTTGGGTTAGTTATATGCTTAAAAAACGTGTGATAAAAAAAACGCTTAATCAATTCGCAACTTTATTCAGGTTAAAGACTGAAAAAGGCAGGGCCTTCTCTTGAAGTGTTATGTCTCTTCTTTAGCAAGATCTTTTACCCACATCATGCGAACCCTTTGTGGTCGAAGAGCAAGAGAAAAATATTGAATCCTTCCTCTAAGTGCCCTTAACCACATTATCTTCTTGTCCCTTTCCCTTGCGGTTATGGCACTTCTTGGCAATTTGGCAGGCAACAATTCTCACCTCCTTGGCTCATTCTTAAGTCGGACTGAATTCATACGTTGTATAAAAAAATGGAGGATGGAGGAAAATGCGGCTTCCCCTTTTGTCCAAACAGGCTGCTCATCCAAAGAAGATCTTTACGTATGCTTGGTTTTCGTTTATCTGGTCTGAGATGGCTGACTGCATAGCGACTACAGCATCTTGGAGTTTCTTCGTGTAATCTACAATGCCTGTCTGTAGGGCACGGACACCTAAGTGGATTTGGGCAACAGCTTTCTCGTTTTCCTTCATCTGATCGTTAATTGCTGCTATTTTGCCTTTAACGGTTCTAGGGCTCACTTTTTTCAGTATTCCTCTTGCTGGCATGGCGGCCCTTCGCACGGGCTTCGCTACTAGTGCTTTTTTAGCCAGCGTAGTCACTGCTCGCTTAGGGTTTGAGACCTCTTCCTTCGCTTTTTTTTCAGACATTTTATTCTTCTCCTTGAGAGCGCCGCAGCTTTTCAGGTTGTCTAAGCTGTTGCAGGGACTCCGATTGCCGCTTGCTCTACCTTTGTGATCTCTTCGGCGTAGTGGAGGAAGGTGTCCACTGATGCGACTACCACTCTTGCTTCGATGGTTAGGATTTCGATGCCAACCAGAGAAACCCTTGCCCAAGCATCGACGCATATTCCCTTGTCAAGCACTCTGTCAAGAACCTCAGCCAAACTTCCAACGTCTGGACTTTGTGTCACCATTTTTTTCACCTCTTAAAATTTTCATATTTTTTATTCAACGGTGTAGAGTATGGTGTCTTATTATTTAAGAAGTATTCAGCAGAGTGTAACAGCCTTCGTATCGAGAATCGATACATAAAGCACATTACAATTCCTGATATATTCCGAATTTTGAAACAAATCCTATACTCACTCTTTGCCACGTTTTCATCGGTAGTAGAATCATCAAATATATCATGTTTAGGCGCATAATCCAAAAAACTTGAAACGATTACAAACCAAAAAAAGGCGTGCACACAAGAGGATGTACGTCGGTGTGGCTGATCTGTAAAGCAGCTCCCGGAAGAGGAAAAAACAAACTTCTAGTCAGAGGCATCCCCGGAGCTGAATGGGTTTTCTGTCCCGTAAAGAGCATAAAAAATGACAGAATTGGCACAAACCAATGCCAAGGATGCAAAAACTTCATCCGCTTTGAGCAAACCTACATTCCTCAGACACGCACAACAAGAAAAGCGTTTTTCTTTAGAACGTTAACACCCTCATCAAAAGACACTTGCAACCCTCCCAGAACGCTGAGTAGATCAAAAGTTGTACATCCCCGTGTCCCATTATTTCGTCCAATTCCTAGCTTGATAAAAGAAAGGCAACCGCTTCTAGATGTCTTTGAAGAAGAAGACTACCTAACAGTGCTCGCTGAGTTACCCGGTGTAGATAAGAAAGACGTGAACATAAAAGCAGACGAAGACACGCTCACCATAAGTGCAAGCAACAAAACCAAGAATTACCTAAAAAAAGTCTGGCTTCCAACCCCCATCAGAAAAGACGCAATCAAATCCACCTACAAAAACAATGTTCTCCAAGTAAGATTGCAGAAGCTATAAGCCATAAGGCACGCATGACAGAGCTTTTTAAAAGATTGCGGAATTATCTACAGAGGGTTCTTCTATGAACATTAAAGGCGTCTGAAGCAGAAAACTCCCTGCAAGAGCGAGGGTGTAGTTCACTTAACCAGAAACCTTAATTAAGTATCTGAACTCTCGGTAATTTGTAGGATTGCCTAAAGGCAGACCCAGCCACAGGAAGGCTAACACCTCTAGAACTGATGACACTTTAAACGCCTTCCCCTTTCCACAATTTTCCAAAAAGAATCTTAAAATATAGGTACACAAACAGATCTAAATCGAGGACTAGCAACATGGAAACCGAAGAAAAACTCCTGAACAGAATAACAGTGAACCCCAAGATCATGGCCGGAAAACCCGTAATAAAGGGCACAAGAGTCCCCGTAGAACAAGTACTACGGCTGCTAGCTCAAGGCATAACCCCCGAACAAATTCTTAATGATTATCCCCACCTAACGAAAGACGACATAATGGCGGCATTACTGTATGCAGCAAAATCACTGGCAAAGAGGAAGTATATCCAGTAATGTCGGAATGAAGCCTCTTGCTCAAATTTCTAGTAGACGAAAGTACAGGCCTGAAAGTCTCCGAAGAACTGAAGCAGATGGGCTTTGACACAGTTTCGGTAATAGAGACTATGAAAGGAACTGAAGATATAGCAGTGATACAAAAAGCCCTAGAAGAAAACCGCATAATAATCACCAACGATAAGGACTTCGGATGGCTCGCTACCCTCTACAAGCCACCAGGCATAATACTTCTCAGGTTAAAAGAAGACAGTGCCGAGAACAGGATCAAGATAATACGACATATAATAGAAAAACATCGAGACGTTATCTATGGAAGTATAATAATAGCCACAGAAACGAAAATCAGAATCAGACGACTATAAAACAGGAATGGGCAAGTATGGTGTATAAAATCAGATACGATGACAAAGCCGACATCCTAGCCGTAGTCATCGCTGAACACGGCAAACTCTCACACGCAGAGGAACTAGGCGACATAAATCGTACACTTCGATGAAAGCGGAAAATCCCTCTTCATGGAAATGCTAAATGCCAGCAAAATAATCCCCTTAATGGTTCAAGACCTAGCCAAAAAAGAAGTCACAATCACCTAAATCTCATATTTGGTTCATATACCAGACCTAGGGTAGACCCTCTGCGTGTGTGCGTGTGTGAGTCTCTGAAAGATACCCTCGCACCAACTCCAATCAACGCGCACGCCGATGTTCACTACTTGGCAACAACCCAGCCGCAAGCCGATTTATTGCATCAGTCAACTTACGAAGACCCGACTCTACTTCCCCTCTTGATACATGCAATATGACTTGAGAAGCCTCTTTCCTCAACGACGCAACTCTATGACAGTTCTCGCAATTCCAATTTTCTCTCTTATATTCCACACATGAGAGAAGAGAGTCCGCTACTTCCATTAATTCCCATGCCTTAACCGCTTTTGTGGTTATGTCCTTGGCTTTGTTCATTTCCTCTGTTAACCGTTTAATCGACCGTTCAATTTCAAGGTACTTGGAACAACTCATCCTCTGAGGACGCCTAACAACCCTAAAACCATTCGGGTTTATAGCTATTTCGATGCCCACAGAGTCACTTATCTTGTAGTATTTTCTCGCTGCCCCTAATGGGTTCTTTCTCCAGAAGCTCTCTATTAGACCCGCCTTCTGTAGAAGACTGAGGTGCTTCAGGATTGCTGGCTGCGTCACGTCCAACTTTTTGGCTATCTGAGAGATGTACTGAGGCTCCTCTGAGAGAAGAGTGAGTATCCTTCTTCTGGTTTCGTTCCCAACGATTTGGAGGACTTTGTCCATTGATTTCATATGTGTGCACTTCACATATACAGTTACTACAAAAACGTTTATATACCTTTTGTTATAAACTTAAAGTTAGTAACTACTTAAGGATGCAACCCCATGTCGGAACACAAACAAAAAGCAAAAGTTTTAACACTTCGGGTCGCGGAAGCCTCTCAAAGAGATTTTGGTCGAGGCATAGCCCGAATCGACCCTGAAGACATGAACAAAATAGGTGTAGAGACTGGCGACATCATCCAAATAACCGGAAAGAAAAGAACAGCAGCCAAGGTCATGCCAGCCTACCCAGAAAATCGAGGCAAAGGTCTCATCCAAATCGACGGGATAATAAGAAACAACGCTTTCATCGGAATCGACGACAACGTTCGCATTGAGAAGATTGATGCCGAAAAAGCGGAGAACGTTGTCTTGGCTCCTTTGGACCAAGATCAACCATGGCTCAGAGGGGAGAAGTATAGAGAGCATGTGAGGAATCTTTTGGAAGGCTTACCGCTGGTCGAAGGAGATCAGGTAAGGCTAAGCCTTCTTGGGACAAGCCCTTCTTTTGTTGTAGCCCGTCTAAAGCCGAAAAGCACTGCCGTCATGGTGTACCCAACAACAGATATAACGATACTTGAAAAAACGATAGAGACTGGAAGAAGAATCGGTGTCACCTACGAAGATGTCGGCGGGCTTGGAGAGCAAATTCAGAGAATAAGGGAAATGATAGAGCTTCCACTTCGACATCCAGAAGTGTTTGATCGCCTAGGCATAGAGCCACCAAAAGGTGTCCTGTTACACGGCCCACCAGGCACTGGAAAAACACTTATCGCGAAAGCTGTGGCAAACGAAACCTTCGCCACTTTCATAAGCCTTAGCGGCGCGTCTGTCCATGGCAAGTATTACGGAGAATCAGAAGCCCGCGTGAGAGAAATCTTTGAGGAGGCGGAACAAAACAAACCGTGCATCATTTTCATCGACGAAATAGATGCAATAGCACCAAAAAGAGAAGAAGTACATGGAGAAGTCGAAAAGAGAGTGGTCTCTCAACTGCTAGCCTTGATGGATGGACTGGAACCAAGAGGACAGATAGTGGTTATCGGAGCAACAAATCGACCTAACGCCCTCGACCCAGCGCTTAGAAGAGGAGGAAGATTTGACCGGGAAATAGAGATAGGAATACCTGACAGAAAAGGACGATTCGAAATCCTTCAAATTCACACCAGAGGTATGCCACTCATCGAAGATGTAGACCTGCAAAAACTAGCCGATCTAACACACGGCTTCACGGGTGCAGACATCTCGGAACTCTGCAAAGAAGCAGCCATGAAGGCGTTAAGAAGGGTTCTGCCTGAGATAGACTTCGAAGCCGACTATATTCCAGTAGCTGTGCTCAACAAGCTCGTGGTCACCATGGAAGATTTCCTTGGCGCCCTAAGGTTTGTAGAGCCTTCAGCCATGAGAGAAGTGCTCATCGAAACACCAAACGTCACATGGAACGACGTTGGAGGCCTTAAAGAAGTGAAGCAGACACTAAGAGAGGCTGTTGAATGGCCTTTAAAATATCCCGAAATCTTCGACAAGGCAGGAGCAAAGCCTCCAAAGGGCATACTACTACATGGTCCACCAGGCTCCGGCAAAACCCTTCTGGCTAAAGCTGTGGCGCATGAAAGCGAGGTAAACTTCATCAACGTTAAAGGTCCAGAACTCATGAGCAAGTTCGTGGGCGAATCCGAGAAGGGAGTAAGAGAAACCTTTAAGAGAGCAAAACAAACCGCGCCTTGCATCGTCTTTTTCGACGAAATCGATGCCCTAGCACCAAGACGGGGAAGTGGAATCACAGACTCCCACGTTTCTGAGAGAGTCATAAGCCAGCTTCTCACTGAGATGGACGGTCTTGAAGAACTTCATGGAGTCATTGTTCTAGCCGCGACAAACCGAATGGATCTCATTGATCCTGCTCTGGTAAGAGCCGGAAGATTCGACCAGATTCTATATGTTCCACCTCCAGATGAAGAGGCAAGATTAGAGATATTCAAAATTCACACTAGGAAAAACCCTCTCGCTGAAGATGTCTCCTTTCAGGAACTGGTTGCAGAAACCAAGGGATGTGTGGGATCGGACATAGAGGCTATCTGCAGAGAGGCTACGATGACAGCCATTAGAAAATTCCTGAACATTCACAGAAAACGAAAAGAGACCCAAAAGAAGTCCCCAAAACTTGAGGTCACTATGAAAGATTTCCGACAAGCCATCAAAAAAATCCAAGAACAGAAAAAAAGCCAAGAATAACATGGAGACTATTCCATTGAGAAAGCCAAGTGGCAAAAAGGTCTCAAACAGCCATGAACAAACCAAAGAGTGGATCAACCGAACACTCAAGAGAATTCACAGAAAAATGGTTGAGTTATTTGGCGTTGATTTCACATACTTTCACGACATCAAAATAATCAAACAGTCGGACATTCTTAAACAACTAACCGAACGTATGCGCAACGATCTCAAAGAAAATGGAATGGTGTACAGTGACATCCAGTGGAAACAGGTCCATGAAGGCTTTTCAAAGAATCAAGTCGCAGGATTTTTCGAAAACCTTGCTTTTTACAACCCAGACGATGAGGTTTTGTACATTAGCGAAAAACTGATAACGGACCATCCAGAAAAGGTAATTCCTATATGCACCCACGAGCTGTCAGAAAAACTCCTTGCCACTTATCTTCCTTCACCCCTAAAAATGCCCATACGCACCCTGGTTGAAACATACATCGAAGCAAGAAAAACCGAAAATACAAGAGAACTATATGAACTTTTGAACACGCATACAAACATTATTTTCAAGACCGTATTCAAAGAGGGATTCTGTGAAGCAGTAGCGCTTCAAATCTTGCGTCTCATAGACTCTAAAACAAAAGCAGCATTTCTAGAAAAAGAGTTGTTGGTAGGGCACTCAAGATGTGTAGACTTGCTCTTTGATTTCGATAACACAAAAAGGAATGTGGAAAGCATAGAAAACAACCAGCTCCAGGTGGAGGAAGAAAAGCAGATAATCAAAGGGACAGATGAAAAGAAACTTTTCGAAGAATTTTTGAGAATTTCCCAGATAGTTAAGGGGCTTTCATATTACTTAGGCTATCCGCTTGCCAAGGCTGTTTTGGAGAAATACGGAATTAAAGGAGCAAGACTTTCACTACTAGAACATCCTCCCCTTAGAGCCCAATATTTTGTCGATCCACAAGCATATCTGACTCACTTAGGAAAACAGACACCATTGACCGAACAAAGGAGGTGAAAAGGTGGCGAAAAAAGAGAAAGAGGAAAAAATTGATGCAGAAAAAAACCTTGAACAACTAGAGAAAGAGATCGCACAAAAAAGGATAGAAATTGAGCGACTGAAGAAAACGACAGAAGAAATGAGAACACAAATCCAAGGAAAAGAAAAAACTGGCGAAGCAGTAGAGCTGAGCAAGGTATTTGGCGATGTTTCAGAACTGCTTGATGTCGGTTCCGGCATTTTTGGCGTGTCTGGGAAGGTCCAAAGCGGAGAATCTGAAGGCAGAGGATTGTTTGGGCTAGTCAATGACTTGGTTAGACTAGCGGAAAAGTCTGAGACGTTTCAAAAGAGAATAAAACTTGGAGAAAAGGGAGTAATCGACTTTCGTGTAAGATCTGGTCCCATAAGAAAATCCTATGCGACAAAACCCACAGGTAGCTTGAAAATCAGCAGGCCTAAGAAGAAAACTTCTCTCGAAGGAGTGCCCATGCTCCCAATGGTTGGTTCAATAGAGCAGCGGGAGCCGATCGTTGACATCTTCGAAGAAGGAGATCATATAAGAGTAATGGCTGAGCTACCTGGTATCGAAGAGAACCAAATAAACCTGTCCATAAAAGATAATACTCTGACAATAAGCACCGATACTACAAGGAAATACTACAAAAAAGTAAAACTTCCCAGTCTGGTGAAAGATGATGCGGTTAAATCTAGTTACAGAAACGGCATTTTAGAAGTTAGGCTGAGGAAGGCAAAGAACACAAAAAAGACGGAGAAAGATGCGTCGAACAAGGTGAATAGAACAGTCTAGAAATGCGGGTGAATTTACGTTTCAGTGTCTGATATGAACCTTGCCTCCTACTTCTTCAACTGTGGCTTTTAGTTTTGATATTGCTTCTGTCATCTTTGTGCTCACGAATTCTTCCCAATGTTCTGAACCATAGGTAATTTTCACCTCAATTAGGCATTCGTACTTTTTCCTCATCCCACTATAACTCCGGTGATTTTGGTTTGCGAGAATATTTCTAATCGGGCTTTTAACATGTATGAACGTGGAGTAAGGACTCTGCATATTTGAGAGTCGGATTCTGAATCAACTTTAGTCGCCACTGCATGCATGTTTCATCCGTTGTTATAGTTTGGTTTCTGGAACGCACGCCCTCATCGATTTTTGTCACGATCATCAATGCGCTGTTTTGAATGCTTCTTACATGGAATCTGACTTGGAATTCTACGGTAACTTCAAATACCGAAAATGAAATCTCTTATACGTTTTTCTTAAAAATGATGCCTTTATGTGCCTACAAAGGTGAATGCCTTTATAAAAAAACATTCCCAAAAGAAAAATGCACGTCAATCTAAAATCCTATATGCAATCTGCACTTGGAAAGATTGTTGCCATCAACAAATCTGTCATCCAGAAGCAACCTCAAGCTTCAGATTTTATAGAAGAATATCATAAACTCCGAAACGTGACTTTGCAAAAAACCTGGGGGTGCGTAGACAGCACTCAAAAGCGCTGAGAGAAAAAGAAGAGAATCTAATTAACTTACGCACTCCCTTCCTCCATCATAACTCAACTCTCCTAACCACAAACATTCCTAAGAAAAACCAAGGCTACCCTAGAAATAAAACTGCGGGTTTCTTTAAATGCTCCTTCGTCAAGTCTATAGTGGCTAAAAATAGTTTATAATGCCTTGAATTCGGTTTGGAGTCCATATTTTGCTAACACTAAGAAAAAACCGAGAAATACTGAGAGCTCTCTGAAAAACTGCGCACATGCAACCTTTATGCGCGTGCTGTGGTTCGTCTTTAACTTTTCTTGAGTCCTATTAAGAGCCCAATTATAAAGCTCACCACTAATGGTAAATTAGCTATTAAAGGCATCAATACTTCCACTGCTTGAGTTGGATCAATTAGCTTGGATACGAATCCCAAAATTCCTTCATAGTTTATGGCAAGGACACCAACATAATTGAGAGATATCACGGCAAGGGAGAAAACTCCAGTGAATATCGCTAAAATTTTGGTGAACTTCTTTGCTCCATAGCCAACGAAGAACCCACCTATTCCACCTATCCCTAATAAATAAATTGCTGGGAGTAGACTCATTTTATTTCACCTTCGAACTCCCGACTTTCACGCATGCTTTATAAAACTTTTATGAATTGTTAGTAAACTTGATTAGGATTCAGAATACGAATAAGAAATCTTTAAATCATTGAAAAATAATCAATCCCAGCATTGATTTTCGTATCAATTTACGACACAACCATGGTTACATCTTGTTGAATACTTCTTAAATAATAAGATGCCTTATTTTGGGAAAGCCAGCAGTCTAGAAAAGAAAGCGCGCCCTAATAATAAAAAAGGTTTCTCTCCTCCAGCAGGGCGCGCGTATTTTTTATGAAAACGCCCAGACCTCTTGGGCCTTCATTTGCTTATGTATAAAACTAAAGACGTTTTCACAAGAAGCACTGCTCTCATGTTCCAATAGCTAGATTTTCGATGTACGCGTCGTGATAAATGCGTGCGTTCTGAAACGATTTTAAGGGTGAATGACATTCTGTCCTATGAAGCGTGTCTATGAACGAGAAAGAAAGACGGGTCAAAGAGATGCGAAAACGGCTGGAACATAGGGTTCGGATAGTGGAAAAAAGGGATAAGGTATTGATTAAGGACCGTTCATCCGAACGAGCGGTTATGGAAGAAGTCTTCGACCGCTCAACTCTAATGACAATCTACGACTTCTTAAATAAGAGAACAATTTCCGAGATTTTTGGGGTTGTGAAAGCGGGAAAAGAGGCACGGATATACTGGGGAAAGGATTCAGAACAAAAAGAACTTGCACTCAAAATATACCTCACCACATCAGTAGAATTCAAGAGAGGCATGCTTCCCTACATCCAAGGCGACCCAAGGTTTTCTCATGTTCGAATGGACACGCGTTCTCTCGTTTACGCTTGGGCTCAGAAAGAATTCAAGAATCTACAGCGTGCCCACAAAGTCGGAGTGAGAGTTCCAAAACCAATCGCGGTTAACAAAAACGTTTTAATCATGGAGTTTATTGGGAAAGAGGGGACGAGCGCGCCTCTCATGAAGGAAACCGTTCTCAAAAAACCTCGAGAGGTTTATCAGAAGTTGCTGACCTATGTAAAGAAGTTGTATCAAGAGGCAGAACTCGTACACGGTGACTTAAGTGAGTACAACGTTATGATATGGAAAAATGAACCTGTGGTGTTCGATGTCTCTCAAGCTGTGCCTCTCGAACATCCTATGGCTAACAAGTTTTTGCAAAGAGACTTAGACAATCTGTATAGGTATTTCAAAGGACTCGGCGTATCTGTGCTTTCTCAAGAAGAAACGTATAGGTGGGTCATAAGTGCAAGGAGCCAGCACCTTCGTTAAGATTCCACAAGAACGCATAGGAGCCCTTATAGGTCCCGAAGGTCAGGTAAAAGCCGCTATCGAGAAGAAACTCTCAGTCGAACTTCAAGTAGAGAGTGAAACAGGCGGCGTCACAATAACAATTCTTCCAACAGCCTCCGATCCCACAGTTCTCTTCCGAGCCAAGGAAATAGTCAACGCCGTCGGAAGAGGGTTCTCCCCTGAACGAGCGTTCAGACTACTCGATGACGATGAGACTCTGTTAGAAATCATGGATCTACGAGAAGCTGTAGGAAGATCACAGTCCGACATAAAGCGATTAAAAGGAAGAGTTATCGGGAAAAACGGAAAAACCAGGAAACTCGTCGAAGAGTTGACAGAAGCTAGTCTCTCCGTGTATGGGCACACAATCTCCATTATTGGAACCATTGAGCAAACGGAAGTGGCGAAAGAGGCGATTCGTATGCTGCTCAGAGGCAGCCAACATAGCACTGTCTATCGGTTCCTTCACAGAAAGAGGAGAGAACTTAAGAAAAAGAAAATGGAGCTCTGGGAAACCAGACTTCCTTACTAGACAGGCGCCCAGTTACAACATTTAATACGTATGAAAACCGCGAATTGCTGAACATTCACTTTTGCTATATATAATTCAAAAATGGACATACATAGTTTCTAAATAGATGCGAAGGTGTCAACCCTCCATAATTCTGTGTGCAACCATCTTTTAGCGTGTCTTGGAAAAATTGGACAACAAGCTAGGAAAAGACAAAAACAAGACCTTTCGCATACCATGAGCTGTGGGGAAGCGACTAAACAATGGCGGCCTTTGAAGAGATAAGTCCTGCTGACTTTTTCTACCGCAATCGAGACATAGCTGGGTTCACCAACCCGGTTAGAGCGATTTTTTCAGCAGTAAGAGAACTTGTAGAAAATTCTCTTGACGCCACAGACCTCTTAGGTGTTCCTTCTGAGGTTTATATCCGAATATCTCAAGACAACGAAACAGAATCAGATGTTAATGTTTACCGGTTAAGAATTATGGATAACGGGTGCGGTGTCCCAGCCCGTCACATTCCGTCAGCATTCAGTCAAGTCTTGTTTGGTTCTAAGTATAAGTTGAAGCAAGCGAGAGGCACCTTCGGTCTTGGAGGAACCATGGCAATTCTCTATGGGCAAATCACCACTCACAAACCCGTCTATATCATTTCAAGCACTGGGACCTCAAAAATTTACAAGTACACGCTTATGATAGATATTCAGAGAAATCGACCTTTGATTTTGGATCGTAAAATCCAAATAAACAAGGAACAGTGGCACGGAACCCTTGTAGAATTTAGCCTCGAAGGAGACTATCTTAGAGCAATGCCGAAAATCTTAGAGTATCTCAAACAGACAGCACTCGTGACCCCTTATGCAAACATCACCTTTGTCGACCCGAAAGGTCGTTTATACAAGTTTGCCCGAGTCACCACAAAGACATCTCCTCCTCCAAAAGAAACGCTTCCTCACCCCTATGGGGTAGATGTGGAAACAATCCAGCGCCTCATACGAATGACAGAATGCCGAAACATGCTTGAATTTATGCAAAAACATTTCCACAGGATCGGTGAGACTATCTCTCTCAGTTTTCTAGAGTTTGCCGGTTTCATTAGAACGGACGATCCTAAAAAACTGAAGAGAGAAGACATTTCTAGACTTGTAAAAGTGATGAAAAAATTCGGCGAGTTCTCTCACAACGTCAGCATTGAAGAATTTCAGCGTCTCATAAAAACCACTCAATATGAGAACCTAATAGACTTCATGAAAACGAACTTTCAAGGAGTTGAAAAAAACGTTATCCTTCGTTTGTTACATGCGGCGGGGTTCATAAGAACCAAGGACCCTAGGAATTTGAAGTCTGAGGAAATCGTGAGACTTGTGCGTATGATGAAAAAATTCGGCGAGTTTTTGCCTCCTGATGCAAGTTGTTTGTCTCCTTTGGGTGAAGATTTGTTGAAGGTTGGCATATTGAAGGAGTTGAAGCCAGATTTTATCGCTGTTTGTCAGCGTAAGCCTTCCACTTATTCTGGTCACCCCTTCGTCGTTGAGACGGCAATAGCCTATGGAGGCGACATCCCTGTGGGAGGCGACATCCTCGTTTATAGGTTTGCAAACAGAATTCCACTTTTGTACGATGAGGCTAGTGATGTTTCCGTCAAGGTCATAAGGTCTATGAACTGGAGGAGATACAAGGTTTCTCCCAACATGCCCATCGCAATACTGGTACACATATGCAGCACGAAGGTTCCTTACAAGACTGTGGGTAAAGAGTTTATTGCGGATAGGCCGGAAGTCAGCAAAGAAGTTTTGAATAGTATCCGGGAAGTGGCACGTCAACTACAACACTTTTTAACCAAGAAAGAATACGTTGAGAGGGAGAGGAAACGTTTAGATGTTTTCTCCAAGTATTTGCCTAAGATTGCCAGATTTTCCACGAATCTGGCTGGTAAAGAGAAGGAACCCGACATTAAAGAGTTGTTAAGGAGTGTGAGAAAATTTGAAGACTGAAATCTCAGTTTCTGAGAAGAAGAAAGAGGTTTTAGCAAATCTAAGAGACTTTGGTGGAAAACTTTATGGTCAAATGGAAGAAGGAGTTTTCCCATGGATAAAAATGCCAAGCCGTTCCATCGAAAACATTCTTTACAGTCCTGACGTTCGGCAGTACATCTTGGGCGACAAGACAGTGCGCAGAAGTTCTAGAAATATTCGTCACATACGCCCTTTTACTCAAATTGTTTGGGCTGCTTATTTTGCGCACGAGCTTGCAAAGAATCGAAAGACCTCTACTCTTCGTGACGTTTATTATTCTGCACAGGCTTTTGATGTCGCTTTTAAGGATCAGCCTGAATCTAACAGCATCATAACTGACCTTGAGACTGTTGTCAGCTTTGCTAGAGAAGACTTCAATGTCTTTCCCGAAGAGCGTTCCGCTATCTTTGGCGATTTAACTATTGAATACAACGTTCCGGGATACGAAGGGAAGCAGTACAATTTGATGTCTCACCCCGATGGTGTGATGATTGGACCAGCCCTCACGTCTGCTGATTTCGTGAAAACCAGTGCGGACGTAGTGATCGCCATTGAAAAAGGGGGTCTATTCACCAGGTTCATTGAGGAGGAAGTTCATAAGAAGTTTAATGCGTTGCTCATACTCACAGCAGGTCAGGCGCCACGTGCGACCAGACACTTCATTCACAGATTAAACAAAGAACTAGGTTTGCCCGTGCACGTTTTCACTGACGGTGATCCGTGGGGGATGCACATCGCTATGGTTATCATTTCTGGTTCGGCGAACGCTGCTCATTTGAGGGATCTGACGACTCCAGATGCCCGATGGAATGGGGTCTGGGCAACTGATATTGTGGATTACAAGTTACCGAGTGATGAATTGACGCAGATGGATATTAAGCGGTTGTATGAGTTGCAGAAGGATCCACGTTACACTGGAGATTTGTGGCAGAGAGAGATTAAGCAGTTTTTGAAGATTAAGAAGAAGGCGGAGCAGGAAGCCTTTAGTCGATACGGCTTAACATACATCGTGGATAAGTATCTGCCAGCCAAACTTAAGGAAGCAGGCTAATCAAGCGAAATAGTTTAAAATAACCCTTAGAAACTAAATGTTGCTTTGGTGATGCCAGTGAGCGAAGAAGCGCCCGTCGGTTTGACCCTTGCTGAGAAGTTCTGTGGACTGATAAGTATTTTTTTGGGTGGAGCTATAGTTTATTTCACCTTTGTTGACCCGCCTAAAACTGGTGGACGCGTTGAATCTTATTCTCTTGCGTTTCTCATTGGCGGTTTCATCTTGATTTTTCTAGGTGTTTTCTTGTTGTTGGTGAAGGCTGAATAAGTTTTGGCGCCGCCGGTTTAGTCAGACAAGACGTTTTGTCGTGTCTTCGGACTCGGACCGACGACCAGCTGGTTAACAGCCTCAGCCATAAATGGGCTTTAACACCCAGTTTGTGTCAGCTGCTCTACCGAACTGAGCTACGGCGGCGCTGTATGTTAACATTTTTGGGGAATATTTAAAGTTTAATTGCTGAATTGAGAATAGACGCAAGAAGGACGCTGAAATGTATCGGGTTTTGTGAGGATCACATTCTTATGTAGACTCTGTATTCGATTGGTTCTGGTTCAAAATGAGGGCAGTTTCTAATCTTGTTAATGCGTTTTTTGAGTTTGGTGCAGTAGTGGCTGTTTGATAATGGGATTGCGTGTTTGCAGTTGTTGCAGTTGGAGGGTTCTTGTGTTGTGGGTTCGAGTTGTTGGCATAAAGATGTCATATCTATCAATAAATTATATGCTTTAATATGTAATAAACTTTTCACCACAGAACAAACAAAAATATCTTTGCTATTTCACGACTTTTCCATGAGACACTGTTAAATCTATTAGAGAAACGCGCGCTCTATTAATATGGGAATTTAAGATGCGGTTCGGAACAGTTCTTCATGTCTCTGCCACGTATGCCAACTGGAACAACTTCTTAACCATCGCCAAAGAAGCTGAGCGCCTTGGCTATGACTCTATATGGGTCTCCGACCACTTTGTCTCGCCCAGCGGTCACCCTCATGCGCTCGAAGCTTGGACGGTTCTATCCGCTCTTGCTTCATCAACACATAAGATTAGGCTGGGAACCTACGTGCTTTGTAATCAGTTTCGCCACCCATCGTTGTTGGCTAGGATGGCTTCGACATTGGACAATATTTCTGGAGGAAGGCTTGAGCTTGGTATCGGGGCTGGCTGGCTTAAGGATGAGCATGTCGCTTTTGGTTTTGGCTGGGATAAACACTCGGTGCGGATTGAACGGTTGAAAGAAGCTGTAAGAATAGTTAGGAAGTTGTGGACAGAGAACCATGTTTCCCACCAAGGAAAATATTTCCGGCTTAAAGACGCCACACTTGAGCCAAAGCCCTTCCAAAAACCTCATCCACCAATCTGGATTGGCGGAAACTCCTCAGCCATTAAAGGTGTAGTTGCCGAATTCGGTGATGGTTGGATACCAGTCTTACCAACGGCGGAACAAATCACCAATGGATTATTGGAAATCAAAGAGGGAATGAAGCAGTTGGGAAGAGACCCCAACAGCTTGCAAGTGGCTTATGGAGGGAGTGGTTGCCTCGTAATAGCGGAAAACGAGGAGTTAGTGAGGAAATTGGCAGAACCCTTGGTACGCTCGATGGGAAAATCGATAGAGGAGCAGACATGTTTAATTGGGACTCCTGAGCAGTGTATACAAAAAATAGAAAGATACCAAAAAGCTGGAGCACACAAAATAGTGGCTGGATTCTACGATTTCCCTTCCCTCGATGGAATGAGACTGTTTGCCAAAGAAGTGATTCCTCACTTTAGCGTGCGTAAGCACTAGTTGCGAGGCGCTAGTTTTTGAGGGATCAGATTGAACATGGATTTTGGAACTGGGAGCGGTGCAAAACCAAGATTAGGAGTCTAAAGGGTAGACTCGGTTTCGAGAAGTCGTCTATGTTGAGGTTTTTGGGACTAAGTCTCTCTCTTGAAGACGGAACAGTTCACGACGACCTCAGAAACCATACTCTTCCAGAAGTGGTGCCCAGCATCTATTGCATTCTCTTCGGCTATGCGGAGGCTAAACCTGTTCCCGAAGCCTTCGAGCTTATTTCTTTTAGGCAGTTGCCTGGAGGACACGCCTATCATAGAGCCTTTCTTGGACGGGTGGTTCTGTCCATCCAAAGAATGTTTGGATCAAAGCCAAGGATGCTGGTTGAGGCTGCAAAACTTTTGGGTGGTCATGAAGTGGATTATGGAGACTGTTCAGTTAGAGTGAAAGCGCTTCCCTTAGTGCCCATCACTGTGATTCTGTGGGCAGAGAGTCCAGAGTTTCCAAGCTCGGCTAACATGCTTTTCGACGCGTCGATCAGCCATTATTTGACTACAGAGCAGGCGGCGATGTTGGGCGAATTAACCTCGGCGAGGCTGAGGCACGCCTATGAAGTTTTAATGACTGGAACAGAAAATCCTTAAATCAGAAAGAGAACCGAAATATTGTTGAGGGCCCGTAGCTCAGCACGGTTTAGAGCGACAGGCTCATAATAGCCTGAATGGGAGACCTGTTGGTCAAGGGTTCAAATCCCTTCGGGCCCACCAAGTCTATTTACAAAGAAAGTTTGTATCCAGTATCTTATCAATTTGAATGCCAAGGCGCTATTTATTCGAATTATTAGTGAACCAAATGGGGCAATCCTTGTCTTACTTTCTATCTTTGGTTGCTTTTGGAAAATTAATGGCCTAAAAAATCTTTCACGTGAAATGTTCAAAGTTTTGCTCCAGAAATCAAGCGCAGATTCGTAGTCTATATTACTTTTCAGCTGAATCCTAGCCTTCATGAGGTTTTCTAGATTGAGTATTTTTAGAAAGTTTTGAAACAACTTAACGTAAGGCGGATGTGAATTTACGAACTCAATTCTTTCCGTTGTGTTCGTGAAACGCTGCCTTCCCTCTCCTGCAAAGAGTCCTAGACCAAAAAAGAAAATAGATAAATCCTCATCGCGAAGGAAACGTCGAATCTTAAGTTTTCTCATGCCAGATTTTGATACTAGAAGGTAATCCCCTTTTTCAACTATTCTTGTAGCTGGTGGCAAGAAATCCTTAAGGTCTATCATTTTTTACCACATAAAATAGTCGAGGTCCTTGCTTCTTAAAGTTTAGACCAGTTACGAGACTTAGGACCACACAAAGTGGCTAATCATCATCTCATTAGCTATTCATGTCAACGTTATTTGTTTCATTTTGAAAATAATGATTTCAAGGGTTGGTGGAACTCCATTTCTTGAACGCTTTATTTGCTATCTGGTTGAATGTGTGCTGACTTTGGGCCTTCGCGTCAAAGCGTTGAGTTGCTTCCTTCCTGGCAAGAAACTTACGGGGATTGGAAAGCTCAGCTTTGGGAATCATATCAGTTGCAATTCTTAAGGACTTATCAACGAAGCCCCACAATTTGTTCTCAAGTTCACTGGATTCCACGAACTCTTTCCAATTTCGCCATCCGGGCAACCCAAAATTTCTCTTCCAAGAATCAAGCTTACTATAGGTATCAACTAATGCGAAGTATTTTGTGTACCATGAGAGATCTTTATGTCGCCTTGGAAGAGTCTTACTGACTTTTGAAACCAGTTCAGCGTGTGTCCATATTGCTACATAATCGAGAACAATATGGTCTTTTGAATTCAGATCTCTGTTGATCCTTCCCTCTGGAAATACATCGTCATATTTGTTTGTTTCTTCAAAGATCTCTTCAACTTGTCCTCTGACCCCGTCGTGGGGAACTCTGTTCTTGCATATATGCCAATATAGAGCAAGATTTCTCATAGTAATAGCATACCTTCCTGCCTTGAATTCCTTACCACTCTTTCGGTGATATTTATAGTCCATACTTTCCAGCATTCTCTGAATCCGCACTTGTCTTGCATCGGTTGAATGGAGGTCTGACGGTTTAACGGCATTTTGTGTATTGAGTGCCTTGATGATTTCAATGCTCTTCTTATAAGTTTCACTGCTTTCGTAAGGAAGACGGTAAGCACGAAGTAGAACTTGGGCATCAGAATCTATGCGCCCTTGCTGATCGTATGCGGTAAACAAAGTTCTTAGAGTTTGGCCTCCATTAACTATTTGCGGGTTTCTCATGGCAAGGTAACTGCCGTCAGGCTCCACTGATATTGAATCTGCAAATATTATAATGCCGTTGTGTTTATGCCAAAACCATTCTGGTGTTTCCAAATATGATTTCCTGATAGCTCTATTTATCTGATTATCTCCCTTATATTCACGGACGTTCTTCTGTAGATACTGTTTGATATCTTCAGAGGATTGTAACCATTTTAGCATATCAACAACCCGAACGGAACAAACTATAGAGTATAGCCCAGTCTTGTAACCGCTATTTGTGATATATTTACGATCTATGATTTCGATTTTCTTCCTAGCCGTATAGGGAATGTACCCATGTTTGACATCGAATATCATCCGGTCAAGGCTTCGTGCATCGAAGGGCACAAAGTCAAGCTCCATATTCCAGCCTTTTGATTTCCTTAAATCATCCAGTCTTTTTTGAGCTTCAACGGCTATGCCTTGTTCTATGACATTCGTGGTCAGAAATATAATTTCGAGTAAACAAGTCTTGTTATTTAGTTCTCTTCTAAGGTCATTCACAAACTCTTCTGCTCGTTTGTTTGGATTTTGGCCAGCAATGGTATTGCTAATCTTATCTAATTCGTGTAGAATTAGGTCAGAACGCGCTTTCTGGTTTGAAGATGAAAACTTTGTTTGTAAAATATAATAGGTTCCATCCTCGGTATGGTAGAAATCGATTCCTCCATCATCTTTCCCATCAACAAACCTTCGATGGAAATCCTCCCCGTCAATTCCGAATCTTGCCTTGACAAAAAACTTTGCAAGTTCTTTAGTTGCGTCTGTTGTATTCATGATGGATAACTTTCTAATCAACTCTTCATTATCACGGTATGACATTTTGCTTTCACGACTTGCTGCCATAAAGTGTGGTAATATTTGAAGCATTTAGCAAAAATACTTTTTGTCAAATCGCCCCGGGCCCACCAAACCCTAATTAGTAAATAGAGCTTTTGTAGGATAGTTATTTTATGGTCTCTCTAATTGTGTTATATGCAGTTACGGTGTGACAGAAGTGAGGAAATGTAGTTTTGAAGAAGATTGATGTTGCCTTAGTCGGATACGGCTCTCAGGGTACAAGAATCGCAAGTGCAGTATCGGCTCAGGAGGACATGGAACTAGCAGGCGTATGCTTAAAGGAACCAGATATTTCTGCGCTTATGGCCTTCAGAAAGGGTTTTTCTATTTATCTTGTGGATTCAGACTATGCTATAGCCTTCAAGAAAGCTGGAATTAACGTTCAAGGGTCGATTTCAAATCTTTTGTCCAAAGTTGATGTGGTTGTAGATGTTACGCCAAGTGGTGTTGGAAAGAAAAATAAAGAGGAGTTCTATTCCAAACATAACGTCAAGTGTGTTTTCCAAGCAGGCGAACCACTCGAGGTCGCAGATATCCAAGCATTCATATCAAATATAAATTACAATGAAGCTAGAAGAGCGAATTCTGTTCGCATCCCGTCACCTTTTACGGTGTCTTTAACGAGAACACTTAAACCACTAGATGTCAAGTTCGGCATAAAACATGCAACATGCACGCTTATCCGACCCGGAACCGAACCAATGAGAGGCTATCAAGGACCAGTAGACACGATAATTCCTGACAAACCCTATGTTGCACAGGAAACGCTACGTAATGAATTGCGGCAAATGTTCCCAGCAGATGTCGTGTTCGCATCCTTCGCGGTTCCCTCTATCCTTCTAGCCGTTGAGGTTATAGTAGTTGATTTGAAACGAAAAGCGTCTACAGAAAACGTCATAAACCTTCTCAGTAGGGTTCCCAGAAACATACTAGTGAGAGGTGACATGGGACTACACTCGACAGACGCGATCTTTGAATACATCAGAAGAACCACTCGCCCTTCAGCTGACATCTACGAGGCATGTGTGTGGCACGAGCATGTGGAAGCAATTAATGGCAGATTAAAACTTGTTCAAGCGTTCGATCCGCACTGCGTTCAAACGCCAGAAGTAATCGATGCGATCAGAGCGTTGGCGAATGCGACAACTCTGGAGAAAAGCATGAAACTAACTGATGAAGCCCTAAAAATATTGACTCCTGGACTCTACCCATGATTATAAACGAAGTTTTATGTATCTCCACGGCAAAATGAGGAGGCAATTCCAGAGTTTTTGCGGGTTTTCTGGAAAGATTTATTGTCCAATGCGTTTGAGAATGACCAAACACTCATCACATAATCCCCCTAAGACTTTTTTGGTTCAATGTGCACTTGAGATAAACAAGTTGCGAGCCAGCGGGTGACGCAGTGAACACGAAGGAAGCCAAAGATTTGGTAGATGTCTTGCGTCAGTCAAGTTTGAGCCGAATAGAGACAGCTAACATTATGGATACGGCTATGCATGGTTTTGTTGGAGAGTTGCGCTCAACGCAGAAATTGTGGAAAGGGGGAAACAATTCGTTCCTCATCAAGGCGGGCTTGGCTTTGATAGCGTTTCCAGACCCGACGATAAGCGATGTGGTGGGGTCAGCTCTGATTGCAGCTGGTGTTATTCAGTTGAAGTTGAAAAATTCGACACTTAGCATTGAAGACGTTTACAAGACTCTTCCCAAAGTGATTAAGGAACTGAGTGCAATAAAACAGTGTCTGGTCTGAGCAGAGTGTCTAGACAAGTTCTCCTTTAGCAACCATCACAACCTCTCCACCGACGTACACATCTATCTTCCCCTCTTTGCTTTCTGCCTTCAGAAGGAGCAGTGAAGGTCGCCCTATCTCATGGCCTTGTTCAACCCGAATGTCGATTCGGTTTTTTCCAAAATAACGGTTTTTCACTAAGTACCCGGCTAAGCAACCGTTTGCGCTTCCCGTGGCTGGGTCCTCTGGGACACCGTAGTAATCGGCGAAAACTCTGACGCTCAAGTCGTTTTCTTGGTTGCGTGTTTCGGGGCAAAAGATGAGTATCGCCTTGGCCTCCGTGTCTTTGATAAACTCGAAGTATTTATCTCTAAATATTCTAGCCCGTTTCACAGCATCTAAGGTTTTTAACGGAACTATGATAAAGGGAACGCCTGTTGACACATCCTGAACAGGGAATCTGCCGTCTATCGCTCCAACGTCAAGACTCAAAACCTGAGAAATCAACCCTTCATCAAAAGTCTGACCAAATCTCGGCTGTAATTGTTTCATCCACAAGACATCCGCTTGTTCCTCCACGTAACTAAACGTGACTGGAATCTGTCCGACTTTCAAGTTCAGGGCAATTCTCTCGATGGGTTTTCTGACAATTTCCTGTTGTATCACGTAGGCTGTCCCTAATGTCGGATGACCCGCAAAAGGCACTTCTCTCTCAGGCGTAAAAATGCGGACATCATACCCGCCGTCCCGTTTCTCATCTGACAAAATAAAAGTTGTCTCCGAATAGTTCATCTCTTTGGCGATTCGTTGCATTTCCGCATCCGAGAGCGCCTTTGCACCTCTAACGACTGCGAGCTGATTCCCAGCATACTTTTCTTCAGCAAACACGTCCACTATGTAAAAGGTTAACTTTTCCATGTGCGATTCCTCTATGAAGATACCCTATTGCGTCACTTCACGTTTTTAACTTAATAACTAACTCCGCGGTTCTTTTCCCGAGTTCTCTACAAAGTTTGAGTTCTTTTTCACTTGGAGCTCCGACAACTGCCACGCCGTAATGTTTACCACGTGGGTTTCCTTGGACAATCATCCCATGCACAAGCATAGCTTCCAATATAGAAAGTAATGTGGTTTCTGCACCGCTTGCTGTTCCACCTGAACTCGTGAAGGCGGCTCCAACCTTCCCTTCGAGTTCGCCATGAATCTTAACTGACTTGTCAATAAGAGCTTTGAGTTTTGTGGACATTTGTCCGTAGTATGTTGGCGAACCCATGATTATCCCATCAGCACTTGACAAGTCCTCAATTTTGGTCTCGCCCGCCTTCTTTACAACAACTTCAACTTCACTCACCTGTCTTGTGCCTTCAGCAACAGCGATAGCCATCTTCTCTGTGTGTCCAGTCTTCGAGTCATAAACAACCAGGACTCTTGCCAAACAACCACGCTCTGACAGTCTATTTATTCTAGGTGTGGCTGATAAGTACTCGCTAGATCAGAGTGGGTTTAGTTGAGAAAGATTGTGGATGGCTTTACCCATAGAGTTGGGGCGCACTGTGAGTCAACGGCTCTACGTGACGTTTTTGAACACTTCGGTTTCCACTTCAGCGAGGAGATGCTCTTCGGTTTAGATGGAACCTTCGGCTTCGTTTACTGGAAACGAAAAGACGCCATACCACCACTCGGAATTGGCGGAAAAATCGCAATGTTTCCCCACAAACTTCCTTCACTTCTAGGCTTTCAAGTTGAGAAAAAGATCACTGCAAGTCAGGAGAAGGCTTGGAACGGTGTGAAGGACCTCATAGACCGAAACATCCCAGTCGTTTTGCATGCTGACATGGCTTTCCTCGACTACATGCACGTTCCGAAAAACGGCGAACACTTCGGCGCCCACACCATAGTCTTGGCTGGGTATGACTTAGATAAAGGCGAAGCCTACGTGGCAGACTCAAAGTTCCAAGGGCTGCAAGCGGTCTCCCTCGAAAACCTTGCAAAAGCCAGAGTTTCAAAGTTCAAGCCTTATCCACCCCGAAACGAGTGGTTCGAGTTCACACTGCCACAAAAACTCAAACCATTAAACGGGGCAATTAAAGCGACTATAACAGAAACCGCGAAAAGTATGCTTGAGTCTCCGATAAAGATTTTTGGAATAAAAGGAATGCGATACTTGGCAGACGACATAACAAATTGGCCCAGTGTCTTGCCACAACCAAAGCTGAGTCTTACGCTTCTACTTGGATACGTTTGGATAGAAGAAGCGGGAACAGGAGGAAGCGTCTTCCGAAAACTCTACTCAGGATTTCTCAGAGAAGCCAGTGATGTGCTTCACAGTGAGGAGATAAACAAGGCTGGTCAGCTGATAATGCAATCTGCAAACGTATGGACTGAAGTGGCGAAAATGCTTCTTAAAGGAAGTAAGGTCAGTGACCTCGATGAGGTCGGCAATGTCCTAACTAATGTTGAGGCAAAGATAACCAAATGTGCTGAAATCGAAGAAAAAGCCTTTGATCTATTAAAAACAGCCGTCTGACAGTTCGTGGAGAAATTAAAGACACTTTTGAGGTCGTGAAATTCGATTCTTGTGCAGATAGTCTATGAAGGAAGGAAGCTTGAATTTTTTCCTATGGCGTCGTAGGTCCACATTTGTCTCTATGTCTTCCATGTTAATTTCTCCCAGATTCTGTTTTTTGGCTATCTGCAAGCAACCCACTCTGTCTGGGTCTATTCCCATCAAATAAGCAGCCACAGCGTCACAACTTATTGGATTCGCAGAAGCTAAGACTAAGCCCATATGTGTGGGAGTCCCGTTGATGGGTGAGTCTCCTTCGCTTGCGACGATAGCATCGATAATTCCCAGTTTCGGTAACAATTTTTTATAGAGTGCGATTAAGCGGTGCTCGAACTTACTAAGCGCTGACCAATACTGGGGAAGGTCTGAGAAGTCGCACTCTGAAAGCTCGGTGTGGATCTGCCACTTCGTTGCCGTTTCGTGGCTTGGTGTGGGCTTAGGTTCTAAGCAACCCATCAGATTTTTCACACACGAGGATATCGTTGTGAATTCGTGGGTCTTGAGTACAGGCGCCGAGATTAAGTAGTCAGTATTGAGTGCCGTTCTCGCTATGCCAAACACTTTGTCATATAGTTTAACCTTTTCAAAAACGTCGGTGTTTAGATCGAAGAGTTTTACCCCGTATTTACCCTCAAGCTTAGAGTACTCGGCAAATTCAAATAAGTTGTATGTTGAGTCGGGCGCTGAGCCCGTGGATCCACAACAGCCCTCGGCTATCGTTATGTCTCCTTTGTCCTGAAAATACTCTACTATACCCTCAACTACCCTGACGTCCGTGTTTTCTCCTTTATCCTTTACGTAAGAGGCTAGATTGGGCTTTATGAGTATGTTAGAGCTTGTGACTTCTGGGTTCAATTTCTCTAAGGCTTTAATTGTTGCTTTTTTAGCCTTTCCACGCATTACTACAACACAGTTTTGCATATCAATCCCAAAAGCCTTCTTTCTTTACTTGTATAGCACATCGCTGACATAAAGATTCTCAAGGGTCCACATACTCTGATCTATTAGTTTCTCAAATTGTCTTCAAGTCGTTAATTTTTTAAGGAAGAAGCGCTACCGTGGAAGAGGATACACATGTATTGGAGAAGTTTTCAGAAAACAGAAGGGAACTTAACCTGTGAGGGTGTGAAGATTGGACACAAAAGAGGGCGAGCCACGTTTCGGCTTCGTGACACGCAACTACTTAGTGCTGACCCTCACATCAACTCTCTGGAGTATCCCCAATAGTATCACCTACACCTACTTCTCATTGTACGTCTTCGGATTGGGCGGAACAGAAACAATCATAGGCTTAGTAATGGCTCTGGGAAGCGCCACTTATGTCGTGTTCACAATCATAGGTGGTCACATAGCCGACTTGTATGGTAGGAAGAAACTAATCGGCATTATGATGATGGTTCTTGGGGTAAGTCAGTTCTTGGTGGCAGTTGCACCCGACTGGCAGTTCTTAACCCTAGCCATAGTCATAACAAATGTCTGCTGGGTATTTGAACCGGCGTTCTGGGCGATACTGGCAGACTCTATAAGCGAGCAGAAGAGGGGAACAGGCTTTGCACTCTTCAGTTGCTTGAATTATCTTCCGTGGGCGGTAATGCCCTCAATCGGTGGCTACTTGATTGACACGCACGGCATTTTATCTGTAATGAGGTGGACTTACATAGGCTTGGCTATAGTAGGCGTAATTGCTGGAGTAATACGGTTGTCGATGCTTACGGAAACGATTTCTCCTCAACCTAGAAAAGTTGATGAACGGTATAGTCTGAAAGGATTAGGCAAACTCGTGAAAGATTCCTTCAAAGAGCACCTACAAACATGGTTATGGATGCCCCGCTCAGCCATCGCCTTAACAGTTTCATATATTCTTTGGGCTTTCGAATATGGCTTGGTTGAACCCTACTGGATAGTTTACGCCGAAAAAACAATCGGTGTCACATCCACACAGTGGGGGGTCATTACGGCGGTGGGTAGCGCAATCGGCATCGTGTCGAAGATACTGATTGTCGGCAAATTGCTGGACAAGTTCGGTCGAAGAAAGATTCTGTTAGCCACTACGGCCTCAGACGTGTTCACGTACATCCTCTTTATTCGTTGCGGCATGTTCCTGCAAGTCTTGTCTCTCTGGATTGTAAGTTCCTTCATATGGTCTTTCTACGACCCAACATACTCATCTTTAGAGGCTGACTTGATCCCAGAAGAGAGGAGAGGGCGAGTGTTCGCTGCTTTCGGTGTCACTTGGTCAGCCTTCAGCGTTCCATCGAGTCTCTTGGGAGGGTTCGTTTATGAGAGAGTCATGCCTGAGTTGTCCTTTGTTATGGCGTCGGTTGGCGTTATCCTGTGTTTCGTTCTGACCGCACTGTTCATTAAACAGACACAAACCAAAGAAAAGTGAGATAACTTACGCAGATGCCATCACTTCCATCTTTCAACGTCTGTTACCGCTTGTTTTTGTTCAAAAGTTCCAGTAGTTGGTCTAATCTCTCGATAATTATGTCTGCGTCTGCTTCAAAGCTCATTCTCTTAATGAACGCTGTTTTCATTCCAACTTTTTTCGCTCCCTGAACGTCTGCCACTGGGTCGTCGCCCACGTGAAGACACCGGTTCGCCTCAACTCCTAACTTCTTTAAGGTTGCCAGAAAGATTGATGGATGAGGTTTGGCGTATCCGTGTTCATAAGAAACTGTGACGACATCGAAGATTCTTTCCATGTTGGTTCGTAGGCTGTCTAAGAGACGCCAGTGAGTGTTAGAGATTAGCCCAAGCTTGTATCCTCTTTTTCTCAGGGTTGAAAGAAGGGGGAGGGCGTCTGGATACCATTTAACGCTTCTTGTTGACAAGCCGTAATCCACAGATTCTTTAATGACATTCTTGTGGGCTTTTGATTTAAACCCAAGCGACTCCAAAACATCCGCAATTATGTCATCAAGAAGCGATTCTCGAGAAGTCTCCCTTAGCTTTTTTCGATATAACGCGTCCATTTTGAAATACTGGTTCAGAAACGTTTCCTCTGCGAGGCTTATGCCTCTTCTAGAGAGGGCTCTGAAAATTGGATAGATGATGTCTTCTTGTTTGGCTACGCTATAGCGTAGGGTACCGAAATCGTCGAAGGTGACGGCATCAACTTCTAAACTCAATTACAGCGTCTCCGTTGATGGATTATCCCTTGAAGGTTCAATCACTTAAGGCAAATTTATCTTTCTGTGGCAGAATTGTATGTTAGAGTGGTAAGTTTGAGACTGGAAGATAAGGTTGCTGTTGTTACTGGCTCGAGTAGAGGTATTGGAAGAGCAATTGCCCTTGCTCTCGCTCAGGAAGGCGCTCACGTTGTTGTAAACTATCTTAGGTCCGAAGGAGAGGCTAAGGAAGTTGTCTCAGAGATCAAAAAGATGGAACGAGAAGCCTTTGCAGCAAAAGCCGATGTCTCTAAGATAGAAGAAGTTCAAGAAATGATAAATGAAGCATTGCAGAAATTTAAGAAGATAGACATCCTCGTGAACAACGCAGCCGACTTCTCAGCAATGGATTTTTCGCTCAACAACCCGGATTGGGAGGGTTGGAACAGAATGATTGCGGTTAATCTCAAGGGGATGCTGATATGCTCGCAGGTCGTGTCAAGACCTATGCTTAAACGAAAAAGTGGAAACATAATCAACATTGTCGCGGACTGGATAGGAGGAGGCTTATGTTACATGTTAACGAAGTCAGGAGGCATACCCTTGACAAAAGGTTTGGCGAGAGTTCTTGCTCCGCACGTGCGGGTCAACGCCATTTGCCCAGGCTCCATAGACACAGGGTGGATCTCCGCCCTCTCCGAGGCTGAAAGAGATAAACTTAAGGAAAAGATACTTTTGAAAAGGTGGGGTCAACCCGAGGACATTGCGAAGGTCGCGGTCTTCTTAGCCTCGGATGAATCCTCTTTCATGACTGGCTCAGTGGTCCTTGTTGACGGTGGCGAAACAATAAATCCACAATAATCTCTAACTGCTTCTCTAAGATGTTTATTGAATTTCAAAATTGTAAGTAGCCTTCGTTAGTCTTTCTGCTCCATCTTTCTTCACCAGCACCGTGTCTTCGATTCGAACACCGCCAAAGTCAACGATGTATATTCCAGGCTCCACAGTCACTACATTCCCAGATTCCAAAACGTCTTTGCTCTCTGAACTTAGAGTAGGAGGCGATTCATGAACCTCTAATCCGACACCGTGACCTAAGCCGTGAACAAAATATTCCCCATAGCCTTCCTTTTCAATGTGTCTTCTCGCCACAGCGTCAACATCGATGCATTTGGCTCCTGCCTTGACGCTTTGGAACGCTTTCTCCTGTGCGTCTTTCACGATTTTGTAGATTTTCTCTTGTTTCGGCGAAGGCTTTCCAGCAACAACGGTTCTCGTCATATCGGCTTTATAGCGCTGAAATGAGGCTCCTATGTCGATGACCACCAAATCGCCTTTCTTAATCCTATAGTCTGCGCATCTAGCGTGTGGAAAAGCAGAGTGAGAGCCTCCAGCGACTATTGTGTCAAAAGCCAGCATTCCAGAACCAGACTTGCGCATTTTGTACTCCGCTTCGGCAGCGATTTCGTATTCCCTTAAGCCGGGTCTAACCGTTTCTATGGCTGCTTTCATCCCTTCGCCCGTTAACTCTGCAGCCTTTCTGATGCATTCTATTTCTTGCTCGTCCTTTACGCTGCGAAGTCGCATGACTGTTTCATTCTTGGGTATAAGCTCGGTTTTGTCCAGGGCTTTTGAGAAGTTCAAGTAGACCGCGGCGTCAAGAGAGTCGAAACCTACGTGCTTAAGCTTTAGGTCTTTCATCTGACTCTGGACCATTTCGTTTAAGGCTCCCTTCTTCTTTGATAATTCGATTTTGCAGCCTTTGGCGTTCTCTTGCGCTTCCTCGTAGAAACGTCCATCGACATAGAGAATGCTTTCACCATCACGTGGGACTAGCAGTTTTCCTTCGCTCAAATAATTGGTGAAATACACGAGGTTGATTTCTCTGGCAACGAGGTATCCGTCCAGTTTCTCCGTCTCAAAAAGACGCTTTAGAGAGTCAATTCGATGCCTCATCTTCCTCACCGAACTTAACTGAATTAGAATTGTTGTGTGACTATAACCTTTGTGCTGGTCTGTTTGCTGATGGTTGTTAATTAGCCGCCGCTCATGAGGGACATTAAGATTATGTTGTCGCCTTCGTTTAGTTTGGTTTTAACTCCGTCTAATTGACCTATCAAAACTCCGTTAACGGTGACGACAAAACCCATTTTAACATCCTTTAGCCCGGGCTCAAAGACCTCCTTCCTAAAGGGTTCACCATAGATTCCAGCCAGCCTACTCAGAAGTTCAGAAAGGGACACACCCTTTTCGAATTCGAATTCTTCTTCCTTCCGTCCCAGCATATTTTTTATGTAACCCAAGTAGTGAACCCTAACTTTCATTCTTCTGCCTCAGATGTTCTTCCGTATAATATTATGGTGAAAAATAATATTTATCGATTTCCCGGGCATTTTCCTTCACCATTACTTTATTACGTGGGTTTCAGCCACACTTTCAGCATGTAGCCCGGCTTGTCCAGTTTAAGGTGCCAAGCCACTTCCCAAGGTATAGTTATGCGCCCATCCGCCAGAAGCCTAGCGACGAACCCTTCGCTATCTAAGCCACCAACAGGATGAACTTCTACCTTGAGAAGTTCGCCAGGCTCCAGCTTGTAGCGCCACCTAACCTCTACAGGAATCTGGATGCGGTTCAACTTCTGCAGCCTAGCCAAAAACCCTACGGATTCAGTTAGAGGCATGTTTCAACCAGCCACACCTGAATACTTTTAACACCTTCCACAACCCTTCGTATACTTAAGACGAGCTAAACTTAAACCTTGTTTTCAGAAAGCAAACCGAAACAGCCTCCACCAAAAAATAAAAATTTTGACACCACGACAAAGGACAGAGAGAGGAAAGCCAGTTGGTTAAGGAAAACTTATAACAGTGTTATACAAGCCTATATTGTTGGGATACTCAGTGATCACAAAAAACATCTTAGACCTCATCGGAAACACCCCGATGGTGCAGATAAAACACCTGAACCCAAATCCCAACCTCAAGCTGTACATAAAACTCGAAAAATACAACCCAGGAGGCTCAGTCAAAGACCGCATAGCCAAATACATGATCGAGCAAGCTGAAAAAACCGGGCAACTCACCAATGACAAGGTGGTCATAGAACCAACAAGCGGCAACACCGGCATCGGACTCGCATTGGTTTGCCGAGCAAAAGGCTACAATCTTATACTCGTGATGCCTGAAACCATGACCTTGGAGAGGCGTCAAATCCTCATTGCCCTCGGCGCCAAAATCATATTGAGCGAGGGCGCCAAGGGAATGGACGGAGCAGAAGACTTGACGCGCGAAATTATTAGCCAAAACCCCGACAGGTATTTTATGCCTAACCAATTCGCGAACCCTGCCAACGTTCTTGCTCATTACGAAACCACGGCAGAAGAGATTTGGAGAGACACGAAGGGTAAAGTAACCCATTTTGTAGCAGGGATCGGCACCAGCGGCACTCTCATGGGAGTTTCCAAGCGACTCAGAGAATACAACCCAAACATTCATGTCACTGCGGTTCAGCCAGCCCCTAACACATCCATACAAGGACTAAAAAACCTTCAAACCCAGTATGTTCCAGCAATCTGGAAAAAGGAGTTTGTAGATGAAATATACACTGTACACCCCCGAGACGCAGAGGAAACCGCGAGGCTTCTCACCCTCCAAGAAGGAATCTTCGTAGGACCCAGTTCAGGCGCCATCCTCCACATCGCACTAAAAAAGGCAAACGAAATCGAAAAAGGAGTTATGGTGGTCATTGCCCCTGATGGAGGAGAAAAGTATCTCTCCACAACGCTCTGTGACCCAATCTTATGTGTGAGTTGCGCACGAAAATACGGCATCCGTTGCTCCTATATTGATGGGACTCCCATATTGAAGGCACTGTCCCCTCCACAAGAGACGGTTTCTCAATGAAAGGATGAGGTGAGGATGAGACAGAGAGACGGGTGTAGCCTCGTAGTAAGGAGAGGGACTCACACACGCGCACGGGTCTACACAATGGCAACCTGCTCATTTCTTTCTCCTAGTTTGACTAAAACGGGAGTTCAAAGCCTTCTCGGGCTACCAAAACGACTATGACTCGGCTGTCTTTCGTTATGATATGTTGGGGAGTCTGCTGTTCGTGCGTTGTTCAAATTGTGGAAAGTGCTGCGAAAAGACGGAGATGGAGCTTTCAAGCAAGGACATCGAAAGATTAGAGGAAGCGGGTTATCGCCTAGAAGGATTTGCAGTTATAGATGGTGGTGTGGTTCGGCTCAGAAACGTTGACGGATGCTGCTATTTCTACAGTCTCGCTGATAAGAAATGCCGAGTCTATGGGAAAAGACCCTTGGGATGCCATCTCTATCCGGTTGTGTATCTGGCAAATGAAGGTGCCATGGTTGATGAATTATGCCCAATGGGACACACAATTTCAGAACAAGAATTGAGAACGAAAGCAAGAATCCTTGACAAACTGTTAAAAAATATGGATAATGAAAGAAAGTGTAAATAGAACGTTATTTTTTATCTCTCTTCTCCTCTCTAGAACAATAGTGACCGAAAACCCTATAGACGTACACCCTTACTCTACACTCCTCAACTTCTTTCCCGCTCTTAGTGCAACTCTTGCAAACATGAGATCTCATGGTTCTTCGCTCAAATTACCTATTGCTTCTCCTGCTTAATTACAGCTTGTGCGCGCGCACTCGCTCGTGGTCATCCTGACAGCTCACCGAAATCCGGTCGAAACCCAGCATCTTCACCGCTATGCCCAAGACATCGTTGGCGACGGGCAACACCATATTTGCAATTTCTTCCTCGCTAATGAGCTTCTTTTTACCCAAGTTTTCACCAGTAAGTTCTCTCCCTCTACAGAGGGATGCCACTTAAATACGTTGACGGTTTAGCTCCTAAACCTTCTTTCCGTATTCACGGAACTTTTTTCCGCAACATTCGTACTGCTTAGCATGTATCTTTTTGTTCTTGCCCATATCCCACTCCTTTATCGGTGTTTCGACTTCTTTTCCACAGGTCGGACACTTGGCCATTTGTCTGTCACCTCCTTCAAAGGTTTTAAGATTAAAAGATAGGGTATTAAAAACAAGGCGTTGTTTCCGCGTCTCTAGGGCTCCGTGGAGCTTGGTTCCCACTTAATGCCCTACCAATCTTCTTCCTCTAGTTCCTCTTCCTCTTCTTCGCCTTCTTCCTCTTCGCTCATAGTGTTGTCCTCTAAAATTAACGCTCTTAGGTTAAGTCTACAGCGCTCTTAATAAACGTGTTGACAGTCAAGCATGCGCCTTAAAAATACTATATACAAGGAGGCGTCTCTTATCATATTAGAACCGTATGTTACGTGAGAAGCTGGATGAGATCGCCCGGGGATCAGAAGGGTCTTACGGCACTCTCTGGATGTGAGTGATCCGCACATGTCAAGATGGGAGGGATAATTAAGGGGAGTGTTTGTTGCTGAAGGCAATGTCCTTACAACGTCTGGCGTCAACGACAAATCGAATGAGGAAGGAAGTGGGTGCGAATTTGAGCGACTGGGGAATGGACCACGTACATTTATACTCTAAGGAAGGTGACTGAATTGAGGCGATATAATGGGCAAGAAGAAGAAAGGTGAAAAGAAAGAAAAGAGGGTTATGGAGGCTGAGGCAGACCGAAGCCTCTCAAGAAGAGGGAAAGGAAAGAGAAGCGAAAGAGGAAGAAGCTTACTAGACTAAAGAAGATTGGAGCATAGATCATATCTTGTAGATTCTACGTTCGTACATGACGATAGCAATTGTAAGATAAATAATGTTAGCAATGACATCAGCCATATGTAGCTCCTATCATAAGTACACCGTGCGCGAGCTTGACTTTATAACTAAGTCCATACGTATTTATGCTATTAACGCTCTTAAAGTAGAGGACTGCCTAAGATGTCGACTCACGTCGCGAAGACTCCTCCTCCAACCAGTCTGCCTTGCAACCGATATTGGACGAACCTCCGCTCTGAATGTAAAAAATGTAAGGATAAAATGAAGTGCCCTATGTATCTCGCACACTGGAAGAAACATCAAAAACTTATGAAGAGATAAAAATGACCGTAGAAAAGCTTTGTAAAAATTGTGTCTACTTCAAGGTTCGAAAAGGAAATCCGTATTGCTCCCTCATAAAGCAAAAGGTCCCAGAAACCTACTTTTGCGGCAAATTCAAACCTGAATAGGCCTTAAGACAACCTTCCTGGGACTTATATGGAGATTCGTCTCAATATAAATTCTCTTTAATCATAGGTTCTGTTGCATTCTTGAGCGCTATGTTGCAAATTAAGGTTCGTGAATTTCTGATATCCATTATTGTGATTACATGGCACACTCGATCTGGTGTTTCACAGTTTGTGCACATTCCAGTGATGCGCGCGCGTTCGCGCACAAAGAAAGCCAAAATAGCTTAGAGCTGTTTTTTTCTATATTCTTGCGCCACACCAGTAACACTCTTTTAATTGTATAGCTATAGGTTTGCCACATTCCTGGCATCTCCATTTTAGATCCTCGTCTTCAAGCCATTCTTGAACCTTACCAACCTTAATTTTGTTCAGATTCTCCACTAAGTCTTCATTGCGTTTTAAGCAATAGTTAGCTATTTGACGGAATTTCTTGCAATTAGGAAATGTATCGCATTCATAACAGAAATTTAGCCCCTTTGCTTCTAGACACTTGATTATTCTGCAATTTTTGCCCCAATGCTCGTCTTTGAGGTCCCATCCGTTAGTTAAGACTGTTTGGCATCCTTCACATCGAATTTCTTCAGGTTTACATTTCTTTCTCTTGGCAATTTTCTGTCTAAGCTGTTCGGAGTCTTTGTATGCTCTATAAATTAAACATGAACCACAATAAAGTCCACATCTGCCAACAAGATTTTTGTCAACCAAGATCATCACCATTTTGTTTTTGGTTGTTAAATGCTATAACTTCCTCTACCTTCCAAATTTGACAACTTCTAGTGGTTCCTACATTGGAATCAAGACCTTAACCTTAGTTTCTGGAGTAGGTTGCTCAATGAAAATCTTCCAAAGGCATGTTTAGAACCACTCTCCTAGAATTTCTTGGAAAATCCGCTCCATTTCTTCTTGAGTGAAATCTTTGTAGGAAATTGAAACTACTCGTATGCCATGCCTTTTGAATAGTAAATCTCGAAGTTGCTCATCACGGTCAATATGTGACCTATGACTTTCGATTCCATCTATGTAAATTGCCAAGTTTTTGTCTGGAAAATAGTAGTCTGGAGTCGTAGATTGAACACAAAATTCCTTGTCAACTATTGGATGCAAGCCTTTTTCATGTAGTTTTAGGAGTAAAGCTTCTTCCATTCGACTATGCTGAGGACGCATAACTGCCTTACGTTGTTCCCAAGTTTCTTGAGGTTTAAACTTTTTGACTTCAGATTTAGCCACTCTAAGAAGCCTCCTTTCTATTGTTTTGTTGTTTTGTTTCGTTGATTAGGTGGCTTAGTGCTTCCCAAAAATCAAAACTATCCTTAACCAAAACCTAAATCTCCTTCTTCTTCCCAAACAGTCACCACAACTCTTATCTGTTTCTGAAAATGTTTGGTCTAGAGAGCGTGTAATGGTTTGAGTGAAGACATAGTTGAAAGACCTCGACCCCAACCTGTCAATGTTAAAGTCGGTGAGTTGACTCCAAACTCCAAAGCGGTAAACGTCACCGCAAAAGTTGTGTCTAAAGGCGAAGTGCGAAGTACAACAAGCGGACGCGATTATTCACCGCACAGGGTTGTAGACGCGTTGGTCGGAGACGAAACTGGCTGCATCTACCTGAACCTTTGGGATGACAACATCGATAAGGTCAAGGAAG
>Ga0315314_1000100_pt1 | contig 120443 bp, 136 predicted proteins | sample TDP9_MG_FD_203631 | JGI IMG/M metagenome (GOLD analysis project Ga0315314, IMG submission 203631) | Freshwater sediment microbial communities from Lake Towuti, South Sulawesi, Indonesia - TDP9 | ecosystem: Environmental > Aquatic > Freshwater > Lake > Sediment | place: Indonesia: South...
GATGCAAAGCTACCTGAAGCTGGATACAGACCGATTGTAACCATCGTCAGAGTTGCTTTAAATGAGAAAGCTTCCAGTCGTATCAGGGCGTAAGATAATAAAGGCTCTCAAAAAGAAGAACTTTTCAGTAGTTTCACAAAAAGGCAGCCATGTCAGACTGAAGAAAATAGAAGTGGGTAAAGTCTTCATAGTGATAGTGCCTATGCATTCTGAATTGGCTAAAGGAACTCTGAAATCTATCTTAAGGCAAGCAAATATAACCTTAGACGAACTACTTGAATTACTCTAACAAGCTTAAAGAATCACAGCATTGGATTATCAAATCCACATTTATTACACTTTATACTCTTAGGCATATCATCATCTTCTTTTAGGATTCATAATCTTTTCTCTTAGGGTACTTGTATAAAAATAAAGGATGGGGGATTTAGCGCTACGACTCTCTTTACGGTGTCCAAGTGACTGTTACACCAGATGCAGCGGTTACACTTATGCCCCAATCTACCACTACATGTAATCCGTCTAACTCATCATATGTGATCTGCACGCCTTTGGCAGAAATGGTTAACGTCTTGTAAGCAGTAGTGACTCCTTGAACATCTTCGAGCGTCACCCAGTTTGTGCCATCAAATGTAGCTTTTATGTAGATATGGTCTTTGGTGCCGCCGTCTCCTAGAACATAGCGAACTGTGACGGTGAATGTTGCTGTCTCTGTAGTCTCCGCCTTCTTTACATTGACATTTGTGCCTGTTGCTGCGCTGACAACATGTCCACCCCGCGACTCAAATGTTGGTGCTTCTGCAGGAGCTATTCCTTCAATCTCATTCTTTATGTCATCCAACGCTGCTGCTAAGTTAGCCCAGCCATGACTACTGCCTGTCAATAACCAGATTTTATCTATGTTCGTCTTAAGGTTCGTGGACATCCATGTCTCAAGATCAGTCTCCATTGTATCTACATAGCCTTTGATAGCAGTTATATCGGCCCAGTTTATGTCATCTACATAGCCTTTGATGGCTGATAGACCGTATGTAGAACTGTCTAGCTTAGCTTCAATGTCAGCTATATCTGAACTTAAGGCTGATAGTCCATAAGTAGTATCCTTAAGGAGAGACTCAACCTCGTCTACTAAGACTTCTATTGTTCCTCCATCTGAGAACCATCCAGTAAGCTCTGACTTTATATCTTCAAGCTTACCCATGACAGTAGTTGGTGTAGAAGGAGAAGCAGTACCTATCGCATCCTTTATATTATCCAATGCTGATGCTAAATCTGTCCATCCTGTATTCCCAGTATTAGTAATGTCAGTAACTAGTTCACCAAAGAGCCAATCTGCAAAGTTATCCATGTCTGTGAAGTGACCTGACGGCCATGTACCGATGTCAGCCTGTATAGCTATTGTCTCGTTCTTCAAGCTATCATCATTTGACCATAGCTTGCCCTCAATATCATTGAACCAATTGTTTACAAAGGTGTAGAATGATCCTCCTGATTTGAGTGTATCTTCTATAGCTTTTGTCTCATTCTTTAAGCTATCTTCATTCGACCATAGCTTTCCTTCTACATCTGCTATGGCATTTAGTACTGGTGTGAGGTCAACGCTTATGCCTGCTTCTATCTCATTCTTTATGTCATCCAATGCTTCAGCTAGGCTTGTCCATCCGTGACTATTTCCTATTAGATCAAGCTTATCCTCAATGGCTTCTAGTATATCCTCTGCAGGTTCTATGCCTGCGATAGTGACAGCGAATGGTGCTCTAGCTATATCAGGAGAGGTGTATGGAAAAACATCAGCCCTTATATGGTATAAGCCTGGTGATGCTGAAGGAACTGTAAGAGTTGTTGATAAAGTGCCTGATGCACCTACGCTTACTATTTTATATGGTTCACTAAGACTCCATCCACCATTGTTATTGGTATCGAAGTAGACCATGTATGAGCCAGAAGCAAAGCCGCTTCCACTAATGGGTACAATAGTTCCTGGAGGACCATCATTCACGCCGCCTAAGTTTAGTATTGCTACAGCGAATGCTAATGGTGCTGAAGAGAAGAACATTGAGAGTATGAATAGGCTGATTATAGCTATGGATACTATCTTTTTACTCTTAAGTTGTGTATTCATTGTACAAATAGAATGAAATGTTAGTTATATAGTTTTGGGAACTATAAGTGATTTTAACGTATTAGTAACGTAATTGTAACGTGTAATTAGAGCAATCAAAAGAGTCATGGCTGACTTTGTTCAATACAGAAATCTCTAAATCCTTGATTAGAATATAATGATGGGATGTCTGCCAATATAGGTCTAAGAAGGATGAAGCCGCCTTGCTTTGTTGAGCTTTCAGATTTAAAGGATTTGGCAAGGTTAACTTGCGCCTTTGAAAAGATGCCCATACCTATCTTCTCTTTTGATCATAATAATGATGCTTATCTTGCTACACAGATAGATATGTTCATGGGAAGACTCATACTATATTACGTTAAAGCTAAGGGAGAAAAACATTTTCTCGGTTACAAGAATTCTGGAGGTGTAGAGGAAGTTATCTTATCAGATTCTCCTCTCTTTCCTGCTTATATCTATACTCCAATAATACATTTTAAGAAGCTTCCAAAGCTATTTCAGAAAGGATTTGAGCCTATAAAAGGTAAAATGGATAAATTCATCTCAATCCAAGTAAGGGATATTGTTAGCCTAGCAAAGGTAAGTTCTTATAAAGTTCTATTCGAAGAGCCACCATTACCACTATTTTCATTCAAATCTGATGATAAGAACATCATAGGAGCTTTCATTCGTATGAATGAAATGGATGAAAACTCTATCTTCTTCTACACAATAGTAGATGAATCACCCACTCATAACTTCATTAAGTACTCTGCTCTAAAAGTTGGAGAGGTTGGCTTCACAAATAGAGTTGATGAGCATGGAAATATTTACATTAAGATAATAAAGCTTACAAATGGCCATCCTTTGGTAGAATTGGAAATATGAAAAAAAGTTTTGCAGACAGGATTATAATTTCATCAAAAGAGCATTTTAGCAGAGTAGTCTTAGCCCTTGATATAGTTGCCAATAAAAGGATTCAATTAATAGAGAGAGCTTTATCATTGTTAAATAAGTTATCACCACATATAGCTGCATTAAAGCTGAACTACCATCTTCTTCTACCTTTAAATCTTTTCACAGATGTTAAAAGAATAGTTGATAACGCTCATAAGTATGGATTACAAGTTATAGCTGATTTAAAGCTCAATGATATAGCATCAACAAATTTAGTAGCTTGTGATTATCTATGGAGAGCAGGCTTTGATGCCATTATAGCCAATCCATTCATTGGTTATGAGGAAGGACTTGAGCCAGTAATAAAGAGAGCCCATGAGATAAATAAAGGAATAATCCTATTGGCATATATGAGCCATAAAGGTTCAAAAGAAGGCTATGGATTAACAGTTATAGATAAAAATCTAAAGCAAGAGAAGATTTATGAATTGTTTGTTAAAAGAGCAATTGATTGGAATGCAGATGGGATAGTTGTAGGATCCACTGATTTAGATATACTTTCATCTATAGCATCAAGAGCAAAAGGGAAGTTATTGACATTCTCTCCTGGTATTGGAGCTCAAGGTGGAGACGCAATGAAAGCAGTAAAGGCAGGGGCTGATTTCATAATAGTTGGAAGATCGATAATAGAATCAAAGGATCCTTTATCTAAATTGGTTGAGATAAATAAGGCAACTTATCCATAAGTAGAATTTTTATGAGTTAATAATTTTTCCTATCTATTCTTATATGATAATTTAACTTGAAACGCAAAAACAAATAAATTGTTCATATATTATAAACATATTGTTTATTATTTATAAACATTTAGTTTAGAAAAATTGAACGTTCCTTTTCACTAATTTCTTCTGTCAAGGCTCCCTCCTATTTTTAGCTAAACTTCTCTTACTCATGCTCTCATGCGTGCCTTCATGTTATAAGTGATAAGACTAGCGAATGGGATCATCAAATCCAAAGTAAGGAAGGTTGAATGAGTGATGATCTTTCCATTCTCAGGTGCAGTCTCCGCCACCCTTACCAAATTGCTTTCAAAGTCTCGATATTCTTCTTACGGCGATAGCAGAACTTCGCAGTTATAAGCATATATTTAATAATACCACTTCTATGTTTTAAAGCGGTGTATGGAAGATTCTACTTTCCAGTATAATCTTTCGTATAACTAGATAGTAAAAGAGGTGAAAAAATTGGGTTATGCAAACAGATTTGGTCCAAGAGAAATGCACAAAGCGACTTGCTCTGACTGTGGCAAAGAGACGGAAGTTCCATTCAAGCCTAAAGAAGGGAGACCAGTCTATTGTAAAGAGTGCTATCAGAAGCATAAGAGATATTAAACTCAGTTAATAATTCTTACCAACTGGGAATAAAGACGTTAATAACCTTCATTCTCCGACCTATGAGAGCAAGGGACAAAGCTCTCCATCCTTTATTTTCTCATGAAATTAACGAAACTACAAGAAAGAGCGAAGAAGAGCTTGAGCAATTCATAAAGAAGACTTTTTACCCTACATTGTAGCTGAAGTAATTTTATCCTCAGACCTACTTCACAAAGAGAAAGGTACAGAGATCGTTGACAAGATCGTCTTCCTAGATTTTCATACATAAATCATTTGATTTTTATCCTTCACTTCATCGACAATTTTCAATATGAAAATTTTTTCTTTTTTGATATTATCTAATTTAAGCAAAGTTATTATAATCTATGAGTAGAAATAAGCCTTTGATATGAAGGCTAAGGTAGCTATAGTTGGAGTAGGAAATTGCGCTTCAGCATTGGTACAAGGAGTCCATTATTATAAGAATTCTAAACCAGATGAGGCTATAGGATTGACAAGGTATGATCTAGGAGGTTTAAAGCCTTATGATATAGAGTTTGTATCTGCTTTTGATGTTGATGAAAATAAAGTAGGAAAGGATTTGAGTGAAGCCATATATGAAAATCCAAACAATACCATAAGAATATATGATGTTCCTAAATTAGGAGTAAAAGTTGAGAAAGGAGAAGTTATAGATAGCATAGGAAAGTATGTGAAAGATGTAATAAAAGTCTCTGATAAAGATTCTGTAGATGTTGCATCTGTGATAAAGGATAGTGGTGCAGATATAGTTGTGAATTATGTCCCAGTAGGAAGTGTAAAAGCTGTGAATTTCTATGCAGAGCAGGCTCTAAAGGCAGGTGCAGCCTTCATAAACGCTATGCCAGTCTTCATAGCATCAAACCCTGATTGGCAGTCAAGATTTTCTAAATCTGGATTACCAGTGGCAGGGGATGATGTCATGAGCCAGATAGGAGCGACTGTTCTTCACAAAACTCTGATAAAATTGTTAGTTGATAGAGGTGTTAAAGTTGATGAGACTTATCAATTGAACATTGGAGGAGATACAGACTTTCTCAATATGCTAGAAGAAGAGAGATTATTGGATAAGAGGGAGAGCAAGACAAGCGCAGTTAAAGCCATGGTTCCTTACCATGTACCAACTAGGATTGGACCTAGTGATTATGTTGGATTCTTAAAAAATGAGAAGATATGCTATATCTGGATAAAGGGAAGATATTTTGGTAATTCTCCTATGAATATGGATGTGAAGTTGAGCGTAATAGATGCACCTAACAGTGCAGGAGTGATGATAGATGCAATTAGAGGCATGAAGATAGCTTTGATGAGAAATGTTAGTGGACCTTTGATAAGCTTATCTGCTTATTGCTTTAAGCATCCTCCAGTCCAGATGCCTTTTGATGAAGCAAAGATAGCCTTCATGGATTTCATAGAAGGAAAGAGAGAAAGATGAATTTGTTTTAATATTACTATCTATTATTTAATGGATGATAAAAATGCCCATAGAAGTACCGGCAGAGGATTTACAACAGGTATTAAAGCTGATAGAGGAAGAAGTTACATCAGAAAAAATTTCTATCTATTTACTTGAGAGGAAGATAAGGATCAAAGGTAAAAAGATTCCTACTGAAATTCTCAACGATATAGTAAAAGCAACAGAGAATTTGGTGGCTCTTCCTGAGCCTGTATTAGGAAAATTCTTAGTTGTAACTGGTATAGACAAATCAGGTAAAGAGACTCAATGCTTTAACCCAAAAAGAATCGAAAGAGTATTATCAATATATGAATTTTTAACAGAATCATCTTATAAAGTGAAGAAAGTTTCTTTACCATCTTACGATACCAACCTTGGAGCATTGGTAGGCTCATACCTAAAGAAAGAATCAAATGTAATAATAAAGGGTGAATTGTCGAAGGATTATGCATGGATTCTATGGTCTTTAGATAGGGCTCAACACAATAATGCAATAGTAGAATGGTTAAAGGATGATCAAAAGAATATAGTTCTATCAAAAAGATGGTTAGAGAGCAACGTTGTTTATCAGAAGGCTAATGAGATAGATGAAAAGAGAATATTGAATTTAGAGAAGAACATAATAAAGCAGGATTATACATTCATAATAGACTTGCCTGCAGATATTGCTCTTAAAAGAATAGATAAATTCGAGATTAGAGAGGATCTTTATGAAGATGTAATCTTTCTTGAAAAAGTTAGGAAATTATTTCTTAATCTAAAGGATTACTATCCCTTCGGCAAGGTATTCATAGTAAATGGTACGAACCCTCCTGATGTTGTGAATAAGCAAATCTTAGACTTATTAAGAGAGCTAGGATTCTAAAGACTTGAGAATATCCTCTACGCTCTTTTTTCCTAGTATCTTTATTAAACGATCTCTAGATTCTTCTCCCTTCCATGATTCAAGGATGCTTATAACAGCATCTTTTACACTAGGGCTTAGATCATAGAGAGCATCTTCTACGAGCTTTCTTCTCCCTTTAATAATATCTTTGGTTCTGAATGCTTCTCCCATTTGATTTATTTATGGTATAACTTTTAGATAAATATTTAAGACAAATATACCCCAAGATAGGAATTCCAAAAAGGAGGTGATTAAATTATGGAAGATGTGAAGATAAAGATTTCAGTGCTGTGGCTATTTACGGAAGTGGCTGGTTTGGCTTCCGGGTTATTGATGCTTATGGAGCCAGGTGTAATAGAGCAAATAATGACGGGAGAAATATTAGGCATGAAAATAGGACCTGAATTCTTGCTACTGTTCGCAATCATATTGTTGGTTCCATTGGTGATGGCTTTCCTGTCCCTGACCTTAAAGGATTCGACAAATCGCTGGGCAAACATCATCGTGGGCATAGTCTGGTTTGGTCTTTTACTCACTGATCTGCCAACGTATTTGGCAAACCCATCTGCATATGCGATACTAATGTGGCTTTCACAAGTTGTGGCTACAGCACTGATTGTCTGGTACGCATGGAAGTGGCCTAAATAGGGAGCATGAGTCGTTGATTAACAAAGAGCATATATGATAGACGTTTGGATTGCTGAATTGAAAGTCAAAGCAGTTACTTAACTTCGTCAGGAAATCCCTTGTATTCGATAACACCTAGTTGTTTGAGAAAATCCAATTCGTCTGCGACGAACCACATTTCTACAATCTTACCATCAACTATACGCCAGATGCAAACAGCTTCCCATGTTGTCTTCTTGCCAGTTGGGGCTAATCCACGATACTCGCCTGTGTGTGTCGCAGTACCTTTCAAATGAATCCACACCTTATCCCCTTCAGCGATGATGTCCTCAACGGTCTCCAGAGTATCTGGAAAGCTCTTGTAAAACATGGTCAAGTGTTGTTTGTAACTTTCCAGACCCCGCAACTGACGCGGATGGTCAACATAATCGAGTGCTATTAACTCGTCCAGTAAGGCTAGGTTATGCTTATTGAAGACTTCAAACAACCTGCGTACAATAGCCTTATTCTCTTCTAATGACATAGAACATCCTCCTCCCTTTATTATCAATCCTAATTTTCTCCTTTTGACATTAAATAGTTGTTGTTATTATCACCCAATGACCAATACAAATTCTGTCATCTTTCTGCTTATACCATACTTTATATCAAGTAACTTTACAACATTCTTCAGAATTTAAACCTCATCTGTATCTTTAAGGATATATAGCCATAGCACAAATACTAATGTCAAATTGGAGTTTGTAGCTGAGATAAGGGATTCTGTGCATGGATATATTCATATAACAGATGTAGAGAGAGAAATCATAGATACAAGCATATTTCAAAGGCTAAGAAGGATTAGACAACTTGCAGGGGCAAATCTAACATACCCTGGTGCTCAGCATACTCGCTTTGAGCATTCTTTAGGTGTAATGTATCTTGCTGGATTGGCAAGCTCTTCTCTTTCCTCAAAAACTCATATTACAGATGACGATATTCAAGAGTTAAGACTATCTGCTTTACTTCATGATGTTGGTCATGGTCCTTTCTCTCATCTCTTCGAAGAGGCTCTAACAGAGAAGAGGGATATAACTCACGAAGATATTTCACAGAGGATCATAAAAGAAACCGAGATTAAGGATATAATAGAGAAGCATGGCTTTGATTCTAAAGATATATCTGAGCTAGCTTTAGGATTATCATCAAAGAGACCAAAGTTCATGAATGAGATAATAGCAGGAGGCTTGAGCGTGGATATAATGGATTATCTTCTTCGAGACTCATACTTCACTGGAGTAGAATATGGTAGAGTGGATGTGCATAGACTCTTAGATTCATTTGAAATTGTTGATGAAAGATTGGCTATAGATCAAGCTGCTCTTTACGCATTTGAAGCCTTTACAATAGCTCGTTATGAGATGTTTAAAGCAGTATACTTTCATAAGACAGTAAGAGCTGCTCAGGCTATGCTGACTCGCTCTATAATCCTTGCTGATGATGAATTGAAACTTACAGATGTTAGCGATTTGAAAAAATACCTTCAGCTTACAGATGAATCAACTCTTGCAAAACTTATCGATTTAGAGCCTAAGAGTAGAGAGTTGAATCAAGCGAAGCAACTTGCAATAGGCTATAGGGATAGAAAGCTGATAAAATGTGTATTTGAGAAGATAGTTCATAGAAAGGATAGATTCATAGAGAGGATTCTTAACCAGAAGAGCATAAGAGATAAGATATCGATAGAGATAGCTAAGGAGGCTGGTATCGATCCTGATTTAATATTCTTTGATGTTCCAACAACACCCTCTGTGCCTTACACATCTTCACGCCAATCTCTCTCTTCTATAACTCTAGTTTACAAGACTATTGAAGGGAGGCGCTATGAAATAATTCCTATAAAGGATTTGGCTTTGGTAGGAGCTATTACAGGATACATGGACATAATAAGAATATACACACAATCTGAGTATAGATCAAAAGTTGAAAAAGCTGTAGAGGCTTTCTTTGGTAGAGAAGGATATACAACTAAAGTGTCTATGTAAAATATTTGCTATAAAAAATAAGGTGGATATTTAAAGGAGTTTAAGCGATTAGCAGTTTTTTATTCTGTTCTCTCATGATTTCATATAGATCGTTTACTATATCATGAATATCATCAGCAATCTCTGTGGTTAAATCTTCTAACTCTGAACATAACCCGTTTAATAAGATTTTTTGATAATGCTCTACAGTATATCCATGAGACAGGAAACATTTGTGAATTTGCTCAGGAACTTTTAGCTTTGCCTCAACCATTTTCTGCATATACCTTTACATAAATCGATCAAAAGAAACAATGATATTTATTAGCATTAACTTCACAGAATTAGGTATAAATTGAATATTAAAAAGAAGACATCTATAATGATAGATGTTGAACTCTGGAAGGAATGGATTACCTTTGTTGTTCATAAATACGGGACATCAAGAAAGATTAGTGAGGAGATAGAGAAGGCATTAAGAGAGTATCTCGATAAATATTCAGTGAGTTTTTAGCCAACATAAAAAAGGTAGAACATGAGGATTATTATGTTATTTTAACTAAACTTTTATTCCACCACAAAACTTTGTTATGTATTCTATGGCTATATTTTTAGCATCGATCAAGCTTTCCTTGCTTATCCCAGGAACGCCACATATCATCAATAGAATATTCTTCGTTTCCTCATTCAATTTAGATTCATCAGCATCTCTATATGGGTAAATTGCAACCAGCTTTACATCATCTGAGATTACTATCTCTCCACCTTGCAATTCCTTCGGTTCTTCCATATCAATGCCTAAGAACTTCTCACCCTTTATTGCGAGTCTCATGATCAAATTGCCTTGAATCTTATCTTCATCGAAGGCTGCTAGTGCTATCTCAGTTTTTATAGATGCAAGATTATAGGCATCCACAACATTGTTTATGCGGGGTATAGATTTACCTCCAAGAATTCTCCTTATAAGTGCCTCAGCAGCAGGTCTAACCTTGGTAGGGTCTATGCCAACTCTCCAGAAAAAATCTCTATAAGCCCTAAAAATTGGTACATCTTTTAAGCTTTCAATATCATACTTATCTTTGACTTCTTTGATTATCTTCTGCTTGAAATCTTCTAACTCAGCATTTCTACTCTCAACTTTTACTCCTCTTATATGGGCTATAAGGGCTTGTAAACCAGTAAAACGCTCTTTTAAATCTGGCGAGATTTTTAGCTCCATATAATTCTGACATAGATGATCGAAATAAAAACTTATTCAATAAAGATTAATAAATCATTACAGAACCATTGCTTCCATTTACCATGAGAAAATCTCCTTTTCTAATAAGGGATAATCCTTCAACCATATCCACAAGGGGTATCTTAGCAATGGCACAACCAGAGACAGTGATATTATCAGACCTTAAGTTGATGATGGCAGAAGGGGCTTTACCATTCTTCTTCAATTTATATAGAACATAAGCTCCAACGCTGCTACCAATGCTATGAGGGAATATTAGGACTTTTTTATCTATGCTTAATCCAAAAAGTTCATGAGATTTATCAACGATCTTACCCTGTTCTGGGTCTACACCTTCTAAAAATGATATAGGAGAGCTTGATATTACTGCTTCTCCCCATCCTAAACCATCAACAAGCCCTCTTGCTCTAAATACTCCTCTCATATTATATACAACTCTCAGCCAAGATTTCATTAGCATCTTTAAGACATATGCTAACTTTTTGCACTCTTTTAAGGTAATGGGCTGCTTTGCATGAATTCGTAGTAATCTTATCGACTCCAAGATTAGAGATTATAGGCGTGAATACAGCGCAAGTGTTACAGACGAACTTTGCCCCTGCCTTCTCTATATTATCAGCATAGCCTTTTAGCTTTGCCTCTTCGTAAGCCTTTCTTGAGCAGAATATAAGGCATCTCTTATTGAATTTTCTATCTCCAATAAATTCAGAAATCTCATGTATTTCATTCACATTAAGATGAGGACAGCCTAAAACTATTACATCCCCTTTTTCAGCATCGTTAAGCTCACCATAAACATTCTTAAGTTCATTATCAGTAAAATCTATTCTTTCAACTTTATTCTTTCCATTTATCATGAACATTCCAGAAGCTCCAGAAGTTCCTATAGCAGCACAGAGAGCCTTAGCCTCAGATGGGCTTGGATTTTTTATGTCTTGAAGAGCAATAGGTCCTCTTGTAATTCTTCCAGCAAAGTAGCCCAAAAGACCGAATTTTATAGAGCCAGAAAAGTTATCTATTTTGATTTGAATCGAAAGAGAAGGCTTTCTTAATTCATCAAGATGTAGCTCTGAGTAGGGCGTCTTCCCTGTAATCGCGCTTGCAAGAGCGCTTAATGCACTTTCACGGTTAGTCATCAAATCAAGAATAGAGTTTGCATAGATGGATGCTGAGCTTTCAGCCCAACTCACATGGCTACCTTTTGGTGGTAGATAAAACCCTTCGTATGGTGTGCATGTAAAAGAATCAGTTACCCCTAATCTCTTATAGGCTTCAATTATCTTCATCTGCTCTGAGACATAATTACTATTAACATTGAGATCATATGGATTTTGATGATCAATTCCAGCAGGGTTTACAGTTGTAGGCACAGAAACTTTAGCATTGAGGCTGAGATTCTCTAGAAATTCTTTGCCATAATCGCCAATAGTTGAATATGAGACTCCTGAGATATGGGCTGATAAAATTTTGATCAAATGGCTTGCATCTGTTAAACGACCTATGGACAATAATATTCTATAAGCCATCTCAAGAGCTTCACCATACTCTCCATTAAGGGCTCTTTCCTCATCATTGTTAAGGTACAATTTTCATCATCAATTTGATAATTTATTTTTGTTGATTGAGCATAAATGTCTTTTTAAACATAACATCTTTTGTAAACTATCGTTTTCTTGTCTGTAAACTCTTTATCATATTTTTAAAGACCTATAAACTTGAACAATATTAATGCGATAGGTGATGGCTTGAATAAAATCAGTAGCTCAACAGATCTAAGATTTTTCTTAAAAGCATTGGAAAGAAATGGTCAGATGGTCAGAATAAAGAAAGAGGTATCTTATTTATATGAAGTAGCAGCCATAATGAAAAAGCTTGATAGAGGTCCAGTGTTATTTTTTGAGAAGATAAGAGATTCAAATTATCCCCTTGTCAGCGGTTTATGTAGCACAAAGGAAAGAATATGCTCAGCTATTAACATAAATCTAAATGAGCTTAACGAAAAGATATCTTCATCTATAGCCAATCCAATAAATCCTAAAATTGTAAAAGATGCTCCATTTAAAGAATTATCAGAGAAGCCAAAGTTGAGCAAATTGCCAGTAATCAAGCATTATGAAAAGGATGCTGGAAGGTATATAACATCAGGGGTAGTCTTTGTAAAAAATATAGAAACAAAGACTCAGAATGAATCTATACATCGCTTGCTCCTTATTGATGATGAGCATTTAGCCATAAGAGTAGTTGAGGGTAGGCATCTTCATAGATGCTTACAATTATCAGAGCAAGAAAAAAAGCCCCTTGAAGTGGCAATTGCAATAGGAATTCATCCAGCTATATCTTTAGCAGCTGCTTGCCAAGTTCCTTATGGTGTTGATGAGATGGGCATGGCTAACTCTCTTTTGAATGGTAATTTAACTGTGGCAAAGTGTGAGAATGTAGACTTATTTGTTCCATCTTATTCTGAGATGGTTTTAGAAGGAGAATTCATGATGGATAGAGAGGAGGAAGAATTTATGGCAGATATGCTGGGCACTTACGATCATCCTAGAAAGCAACCTGTGATTAAGGTAAAGAATATTTCTCATAGAAAAGACCCTATCTATCAGGGCTTGCTACCAGCTGGTAGTGAGCATCGCTTACTCATGTCCCTTCCGATAGAAATTAAGCTATTTCAAGGAGTTAAGAATACAGTTCCATCAACAAAAGCTGTTCATCTTACTGATGGTGGTTGTAATTGGTTACATGCAGTAATTCAGATTAAAAAGGCTCATGAAGGAGAACCAAGGAACGCAATATTATCAGCCTTTGCCAACCATCCATCCTTGAAATTGGCTATAGTTGTAGATGATGATATAAATCCATTCGACATAAAAAGCGTAGAGTTCGCTCTTGCCACTCGCTTCCAAGGTGATAAGGGTTTGATGATAATACCTAATGTAAAAGGATCGAGCCTAGACCCATCAAGTGATCAGGATAATCTTCTTACTGCAAAGGTTGGGATAGATGCAACTATAAGCCTCTTCAAAAAAAGAGAAAGGTTTGAGATAGCTAGGATACCTGGAGAAGATTTGATGGATATTAAAGAGTACATATAAAGATATGAAAATTATATGTAAATATATCTAATAAGCATGTGAGGCTGGAGTTTGGCATTTTATTTGTAGATTATTAATCTGCAAAAGGCTTTATACTGAGGATGAAGTTTCATCTAACTAAGGAAAAGCAATGGCCAGCCTTAAAAAGATCAAGCTCATTAAGGATTTACTCAGCGAAGCTGAAGGTTACCTAGAGAAGGGTAACGCAGTCCAGTCATCCGAGAAACTTTACAAGGTTACTGAAGAATGCATTAAAGCCCTCGCAGAACACTTCAACTTTGAAGAAGTCAAGGCTGCTGAGGAGAAGGGTCGATGGACTGTTGCATTGCTTGAAAAGGCTGTTGGAAAACTCACAGATAAGTTAGGCATGGACGTTGAATTCGGGTGGACTGAGGCAAACTACCTACACATATGGGGATTTCATGAACTCAAACTCGACACAGAAGACATCAAAAGAAGAGTGCCCATGATAAAAAGGCTTGTAGAACTAACAGAGAAAATATAAAGCACGTAACATAAGAAAGATTTTTATGCTCAAATTACTCCAAATTCATGGCAGTTGGAATTAAAAAGGAAAATTTAAGAGGGAAGAAATTGATAAAGAAGTTAGTAACATTAATAATAATTAGTCTTTTGTGGTTTTCATCATTTTTGGTGCTTGCACCTAAAGCTGAAGCGCAAAGTGAACAAACACTAGAAACTAAAATATCTCAAAATGCGGAATACAGAAGGCAAGTTTATGAAGAATTAAGTAAGCTATTTAGTGGTGAATATTGGAATGAACAAGCGTATGATCTTCTTGACGACATAACGGAAAACGGTAGAAAAGCGATGGAAAATCTTGTTATTAGCAAAATACTCTGGTGGTGGCTACCGGAGCCAGCCAAAGTTGTGAAAGACGCTGGAGCGATACTCACTGAAGTTGTTAAGTCGTTCGCAGTTTTAGTGCGAGCAGAAATAATATGGGGAATGACCATAGCAATAATTGATAGTGGTGCCCCTTATGCGTATAAAATTTATTTAGCAGATAGGCTCGCAAAGATGGCAACGTATGCCCAGCAAGAGATCGATGTCAGTAAGAAAATACTGAATGAGCAAGCAACAAGACAGGAATTGGTAGGTATCCTGGATGAAGAATTGAAGATTCTGACTAAAACATACTCAGAGCAAGGTGAAATAGTCCCACCATTGCCAACTCTTATAGACGAATTTAGAGAGCTAGCCAAAAGCAAGATGACTAGTCAAGCCGCAAAGGACTTCGTAGATAACCTTTGCAGAGCAACTAAGAATTTTGTTGAAATAGACGTTAAGTACGTAGAGTACATAAAAGAACTTTATGCTGGCCAAAAAATACCTAAATTGGCTGTGACACCTCCATCTTATGATCAAATGCAAGATATTCTGGACATGCTTGGATATCCTTACGAGAATATCCAAAAAAGCACCTTAACGAATTTAGTGGTACTAGAAAAGTACGACGTCGTGTTTATCAATTGCGCTCCAGTGTATAGTCCAGTGGAAGACACGTTCGCCCCAATAAGGGAATTTGTAGAGGAGGGAGGGGTAATTTACGCATCTGACTGGGCTTACGAGTATATAAAAGGAGCATTTCCGGAATTCGTTGATTTCGTTGGACATGTTGCTCCGAGTCAGCATGCTATAGGAACAATAATGGATGCGAGCCTTAAAACATATTTAAAGGTAGATGAGATCGAAATTGAATATGATTTGAGTAGCTGGGTTCCCGTATCTTACGTTTCTGACCAAGTAACAGTATATGTCACTAACAGCGTAGAATATAACGGTGAAATTCACGAAAACATTCCTACTGTTATTGGTTTCAAATATGGCAAGGGCTACGTAGTGTACACATCTTTCCACAATGCTGCCCAGGACGAACTTGCTTATAGGCTTATAGAGTATCTAGCTCTACTTACTACAACATCTAAGCTACAAACATCGCTTGAAAATCTTATGTGGGGGATAGGTGCAAATGTTGAGGTAATATACACTGACAAGTTGAGTGAAGGAGAAACTATATCACATTACTACGAAGCGAAGGAAAAGGCAAATCTCATTTTCGCTATCAATTGGTTTGGTAGTGAGATGAAACTGTCCATTTTCATGCCTAATGGCGCCCTGTATTCCTCGAAATCTTCTTCTAGTCCGCCCTTGATAATAGAGGTTTATGGCGCTGGAGCTGGGGTGTGGACTTATCATATTGAAGCACTGGACATGCCTTCTCCAAACTATCCAGTTGTGTCAACGGTAGGAACCACTCCAATTCAAGAGACACCAGCCCAATTATGGATATGGATTACTGTAGTTATAACGCTTTCCATGACTGCTATCGTAATTCTCACTCTACATAGGAGAAAAATGAAAAAAGCAATACCTCCCCCACCACCCCCGCTTAATCAGCAGTTTACACTTTCTAGAAACTATATCTTCGCTTTCTAAAGAAACTTGTAACTCAACCTACACCAATGATCCCAGGTTGTAGAACCCATTGGAGAGGCAAAGCCACATATATGGATCTACGAAAGCTGGTTGAGGAGCTCAGCTCACCACCAGACGATTACACACCAATGCCGTCCTGAGCGTCATCGGAAGCATATTAATAATTTTTAGGAAGACGAACATTTGAGGATTTTCTGACAGCTATTCTTAATAATGTTATTAAAACTAGTTTCTGCTAGTTCAAATCTTTCCAGCAATCTCCATGCAAAAATTATTATATCTCAATAAGACCAGTATGCATTACTTAAGTTTTGAAAAGGTCTCTTATTTCTTCCAATAGCCTTCTTGCTATTTGAGCATCTATGGGAGTTATAGAGTATAAAGATGCTAAAACAATACCGTTGATGATTATGGATACACTCTCAGATATTATTCTTGAGTAAATATCTCCAAACTTGCTTGGGATGATGATACTAGAATTCGCCTTATCTCCTATCTTCACTGATAAGGCTATAGAGCCTAACTTCATCTCCTCTCCTTCAGAAACGATTAAAAAGCAACCATTCTTAGCTCTTATCGTATGAATATTGAATAACCTTCCATCTGTTACCAATCTTTTATTCGAAAAAGAGTTTAAAGCCAAACTCAACCATCCATTTCGTTCTTTTAAATAGTTAATCGTGTTTACCCTAATAAAAACATGATGATAAGCGTCAAAGTCCCTCATGAAAGTAGGGGGTTCAAATGGATGATTCGCTCTGTAGCCTCACATACTCCTATCGATCTTTTAGCGAGTAATAGTTCTGAAGCCATAGCTATTCAAGTCAAGGCCAGGCCTATGCTGGCATATAAGAAATATACAACAAAGAAATACTTTTTTCTCTAGATTATAAACTGACATTGATGGTAAATAATCAGAAAGAAGTTGAAAAAGCTGTAATTCGGAGCATACATTTGGCTGCTCTTTGTGAGGGCATAGGTGGATCATTGAGTATAGCCTTAGGCTTTTTCACATTAAATATCCAGTTCTTTCCGTTTTTTCTTCTTATGATCTTCAGCGGGACAGTCTCAATAGTAGGTGCAATTTTCACTTTGACAGCTTCTTTGAAGAGAGGAGGATGGATCTCCATATTAGGTGGCGTATTTAGCTCATTCACTATTATAGGCATTATTCCAGCTATTCTATGTTTCATTGGAGGCATTCTTTCAATAAGACTTGGATCGAATGAGTGAAATTGTTAAAATGATGAGTAATAATGTTAGGAATCTACTCTTTACTGTAAAAGAAGACAGCCTCTGCTCAAACCTTATTAAACTATTATCAAATAATTTATGTTGATGGGACAAAATAATAATCCAGTAAAAGGGTGGATATATAGCAAAGCATTGTATGCATAAGGTTGATGGCAAAAAATCATTCATTACGGCGAGATATACGCTTACCCCTGCATTTTTTCGACAATGGGCTTTTCGGCTTATTTTGTTGTTCTTTCGTTTTTCTTGTTAAGTAGGAGGGAAAAGAAATGAAGACGAAAACAATGCATGTCTATACAGGCATGATACCTTTCTCAAAATTCCGAGGAGTTTATTCTCTCGAAGATGTAAAAATTCATGAGCAATATGTCAAAAAACACATCAAGCAAGGATGGTTTATCCCTGAGAGAGACATGGTTTGGAAGATAGAAAAGCCAATCAAAATCCTCGGCTGGCAAGGTTCTATAAGCTCATTTTCAAGGCTTCATGTTAAAACGTTTTTACAGGTATATAGAGATGGAAAGATGATAAAGGAATTTGGCATAATAAATACTGGTGATCGTGGTAAGGTGAATATTGGGCAGTTCTTTCCTCAGCCATTGGTTCTTGAAAAAGATGATATTTTTTTGTTGGGCTTCTGGTCTCATAACATGGACTTCACATGGTTCGTGAGGGATGCTCACGCAGATTACACTTTGTTTTATGATGATAAGGAGGACGCTACATTATGACCTTATTTGATTATAAAGAGGTGAAGAAATGAATATATTAGAACCTAACGATTCGAGATTCTCTCGTTCTCATTTTTAAGAATCTGATATTCCTCCAACAGAAGTTCTTCTTTAGAAAGAATTCATTTCGCTGATCGTGTTTAATATCACATTTATCAGCCTTAAATAAGAATTTATCAAAGCCCTTAATTGAGATATGTCATCCCCTCTTAAATTTATGACCAATTTATCTCCATCATGAGAAATATCAACCATGAAGCTTGATTTTGGGGCTTTATCAAGATCAGGCTTTAGAGCTAAGTAGGCAATCTTAGCCAAATCTTCTCCTAGGCTAGCCTCTATCTTGGCTTCTAATCCCTCGATCATATTCTCTCTTTTAAGCTGGCTTGATCGGCGTTGGAGTGATGTCATAAGCCCTTCCTGTCGTAACTAAGCCACAGGATTTGCACTCCCAGATACCCTTGCTCTTTCTCTTCAACTTCCATGAGCCACAACTAGGGCACTTCCTCTTCACCTTTAAAGTGCTGAATACCCTGCCATACCTCTTTCTCAGCTTTGAGCCGTACTTGGCACCAAGCCCTTTTAAGCCTCTATCCTTAGCCTTTGACATCTTTCATAATTCCTCCTTTTATGATCTCTCTGATCTCCTTTGCTTTGACCTTAGCTATATTCGCTACAGACTTGACTTGGTCGAAGTTAAGAGTTCCAGGCTGACCTTTCTGCCCCGCGCATAGATTCCCATCCTCATCGAACACAAGGGTTATTCTAGCATCCATAACAGCCTCCTCCTCAGATGTTGGGTCTACTATGACTGTATCGCCTATTCTAGCCATAGTGATAGAGACAGGGATACCTTTTATTGGTAAAGGGACAATCTCATTCGATTGTTTAATCTGTCCATTTTGATCAACATAAAACTTTGGCATTGTAGATGTAGCAATTGAAGCAACAGTAGCATAAGATGAGGCATCGAACAAGTTGCCATCAGTGTTTAAAACATTTACATCAACAAATACAGCGCACACTTTCTTCCCAGGGATGAGTACAAGCTTTGAAAGGTCTATCATCTGGGATTCTCTAACACCTCTATCAACAACTCTAGCCAACTCTATGGCATCCTCATCAGGGGGACCAGGCTCTGCATAGGCTGAAGCTAAAGGCAAGACTTCTGCATTTACCACTAAAAGCCCCTTTTCAGGTGTATCAGGGAATGGCTCCCCTATCTCTATCTTTACACCTGCTATAACTTGAGTATTGCCAACCTGAATGCGAGCCGAACCATTGGCTCTATCTATTACGCCAGTCTCTATAATAATAGGACGAAAGTCTATTAACCCTCTATTATCCAGCCTCTTCTCCTTCGACAAAAGCTCTATCATCTGAGCTCTTCTTAACTGCTCAACAACTATAGATTTCTTCACAGCTGACATCATTCTTCACCAGCTTCACCCTTACCAAAGTACTTATCCATCAAAGCCTTACGCTGAGCATCATAGATACGCCGACAAGCATTGATAGCCATTTCAAAAGCCTTTTCAAATTCCTCAGGTTTTAATATACCATCCAGCTGAAGGAGAGTTACTTGATTTAGGTTTGGCATTATGGCAATGGGGATATCAGCCTCCCCTTCTTTATCCTCTATATCATTCAAATCTAGAACGACTTGCCCAGATACCTTGCCAGTAGCACAAGCTACAACCATGTCACGCATGGATATGCCAGCATCAGCCAAAGCAACAGCGGAGGCTGTAATCCCAGCGCATCTTGAGCCCCCATCTGCCTGCAATACTTCTAAATAGATATCTATGGCTGTTCTAGGATATTCCTCCAGCATAAGGGCTGGTTCAAGGGCTTCTCTTATCACTTTTGATATCTCTATCTCACGTCTTGAGGGTTGTGGAGGTTTACGAACATCTGTAGAGAAGGGAGCCATATGGTAACGGCACCTTAAGACTGATCTATCAGGCAGGGCATGATGCTTTGGATGAACCTCCTTTGGGCCATAAACTGCAACAACTATCTTATTCTTCCCCATCTCTATGTAGGAAGAGCCATCAGCATTCTTAAGCACTCCAACCTCTATCCTTAGGGGTCTTAGCTCATCTGCTCTCCTCCCATCTATCCTTAAACCCTTCTCATCTATCAATTCTCTCAACTTTGTACCTCCTTAGATTTTGACAAAAGGTTTTGGATGTTCTTCGTCAAGCCTGCCAAATGGGCTTCTGACTCGACCATCCTAATGGCTTGAGTTGCCAGTAAGACACCATCAGGCGGACCTACTATTAAAATGATTCCATTCTGACCTATTATAAGTTTACAATTTGTAGCAGATTCTATTGTCTTGATCATAGACCCTTTCTTACCTATCAACCTAGGGATCTTGGCAGGACTTATCTTTACAATCTCTCCCTTTGGGATATGCCCTAAACCTGGTCCGGATACGCTCAAAAGAGGGTTCCTAGTTCTATCATAAGCAGTAACCTTTGCGTATATTAAATCTCCTATGGAGAATTTCTTCAAAAGAGACTCACGATCAGGCGAGAAGTCTCTACCAAATACACTTTGAGCAGGGAGATACGCAAAGAAGCAGGAGTTTATATCTATCTCCCATGAAAAAGCTGAATAGTCAACTATCTTGCCTATAACTAAATCTTCAACTCTAGGGATGTATGGTCCAGACAAGGGAATGACACGAATTCCCTCATTGCTAATCTCAGCCAGACCTACCTTCGTTGCGTAGAACTTGTCTTTGATTCTAATTACATTACTTATAGGCTTATAGCTTCCCTCAGCTATCAGCTCGCCAGGAGTCACGTACTTCCTTTCAACTTCAGGCATATTTCTCTCACTTCATTACAGTTACTTGGGATGTTCCCTTTGTAATAGAGCCTAATTTATCTATCAATGAAGAATGAACTCCTGCAGGAATCTCCACAATGGCATTTAAAGAGCCATCTGGTAACCATTCTTCTTTTTGAATCCCTCCATAACTCTTCAATGCACCTAAGGCTTTAGGAGCGAACTGAGGCTGGATTTTCACCATGAGCTTTATCTTCTCATGTTTTAAGGGAAGAATAGTCCTCAATTGCTCTACAACACTCTTCGCTTGCTCTTCAGCATTTTTGAAAGGATCTATGGAAACATGTATCTGAGAAAGCGCCTGCTCAACTCTGATTTGAGGGTGTGGTAAGCCTGTCCTAGGATCGACGAAGTTCTTACAGATGATGGAGATTATCTGCTTCTTTTTGTCTTCTATCAAAGAACGCCTCTGTTCAGCCGTAAGCTGAAGCTCCCCTTTCTTCAGGATGGTCTCAGCTACTTCTATAGCAGAAGTTGTGTTAAAGAACTTCTTCAACTTTTCCGCTGGAATACGTAGCCCCTTTGATGCATCAGAAAAAACTTCATCAATGGCAACGATCTTTGATAGATCGATTTGACGGCCTAGCTTGTAATCTAGAGCATTCTTAGGGTCTACTAATATCTCAAACCTCTCCCCATCTAACATTAACCTAACGACAGTGAACTTACTACTCAAATTAGAAAGACACCAGTTTGCTAAGTCTTACCTGTAGTAGAAATCCTCTCCTTTGCCTTCTCTGCAAATTTGGCTATCTCTTCGTCTGTGAGACGTTTCATCTTCTTGCTCTCTGTATCTATCAGAGCTATCTTTATGTGCTTTGTACCCACTTTATCCTCACTCACAAGATATACGCACTCTATGGCTAATGTACAAGCATCCTCTAAATTCATGTTAGGATCGTATCTTTTCTCCAAGTATTCTGTCACTTGATCACTTCCTGCTCCTATGGCAGCCCCATCATAGCCCAAGTAAGTTCCACTAGGGTCTGTAGAGAATAGCATAGCTCCATTCTTATCCACACCAGCAATGATCAAGGAAACGCCGAAGGGCCTTACTCCTGCATACTGAGTGTATTGCTGATTTAAATCGCCTATGCGTTTGGCAACAGATTCCACTTCGACAGGCTCATCGTATATCAACCTATTCGTTTGGGCAAAAACTCGTGAATAATCTACTTGAATACGAGCATCTGGAACGTAACCAGCAGCCGCTATGCCTATATGGTCATCGACTTGAAATATCTTTTGACTTATATTCGGGTTCTGTAGCTTTCTTGTTCTCTCCTCAACAGCCAATACTACACCATTCTTTACCCTTAAGCCTACAGCTAATGTTCCTCTTCTAACAGTCTCTATAGCATACTCAACCTGATAAAGTCTACCGTCCGGCGAAAATATCGTAATCGCTCTGTCATATCCAGCGCTTGGAGCAAACATAACCACTCACCTTACTAAAACAAGTTTTAAAGGGGGTTTAAAACCATTTTTATTATAAAAATCATATATTTATCATTTATGATACAAAAACGCATCATAAATAATCTGAGCCTTCCAGCCCTATGAGAGCAGGGGATTAAGCTCTCATCACCCTTTTTATTTAAAAGCTTCCTGACCTATTCGATTTCTTCATCGATAAGCATCGGGTTTGCTTTTTCGTTCTCCATAAGCTCTGCTATCAGGCTTACTGTATTTTCATCCCAAAGAAGAAGACAACACTCTCTAATTAGATCATATCTGTTGTGGTATATTATTTTAAGTAGTAGCCTTTTTTCTCTTTTCTCTAGGTATTCTCTCCAAAGCTTCACGATCTCAGCACCGCTATTCTCGACCTCTCCATAATACTCATATGGTACAGAGACCAGTTCAGAGAGTCTTGGATACTTCACCAAAAATTTTCTATTCTGATTCAAATCTTCAGCCAGACGCTTCCACTTACTCATTAAATCTAGGTCAAATTCTACACCAAGCCAAACCTCTTCAAAACCTTTAGCATTGTAGGCGTAATAGGGACGTGGTAGTAACTTAGAGGCTATTCTAATGGTATCTTCGAACTCTTGATCATAGTCTGGCTCTGTCCTCTGGTATATTCTGATTAAACCTGCTGAGAAGAAACCGAAAGTTATGATTTTGCCTCTTGAAGGCATCAAATCGGAAGTCTCTATGTCTATTATCGTTCCACGAAACATTATCGGCATATTCCATAGACGCTCAAGCAAGATTCATCACTTTTCAACATCTTTCGCATCTAGTCTTATTGTCATCCTAAATCATCGTGTAGTTCTTCTGTTTCGGCTTCAAGCGTGGTCTCACCTCTCCTCTCATCTCGTAGCTCTTGAGTCCATGATCTCGTTGAAGGTCTTAGACCAAACATCTCACGAGAGAAGCCAAAAGTAGATAGAACAGTTTCAGCTGCATCCAAAATCATATCTCTATACTTATCCTTATCATGGTTTATGTTCGAACTGGCTAATTCATAGGCCAAGACTCTGCATAAGGGATTATGATGGTTTGCATTCACAAAGATAAAGTCTATAAACTCGCCTTCTTTCACCTTCTTTCCTTTGCTTGCCAATTGAATAGCAGCCGATACGTGAGGAAATATGCTCCTATACTTCGCTATAGGTCTCCTCAGAATTTTAGAGATAATGAGTTCTTCTATAGGCACTTCTCCTAACATTACTTTATCGATGGCTTCCGTCACTAATCGTAACGCTCTCTCATAGCCAATCGTGCAAACTTCTTTTGCATCTTTACAATCGAAGAGAGTCTGAATTAGCTTAATCTGAAAATCTTTGATGAACTTCGGAGTATCATGACGTCTCAATTCGATTCCCCGTGCGATTATTTCCCCATTGTAAAGCATGCCAAAGTAGTGCTTCTGAGCCTCCATTCTCATTGAAGGATCCGATTCTAATGGAAGCAAAAGTAGGAATTTGTAGTGATGATCTAAGGAAATGGGCAGACCTATATGCTCGCTTATTTTCTTCGCTAGTTCTTCATAGTCTTCTTTCTTATCTCCATCCTTCTTTACGAAGACGCTGTCAGTATCTGCATAAATTATTTCGTAACCTAGGCTCTGAACGAAGTCTTTAGTCTTGATCATGATCTCCCTAGATTTTCGATTTATCTCTTCAAAAGCTAGGACATTTCCGAAGCGGTTCCAACAACAACCTGATGTGCCATATAAGCAGACAAGGATAAGTTTAAGGGCATTCTGGCGTTGTTCACAATATAGCCACTCAAAACTGTCTTTAGGGAAAATTTTTCTTAGTCTTTTGAAGTAAAGTCTTCTCTCTAGGGCATTTTTGGTAACATGTGGTAAGATCGCATCTTTCTTCTTAACAATACCTTCAGTTGTTACAGTCTCATAACTCAACCCATAATGAACTATGATGTTTGGATACTCACTTTCGAAATCGAGCTCAGCGACATTTTCATGGACTATGCCTATGCGTGGAGATATTATCATGCCACCTTTGTCACGTTCAATGAGTTCCTTAATAGGTCTAATATGCTCGAAATAACCTGTATCCTTAGGTATTACGTAGCCTTTCTTCATCAATTCATAACAGTTCCTACTATCGATGATTCTGTTACTTGTCCATCTGAAGGCAATGCCAGGGGGTAAGAGACTGAACCTTGCTCTCTCAACTAACCCTACCAACCCCCAATCTTGAAACGTATAACCATAAGCATTATAGTCTAAAGCAACTCTGCCTTTAATCCAGTATGGCAGTGGTTTCTTCATAGCATCGATCTTAACGTTCTCTCTACCCAGCTGCAAATTCAGACCTAACAGTTTTGCCCGTGTGAACATGTATGGGAAGGTAAACGTATCACATTCTGGGCATATGAGGAAGTCTGGATCATTGCTTTGAATGAATGAGGTGAACTCCTTCAGTATGTGTTGCTCTTCGCCTTCAAAGACCGCTTCACTCTCACAGTATCTTGCTTCGATTGAACGTATTCTATCTACATTAGGATCAGGAGTTAGATTTGGACTTGATGGGTGAATGTCGAAATATAATGCTTTGAAAGGTGGCGGTGGAATCTCTTTATCATCGTCTATCTTCTCTATCTCAAGTAGAAGGTTGTTCACATCAAATTTGATGTTAACCTTGCTTGTAGGTGCTATACCTAGCTTTGTATAGATGTATCGTTGCACATGAAGCAGATCTATGTCAAAAAGTTCCTTGACATACTCCAAGTTTTCAAACCTCTTTACCGTATGCCTGTAATTAGCTGTGCTATTTAGAATAACATGAATAAGCCTCTTTCTTTTCTGATCACTAAGGTTTGTATATTTATCAGCCCATTCTACTTTCCTTATGCTTGGTTCATCTTTAAGAGATGATAATAGTTGCTCCCCTTGCTCTGCAGTCTTTGGTAAAATATAGAAGCTTGGATGATATTCATCCCTTAACTTGATAATTTTACCATCTTCTGTACGAAGCCATATGATAGCTTCGTCTCCTTCTACATATACATCAAGTATCCATCCAGTACTACTTCTCAATTCCTAAGTCCTTCGTCTCGCCAACTTTTGATTCAATTCGAGCTTTCAAATCTGCTAATTCTTCTCTCAATTCTTCAATGACTCTGTCTTTTTCCTCAAGTTTCCGCTTTAATGACTCTATTAGCTTCCTATTGTGAATGCTGGCTGTGAGGTTTAACTTATCCAGAACTGTAGGCATGTTCGAATTGCCCATAGCTGCTTGCTCAGAATTCCAAGCCTCCTTGAGCAAAAGGTCGAAGGCTTGTTTATGGTCTAGATCTATTAGGCTACTTTGATAGTGAGTCTTCAACTCTCCTATGGTTTCTTCATAAAGCTGGCGAAACGAAGGGGTAATCCTCCCCATTATATCCATCCCTCCTTTAGAAACCAGAAGAACAATCGAATCAGGCGTCTTTTTATAAGGATGCTTGATGAGAGTTGCTTTAACCGAGGTAACAGGTCCATCTTGAAAAGTTTTGACATGAATGATAACACTTGCTACATGACGAAAAAATGAGCCACCAATAGGACGAGGGATAAATCCTCTTCCAGTAGGCATAGCATCTGCGGTTACAACAATTGCTATTCGCTTTTTTGAAGCAACTCTCCAAACATGGTTTATCGTCTGCTTTAGAATTTGCCTTGTTTCTTCAGGCTTCTTAGAATCAGCAAAGAACCTTGTAATGCTATGAATAGCTAATAAGCGAATATTAGGGTCTTTTTCCATAAGTTCAGCAACTTGCTTTGCAACTATGAGCTGCCTTTGCTCATTGTAGGCTGCTACTGCGTATATATTAGCAAAAACTATCCTAGGCTCGATGCCTACATGCTTTGCTAGTTCTCCAAGCTCTGAAGGATTAAGTGTCGTTTTTCCTGTGTAATAGTCTGTATTATTGAAGTAAATACCTTTAGCCTCAAAGCCACCTCTATCCTTTGGCAACACACAATTAACTATGAGTCTATGAATAAGTGCGTCAAGAATTTCCTGTTCACCATAGAATAAGTAGAATAAACCTTCCTCAATCCCTCCAATTAGGCTGTCTAAATCACCGCTACCAGTAGTCAATCTGAGCTTTTCTCTCTCCTCTTCTAAGGCTTCTGCTGCTGTTTTCATAATTATAGATGAATTTTTAAACTCCAATCATAGCACACCTTTCAAATTCCTTCTTGATCTCGAATTCAAGGACTTCAAGCCTTTCTATAGCTCTATCTATTTCCCTAAGAACCTCTCTAAACTTTATAGAACTGGCAGGCACTCTTGCATATATTTCTCTTCTATTCACAGGCAAATTAGCTCACCTGAAGGACTTGTTGAGGAAAGAAGCAGAGCTGGTCTCCAAGCTGGACTACTTGACCTTGAGCTTTGACTTCTCTGCCCAATAACTTCTGTTGAATCTCATTAAGGATTAATCTTTGGGCGTCTACTCCCTTGTCTATCTCACTGATGAATGATAGATCTTGACCGCCTATAGAAATATTCTGAAGGACTTTGATTACAATGTCTCGAACTCTATTCTTTAAAGAACTCTTCTTAAACTCTACAAACCTTTGAGTGTTTGCTGTAATGAATAGCAGGTTTTTATCAAAATATACCGTTGATGGCGGGTATGTGAATAGTTGCTCAGAGTTTACCAATTTAACTCTAAGGAGAGGAATCTCTTCTGATGAGACTTCTATACCGTAAATATCCCTCCAAAAGTCTACAAGATTCCTTTCATCCTTTTCAGAGACTTGTTGCTCCCCTGCTTTCTTGAATATGATACTATCAATATGTCCTATGTGCCCGAAGGGAGATAATATCACATTACTTCTATACGTTTGAAGAGTCTTCGCTATGGCTTTGGCTGATGCTCCTTTGCTCCTCCTCCATCTAACATAGTCCCATACACTCTCTCGGACAAGTGCTTGTGGCGATGCTTCAACTATGGCTTTACCATCTTGTAATACTATTTTTAATGTGAAACCTAGGTAAAGCTTAGCTTGCTCACATCCATAAAGCGGAATTGGCTCCTCTAGCAAATAGATTCCGTGCAGCAATGGCTTGCCTGTTATCCTTCTAATGCTAATGTCTAAAGCCTTCTCAACAAGCTTCCTGATTATCTTATACTCGCGAGAATTTTTGGGGTCGAGTTGCTTTATGGAAGTCTCTGTAGAATTTCTAGGAGCATCATCATTTGAAGGGAAATAGGCTAGAGTAAAGCCATCAGTAACCATCAACTTGTCCTTACCACGAAGGCCAGATGCATTCTCAACCACGGCTTCAACTACGTTAAACCTATCTGGAAGGTCCAAGCAATATGTGATAAAGTCAAAGTCTTTCATCGTTCTACTATTCGGAGCATTCGCCAAAAAGAGGATCTCGCCAAGACTCCTTCCTAATATCTTTGCAACAAGAGACCTCGAAAGTATCATTTTAATCGAACCAGAACCGTCATAAATTCTTGATGAAATTCTAACGTCCCAACTCCACCCTTCTCCACATCCATTGGGGCAAGAATCAAAGATGAGCTTCTTGCATTTATTACAGCGTTTGATCAAACCTGAGTTGCTATAAATAGTTGAGACTATCCCTTGTAATGTTATATTCCAGACAGGGCGATTTATATGGGCGATCTTAGGTTGCCAGATATAATCCCTTATATCCTCTATTTGCTGAGGCGTAACTTTCGTATATTCTGTGAATACTAATAGAAGGCTCTTATCCTGAAACTCATGAACATAGGCGGATATGATCTTAAACACAATGTTGCTCTCCATAGGTAGAGATGTTTTATGAGATATGAATGGCACTCTAAAGGTCTTGTCCTCAAGTAAGCCTGTGAAGACTGTCTTTATTCCTAATTGGTCTTGCCTTTCAACTACTCTGTATGTCGATACCCTCGCAATAGTGTCAACATAGGTTAATGGCTTTAAATCTGAGAGAGCAACAAATGGACGAATGCTGTTTTTATCAGGCTTAGGAAGGGTTTCAGGCTTTGGATAATCGTATCTGCCTTCGATAAGGCTCATATCGCTCTAGCCTTCTTTTCGTGGCGATGATCTGAATGGATCCAGCAGAATATCTTACCGCATTCTTTGCACTCAAAACTGTATTCATATTGAAGATTTCTTCCACATTCATTACAGAATTTACGTAAGGTTATAGCTTCCATGAATTAACCCTGCCAAAACTTCTTCAATCTCTAGACTTCTTCGGCTCCGGGTCTGCTATACCTTTTTCATTAATAGTGAATCTTGTTTCACTATACGGATGATAAGGGCTATCAAACATTATAGCTATTCTATCAGCTCCAGCCTTCTTCAAGTATATGCGATATGTGCAGGCATGCCCAATAACATGTCCTCCAGCAGGCTTCGTTGGATCCCCAAAGAAGGTATCAGGTTGTGCTTGAACCTGATTCGTCACAACTACAGCTACATTGTAAATTTCAGCTATTCTTAAGAGCCTATGAATAAGCATGTTGAGCCTCTGCTGTCTTTCAGCAAGGGTTCCTCTCCCCACAAATTCAGCTCTATGAAGGGATATGACGCTATCTATTGCTATGAGCTTAATGTTGTACTTTTCGATATATTTTCCAAGGTTCTTAGTTACAAGCTCAAGATGGCTACTGTTATACGCTTTACAGAAAATAATCTTCTTTAGAATATCGCTTGGGTCTAATCCTCTTGCCTCTGCTATCTGCTTAAGCCTCTCAGGTCTGAAGGTCGATTCTGTATCTATAAAAAGGGCTCCTCCTCCAAACCCTCCTTGCTCAATTGGTAATTGAGAAGTCACGCATAAGGTATGGCATATCTGACTTTTGCCTGAACTAAATTCACCCCATAGCTCGGTAATGGCTTGGGTTTCGATTCCTCCCTTTAGAAGATTATCAAGGTTCTTCGAGCCTGTAGTGCACTTCATAAGTGCTTGACGCCTATCCAAAGCTTCTGATGCTGGTATGAATTCCTTCTCAAGCAAACCGCTCTCTTGAAGCTTATTTTGAGCTACAAAGATCAATGCACAGGCACGATCCCTTGTTCCTCCTATGGCTTCAACAACTTCATCTGGAAGAGCGGCAGCGAGGTCCAAAACAGATTCTATCCCTGCATTAACGAGCTTCTTCTCGGTTTCTGCTCCTATACCAGGCAGATCTTGCAGACCCAGATCGAGTGCAGATTCGCTCAATCTTATCCCTCCGATTTATGAATAAAATCTAGGTTATTTATTGAACGACGTATGGTGGAGGGGGGAGGGGGGTAGGTATATAAGATCGGGCTGAGCTTAATCAACAGAAGGCTTGGTCCTTATACACATTGGAACGGGAGGCTGGGCATACCTAGACACGAAGGAAAGGGACAGATTAGCTGCTTATTCTAAGTTATTTAACTTCGTAGAGGTAAATTCTACTTTTTACGTCCATCCTAGATTAACCCTTGTTCAATCGTGGAGAAAACGCGTTTCTTCAGAGTTTGTATTCTCGGTTAGATGTCATAGGGACCTAACGCACAAGTTCGGACTTGTACCTTATGAAGAAGCGTTCCAAATCTTCGAAAGAATGATGAAAATCTGCAAGATATTGAGAGCACCAATCCTTCATCTTGAGACGCCTTCTCTTTTACAATTCAACAAAGAAAAAATTCGATTGGCCAAGGAGTTTTTTGGCTCTATAATGCCTAGAGATGTTAAGCTTGCATTTGAAGTCAGGTCAGGCCTGAATGAGGATGTCTTAGGACTTATGCAAGACTCTGATCTAATCCCATGTGTCGATTTATCAAGAGAGAAAATGCCTATCGAATCAGATATCCTGTATTCTAGACTCTTCGGTAAAGGGACTCACACTCTCTATCAGTTCGATGATGATGAGTTAATGGAAATAGAAAACAAGGCAACTCTAGGCACTCATAGAAGAACCTTTTTGGTATTTCATAGCCTTAGAATGTATGAAGATGCTCATAGACTTAAAGTTCATATGGAAAGCGGTAAATTCCCAAAGCCAAAGGAACATATTGGGATCGAATCCTTAAAAAAGATTCTCTCACAGATAAGATTTCCATGCTCTAAACAAGAAATAATTCAACAGCATGGATGGATGGTCGTTAACATGAGCTCTGGGAAACGCATCCACGTCTCGAGCTTACTTCAAAATCTTCATGATGGCATCTATACGGATATCGATCAGATCGTCAAGGAAGTGATGATGTAATTTGGTCATAGCGTCTATTAGTGCTGGTAACGGCATCATGGTACGTTACAAAGGGAAAACGATCGTCCTAGACCCCTCTTTTACGCCGAGTGCTGATGTGGTCTTTATCTCTCACGCTCATATGGACCACGTACATAAGGCGACAGGTAAGACTGTCACCTTGGCTTCTAATGAGACTGTGGTGCTAGCTAAAGAAAGGGGTTGTAATATTGGAGAAACAAAAGAATCACTTCCAGGCTTAGAGCTAATGGATTCTGGACATATTCTAGGCTCAAAAGGCCTTTTGATAGATGGGGAAATCTTCTACACAGGGGATATGGCTGGCAGGCCAAGGGGCTTTCTTAATAGTGGCAAGTTGGTCAAATCAAACATACTAATCATTGATTCAACCTATGGGACTGAACAGTACCGTTTCCCACCAATAGAAGATATCTGTGACAGAGTTAACCGCTCAATAGCTGACTGTTTCTCTAAGGGAAGGCCAGTGCTACTCATGGGCTATCCTCTTGGTAAGTCTCAGATCCTCACGTACCTCTTCTCGAATTGGGAACCATACCTTTATTTTTGCGAATCTGTCCGAAGAATGAACGAAGTCCATGTCAAGATGGGAGTAGACTTGCCTACTGACCTTGTCTCTTATGAAGAGGCAAGGGAGAGAGGTTTGCTTGAGAAGAAACCTTGGGTACTCATTTGTCCTTTACAGAGTGGGAAGAACTCGTTCATAAGAACGTTAAAACGTAGATATAATGTAGTTACTATAGGATTCACTGGATGGTCTGTTAGTCATAATTATGCCAACAGAATGAGTCTAAACTACGCATTTCCTCTTAGTGACCATTGTGATTTTGATGAACTGGTTAACGTGGTAAAGAATTCAGATGCTAATAAGGTCTTTACTGTTTATGGCCATGCAACGGAGTTTGCTGAGCATCTAAGGAATATGGGTTTTGATGCATCGCCACTACCAGGTGCCCAGAAATCATTAGGTGAGTATATGAAGGGCGACTAAACGCTTCAAAGTAAGTAACCTACTCTACGAAAGTACTCTACTGTCTCTTTGACGAACTGGTCATCCATATTGAGCTGATACTTACTTATCCTGTAAGGGTACTCCTTGACCCAGCCAATCTCCACTAGACTCCTCAGGTCTGCCCTCACATCGACAGGCCTCAACCCAGTCTTTCTTTCAAGAGCATACTTGGTTAGGTAACCTGTCGATCTTTTTGCAAGTTCTCTTAGTATCCTAAGTCTTCCCTTACTCCCTAAGCCTTTCTCTACCTTCTTACGGATTTCCCTTTCATCTTCAACTCTTATTGAGACCAAATTTGATCCGCTCTATTAGACCATCAAGAAACCTTTCTAATGCTTCTGTAGGCACGCCGCTGATTCCTATTGATGTCAGCGATTTTATGTCTACTATTTCCCTATCTGCAAGGTCTTGAACATACTCTTCAATATCCTCAATGGGTTTTAGCTTGTATTCCTCACAGACCACGCCACAAGTGCTCCTAATATTCTTGAGCGAAACGTAAGGGCTCTTTGCCCCCCTTAGTGCTCTAACAACTGCGAGTAAGACTATCTTTCCCTCTTCAGATAAGTTAAGGATGTCTTCATCAGCAATTGAAGGATGCGTTACATTCATTACCTTCCTTACATGCTCAAAATTCACCATCTCAACCCCTTCGTTAGAGGCTAAGGTTCCTGAATAAAGGAGAAGGTCTAGTGCATATCTCACATCACCGTTCACAGGATATTTGGCAGTTATGTCTGCTACATACTCTAGAACATCTGTTGAGACAGCTCTAGGTTGAAAGGCATCTAACGCCCTTGCATGGAGGATGTCAAAGATTTCTTTTGAAGAATAAGGCTTAAAGCGAATTGGAAAGGCTCCTAAAGTGCTCAACTCTGCCTTATCGAGTTTCTCATGGAACTTTGTGCTTCTTGCCGTGAAGATGGTTCCGAGCACCCCTGTGGGCTTGCCCGGCGTGATTTCGTTGATCCTAGTTAGGTCATAAACTATCGAGTCCTTTGAGTGCTTTACGAAGTAGTCTACCTCGTCAAAGGTTATGAGAAGATACCTATTAGATCTTTGTAAGTGTCTAATGAGCTCTGTTAGAAGCTCTTCTGCACTTAGGTTTGCTGAGAAAACCTCTGGTGTTGCTTCTTGTACAAGATACCTGTAGAGAATTATTCGGCTTGCTCCGTGAACCTTGGGGTTAAGGTATATGTGCTTAAGGTTGATCTTTCGACTCATAGCTTCTTTTTGAAACTCCTCTCCAAAACGAACAGTAGTCACGGTCTTTCCTGACCCTACATCGCCAATTATCTGCAATACTTTAAGGAAAGATCGAGATGGAGCTTCAAGGGAATCCCATAACAAGCTCTTCAAAGTTTTGAGTTCTTCCTCACGGTGAGGTAAGGCATCGGGAATGTAGCGGGGTGAGAGCTTCTCTTTATCCTTGAAGATCAAGCTAACATCAATGTCTATCTAAGCATAGGCTCGTTATTATCTTTGTCATCTTATCTGCTAGCTATCAACTTATAATCCACCATCGTATTAAGACTCTACATAGAAATGGCTGAAATTCGTCTTGGAACATCGGGCTGGTCTTATGCAGAATGGGTAGGGGGATTTTATCCTTCGGATGACGTGAACAAGCTAACCTTCTACTCTAGAATCTTTAGAACGGCTGAAATTGATTCTACCTTTTACTCTTATCCCAGTAAAGGCTTGGTTTATGGTTGGACCAAGCATACTCATCCTGATTTTGTATTTTCTGCTAAATTGCCAGGCTTAATCACTCATGAAAAAAAGCTGAGGCTCGAAGAAGGCGTTGAAGTGAAGTTGAATAAGTTTCTTGAGCTTATGGAACCTCTCATAGCCCGTAATAAGCTTGGGCCTATTTTGATTCAGCTTCCACCACACTTTAAAAAGGATTATGAACTCTTAGAAGCCTTCTTCAGGATCCTACCAAAAGATCAAAAGTTTGCGATTGAGTTTCGCCATCCTTCTTGGTGGAGGGAAGAGACATGGAAGTTGCTTAGCAAGTATGAAATTGCGAATACGATTGTTGACGAGCCTCTTTTACCTTCTGATCCTATCGTAACCACAGATTTTTCATTCATCCGCTGGCATGGTAGGGGCAAGCGTCCGTGGTACAACTATCGATACAGCATAAAGGAATTGGAGCCTTGGCTCCCAAAGCTGAAAGAAGTTTCTGACAAGGTCAAAGAGATTTATGGCTACTTCAACAATCACTTTCACGGGTATGCTGTGGAAAACTGCTTGCAAGTGCTGGAGATGCTTGGTGTAATTACGGATGAGCAGAAAAAGATGAAAAAGCACGTTAGTGATTATCTTGAAACCAAAGCAAAGGAAATGATCACTCATGTTGCTCCCATCCCCTTGGAGCGTGATGTTTCAAGTATGAGTTTTGAGAAATTGCTATCAAGCTTAATACCTAGAGAAAAGCTTGCCCGAGCAAAAGGGATAAGCGACGAAGAAATCAAGGAGTTAAAGATCAGCGAAGGGCTCATGGAAGCTGTGATTCGAGACTACCACGTGCTTATAGATGAGAATAATAGGATTATCATGCATGACTGTGCTGATTGGGCTAGATGTATTCCTGATAAGAGTTTCTGTAAGCATTTAGGAAAGATTCTTCTTATCATCCCAAAGGATCAGGCAACTAGGATTTTAAGAAAGCTCCTAGTGGAAAAGGAGGATTGGCAGTTCAAGCCTTATGTTGGTAGAGCGAGATAACAATGCAGTAAGGGGGTAGATATATCGCAAATCATGGTATGTCAAAATGTCACCTTTCTGCTGGATTAATTTTTTGAACAACTTCGCCACTTAACTTTAAACTTTTTAAAAACGAATATACCAACAGGGCTTTGAGGTTTTTAATCGTTGCCGACCTTCTCTTCTTTCGTTTCCACTTACAACACTATATTTATTCATTCTTCTTCATTATTTCCATCTTCTGCCTGCTCCCATACACAGTAGCTTCCATTTTCTTCCCAATGACCACAACCATCAGGACACTCCATGTACTCATCCAGTTTTTCGTTGCATTCAGGGCATTTCTCAGGCTTTTCTCTCAACTTGTAGAATTTTCCCAATGTCATCATCACCTCAGTATCTTCATTCGATGTCTCACTGAAGAAGGTAATAAATTGTTAGCCACTAAAAATTGGATGGCTAAGTCACCACTTATTGAAAAGGGAGTAACCCACACCCTATCTTGCAATACACTTTGTAGGAAATTGGTAATAATAATTAAATTAATTAATAACTCAAACAAAATATGAGATTATTGGGCAGAGTTAACCGAACAGATCGTGTATGGCTTAAAATGCTACCTATAATTATCACGATTATGGCTTTTTTTGCTAGTACGAGTTGGTCTGTCCGAGAGATGTATTCAAATAACTTTAGGATGGCTGATCACAATATATACTTATACGGACTGCAATCCAATACAATATCCAAACCAGATGAGGACCAATACGAGATAATAGCTAAAGATTGGATAGAGTTCTCTGAAGATCATCGAAGAGCCGCTATATACTTTAGCTTTGTGGCTGTTCACATGCTTTTTGGCATGATATTCTTTGCATTAGCTTATATCGCAGGAAATATTATTGATAGGTTAGGAAGATACCGCCTTATTTTCGAATGTTTATATGTTTTATTCTCCATAATAGCTCTCATCTTTTTATTTATTTTAGCTCCAACAGCCATAGCACATAAGTACTATTTTTGGAGGGATAAACCTGATGAATTCCCAGCGTATTTGTCTATCTGTGACCAAGATCGCATAATATTCTTTGATAAATTTTCATGGTTCTTGGCTGATTTATTTCCAAGTGAGAACTTTCCGTTTCCACCAACTCTAGCTCCATCTCATCAAACGAGAAATATGTGTTCACCTAGAGTCAACGAGTTCATTAATAATAACACTGATCTCAGAAACTATTTGTTGAGCTTGGGACAGTATAAGGATATAGATAGGCTGTTTAGGATTGCGGATCGGGAGCCAAATCTCTGTCTTTATCTCGAGCTACTTATACCATGGTTTTCTTTGGTCATTCCGACAGTTATTATCATGATAATTAAAAATAAATTAGAGAGAGTGCTTAAGTGTAGAGATGGCTGTTAATGATGTAACAGGTATTTCTGGTATTTTTTACTTGCTTATGAAGATAAAAAAGAATAAAATTCAACATTTGGTATTATTTGGAAGGGGGTCAGAGGTCCATAAATAGACGACCTTAAGAACTATAAAACCAAGCACAAAAGAACTGCGATCGTTATACGATAGGAAAATATAGAAGTTCAAAGCATCATAAATTTGGTTCATTAGGTAATGGTTCAACATGCATTGTTCCCTAAAAAAGTAACACGTGAAGAGTTAAATTCCCTTGTTGATAGAGCTGCTGATTTAATAAGAACAGCTGTTGATTATAAGTTCATTCTCGTCTTGCTCTTCTTGAAAAGATTGAACGATTTATGGAAAAGTGAAAAGCTACAAGTTAAGGAGAGGCTGGTAAAGGAGACTGGTCTATCTGAAAAAGAGGCTGAAGAAGAAGCTGAAAAAGAATTTCACCATACTTTTAATATTCCAAAACAGTTTCTTTGGGATGAAATAACAAAAGACGTTAAAAACTTGCCTGAAAGGCTCGCTACTGGAATAAGTGAGATAGCAAAGCTGAACAAGGAATTGCAAGGAGCTATTAACAGAGTTGATTTCTTAGAGTTCGCTAGAAACCAAGAGAACAGGGAGCTTCTAAGGCAACTTGTTGAGCTATTTAATAAATATGATTTAGGAGGAGAAGAAGTCTCTCCTGATATTCTTGGAGATGCTTACGAGCACATAATCATGAAGTTCGCACCTCTAAAGGCGAAGGAGGGAGAAATCTACACTCCTAGAGAAGTCATAAGGCTGATGGTCGAAATACTAGACCCTAAGCCTGGAGAGAGTACTTATGATCCTTGCTGTGGCTCTGGAGGCATGTTAATAATTTCACATCTCCATGTAGCTGAGAAATATGGAGAGGAAGAGACAAGAAAATTATTTTTGTATGGGCAAGAGAGAAACCCAGAAATTTATGCAGTATGCCAGATGAACCTAAACCTTCACGATATTAAGAATGCAAACATAGCTAATGGAGATACTCTTGATTACCCTAGGTTTAGGGATAATGGAAGGTTAAAGCAGTTCGATATAGTTATAGCAAATATTCCATGGAATCAAGATGGTTATGGTGAAGAGAGGCTTAAGAAAGCTGAGTTTAGAGAGAGGTTCTCTTTCGGCTATTCTCCTCAAAACTCTGCTGATTGGGCTTGGATTCAACACATGCTAGGCTCTGCAATGGAAAATGGAAAGATTGGTCTCGTAGTAGATAACGGATGTTTGTTTAGAGGAGGGGCAGAAAAGGCAATTAGAAGTAAGATAATAGGGAAAGATTTAGTTGAATGTGTTATTCTTACGCCAGAGAAGTTATTCTATAACACTGGAGCACCTGGAGCCATTATAATCTTCAACAAGAACAAGCCTCAAGATAGAAGGAACAAGATACTTTTCATTAACGCTTCAAATGAATTTATACCTCATCCTTCAGTTAGAAGGTTAAATTCATTATCAAAAGAAAACATAGAGAAGATTACAAATACTTATGAGAAATTTGCTGAAATAGCTGGGCTCTCTAAAGTAGTAGATAAAAAAGAAGTTATTGATAATGATTACAACCTAAACGTAACTCTTTACGTTATGCCATTAGAAGAAGGAGAGCAGATCAACATTTCTAAGGAATTTTCTGAACTTAAAGAGATAGAGAAAGAAAGGCAAGAAGTTGCAAAGAAGTTGGAGCAGTACATTTCTGAATTAACCAAAGTAATTAGTGGTTAGGAATGATGTTTTACAAAGAAACAAATTTTAAAGAAACACCGATTGGCAAGATTCCGAAGGAATGGGAGGTTGTCAAAGTAGCTAAATTTGTTAATGTACTTAAAGGATTTGCATTCAGTTCAGAATTTTTTAACGAGAGTAACGAAGGAATTCCATTAATAAGAATAAGGGATTTAGGAAAAGATAAAACAGAAAGTTACTATTCAGGCACTCACGACCCTGCTTATGTTGTAAGGAAAGGGGACATTTTGGTAAGCATGGATGGTGAATTTAACGCCTATATATGGGATGGACCAAGGGGTTTGTTAAATCAACGGGTATGCAAAGTTTGGTCTAGAGACCATGCAAAGCTGGGTAATTTATTCCTATATTATGGACTACAGAATCCTCTTAAAATCATAGAGACTCAAACAAGTCAGACAACAGTTAAACATCTTCTTGATAAAGATATAGAAAAAATAAAAATACCGCTCCCGCCACATCCAGAACAACAGAAAATCGCTGAAATTCTTTCTATTGTTGATGAAGCAATTCAGAAAACTGATGAAGTCATAGCAAAGACTGAACGCTTAAAGAAGGGCTTGATGCAGGAGCTTTTAACAAAAGGAATAGGGCATAAGGAGTTTAAGGATACAGAGATTGGAAGGATTCCAAAAGATTGGGAGGTTACTAAGCTTGGAGACAAAACTATAACTAAGATCGTTATGGGGCAATCTCCTCCGTCATCTAAATATAATAAAGAAGGTACAGGCTTACCTTTTCTTCAAGGAAAAATGGAGTTCAGAGAAATATATCCTTTGCCAATTATCTATTGCTCAGAGCCAATAAAAATAGCTAAAGCCAACGACATCTTACTTTCAGTAAGGGCTCCTGTTGGAGATGTTAATTTAGCTCCCTTTAAACTATGCATTGGTAGAGGGTTAGCAGCTATAAGGTTTAATGATCAAATTGTTAATTATTTGTTCTACTTTTATTATTTGCAAAAAGTCAAGAAACTTCTAGAAACTCTTGGAAAAGGATCAACTTTTAAGGCGATAGTTAAAGCTGATTTGGAAAACTTAAGGATTCCCTTACCTAGGTTACAAGAACAACAAAGAATAGCAGAAATCCTTTCAACTGTTGATGAAAAGCTCGAACTTGAAAGAAATGAAAAAGCAAAACTGGAAAGAATCAAGCAAGGATTGATGGATTTGCTTCTCACTGGAAAAATTAGGGTCAGAGTGAACTGAATGGCTTATACGGAAAAAGGCACAGTTGAGGATTTTATCATCCAAGAACTTCAAAGGCTTGGATGGAAGTATATAAAGCCTGAAGAGATGAAGTTAAAGCGTAAAGAGAATTTTGAGGAGCCTTTAGTCATAGAAGAGTTAAGAAATGCTTTGAGAAGGATAAACAGCAAAGTAGAGCTAACAGATGCTGATTTAGATTTCATAATTGTCTCATTAAGAACTATTCCAGCAAATCTTGAAGGGATCAGAAGATTTTTGGATATTTTTAGAAATGGCTTAGTTGTTCCATTACAAAAGGAAGGCAAAGAGAGAGTTATAAAGCTAATAGACCTTGAGAATATTGAGAACAACGAATTTATCGTAACGAATCAGCTCAGAGTAGAAGGCTTAAAGGGCAATATTAGAGCTGATATAGTTCTCCTTGTTAACGGCATTCCTTTAGTGCTTATTGAAGGTAAGAATCCAACAAGAGAAGAGGTTGATTGGACAGATGCTTATCGACAGATTAAGAGATATGAGGATCAAGCACCTGAAATTTTCAAGTATGTTCAATTTTCAATAGCAACAGATGGGATAAAGACTTACTATTTTCCAAATGCCTTTAGAGAGGAAACAGAGGAAAGAAATTTTTTAAGTATATGGAAAGACCCTTACCCTTTCAATGTAGAAGAGTTCAAAGATGATATACTCAAAATAACTATCCACGGTCTTTTATCCAAGCCAAATCTCCTAAACATAATTGAAAACTTTACTTTTATCAGAAAAGAGAGGGACAAGTCCACAAAGATAATGGCAAGATACATGCAATTCAGAGCTTCAAACAGGATATTCGAGAGAGTAATAAACACACTAAAAGAGGAAGAGGACAAAAAGTTCGGACTGATATGGCATTGGCAAGGCTCTGGTAAAACCTATACAATGGCTTTCTCAGCTTGGAAGCTCTTCCACTGCCCAGAAGCTGAAAGACCAAGCATCTTTGCAATGGTCGATAGAAGGGATTTAGAGGAGCAGATCGAAAAAGACTTTTCATTTATTGAAGTTCCTATAGAAAAAATTCATTCAATTAAAGAACTTATAGAGATTCTAAAATGGGGAAGAGAAGGTAAAAGAGGAATCTTCCTAGTAACGATTGAAAAATTTAGTCCAAAGGAATTTTTACAACTTAAAAAAGAAGGGGATAAAATAGAGATTAAAAGAGAGAATGTAATCGTTCTAGCTGACGAGGTGCATAGAACTCAATACGGGAAGTTTGCCACGTTGATGCGTAGTATTTTCAAAAACTCTTTTATCTTTGGTTTTACTGGTACACCTCTTTCAAAAATTGAAAGAAATACCTTCCAAAAGTTTTGCCCTATCGATGAGCTTTACCTTGATAGATATTCTATGTTAGACGCTCTAAAGGATGGTTTCACTGTTTCATTATCTTATCAAGCAAGATTGCCTCAATACCATCTTAACAAAAAGCAACTAGAGGAATTTGTAGAGTTTGAAGAGAAGGAGATAGAAGCTCTTTCTAAAGAAGAGCGGAAAGAATTAAGGAAGAAAATTAGTGTAATCAAAGCTTTTGTTAAAAAACCAGAAAGAATTAGAATCATAGCTGAAGACATAGCAGAACACTTTAAGGATATTGTAGAGCCAACCGAGCTTAAAGCCATGATAGTTACGATTGATAGAGAGGCTTGTGTTCTATACAAAAATGCCATTGATGAATTCTTACCTTCAAATTACTCTGAAATTGTGATGACGTTTAATCCTAACGATAAAGAGATCATCAGAAATTACTTTTATAATTTACAAGAAAAGTATGGTACTAAGGACGTAAAGGAAATTCATGAGAAGATAATTGAGAGCTTTAAGGCAAGAAAAGAGCCAAGAATTCTAATAGTTACTGACATGCTCATAACTGGTTTCGATGCTCCAAATTTATGGACTATGTATTTAGATAAGCCATTAAAAGAGCATAGATTGTTACAAGCAATAGCTAGGACGAATAGACCTTTCTTAAACAAAAAATTCGGATTGATAAATGATTACATTGGAGTACTAATAGAGTTAGAAAGAGCCTTTGAAAAATTCGAAGCAAGTGATGCAAAGGCTTTAAAAGTTGTCATAAGAGACCTAAGCAAAGAAAAAGATACATTTAAAGAGCTTATCGATGAAGCTTTAAGGATTTTCAAAAGTGTGAAAAGAGAAGATACACATGAAAGTTTGGAAAATGCCTTGAATGTGCTGATTGACCCAGAGGATGCAAAGAAGTATGAGAAAAATATGAAGAGTTTAATGAAATCCTATGAGATGCTTCAAGGAGACCCTTTTCTCATAGATTACCTACAAGGCTATACATGGCTTGTCAAAATATATGTTGCATATTACAAAAAATTTAAAAAAGCAAATGTAGATGAGTTAAAAATAGATAGTCTTTCGAAAAAGACTATTACGCTCATACAGCAAACTATAAACGTAAAAGAAATCGATGATGCATATCCAACCGTAGGAGTAGATGAAGGATACATAGAAATCCTCAAAAGATCAGTACCTAAAACTATAGGGGCAGCCATAGACGTTATAACAAACATTCAACATGAAAGCAAAATCCACTCAAGTTCACCCTTCTTTATGAACTTAAGCAAAGAAGTCGAAATGACTTATGAAGAACTAAGGGCTAGAAAGATAGAGATAGGAGAAGCAGTACAGAGGCTTTTGAGTATTTCCGAAAAGATTGTTGAATGGAAAAGAGAAGAAAAGGAGATAGGGAAAGATAAGTATCCAATTTATGAAGCATTAAAGATCGTTCTTCCTAAAATAGAAAAACAAAAAGCCATTACTTTCATTAACAATCTTTTAACCCATTTAGAAAAGAAGAGATTACTTTTCAAAGGCTGGCAACTACAAAGGGATGTTCGGCGTAAAGTTATGGCAGAAATAAGGCTCATGCTACTTTCAGAGTTTAGGGACTATAGGAGTAAGGTAGACGAGCTAACAGAAGGGATATTCGGAGCCTTGGAGGGAATGAGATGAAAAAGTCGAACAAAGATTCACTTCAATTCAAGAACAATAAGGAACTTTCAGCCGACTTTCTTTACTCTCAGCTTTTCAAGATTTGGGAGCAAATAAAAAGGGAAGGAAGGGTTGAGGTTTTTGGAGACTTGGACTTTGAGGTTGTAGAAGAGATCGATAATAAAAAGCAGAGAATTGCAAAGCTTAAAGGAAACAAAATTTTAGTGAAAATAAACGCATCAACATTACCGAAAAGTGCGTTAAAATATATAGTTGCTCATGAGATAGCACATACATTCACAAAGAGACATACGAAGAGGTTTTGGAAAATTGTAGAAACGATTTACCCTAACTTTGAAATGGGTCGAAAGCTTCTTATAAAGTATGGACAGTTTCTACCAATTTAGATCAAAGTGTTGGAGATGGAGAGTTGAGTAGAATGTGTAAGTGTGAATTAAGGGATTTACTAAAACGAGACGAAGAGGAGTTCAAACAACCCGTTAAAGGTACTTGGCTTCGCATATGTCCCATTTGTAAGAAGTGGATAAATCGTCAGCAATATAACCATTTAAAAGCAGAGAAGTGGAGAAAATGATAATCATCTATGCTTGGTATGCTGTAAGTATTGAGGATGCACCTCTCAAAAACCACTAGGCGGGATGCTGAAGCTTCGGCCCTTCATCGTGTTGTTCGACTTATAACTTCTCACGCATAAGCTTCGACTCTTCTTCCTCCTAAACCATGCTTTGATGCTTTATACTCTCTTAAGAACTACTCTTTTAGACTTTGGCTCTACGGTGATTTCAACTATATCTCCCACTCTGAATGGAAACTGTGAATCGTTAGCTACATCAGTCGGAATATAAATGAAATACTTGTCATACTTCTTACCACCCGTAGTTGTTGGTCTATCGATAAACTTCCCTTTACCTTTGAGTGCCAAAATTGTTATCACAATCTAAAGAGGAAGTAAAGGGAATAGTCATTTCCGAGCACCAATTTGGTATCACAAAACTTATAGCATATTGAACTGTAGATAATTTGAATAATTTGACTCAAATTAGTGAGGAATTTGTTCGCAATAGAGTATTAGAATGGCTCAGTAAGCAAGGCTATGGAGTAATATCAAAAGTTGCAACATTAGGCGAGCATGGAGCTGATCTAAAAGTCAGAAAGACAAAGAGCATGAACTTCTATATAATAGAAGTGAAGGGTGATAAAGGATCTGATAAGGCTAGACACGTAAGTTTTGTAACTGCTTTAGGTGAAATTCTTCAGAGAGTAAAATACATCCGCCATTGCAAATATGCTGTAGCATTTCCAGAGTCGTACATGAAAATTATACAAAGAAGGCTTCCATGGAGGGCTTGCAAGAAGCTTCCCTTGGAGGTGCTACTTGTAAATCCTAAAGGCCAAATTAGAAGGCTTATATGGCGTGATTTGAAGAAGCTTCAAACTAAGGCTGAAAAAATAACGAACTACTAACTCTTTAAGCTACGAAAAAACTCAGTCAAGTCGCCAACCAATGAGTTAAGCTTCTTTTCTTTGCCTTTTTAACACTTGTAATTTCTCATAATCCTTTTCATTTCTAAGGTAACTAATCAACCAAGCTGGGTATGTTAACTCTGCGTTTTTAGTCATTTCTAAATTCGCCATAGTAAGAAATTCATCAATATCATGAACATAATCTGGGGCATTTCTTGCTTGTTCTTTCCCAAATGGCATAACACCAGCCATCCAAATTAAGCATAAATCTACAGCCATTTGAAAGGCTTTTTTCCTTAATCTCATTCTGATCATTTTTTCTTTAGGAGATGTAGGTTCTTCTAGACTACTAGTCCATATCTTTGCAGCGTTGGGGCTGTGTTCATGGATTAAGCGATAATTTCTTCTGATCAAACTAAAGAGATAGCTAGCTTCGCTTAACGTTAGACATCGAGGCATAATTACTGTTGAATAGTTGGTTCTTTAAAGGTAACGGTTACACTGTTGCTTTTGACTCCATAAGTTCAAGATAAGGTTGGGGGTAAGGTTTGTAAAAGTAGAAGAAAATGTCACATGTGCGATATTGAATATTTAGCCTTCCTCTTCCTTTGGGCAACAAGAGCTTCAAGATGCCTAAAATTTTGGCTCAGTTTTATGCTAAGGTGCACGTCCAAGTATCTTCTCCGCTTCATCAAAGGCGTATTTATTTTCGTCTTCATAGACTGCATGATTGATCATTAATGGGTTACCTGGGAGCATTTCTCCTCCCATCCACCGTTCAAATGTTACTGTATCTTGAATGAAGCGGGCATAATATGGCCAATCAAAGATTATGTAGAATAGCTTACGGTTCAGAGGGGGTTCTAATGTGTCAATTAGGCGACTAACTACAAGGCTCCACTTTGCTGCTTCTGCCCTAATTCCACGAAGCAGACCAGAGTATTGAGTGATGGGAGGCTTCCAGAGCTCCTTCACATAATGCCTAAAAATACTAAAGTATCCATCTGATCTAAGGCGAGTTAAACTTAACCCATTTTCTACATGGAACTGAAGTATCAATGCCAACTCTGCCATAAGAAATTTCTTTGGTGATTCAATGAGAGTTATAGAGGCTCCTAACTGCTGAACCTTAGCTGAAAAATCTTTGAAGAGATAGATAGATCCAAATGGTGTTTTAGTTAAGGCTGCTACTCCACCTTTGAGCGTTAACCCATAAAATTTCTTCTTTCCACCTGTCTTAGGGAAATCTTCGACCCTCTGCAAGTATAGGTAATTATATTCGAGCAAACTGATAAGATTCTTCTCTCCGCTCAGGCGTCTTAAGACCGATTGCCTTGTTAGACCTTGTCCCCTGCTTTCCATATCATATGTTGTTGAGGGACCATGTTCGGCTATGAATGCTAGAATATCGCGTGATTTATCATCTATTTCGAAAAGTGTCTTAGCTTGATTCCTTAACACCTTATCCATATCTGAAGGTATTTTAATTTCTTGAACGTTCAAGACATTCCCACTACTATACGTCCATTCCAAAATACTTATATAAATACTTCGGTATATTAGACATACGTCCTATGGAGTGGACATAAGTGAAGGAAGTTATGAACAAATGTAAAGACTGCAAATTCCTGAGCAAATCTGGCTGGTGCTACATAACTAGATGGCCTTCTCACCATCTTAAAGACGATGTTGCCTGCGGAGACTTCGAACCTAAAGAGAAAACGTTTTACTGGGTATGCCCAAGATGCGGTGCGGATTTTTACCACCCTTCTTTCATAGAATTTCATTATAAAATTGCTCATCCTGGGGTGAAGGTTACAATTGTCTCAAGAAGATAAATTTGTGATTGATGAAAAGACAGCTGTAAGAACCGAAGTAACAGATCTCTTTTTGAATGGGAAGGCTATAGAATTACTTCATGATCCTAACCTTCTCGGATTCGTTAAGGAAACTTTAGATGAAGATATAGTTGGAGAAGTAAAAAACAAGTTATACATATTCCTCATGTTACTAAGCGGCAAGAGGAAAGAGCCAAAACAAAAACAAATAATAGTTCTCAAAGGCGAGCCTGGCGGTGGGAAGACTGTTATCTCAAATGTTGAAACTGAGTTCTTTAAGACTAAGAAAGTTGGACGCTTTACAGAACACGCTTTAGATTATACTGACCTTAGTCAATATGAAGTTCTTTATCTTCAAGAGATTTTGGATGCTGATGAGGAAGGAAGAGGGAAAGTCTCAACGTTAAGGTTTCTCTCTGCTGATGATCAAGGTTATACAGTTGAGGTCACTGTTGGTGATCCAAAGTCTGGCTACACTACTCAGACTTACACCATCCCTCCCATGACTGTTATAACCACAACCGCCAAGATTCTTTTAGAACCTCAATTTGAAAGAAGAGGCTCGATTGTGAATGTTGATGAAAGCGAAGAACAAACGAAAGCAATTCTTAACATGAAAGCAGAAAAAGAGATAAAACGTTTTCTTGAATTAATCGGTGAGAGAGGGCCTAGTAAAAACAAGGAAATTTTAAAGTTAATATTACAAGAACTCGAAGATGTTGATATAATTCTTACCACACCAAAAACACTAAAGCAGATTTTTGATACTTCGGTATTGAGAGTAAGAGGCGACTATGATAAAATAGCGGCTCTTGTGAAAATGGTCGCTTTCCTTTATCAGAAACAGCGTCCATATATGTTAGTTAATGAAAGAAAGGTTGTTTTTACCCTACCCCAAGATGTTTTTTATGCTCTTGAGATCGGGCTTGAACCGCTATTAACAATGTCCACAGGCTTGGAAAAGAGGCTCAGGGATTTATTCCCCGCTCTTAAAGAGCTTTACGGCTACCACACGAGGATAGGAAGCGATGAATTTGAAGGATTTAAAGTTTCAGATTTTAAATCGAAAATTAAGAGAAGCCATAAAGGAGCTTACAGGCTTTTAGAAGGATTGGTCGATGCTGACGTTCTTACTGTTGAAAAACCGAAAGGAAATGTTAATGTGTATCAAATTAACATATCACTATCAGATTTAGAAAACAAGCTCAAGTCATCGACTCTCTTAATAAATATCCATGATTTCGTCTCCAATTTACGAAAGGAGGCTGAATCTTTCTTTTTGGACTACTGGACATCGGTTTTTCCAGAGGGCATACCTAAAGAATTGACGTTCATTTTTGTCCCTAAGTTCCTCCAAATGTCTGGTGTCCAGTACACGGGAGAGGAAGATTTGGGCTTATTTTACCAAAAGGAATCAGAATTATGGATATTTCAAGAAAAAATCTATGATCTATCCAAGAAACCTCTTAAAGTTATCAAGAGAGGTGGAGAATGATGGAGACGGGAAAAGTGAAACCAAGAATCTTAAGGTAAAAGTGAGTTAATCTCTTGCCCCACGTTGCTGGCTTAACTCCCCAGAATCAGCATGAATCAGGACTCAAGGGCTTAAATACGAGAGCCCACTATAGTCTCATAGATGGGGCTGAGACGAAAGTCAAAAGCCGACAAAAGCAAGAGGAGGTCCAGAAGCCATGACCAAAAAGGAGCTTTTGGAAGACTCAGAGATTCGAGCGTGGTTCAACGAACTCAGCGAGAAAAACAAAGAGACAGCAGACACCTACCTAAGCGTTCTCAATATAATGAATGATGCAGGCATTAACCCAAGAACCATAACAGAAGAGAGCGTTCAAAGCATAAAGTACTGGCTTATGGAGAAGTTCAAATCTTTAATGCCAAAGACAAAGAATCTTTACTTGAACGCAATAAGAAGCTGGCTCATACATAAAAAAATCAAAGCTGAATTAAAGATGAAGATTGCAAATTCCATAAGCACCCCAACACTCGATAACGAAAAAGTCCCAGAAAAGCACGGAGTTAGAAACGTTCTGTTAAGTTTATCCGTAAGAGCAAGAGCAATTGTAGCCTTAATTGCCTTCGCAGGCTTAAGGTTCAAGACACAATCAAGAATAACTCTCAACGACATAATCGACCTCGATATAGAGAAATTGGAAACAGAACGAACACCAGCCTTAATTCATATCCCACCTCACGCAAGCAAGAATAGACGAAGATACTTCACCTTCTTGGTTGAAGAAGGTTGTGAGTATCTTTTAGCCTACCTCAAGGAGAGAAGAGCCAAGGGAGAAATATTAACAGAAAAGAGTCCTGTAATAGCAACTCTAGACGGTAAGAAACCATTAGGTACAATTAAGATGCGTGAGTTGTTAGGAGAGGCAACGCATAGATTCCTTAAAGCGAGACCTTATGTACTCAGAAGCTATTTCGACTCCTGCTTATTTATGGCTAGCATACACCCAAGATGGCAGAGTTTCTTCATGGGCCATAGTGGCGACATAGAAGCCATTTATACAGTAAGAAAGCAATTACCGCCAGCCCTCATAGAGAATATGAGAAAGCAGTTTGAGCCAGCCATTCAATACTTATCAACTCAGTTAAAGCCTACGAGCATAGAAGAGCAACGCAAAAGGGATTTCATAAAGACTGCTGAATTATCAGGATGGTTTAGCAATGAGGAATTAGAGCTAATTCGCCAAAAATTAAGGGTGAGAAATTAGCTATAGTTCCAAGCCTAGATGAGGTAAACGCCCAAGAATTAAGGCGAGAAATAATCCAGCAAAGAAATAAGCTCTCAAGACCTGCAGGGATTTACTAAATTTATGATGTGAAAACGATTCATATATTTATCATTTATGATGCTGATTTAAGTCATGTTTAAGTTGTATGTTAAAATTAGTACATGCTAGAGATAAAGCTATTAATTTTGTCTAAAAGCTTATAAATAAAAGATATCATTTATAGATGAATTAAAATGGAGAGAAGGACTGTAACAAAGGAAAAAGTTATAGGCATGCAAGTTATTGATGGTGAAGCCCGTATAATTGGAGTAGTCAAAGATGTTTCTTTTGCAGTTGGGGAAGCAAAAATGTTCATTATTGTTGAAAAAAAGGATGGAAGAATTCAGGAGTTTCCTTGGGAAGAAATTCAGGCAGCAAATGATTTTGTGCTTCTAAAACCTAAACCCAAAATCGAGGCTGTAGCTCCGATTCCTACTGTTACTCCAACTGTAACCCCGACTGTTACTCCCACTCCAACTCAGACTCTTTGTCCTACATGTGGAAAACCATTAACCTACATCCAACAGTATAAACGTTGGTACTGCTATAATGAACAGAAATATGTATGAAGCTTTATACCTTGGTTCTAATAGCGTAATTTAAGAATACCCTCTATGCTAGAGTTATGTTTAAGTCATCCTGCTAAATGACCAATGGTGGCGATGCCTAAGCAAATCTTTAGTGCTGAAGATTTCAAGAGCCTTTCAGAAAATGCAGTAGAGTGCCGTGTCTTAAGGATGGATGATAAAGTAAAGTTAAAGCTTAGAACTCCGAAGATGCTTTACGTCTTCATTACTTCAAAGGAGGAAGCAGATAATCTTCTGAAGGATATTAAAGTTGAGGTAAAAGAGATAAAGTAAATTAACGCTTAGAGCAATAGATTCTAAAGAAACATACAAAGGCAAGTATAGTAAAAATTCTTTTCATTCAATTCTTCTCTTGATTTTATTCATGCAATCTGAGCATAACATAGGCAATTTTCTATCAACATCATATATGCTATTGGCAAAGCTCATTATACAATTAAGTTCAGAGCAGTGAGTCAAGCCGAAAAGATGCCCGAGCTCATGAGCAGCCTCCTTAAATACTCTCTCATTTATCAGGCTTGGCTTCAAACCAAGCTCTAGCTCGAAATCTGTTAATCTTGCTGTTGAGAGGAGGGCTATACCTTTGACCATATCAGCCAATCCGAATACAAAGTTCAAACCTGGTACGAATATATCAGCTGAAGTCACGCCAATTACTTTCTTCTTATTTCTCTTAAACTCTAAGAGCCTAGAAAGAATTCTTGTAGCATCGTACTGTTGCCTTGAAGCTAAATAATCTTCATTATGAAGAGGAAATCTTTCTAAAGACGGTTCAGGCTCACATCCATACAGTCTTACAGCCGCCTCTAATTGATCTGAAAAACGCACGGGGTCAAAGTCTCCTAAAGGTTTGATCAATACTCTAATCTTTGGCTTTGAAAGCATTTCCTTTCACTATGCCTTTGTCATAAGGACATTTTAGCTCTTTTGTTGAAGAATTATTTATAGAAATTCTTTGAGTTAAATTGAATAAGTATCGCCAGTCTTAGGAGCTACAGCATCTAGCCCAAACTCATTCTTTAGCTCCTCAGCAAACTTTATACAGCTCTCTTTTTCTCCATGCACTGTGTAAACTTTAGGAGAACCTTTTATATTCTTGAACATCTCAAAAAGTTCCTTTCTACCACTGTGAGATGAAAAGTCAAATCTGCGAACTTCAGCCTTGACCCTTTTTGGCTTGCCATTTATGATAGCCATCCTTTTCTCTAACAACGTCCTTCCTGGCGTTCCAGGTATCTGATAAGAAACTATAGCTATAGCATTCTTGGGCTTCTTTGATATTTCGCTATTGTAAAAGACTGCAGCCCCTCCAACTAGCATGCCTGCAGGAGAGATTATGACTGATGGCGTCTTGACTATTCTCCTTCTCTGGCTCCAACTTGTTATAAACTCGATGCTCTCCATGCTCTTACGGAAAAGGGATGGATCTTTAAGATATTCTTGATATCTGAACAATATCTCGTTGACCTTCAAAGCCATACCATCCATGGCTACAAGATGAGGGAAGTTATGCTTTTTTAGCACACATGCCATCTCCTGAGCCCTACCTACTGAGAAGGCTGGGACTAAGAGCGTACCTCCTCCCTCTACAACCTCTCTTGCAAACTCTATAAACTCCCTCTCTACATCCTCACTTTTAGGATGATCAGCCATTGCATAGGTGCTCTCAGTTATTACTACATCGAGCTCCCCAAAGTTTGTGTCAGCGCCTTTGAGTAGCAAAGATCCACGTGCATTTAGATCACCTGTATAGAGAAGCCTTTCTCCATCACTTTCCAAAAAAATTGATGCTGCTCCAGGCACGTGGCTGGCTTCAAAAAAAGTGGTAGTAAACCCTTTTATTTTGGTTGTCTCATTTAGTTCAACCTTATGGGAGCTCTTTATCATGGATAATAAATCTATGTATTCAAAAGGCAGGTAAAAGCCAGAAATCCTCAAGAAGTCCTCTATAAGGAGCCTTGTCAACTCTAATGTCAAGCCTGTAGCGTACAACTTTGGAGCCCCAGATACATAGAATAGGGGAATGGCGCCGCTATGATCTAGATGAGCGTGTGAAAGAAGGATTCCATCCAATTCTTTTGGTTGAACATGCATTGGGAAGGCTGGCTCTCTTGTGAGAAGAACTCCAAAATCCAATAAAACTTTACTATCCATACTCTTGACTAAGAAGCCTGATCTTCCCACTTCCCTTGCAGCGCCTAGAATTGTTATTTCCATTTTAAAGAAGACAAAAATTCGAATAATGAGTAATATATAAGATGTACTATGAATATATAAGGTATACCTTAAATCTCACTCACATCAAATTAATTTAGCTTCATAGTAATCGTTATTAAGAATTTAATTTAACACATAAGTGAATGATCATGCTGAAAGTTATCCCTCACGATATACGCTTCGATGGTTGCTCCTTGATAACAGGCTTCCATGGGATAGGAGGGGTAGGGTACTGGACAGTTAGGTACTTAGCTCAGAAGCTGAACGCTGAGAGAGCAGCCATTATAGATTCAGACATAATTTCCCCAGCCACCACAACTTACTCAGGTAGAATTGTTACTCCTTACGAGATTCTTAGAAAAGAAGACCTTGCCTTCTTCAAGGTCGAGGTACCGCCCTTAAGAGAAAAAGAGGTAGGTTTATTCAGAAGCTTTTCAAAGTGGGTAATAGATGCTGGCTTTAAAGAAGTAGCCCTTATTGGTGGATTAGATTCTTCCTTAAGAATTGATGAAACTACCTTCAGGCTCGTTCATACAAGCTCATTTGTACCTAAAGATGAATTGGCTAAAGCACTCATCTTAGAGGATGACCATCTGATAGTAGGTCCAGTTGCCATAATGCTGAATTACTTTGAGGTTATGAAAATCCCTGCCTTCGCGATCTTAGCTTATGCTTCACCAGAAAGGGTCGATCCTAGAGCTACTGCTGCAGCCATTTCTGTACTCTCAAATTATTATAAATTTGAAGTAGATGTAATGCCTTTGATAAAAGGAGCGGAAGCCCTTGAGCAGGAGGCAGCAAAGCAAGAGATAAAGAGCAGAAGAGGTGGCGAGTCTATCTACACTTAACTCTTGGCTTTGGCAATATTTATCAAAATTTCTTCAGTTATTTTATCAAAACTAGCATCACTAAGCGCATCTATTACATGACAATTCTTTATCACTTTGGCTATCCTCTTAAATATAGGGCTGTAGGCATCTAAATAATTCAGAAGAATTATCTTCTCAAAAGAGTATTTGCTTATGAATTCCTTTACACGTTTTAGCATTTCTCTAATAACATAGCTATCTGGTTCAATAGAGCTTACGTATTGTGATAATGGATAAACGTCTGAGAGCTCAAAAGGTATTATCCCAAAAGGTAAGGCTAAGAAGCACATTTGAGTTTCTTTTAAAGCATCACCAAGAGCATCAACCAATTTTATGTAGAATGGAGATTTATAGAGAGGCTTAACATCAGATTCTGGAAGGATTAATAGAGTCTTCTTCTCTGATGCTATGGATATATCTTCTATGAGCTTTTTATGGTGCCTTAAAGCTTCAGGTCTCATCAAATCATAATTTTCATAGAAGAATAATGCCCTTGGTTTGAATAATGGAGTACCGTCCTCTAAAAATTCGTAATGATCAATTAATAATTTGAAAGCCTCCCAAAGCTTTGGGTGAGCCCTTGCTTTGATGCTAAGATACTCCCAGATTCTGCCATCCTCTATTGCTTGCTTTGTCGCTTTAACCTCTTTTAATAGAACGTTTAGGTTATGAGTTGCTATCTTATTTGTTCTTTCTTCAGATTCAAGCTCTTTTAGTTCTTTTAATGTGAATTTTGAGCATATGGAGCAATTGCATGGCATATATGTTAATTCATCAAATCTTGCAGTACCATAATCTGTCATGTATCGTCCTTCTCTTGCATATAGCATGTAGGATGCTGAATCAAAAAGATCACAACCAAGAGCAACAGCGAGAGGAATTGTTAATGGATGTCCAGCACCAAATAGATGAAGAGGCTTATCTATAGGAAGAAACTTCTTTACAGTTATTATCATCTTAGCCAATAGATTAAAATTGTAAGATTCCATGATCTCTGTAGGGCTTCCAAGAGCGAATAAATCAAAATTCATCTTGCTAGTTAGCTCCGCAGACTTCTTTAAAAGGTCAAGATAACTTCCTCCTTGAATAGGACCAACCCAGAGTGTCCCTTCAGCCTTAATTGCCCTTAACGTTTCTTCTGCTGCCCTTAAAGTTATTCTAACAGTTTCTTTAGCTCTCTTCCTATCTACACCTATCCCTGTTGGTGTATCGAGAACCAAAGCCATGTCAGAGCCAATCCTCTCCTGAAAGATAGCCATCTCCATAGGATTAACCTCTACACTTCCATACTCAAGAACTTGATAGCCCCCTGAATCTGTCATGATTATTCCATTATAATCTATGATCTTGTGTATCCCCTTCTCCTCTGCTATCTTGCCAAAAACTTTCAATGTTATGTAGGCATTTGTCATAACAGCCTTGAAGCCAATTTTATCCATCTCTTTTGGTGCTATACTTTGCCTTACAGGATGAACTACGGGCAAGATGCAAGGTGTCTCTAAAGATCCGCTCTTGGTTCTTATCTTCCCTATTCTACCTGCTAAATCAGTAGCCCTTATTTCGAACATGCATTAATCATCTTTTTTAAGTCTAAGCGAACCTTAAAACCCTAAAGGCGCTAATAAATTCATTTTAGATTAAAGACAGAAAGATGTTAAGCTCAAGAGGCTAAAAGGTTTTCTCCATAATCTTATTGAAAATCTTAGAGTAATACTCTAAGGCTGCCTTTATGTAGTTTTTATCAATTAATCCATGGAAGGTTTGAACCTCGAAAATTCTTTCAGGAATTTTTAGCTCAGTAGGTTTGAAGCCCTCTGAAGCCTTTAAGGCTTGCTTCTCTTCATAGATTCTTCTACCTAACTCTTTCAATCTCTCCTCATCGAATTCGTATCCTAGAGCATTAAGGGCTTTTTTAACAATGCTTGGTTCATAAATTTTTCGAGCAAAGTAGCAGACAACAAGGCTTGAGAGTATCTGCCTCCAGCACTCCTCCTCTATCAACTTATCCACAAGCTCTTCAGGAGATAAATCCTTCATCTTCTGATCTATTGAGTATCCAGCCCCATCAAGATGGCTATGGCGAGAGCCTATTAGGTAGCCTATATAAACTGCTGGACCTGTGTGATAGCCAGGCATCTCATTGCCACCGAAGGATAGAGCGAATTCTCTGCCACCATAAATTTTAGATGTGTAATCAACACCCATAGCTAAGGCTTTATAGAATTCGTTAGGCTGATCTGTTATCAATTTAACAGCCTCTCTATAAGCATCAGCCCTCCCCCAATCTAAATCTAATAATACATCATTTAATTTGACCAAGCCTCTTTTGTAAGCTTCTGTAGCCCAAGCCAATGCTACACCAGTACTTATAGCGTCTAAACCTCCTACTTCCACCTCATCCATTAGCTTTAAGAGATTATTTATATCAGAGATGCCAAGCATACTTCCTAAAGAGTATAGAGGTTCATAGTCATAAGATACAAAAGTAGTCTTATAGAAGTAAGGCTCATCAGGATAAGGGTCTCTGATAGTTGCCAAGTGTATGCAAGCTACTGGACAATGGCTACATGCTACTCTCCTACCAAGCTTGTTGGTAGCCAAATCTTCACCACTTATTTTCTCAGCTCCCTCAAACCTAGCTTCTGAGAGGTTTCTTGTGGGCAATGCTCCTAAAGCATTCATGGGCAATACGTTCATGGCTGTACCCAATTCGTGGTACTTTTTCATAGAATCAGACCTTACAGCAAGTCCATATATCTCATCATATGCATCTCTATAGACCTTTATTTGAGGAACGCGAATACTCGATTTACCATGAACCATCAAAGCCTTAAGCTTCTTAGAACCAAAGACAGCTCCTAATCCCATTCTACCGAAATGTCTGTAAGTCTCTGTTACAACACAAGCATACCTAACGAGCTTCTCACCAGCTCTACCAATCCTCATTATCGTCCTTAATCCAGCCCCAGGCAGAGCCTCCCTCAGAACTCTACCGACAGTGTAAGTGCTCCTCATCCCCCAGAGCGTGGCTGCATCTCTAAATTGAACCCCCTTCTCACTTATTACCAAGTATATGGGTCTATCGCTAACTCCTTTTATAACTATAGCTTCATAACCAGCAGACCTAATTGCTGTAGCACTCCTCCCGCCTGCATGGCTCTCACCATAATTCCCTGTCAATGGACTCTTAAAAACAGCTACAACTTTAGATGCTAAAGGGTAAAAATCTGTAAGAGGCCCTGTAGCGAATACAATAGAATTGCCAGGATCGAAAGGATCAGCACCTTTAACTGCCTCTTCCTTGTAAAGCTGAAGAGCTACACCAACTCCCCCAAGCCATTCATTGAAGAGCTCAGATCTATTCTTTACGTGAAAACTCTTCCTTTCAAGGTCTATGTATAGAACATTGTTCTGATTCATCACTTACCTATCTCCTCCATACCTAAAACTCTAAAGTTACAATAGCCAACACAGTAGCCACAGTGCACACAGATTACAGGCTTGTTCATGCTATCATCCCAGAATACAGCCCCTATATCACAAGCCCTTTCACAGAATCTGCATCCTATACACTTTGATGAGTCAAGTAAAACCCCTCCTCCAGATCTAGCCCTTAAGGCATCAACAGGGCAAGCCCTAAGGCAAGGAGCATCTATGCATGCTCTACAAACAACTACTGTGAAGCCTCTCTCAAATCCTCCAACACTCTTAACATGAAGAGCTGATTTATCAAGACCTGCAAAGCCAAGTCTCCTTGAGCATGCAAACATACAGAGCTGGCAACCTACACAACGCTCTGAATCCATTATGGCAAGCCTCTTCAATTTACACCTAACCTTTGATACGCATTTTTATGTGTTAATTAAGCCTTTAAAGAAATCGATGACTCAGCGTAAGTAGGTCGCCAGATTCGAAACTTAGCGCTCATTCTTTGGTTTCTCTCATAAACTCATCAAAGACGGATTTTACTCTCTCTGCTGCTAAGCCGATCCCTTCTACTCCTTGCTCTGTTACTTTTATCTTATCCATGACTATTATAGACCTTATATCCTCTCTTATCTTGACCAATCCTGGGAAGACTCTATTCAGCCTTTCAGCAAGGGCTTTTAGATCGAAGGGCTTCTCCACCAACCTTATCTCTTTTATGAAATCGCTGTTCAAGACTATTTTGTGGACTTTCTCGCCTGCACCCAATACATTGTTTAATATAACGTTAAGCTTCTCATCTATACCAACTAAATCTCCCTCGTATAATCTACCCTCAGATGTCTCTATGGCGACCTTTCTCCCTATCATTGCAATAAGTTCTTCACTGAACCTCTTATAGGCTATCGATGACAGTTCATTCCCCCTCTCTGTTATTCCTCATATACATAAAAACTATATGGAAATAGAAGTAGTTATTTATATTATAAAAAATTAAGGATTTAATCTTATGATCGAAAAAGAGGAATCTACATTGAAGATCAGTTTAGATAAAATAGCCATACTCATCCCTGCCAAAGATAGGGCTCAAGTTTTGCCTCAATGCTTAAGCGCAATATATAGTATCGATTATCCGAAAGAGAGGATAAGCCTTTTGTTTCTTGATGATAGGTCTTTAGATAAAACAGGTGAAATCTTTAAGGAATTCAAGTCAAATTACGAGAAAGAGTATAATTCTATAGAAATTCTCAAACTTGAAGGAAATCCTAAAGAGAGAAATATAGCAAGAGCTAGGAATATTCTAATTCAAGAGTGGAAAAAGATTCATACTGATTGGGCTCTTTTTGTAGATAGTGATGTAATCGTCCCAAAAGATGTTCTTAAAATCCTCCTTCAAAAAGCAAGAGATGAAAGAGCGGATATAGTTTGCATGCCATACGCAGAAAATCCTAGGGATTTACATAAGCCCTTCGAAGAAAAGAACGTTAACATACACCTTGGTTGCACTCTCTTCTCTAAAAGGGCATTAAATTGTATAGGCAGTATTAATTTAAGATTTAAGGTATGGGACGATGTATTCGTCTGGTTCAAAGCTATAAAGCTTGGTCTCAATAATGTATGGACTGTCAAGAACAGATGCTTACATTTAAAGAAAACAAACCATAAAAGATACACGTTAAGAGGCTTGTTACTTCAACCTCACTTGCACGTCCTTTTGGCAAAAGCAGGGATATTACAAAGAGCTATAATAATGAGGTATCTCTTCTATTACTCACTCCTCACTTCCTTAGCTTTAAGCTTCATATATCCATATTATTTTATCCCCTTATTCCTTCTTATATTCATCGTAGGGCTGATACACCATAGGATAAATTTCTTCAGATCTGCCCTTCCTAATGGAATCTTTTTATGTATAGGGTTACCTTTGCAGTTCTTTATACCTGAAAGATATTGGACTTCAAGTGATTGAAATCAGTCAAAGAATCGACTTAATTGTTCAGCCTTTTCAAAAGATTTAAGCCAATCGATGAATCCTACTCTTTTTGGAGTCTCTCCCTTCATCACTTTAATGATCTCTTCAGCAACATCTTTGGCATCTCTATCAGTAGTATCGAACTCAGCCACTTTATCCTTACCAAATTTCTTTAAAGCATCATAAGAGCATGTACCCAATATCTCTGATGCAATGTTATCTTTGATCTTCTCATCACTATAATTCCTTAATTTGAATCTTTTTTCAAGCTCAAAAGGTGAGCATCTCAATATAGCAACAAATCTTATTTCTCTTTTAGAGAAGATGAATGGCAATAGATGCCCTGATATGACTACTTTTTTTCCTTTTATAGCCTCTCTTGCATATTTTCTTAATAAATATAAATCTGCGATGAATCCATGCTCGTCCTTGCCTATTATGGCATTCTTCTCCATAGCAATTTGATTTAAATCAAAAAAATCATAATTTAAGAGCTTAGCCAATAATCTACCAACAGTCTTCTTCCCTGTTCCAGGGGTGCCTGTTATGCCTATAACCTCTTGTAAATCTTTCACCTACAAATTATTCGACATAGTGAGCTTGAACTTTTGTTGGTGTAAACTCCATTACTAATGCTTGACCACATTTTTCACACCTTGCTTGAAGGTAAATAGTATGGGGAGAGGAGCCTTTAATGTTCAGGTTTTGGTTTAAAGTTATCTTTTCACTCTTGCAAATAGGGCAAGTTAACATGATAGATCATAAAGGATTTAATTTTTAGAGATGTAAACTTTTCGTTCAAAAGTTCTGTTAAGTTATCGATTGATGTGTTTCTTAAAAATGCTTTATTTACTTGTACGCCCTAACTTTAACACTTATAATTTTTCCTGCTAATCTACTGTTAAGCCCTGGTTCGTAAAATAAATCTTGGGAAACAATACTAACACCCCTAAATCCCGCTTTTCTTATCGTATCTAAGTATTCGTCTTTCTCCAATGTTCCAGCAACACAGCTAGCCCAAGCATCAAAATTTTTTCTAATATCTTGCGGTAGTTTACCTTCTGTGATTAAATCAGAAATTAATATTCTCCCACTGGGCTTTAAAACCCTGTACGCTTCTTTATATGTCCTTAGTTTATCTGGAGAGAGATTGATAACGCAATTACTTATGATAACGTCAATCGAGTTATCTTCTATAGGCAGGTTTTCGATTTCTCCAAGCTTGAATTCCACATTTTTATACCCATACTTTTTTGCCGTATCATTGGCTCTTTTTACCATCTCTTCTGTCATATCAACTCCGATCACATAACCATTTTTCCCAACTTTATTTGCAGCCAAAAACACATCGATTCCAGCACCAGCTCCCAAGTCTAAGACCCTCTCTCCTTCCTTCAAATCTGCTAGTGCTGTTGGATTACCACAGCCTAAACCCATAATAGCAGGTTTAGGAAGAGCTTTAAGTTCTTCTTCAGAGTAACCAATTCTTTTTGCTTGTTCTATCACATCATACCCACAAGGACCGCAGGTTGGACAACAACTAGATCCCTCTTTAGCAATCTGGGAATACCTTTTCTTCACAACCTCTTTTATTTTCTTATCTTCCATTCCAAATCCCCTTAACAGGATTTTATTCCTTTTATCCCAAAGTTCAACAACGCTTTTTTTACTTCATCATCCTTAATACTGTAAATTATGTTCTTGCCTCTTTTTTCGTATTTCAGAACTCTTGCCTCTACCAATGTTCTAAGATGTCTTGAAACTGTTGTTTGATCTTTCTTTGTCATTTGTGTGAAATCACAAGCACAATATTGATGGTTTAAAAGACATCTGACAATCCTGAGTCTTGTTTCGTCGCCTAATGCTTTAAAGAATTTCACTTTATCTTCGATCATATTATATGCATATATGCACATATTTAAATACTTTACTAATGGGTGTGTACCGAACATTGTGAAGAAATCATAGAATTGAAAGAATAATAACAATTTGATAGCTTGTCGAATTTTCAAGTTAGGATTTTGTTATTGTGTGCACATTAGTGGTAAATGTAATAATTTCTGCAATTATTTATCAGTTTAACTTTTCTTTTGAGTTCTCAATTCAAATATGATAAAAAAGTTTATCATTTAATTTCCTCTCCAAGCTCTTTAGCCAATTCTGAAAGAAGCTTTCTCTGCCTATCTGTCAAGTTCTTTGGAGTTCTTATTGTCACTCTTACCAATTCATCCCCTCTACCAAAGCCTCTTATTCTTGGCATTCCTTTACCTTTTAGCCTAAATAAAGTTCCATTCTGAGTCCCTGAAGGTACCTTGAGCCTAGCTATCTCATCTATGGTTGGAACCTCTATTTCTGAACCTAGTGCTACTTGAGTAAAGCCTATCTGAGCATCATAGAATATATCATCTCCATCTCTCTTAAAGATCTTATGAGGTTTAACACTTATAACTACATACAAATCTCCAGGATTGCCTTCTTTAAAGCTTGCTTCACCCTCTCCTTTTAGCCTTAGACTATAACCTGTATCAACGCCAGGAGGCACATCTATTCTTATCTTTCTGTAGCGCTTAACTATTCCTTTACCATGGCATTCTTTGCAAGGATTCTCTATTATCACCCTCCTGCCATTACACTTATCACAAGTAGTTATCTGAACGAATCTTGTAAAGCCTGATGTGCGAGTGTATTGTACCTGACCTGTGCCATGGCATTTGGGGCATGTTCTTGGTTCTGTCCCTGGTCTTGCTCCTGTTCCCCCACATACATCACATTTTTCATTACGAGGAATCTCTATCTCAGTCTTTAGACCTTTAAATGCATCTTCTAAACTGATTTCAAGATCGTATCTTAAATCGTATCCTTTCTCAGGAACATATTGTTCACGTCTGCCAAAGAACATATCGAATATGCTATCAAAGCCACCAAAACCAAAGCCCAAATCTCTGAAGATTTCATCAAAATTAACACCCCTGAATATATCCTCCCTTGTGTATCTGCTATCTATGCCTGCATGACCGAACATATCATATTGTCTTCTCTTCTCCTCATCTGATAGAATAGCGTAAGCTTCTGATATTTCCTTGAACTTCTCTTCAGCATCGGGAGATTTATTCCTATCTGGATGGTATTGTAATGCTAATTTACGATAGGCATTCTTCATCTCTTCTTGTGTAGCATTCCTTGAGATACCTAAAACTTCATAGTAGTCCTTTTTGTCTCCATACATAAGAAATCAACTTTAAGATAAATTGAAATTTACTTTTTATCATCTACTACTTCATAGTCAGCATCTATTACTTTATCCTTCTTTTCCTCCTTCTTTTGCTCAGTGCCTTGCTCTTGCTTTTGAGCTTGCTGGGCTGCTTGCTGATATATCATAGCTCCTATCTCTTGCAGAACTTGTGATAGCTGCTCGTTCTTTGCCTTTATCTTTTCCACATCCTTCCCACTAAGGGCATCTTTCAATTCATTGATAGCTTTATCTATCCTTTCAATCTGATCTTGGCTCAGCTTCTCCTTAAGATCAGCTTTTGTCTTATCTGCTGTATAGATCAAAGTATCAGAAAAGTTACGAAGCTCAGCCTCCTCCCTTCTCTTCTTATCCTGCTCAGCGAACTTCTCGGATTCATCGACCATGCGCTTTATCTCCTCTTGTGATAGCTTCTTTGATGCTGTGATGGTTATCTTCTGCTCCTTTCCTGTACCCATGTCCTTTGCTGTGGCATTCAATATTCCATTCACATCTATGTCAAATGTAACTTCTATCTGAGGGAGTCCTCTTGGTGCTGGTGGAATCCCTGTCAAATTGAACATTCCTAATGAGACATTGTCATTAGCCATAGGTCTCTCCCCTTGTAAGACATGAATTGTAACTGTAGTCTGAAAGTCTGCAGCAGTTGTGAAGATCTGGCTTCTCCTTGTGGGTATTGTTGTGTTGCGCTCGATGATCCTTGTGAGTATCCCACCAAGAGTTTCTACACCCAATGATAAAGGTGTAACATCGAGTAAGAGAATATCCTTCACTTCGCCAGCTATTATAGCGCCTTGAATAGCTGCTCCTATGGCTACGCACTCCATAGGATCAACTCCCACCTCAGGGGGCTTACCAACAATCTCCTCGATGAATTTTCTAACAAGAGGCATCCTTGTCTGTCCTCCTATCAGTATTACTTTATCGATATCCTTTGGAGTAAGCTTTGCATCTTCTAATACTCTTATTACTGTATCCTCTGTCCTTTTCACTATAGGTAAAGATAATTCTTCTAACTTTGCTCTAGTCAGAGTGTAGTGAAGATGCTTAGGACCACCTTTATCCATGGCAATGAAAGGCAAGTCTATATCTGTTGTGAGAAGTGTTGAGAGCTCAATCTTAGCCTTCTCACTAGCCTCTTTTAATCTAGCCATAGCCATCTTATCGTTTCTTAAATCTATGCCTGTCTGCCTCTTGAACTCTTCGACAAGATGATTAACTATAGCATAGTCTATATCAGCCCCTCCAGTCTGAGTATCTCCGCTAGTGGCTATTACTTGAAAGACTCCCCCACCAAAGTCCATAACAGTCACGTCATGAGTCCCTCCGCCAAAGCTGAAGACCATTATCTTCATCTCTTTCTCGAGCTTATCTAGACCATAGGCTAAGCAGGCTGCAGTAGGTTCATTTATTATCCTCACAACATCCCATCCAGCTATAGTGCCAGCATCTTTTGTGGCTTGCCTCTGATTGTCGTTGAAGTGGGCTGGAACAGTTATGACTGCTTTGCTCACAGTTCTTCCAAGGAAGGTCTCTGTATCTCTCTTTATCTTCTGAAGGATGAAGGCTGATATTTGTTGAGGAGTGAATTCTTTGCCATACACAAGAACTTTGTAATCAGTTCCCATCTTCCTCTTTATCTCCAATATGGTACCCTCAGGGTTCATCAAGGCTTGCCTCTTAGCAGGCTCACCAACTAAAAGTTGACCATCCTTTGTGAATGCAACTACTGATGGGAACATCTTTCCAGCTACAGTAGGGCCTTCTGCACTCGGTATAACTGAAGGCCTTCCTACTTCCATTATTGCTGATGCTGAATTTGTGGTTCCTAAATCTATCCCTATTATCTTTTCCTTATAGCTACTCATAATTCTCACCTTTTTCACTTAAGCTTAAAGCTACCTTGACCATGCTCGGTCTTATCAACTTTCCATTTAAAAGATAACCCTTTCTTATCTCTTCTATTATTGTATTGGCAGGATGATCTTTAGTCTGAATATGAGCTACAACTTCATGTAAATTTGGGTCAAAGTTCTTTCCAATAGCATCTACCTCCTCCAACCCTTCTTTTCTAAGAATTTCTTTTAGTTCCTTCAAGACCATCTCAACACCATCCATCAGAGCCTCTTTGCTATCTGTCTCTTTACCAGATTTAGTAGCCCTCTCAAGATCATCGATAGCATTTAACAATTTCACTATCAATCTCTCATTACCATACTTTACCAACTCGAGCATCTCTCTATTCACCCTTTTTTGAAAATTTTCAAAATCGGCTTGAAGATACTTTAATCTATTCAGATAGTCTTCTGCTCTATCACGCTCCTCCTTTAAAGCCTTCCTTAGTTCATCTAACTCATTTTCTAACGACTTTTCAACAGGCTTGGCTTCTTTTATTGATTCATCTTCTATCATAGGTTCTCCCATCATATAAATCACCATTAAATCTTTCGATAAGATGTTAACCTAAAGTTAGCATCTTTAAAACAAGATATTAACTTTTCGTCCTTAAACCTATGAAAGCAGGGATTAGCACTCTTTACTCTTTATTTTTCATAAGGCTTTAATGATTATAAGCTAGGTCCCGACTTTCTATTCCTTCCAGCTTAATAGTTTCCAAAATCTTGCTCATTGATTAGAAGAATATTTAATAAATAATCAAGATAATAATCAAAGGGTAATAAACATGGGAGAAATTCCTAAAACAAAAATTGGTGAAGAATTTAAGCCAGCCTCACAATTTAAAAAGCTTTATCACATCTATTTGATGTTAGCAATTCTCCTTGGTATTTTAACATGGTACATTCCCACATTAATTTTTGCTCCATTTATAATTAGTCTTGGGATATTAATACCAGTTCTAGCCATTTTGATTTTTATAGCTTATTGGATTCCAAAATACTACAATAGTATGGTTTACAAACTTACTGAAAATGAAATGGTATGGAGAAGAGGCGCATGGTTTAAGAAAACAGGAATTGTGCCTTACAACAGAATAACCAATGTTGATATTGATCAAGGACCTATTTCAAGAATGCTCGGAATAGCATCACTCAAAATCCAAACTGCAGGCTACTCGGCTCCATCTAGAGGTTTAGGAAGTTTAGCCGAAATAAGAATAGAAGGAGCAGAACAGTTTGAGGAATTAAGAGAGTTGATAATAGGTCTCATTAGAGGCAGAAAACCAGTAGCAGTAGAAACTTATGAAGAAGAGAATATTAACTTGAGAATTCTTAATGAATTGGTTAAGATTAGAGAACTACTAGAAAGGTCTTCAGAAAGATAAAATAAAAGTTAAAGTCGGATCGCTAATCGATAAGGCAAAACTAAAGCGCATGGAATGCATTCATTAATAAATAATGCATAAATTTATATCAGCAAGGGAATTGTATATTGGTGCTAGAGTTCATGGCGGTTACAAACAAATTAGTCGTTGAATTTGAAAAGTTGAGCAAGGATGATATTCCCATAGTAGGCGGTAAAAATGCCAATCTGGGAGAGATGTTAAAAGCAAGAATCCCTGTACCTCCTGGTTTTGCTGTAACTTCTTATGCCTACAAAAGGTTTTTAGAAGAGACGAGTTTAGGCGACAAGATTTACACCATTATTAAAGAAAACGTTAAGGAAAAAAATGATCCTAAGCAGTATGAAGAAGCCTCTAAGAAGATAAGAACAATTATAGAGGCGGAGCAAGTTCCTAAAGACATAGCCAAGGCTGTAAAGGAAGCTTATAAAAAGCTATGTGATAAGCTCGGCATTACAGATGCTTACGTGGCTGTACGTTCCTCTGCTACAGCTGAAGACCTGCCTGATGCTTCTTTTGCAGGTCAACAGGAAACTTATTTGAACGTTAAGGGTTTTGATGATTTAATTCACTATCTTAGAAAATGCTGGTCAAGTCTTTTCACACCAAGAGCAATATTTTATAGAGATGAGAAGGGTTTTGCCCATGAAAAGGTTTTGATAAGTGTTGGTGTTCAGAAGATGGTCAATGCAAAAGCAGCAGGCGTCATTTTCACCCTCCACCCTGTTACAGGAGATAGATCAAAGATACTTATCGAGTCTACATGGGGCTTAGGAGAGAGCTTGGTATCTGGCTCTTTAATCCCTGACCGTTTTGTTGTAGATAAGGATACAATGAAGATTGTTGAGAGAGAGATTGCCCATAAAACTGTATTCTACACAAGAGATGAGACAGGAAAGACTGTTCATTTATCATTAACTTCTGAAAGGCAGGATGCTCCTTCTCTCACAGATGAGGAAGTTCTTAAGTTGGCAGAGCTAGGTAAAAAGATAGAGGAGCATTATGGAAAGGCTCAAGATATAGAGTTTGCTATAGATAATGAATTATCGTTTCCACAGAGTGTTTTTATCGTCCAATCGAGACCAGAGACTGTTTGGAGTGCCAAAGCACCAGTACCTTTGGTTTCAAAGGAACCATCAACCCAGGCTAAGCCTACGGAGCGTGTAATTGCTATTAAGGGGTTCCCAGCAAGCCCAGGTTTTCACATAGGTCAAGCAAAAGTAGCGATTTCACCAGAAGAAGCTGCTAAGCTCATGAAGCAAGGCGACGTATTGGTCACGAAGATGACGAATCCAGACTGGGCTCCTTACATGAGGGTTGCTGGCTCTATAGTCACAGATGAAGGTGGCATAACTTGTCATGCAGCAATAGTAAGCAGAGAGCTTGGCATTCCTTGTATAGTAGGGACTGGAAGCGCTACAAAAGTTCTAGTCACTGGAAATTCTTATACAATAGATGCAAAGGCAGGTGTTGTTTATGAAGGAGTTATCGAGGAGTTTAGGAAGCCTGTTGAAAAGCCAGCTTTAGCAATGCCTACTTTTGCTGAGCCAGCTTTAGTTACAGCAACCAAGATTTACATGAATCTAGGGATTCCTGAGAAGATAGAAGATTATGCCCACCTTCCCTTCGATGGAATAGGTCTTATGAGGATTGAATTTATCCTGGCTACATACATAGGCGAACATCCACTCTACTTGATTGAAAGTAATCAAGAATCAAAGTTCATTCAAAAGATGGCAGAGGGAGTGGCAAGAGTGGCGAGGGCTATACAGCCAAGACCAGTTGTAGTTCGGTTCTCAGATTTTAAGACAAACGAGTATGCAAAGTTGAAGGGAGGGGAAAAGTACGAGCCAAAAGAGGATAATCCCATGTTAGGATGGAGAGGAGTGAGCAGATACATTAGCCCTAATTATGAGAAGGCTTTTAGGCTTGAATGCAGAGCAATAAAAAAGTGCCGTAATGAGTGGGGCTTAAAGAATGTTTGGATCATGCTACCTTTCGTGCGCACAACATGGGAAGTCGAGAAATGTCTTGTCATAACGAAAGAAGAAGGGTTAGAGCGTGGAAGAGACTTTAAAGTATGGCTTATGGCTGAAGTCCCATCGATAATATTTATGGCTGATGAGTTCAGTAAGCTTTGTGATGGTTTTAGCATTGGTAGCAACGATTTAACTCAACTCATCCTTGGAACTGACCGTGATAGCCAAATCTTGCCAGAAATAGACAGCAGATACTTTGATGAACGTGATCCAGCTGTCTTAAGAGCGATAGAGCGTCTGATAAAAGTTGCTCATGATTCTAATGTAACTGTATCGATCTGTGGGCAAGCTCCTTCAGTCTATGAATCTTTCACAGAGGCTATTGTAAGATTTGGCATTGATAGCGTCAGTGTTAACCCAGATGTTGTTACTCAGACAAGAAAGCTTGTTGCAAGTGTTGAGCAAAAGATACTGCTAGAACGCTTAGCCAAAATTCGAGAGAGTCTTAGAGGTTGAAAAGTGAATTAGTAAATAGTAAGCATTTTAACCCTAAACTTTCTTATTAAAATAGATTGAGCAAAGCTCCTTTAATCCTTAAACCAAAGCTTTATGTCTACCAGATGAGGCAAGATGATCAAAGGAAGTGTACTGCAGCAAAGCTCTGCCGTTTTGGCTTAGTCCAGCCTATATTTTATAAGAGCAAAATCCCTAAGAAGGGCATAATCCTAAATCCAAAGGCATTAAACATTTTTTCGCCTCAAGATAAGCCTTATCTGAGCCATGGTCTTGTAGCTATAGACTGCTCATGGAAGAGAATAGATGAGACCTTCTCAAAAAGATTCAGAGGCTTGAATAGAAGGCTTCCTCTGTTGATTGCTACAAATCCTATAAACTATGGCAAAATCTCAATTCTAAGCTCGGTTGAAGCTCTTGCCTCTACGCTTTACATTGCCAACTATATTGAAGAGAGCAGAAAGTTGATGTCTATCTTCAAATGGGGACTGAATTTCTTAGAATTAAATAAAAATCCTCTTGAAGATTATAGGCTTGCCAAAAGTCCTGAAGATGTGATCAAGATAGAAAGAGAATACTTTGGAACAATCGTCTCGTTTTAATAAATGGACTCATTTTATGAATCTAAAAATTTTAATATTAATTGATCCCATTCTTTCATTTAAATCTTAACCATTTGTCGAACATTATTTATGCAAAGACCTAATTGCATAAATACTGATTGGCGTCATCCAATTTTGTCATGCCCACCGTGACTATATTCAGATGTTTATGTGGCGGGGAGTTAAAACCATATTACGAGAATGATGATGAAAAGACAATACCAATGTATCGATGTAAGAATTGTGGTCGAATCATGTATCAGTGGCCGTAGTTGAACGATAATGAAATTAAATACACTGTATCCTTACCTTAGAACATATTGTATAAGGTAACTTTTGCAGAGGTAGCCTTGGGTTTAGGTTTCAATATAATCAGTGTTACTATAACAGAAAGACTAATACGTAAAAAGACAATATATCAAAATGAGCGCGAGTCGGTGGGTGGGCTACGGGGCTATGCCCTGAGGAAGCTCCTCTCTCCATGTAGAAGCGCGATGCCGTGAGGCATAATTAGAGATGGTTGGCAACAAAACAGAAACGATATCCGAACCAGAATATACGATGATAAGATGCTTGAGGTTCCTGAGTAGGAGTGAAACGGTTGCCCCGCGTGGAGCAAGACCGAAAAAAGGTCTGTGAGTTCTGCATGAGACCTGGGTAGGTCGCTAAGCTGAATCCCACCTAAAACAAAAAGAGGGCTACAGCCGACACGCGCTCTATTCGAATCAATCGATGACATTCTTAAATATAGGAAACAATATAATTATTGTAGAAACGAATTTGCTCATATAATGGCGTAACATTTTGAATAATTAGTCAGAAACTTTATGTGATAATAAACGAGATGTGGTAAAGTTTGATTAAGGAGGCTTCGCTTTATAAGAAGTTAGCAGAAAATAGGGTAAAGTGTATTGCTTGTGCCCGTTATTGCAATATCCCTGAGGGTAAGATAGGGTTTTGTGGTGTAAGACAGAATATAGGTGGTAAATTATACCTTTTTGTTTATGGTAAAGTTATAGCAACTCATGTAGACCCTATAGAGAAGAAACCTGTAACTCATTATATGCCAGGGTCTAGAATCTTCTCAATAGGTACTACAGGCTGTTCATGGCTCTGCCATTATTGTCAGAATTATGATATAAGCCAGCGCAGAAAAGTCGAGGGCATGGATATGAGTCCAGAGGAAGTAGTAAGACTAACAGAAGCTTACAGATGCCAAGGCATTGCCTATACCTACAATGAGCCTACAATATTCATAGAGTTTGCCCATGATGTTGGTGTGATAGCTAGAAGTAAAGGATTGATCAACCTATTTGTGTCAAATGGATACTGTACTCCAGATTCTGTCAATATTATGAATGATTTTCTTGACTGCATAACAGTAGACTTTAAGGGAAATGGAGAGAATAATTTTCTCAGAAGGTATGTAGGAATTCCTAATGCAGAGCCTATCTTTCAGACATTGTTAGAGATAAGGGATAAGACGAAGATTCATACAGAGATAACTGATTTAGTAGTGCCACAGATAGGAGATAATATTGATGAAGCAAGAAAGCTATCTAAGTGGATCTATGAAAATTTAGGTCCTGACATGCCCATTCATTTCTTAAGATTCCGTCCTGATTACAAGCTAATGCACTTGCCTTCAACTTCTATCGAAACTTTGGAGAAGCACTATAAAGTAGCTAAAGAGATTGGATTGAATTATGTGTATATAGGAAATGTCCCTGGTCATCACTTAGAGCATACCTACTGCCCAGGATGTGGTAAGATAGTTGTTAAAAGGTTTGGCTATGACATAACTGGCTGGTATCTTGATGATAATAACAGATGCATGAATTGTGGGTATAAGATACCTATCATTGGAAAGCTTAACAGATCTATTTTAGAGAGCATAAGATAATCATAAATTCTTATATTGAAAATCAAAATGAAGTGGAGAATAAAAATTAATAATTCGTATATGAAAATTTATTAAGTAGAGCATAAACTAGGTATCTATGCCAACAGCCTTTGTACTTATAAATGTAGAACTTGGAGCAGAAGAGGAGTTAGTTAAAGGGTTAAAGAAGATTGAAAATGTGAAGGAGGTTTATGTGGTTTATGGTGTTTATGATATAATAGCAAAGATAGAGGCTGACTCTATGGAAAAGGTAAAGGAAACAGTAACATGGAAGATAAGACGCTTGGATAAAGTTAGGTCTACCCTTACAATGATAGTAGTTGAAGCCTGATCAAAATCAAACTTTATGCTTTGAGACTTTTTATTACCTTATCCTCTTATTCATAATAAAGATAAGGATGGTTGAGGCTAGCCTCATTTAGAAAAAGATTTTAGTTATAATCCCTCTTTTTTCTTATAGTGACCAATCTTTACATAGGCTTTGATGATACAGATTCTAAGGATGGAATGTGCACAACTTATGTTGGTGCCGTAGTCATAGATAGGCTTATTGATATGGGTGCAAAGATCATCGACTATCCTCGCCTCATAAGGCTCAACCCAAATTGGATATTGAAGACTAGAGGGAATTGTGCCATTGCCATTAAAGTTGAAGCTGAAGAAGAGCTCATAGATAGCATAAAGAAGATGGTCTTAGAGACTGTAGAGCAACTGGCAGAGTTAGATCATGAGACTACAAATCCAGGCGTTGTCTTCTTAGAGAGTGAGAATATACCTGAAGAATTAAGGGCTTTCTCAAAAAAGGTGATTCAAGATATAGTAACCATAGATGAGGCAGAAGAATTGGCAAAGAGGATAGGAGCTGAGTTCTTCAAATTTAAGATAGGAAGAGGGATAATAGGAGGCTTAGCAGCCATTGGTGAGGAATTAGAGCAAGATTTTACTTATGAGTTGATAGCCTACAGAGTACCTAGTGAAAGGGGTAAAGAGAGGAAGATAGATGGAGAGTCTGTATTTAATATGAATGAATTAACCTATCCTAATACCTTTGATAATATTGATCCTAATACTGGAGAGATAAGGATAACTCCTCACACTCCTTGCCCAATCCTTTATGGAATTAGAGCTGAGAATCCTTTGATTGCTAAGAAAGCTCATAGCATGGTGAAAGCCCTTGAGCCTATAGAGAGATGGGTCATCTATAAGACGAATCAGGCTACAGATGAGCATATAAAAAGTGCAAAGATATCTGAGATACAACCATATTGTTCTTTTGTAATCAAGGGAGAAGTCTTTGAGAAGCCAAGGATTATAGTCGGGGGGCATGTAATATTCACAATAAAAGATGATAGCGGCAAGATAGACTGTGCTGCATATGAGCCTACAAGAAAGTTCAGAGAGATAATCATGAATTTAGCTATTGGAGATGTAGTCAAAGTCTATGGAGGGATAAAGCCAAAGCCAAATTTACCATTAACTATAAACCTTGAGAAGATAGAGATAGTTAAGCTCAGCCAAATATTAAAGAAGTTAAACCCTGTCTGTCCTTTATGCAAAAAGAGGATGAAGTCAGCAGGTAAAGAAAAGGGCTTTATATGCAAAAATTGTAAGCAGAAGCTCCCAAAGGAAGCAGTAATAATTGAAGAGATGCAAAGAAGTATAACTTTGGGGATTTACGAAGTTCCTCCTAGAGCTAGAAGGCATTTGGCAAAGCCTCTTACTCGCCTCTATTCTCGAATCTGGTAAAAGGATGATTTTATGAGGATTAATAGCACCATTAGGAATGAGACTTTCTCCATACTCTTACCCTTGATTATTTTCATCGTATTAAGCTATATTGTGAATTTGTCTTCGCTCTATCCTTATGATAAAGACTTACTCTATATGATAAACAGTGCTTCTGGGTCAAAGGCTCTAGATACGATCATACTCACATTAACGGATTTTGGCGGGAGCTTCTTCTGGCTTTTATTTATAATAGTCTTATGGATATATGGTAAGGCTAAAGAGAGAAGGTTTGCTATATTTCTGGCTATAACTATAATTGCATCAGTAACATTAGGGCTAATATTCAAGGCTTTTTTATATCGCCCAAGACCTTATGAGCTATTAACAGGAATAAACTTGATTGGATTAGAAGAGTATGGTTCTTCTTTTCCTTCAGGCCATTCAGTTAGGGCTTTTGCTGGCAGCACTTTGATATTTAAAAGATATGGAAGGATAGCATCACCTTTATTGGCTCTATCTTTAGCTGTTGCACTCTCAAGGGTCTACTTAGGTGTCCATTACCCAACAGATGTAATTGCAGGGGCTCTTTTAGGCTTAACCATTGCTAATTTCATATTTGTATTTACAAAAAGACCTTCTTTGATCATAGATAAAATCAGCAATATTTGGATGAATTTTTCTAGAAATTTGTGGAGAAAAATGATTTTTCTTGTATCCTTTTGCATCATTTTATCTATCCTTTCTATCAGCTTTATTCTTATTAAAGAGCCTAATCTTCTCAATCTTCAATATATAATCTCCAATCTACCTATCATCTTAGACCTAAGAAACTTTTTCGATTATGGTCTGATCTTCCTTTGGCCCTTATCGGCATTATCTTTGTTTATCTATCCATTATTATCACTTTTTCTGCAACTTATTAGCGCTCTTTTAATTCTATCTGCCAAGAAGATAAAAGGTGCCAATTTATCAGATTTCACTTTAAAGACAGGATTGCTTCTCTTCACATTAAGCATTATAATTATAGCATCAGCCTTATCTATATTCATCTACCTTTTTATTGGTAAAATTTAAAATAAGAAGGCTATCTGCATTGCAAAGCCTGAAGCAATAGGCATGGTTAGATCATCATCTATAGGAAGAGGCAAGCTCTCAACGATAGAACCTATTAAAGCTCCTAGAATGGCTATTGATGAGGGTAAAAAAAGAGAAGCTCCTAACCATGAAAAGATGAAACAAAAAAAGCTACCCTCAAAAGTCTTCATCTTATTGAAGGGTAAGCGAGTTTGTCCAATCAGCTTTCCGAAAAGCCTTGCAGAACTGTCTCCAAGGGCAACTATTTCTATGCTCGCAAACCCTACTGAACTCTTAAAGGCGGTTAATGCAATCAATATTCCTAAAGCAAAGTAAACAGGCGCAAGAATAAATTTACGAGCCTCTCTATCCTTACTCGCTAAGAATGTTATTGTCCTAATTATTGGTAGACCATGATTTCTAATACGAAGATACTCTGATATACAATATAATATCGTCACTATAGTTATAATAAGAAATGTGTAAAAGAGACCTATTATGATGGCAATAAAAGGAATAAAAAAGCCTGAGAGATGTATGGAAAGCCTGAAGAGGTTTATCTGTTTTAGCCTACTCATTTTATCACCAAGTTAAGCTCTCCATGTATTTAATTTTCACATTTTAGCTCTTAATGAAAAAGTAAAGAGAATTTTAGAAAAGATTTACCCAACAACCTCTACAGGAAGCTTGGCTTTTATGATGATAGGCCTCATCTCTGGCCTTTCAATCTTAGCATTCTTAAAAACTAGTTCAAAATCATCCTTTGAGCAAGCCAAAATTATATTATTCCTATCCGCTGAAAGAGGTAACCTTTTCATGCTCGATTCTAGGCGCAGAGCTCGAAGATAAGGCATAGTGTTGAAAGTGGCTATGTCCCCAACACAATCATGAAGCTTCTCTACAAGAGTAGAAAGAGCTGACATTTTATCCCCTCTAATCTCAAAAGGATCGATAGACCAGACCACTAATATTCTTGTTCTACTTGCTTTTAGATTTTCATCTTTTATTATAGAACGGACTTCATTTACGATGTATTTGAAGTAACTCTCAAGACTTTTCAATATGCCAGATACCATGTATCCCATAGGCTCTCCTGTCTTCAAAGTATCTGCAATAACTCTTATATCGAGTAGGTTTTCAGCCATGTTTTCTAAATAAACTTCATGATCTTCTGTAAAGCTCTTCAAATCTACCTTGCTTACTTTGCCTAACATTTTAAATAACTCGAATTCTGTAACTATGGAATTGTACTTTTTTATTATATGCTTTGAATAGAGAAGCTCAGCCAAGCGGAGAGGTAGAATCTTAGGCACATCTGTTAGAGCAGATTTAATGGATTCAATCACAACTTTATCTATATCAACTCTACTTGAACCTAGAACTATTGGTTTATTGGTCCTAGGGCTTAATGGAGCATATATGTAATCAAAGCTCACACCGGCTTCTAGCCCAGTCAACTTTTCTATCAAAGATACATTCTCTTCATTACCACCACAACTTGTGGGCAATGTATTGACAAAAACAGTACCCCTTGATAGATTCTTCACCATACTTTTTAGCCTTAAGCCTATAGTGGATTTAGCTTCCATCTCTCTAATTCTTATCTTAGGAGCAAAGAATAGGAATTTTGCCTTGCTTATGGCATCTTCTATAGGCACTAGACCAAGTAATGCTTCATCTTCTAAAAGTGCAGCAATAGAATCGAATCTTTCAAGAATTTCTCTCTTTAACTGCATGCCAACATTAAGATTTTCATCTACTATGGTTGGTTGTAAATCGTAAGATGATAGAGAAGATGCTATCTTATACCCTTCAGTGCTTAAGCCGAATATGGTAATAGGAGTAAGGCTCTTAGACAATCTGGAATATAATTTTATCCCAAGTCTAAAAGAATTTCCTTTAATATAACTAAGCGTTAAGAGATATGGGTTGAAGGTCTGGATAGATATTCTAACTCCAAAGCAGGCTCTGTTCTTTAAGCCTTTAATCGAAGAATTGAAAAGAGAAGGTCATGAAGTCTTATCAACATCTAGATTATATCGTGAAGTAAATCAGCTATCAAAGAAGATAGGTTTAGAAAGCATAATAGTTGGTAAGCATGGTGGTGGCTCTCTTTATGGAAAACTTATCTCAAGTAGTGAAAGGATAAATCATCTTGCAGATTTGGTAGATGAATGGAAGCCTAACTTTGCTATATCATTCAGCTCCCCCGAGTGTGCTAGAGTTGCTTATGGTTTAAATATAAAGCATATTTGTATTAACGATTCTCCTCATGCTCAGAGCGTTGCTAAGCTGACTATACCTTTATCACATATTCTATTAACTCCTTGGATAATCCCATATTCAGCTTGGACTTGCTATGGAATCTCCCACAATAAGATCATCAGATACAAAGCTTTAGACCCAGTTGCATGGTTAAAGAGAATAAAGCCTCATGATTTAGAGAGTTTAGATTTACCCATTGATAGAGCAAAAAAGACCATAGTGATAAGATTGGAGGAGAGCTTTGCATCCTATCTTTTAGGATTAAACAATAAATGGTCTGATGATTTGCTCAAAGGCATGTCAAATAGATTTCAAGATAATAATATCGTTGTCTTATGCAGGTATGAACAACAATTGTCTAAAATTTTGAAGAACTATGGGGATAAGTTCATAATCCCAAAAGAAGTCGTTATTGGCTTTAAACTTCTTAAAAATACTGATTCATTCATAGGGATGGGAGGGACTATGACTGCTGAATCAGCTTTAATGGGTGTACCAACAATATCTGCATATAAAGGTAAAGATACTTATGTGGAGGATTATCTGATAAGAAAGAAGCTAATAGTGAAGCCTCGTACTATAAAGGGCATATTGAAAAATGTTGAGAGACTAGTGGATGAGCGCAAAAAGGCTTTTATCAAAAGAAGGGCTGAAGATTTATTGAAAAAGATGGAAGACCCTATAGAAAAGATTAGCTTTACAGTTAAAAGATTAGCCAATAAGAGCTATTGATCGATGCAAAATTTAAAAGTTACAATTGATGCTGATCTATTATAGCCCGGTGGTGTAGAGGTCAAGCAAGGATCAAACCCTTGAGTAGCGGGCTTTGGAGATAATTCGAAGCTACCCGCTGACGCCAGTTCGAATCTGGCCCGGGCTACTTACACTTTTAGGTATTAACTCCTTTGGATATATGACGATCAGAGTTTTATTGGTTGTTGCATGCTCATCCCTCTTTGTGTCTACACTAAATATAGAGGTTTGTTTTAACTCAAGTAACTTCAAAGATAGTAACCAACGCCTCTTCATCAAAAGTTATCTTGAACCTTCGGAAGAAATCTAACCTTCCAATCAGCCTAGGAACCTCGTCGGAGTCTGCAAAGGCAATTGTTGCCTTAAACTCCGTATCCCCAATCCTTACAAGAACCTTATGAAGATATGTGGGTATGGTTATACGGACTATTCCAGCCATCGACCTATAGGTCCCTTCATATAGATCAAGACCAAGCAGTTCACAATCACTCTTTGTAAATAAGGAGGTGTCGGCGCCTGAATCCACGTAGGGGTAGAAGAGGTACCATTTATCATCCTTCGATTTTATATAAACATGAACTATCGGTCTATTTACTACTTCGCCTAATCTTGTCCTCTCAGTCACATACTTGAATATGAAGCGCTTCAAAGGATCAGCTCGTCAACTGCCGGCACATAGTATATTCCAATTTCCTCTGGTTTCAGTTCTGGCTTCTTGTTAAGAGCTTCTCTAAGAGCTTCTTTCGAATTGTTCCCAAAAGCCAAGACTTTACCTTTAACTAACGCAACATGCTTGCCCCTAAAATGCTCTGACTCTTCTTCACTCAGCGAAGGTGCTTCGAAGATAATTTCGGATGACATTTGCCCATTTGATGTATAGGATGCGTCTATATTTAAATAAATTATGAAAATATTCGAAGTTACCCGCTGACGCCAGTTCGAATCTGGCCTGGGCTACCAACAAAACCGAGTCGGATAGAATGTAGGCTAATATATGTAAGGAATAAGTTTCTTGGTCTTTTTCATGTATTCTCGATATTTGTCTCCAAATTTTTCGATAAGAATTTTCTCTTCGATTCTTATCCTATAAAGAATGAGTGGCGTGAAAACTAGCGTAAGCAAGAAACCATATAGGCTTGAAAAGACCAACGGGATTCCCGCTGTATAGAGAAGCATAGCAAGATAGATAGGGTGTCGAACATTTTTGTAAATTCCATGCTTGATGAGTTTCTCTGGGGCTTTCAAACCGTATGAATAGTATCTTCCCAAAGTCCTCCTACCCACTAAACGCATGAAAACGCCCATCAAAAAGAGAAACAACCCAAGTGCATTCACCACACCAAAAAGATAAATCATCCCTTGAAGATGAACAAAATCCCACATAGTTATAAGTAACGAAGAAAACCAGATTAAAGTCGCTGGAACAATAAAACCCCAATCAGCCCTTTCAGTCTGAAACTGTGCTCTCACCAACGCACCACTTTATGCTGTCCGAATCCTATTGTGAGCGTGCCCTGCCCACTTTACATTTCCCCCGTAGGATGAGTACAAACCATTGTTTGTTTCTAACACTCTTCAGTAGATTCAGGTTGGACTCTACCATTTCTGTGAATATCTCCAGCCAGTATCAAAGGTATTCAAAAGGCATTTGACACATTTGCTGTATTCCATTGTTGAGATATCAAGTATCTGATCATCTAACCACACAATGCTGAAGATTTTATCCGAAAAGCTAACAGAGCCAGTGTTCGCCTCTCTGCCCCTAAAATCAACATAAATCCTTGCTTTGGTTGTCGCAATTTCACCCAGTTTTCTCAATTCTTTGGTGGGTTTTTCACCGATTGGCAAGATTATCTTCAAGTCTTTGTCTCCTAAAAGAGGCTCCAATTCTTTAAGTAGGCTCAAAGGTATGTTGTTAATCCTTATCCTCCTCGATTTCTGAATCTTTCTCTTAATCTCCTCTATTCCTTCTTCGATAGTGCTAAAGGTTGTTGAGATTTTAGCTTCGTATCTTCCTTCCACGATAGGCATAGTTTTCACCTCACACCTCTTTGGCAACATTCCAACCCAGATTATACCATTCTGTGAAGCATTTTGAGCATTCATCATATAACATTTCATCCACAATGTATTGGTGGCTTACTGGGTCTTCAAACACCGTGAATGTTCTGCTCTCGTCGAGAATTATAGACATGGATGCTACCTCTTTGTTTCTCACCATACAAACAATCTTTACTTCTGCCTCCTTAAATTGTACATTTTTATTGCCGATTTTTCTTTCTCCAGGAAAAAGAAGAACTTTAACTTGGGCATCTTTGCTGAACACATCACTCATTTTTTCGAGAAAATCTCTTGTTGCATTGCTTATCCATATGGTCTTAGCCTTCCTCATCTCTTCTTTCAAGCTTCCTAGTCCAACATCAAATTTCAATATTACAAACTTCTCTTTCATTTCTTTCACCTCCTCTTTGAGCGTCGCCTGTATAGACTCCAAAAACTCGTCATAGTCTTTTTTGACCTTTTTGAAAACTTCACGTGGATCAATCGCCTTGAACAAAAGTGGTATTCCGGAATAGATTCTTATCCAGCCTTTGTGCTCCAGCGACTCAAGAACAGAGTAAATCCTTGTCCTTGGAATGCCAGACTTTTCAGAGAGCTTTGCAGCAGTATTTATATGGTCCTTTAGCAAACTTAGATATGCTTTGGCTTCATATTCCGTAAGCCCGATCTTTTGGAGCCTCTCGACGACGCTCTCCATGAAGCATCAATTGATATTTGAAAAATAAATAGTTACTGTAACTCGCTGGGGTTACTATCACCTTTATATCTTGTCCAGTGTAAAGCCTCTCATAAGCAATAGAGATAGCATCATAGAATTCTGCACCCCCTTACCCTATAGAATTTGTCATTGTAACCGTTCAGAATAGATAGCCTCAATTCTAGTTTGAATTGAGCCCAAAACTCTTAAATAAACTCAGAGCTGATAAAAAATCGATTTAAATGTATCATACGATTGTTCATTTTGAAATACCTGCAGAGGATGTAGATAGACTTAGGAAATTCTATAGCCAGCTCTTCGGGTGGAAGATAGAGAAGACAAAAGGCCCAATGGACTATTGGTTGATAGAGACAGTTCCAGTTGATAAGCAGGGCAGACCCAAAGCTCAAGGCGTTAATGGAGGGATGATGAAGAAGCAGAATCCTGAGCACAAGTTCACATACTATGTTCTGGTAGAATCGGTTGACGAATACTGTAAGAAGATTGAGAAATTAGGAGGGAAGGTGATAGTTCCGAAGATGGAAGTACCGAATATGGGATGGTGGGCTATGGCTATTGACCCTGAAGGTAACCACTTTGCCATCTGGGAAGGAATGCAAAAGTGATACCAAATTAAGAAATATTTGAGTTGATAGTATCAGCTGGCTGAGGCAGAAGAGGGTTTCAATGTAGAGGTCAAAGGGGAGAAGGCAAAAGAACTGCTGAATAGATGGAGGTCTGGGCAGTTCCATTGCTTATGCTGCTAAAATACCCCTCCATATACAATAGGCATATTAAGGCATCAGTTTAACCTCTTACTCAGATTTAGATCATGAAACAAGAAAAACCAGTTAATCCGTTCGCTGTTGGAGGAGCATTCATCGAGAGGCTTGTTCAAATTGGCTGGTTATCTGTTAAACAGGAAGGCAGGAAGAAGTTCTATTACTTGACAGATAAAGGAGTCGAGGGTTTGAAGAGTCTTGGCATAGATTCATCTAATTTGTACTATCACCTACCAAAGAAAGCCATAGAGAAGCACCTCAAGGAGATTGGTCATTGATAAAGAATTTGAAGGAGTACAGAAAGAAGATCTCTAGAGAAGAAGAGAACCAAGGAAAGATTCTGATTCTGAAGAATGATTTGAAGAAATTTCCTCCAATTGGAGAGCTTTTTGATCTTAAATTTGGCAAGACTATCTCAAAGGCGAAGATAATCTCAACACGATGCTCTTGTGTTGGTCCTGACAAGCCTCATGAGCATTACTACCTTGAGTCAGAAGCAATTATGAAAGCATTAAAGGGTAGAGTCGGCAAGTTCGCTTTGATTACTGAAGAAACAAAAGGCTCCTATTCGCTAAAGATTAGTAATAAGTAACTCGAGCCATAAAGAGTTTAATTCCGATTATTCATCTCCTAATTCTCTTAAAGCTGATACCAACTGCTCCTCATCATTTATAATTCGATCTGAAAAGGCAATAGGCCACGGCGAAGGTACTTTTCTCTTGCTCATAGTTATAATCTTCTTACCAATAATCTTGGCGAAGTAAATCTCTACAGCAACTCCATAACTAGGTCTATCGATCAAAGCTACTAATACATCACTCTCTTTAATGAAATCTAGATCGTGCTTTGTTATCTCCTCAGCAATATCCTTTTTACCTCTAAAATCCTTGATTTTGCTATAATCCTCATCAGAGATTTGATCTATAACATGAAAGCCTTTCTCTTTAAGGAGAGATTGAATCTTTCTTATTTTTGATATTCCTTTATTGGCTATAGCACCACAGACCATTATCTTCTTCAAAATCTCAATACCTTAAATTATACACTTAATAAAAAATAAAATCGTTTATAAAAATCATTTGACATACTTTCCAGGGCTCTTGTCGAAGGCTGATTTGCAGGTTGTAGAGCAGAAGTAGTAGGTCTTGCCTTTATAGTCTGATTTGTATTTTGTCTTCTTTTCATCTACACTCATGCCACAGACAGGATCCTTTGCCACAATTTCACCCCTTGAATTCGTTTTGTTCAAAATATTTATGCTTAAAGCCACATATTTGATAAATAAAGAGTAAAAAATAATTGACGAACAAAAAATTTAGTTAGGAATTCTTTTATGGATTAGAGGAATTATTATGGGTGAGGATATTACCATTTTTCATTTTACCTTTACTTCATTGATGGAAGGCCCTCCGGCTTGTACTCCTTACTTACGTATTTCTCAGGATTCTCATCGAATTTAGCCTTGCAAGTAGTAGAGCAGAAAAAGAATGCTTTGTCTTTGTATTTAGATGTATATTTTGTTGTTGGTGGTATCTTCATTCCACAAACTGGGCATACACCCATTCTTTCACCCCCTATTTAATAAATAAGATGGAGTGCTATAATTTTCCTATCCTTTATTTTAAGAGAAAAATATCGATTTTGACTTTATTCTTTGATAATTTTTATTATAAGAGTTTTTTTAGGAATAAAGAAGATGCTTTAATGATCTTCCCCTAAAGATAATTATAATAATAAATAAGATGAGATTAAAACTGTATACTTCTTTTACATAGGATTCTCTGCATTCACATAATAAATTCTGCCAAAAAGTTAATCTTTTTATTAAGCAAATCTAAAAGAGATTTACTGAAAGATATGCCATCGATAGAACTTGACGAAACCGATTTCAGAATACTATCATCTCTTCAAGAAGATAGCAGAACTCCTCTTAAAGAGTTAGCAAGGTCTGCGAATGCTAGCATACCTACCATTCGGGCTAGGATAAAACGTTTAACTGATCTAGGCATAATAAAGCAGTTCACAGTAGCTATAGATCAAAAGAAATTAACTGGGGGTGTAATATCTCTCATAACTATAAAAGCCAAGCCTCCTCAGCTCAATACTATAGCTCAAATCATAAAAGATATGGAGGAGGTATCAGAGGTCTATTTGACTACTGGGGAGCATGATCTTATAGTTAAAGTATCAGTTCCTGACATACGCTCATTAGAGGATTTCATCTTGCATAAGTTAAGCCAAGTACCTGGTATTGAAGCCTCTCACAACAGCTTGATAATAGAAGTAGTAAAAGAAAAATTCGGACCGACGCTTCGACCAGGCTTTGGCATCAAATTATTTTGCACTTACTGCAAGAAGGAGATAAAGGGAGATATAGTCAAAAGGAATATCCAAGGTCATGATTATTTCTTCTGCTGTGAAACTTGCGCATCAGTCTTTGAGAAAGAGCGTATAAAACGTTAATTGATGAATTAGGGATAGATCTTTACTCAAGAGAGATTAAAGCTTCTTATCAGGGAGACTCTTAATAATAGGAGAAATTCTTGGATAAAGCGGGTATAAGAAAGTGAGCAATAAAATCTTTGATGAAAAAATAACTAAGTTCAGATCGATTGTTAACCCATACAAGCATGACATCATAATTCACCCTATCATGAGAGGTGGTATAATTCCTGATGAGGTACAGAAGATATTAATAAATGAAGGATGGATGAAAGTCGGCTATACCATTTGTTATGATTGTATTGAGGGAAGATCCAACCTAATATCGAAGCCTCCTGTTAATGAATTTCTCTCAACGGTAGCAGAGTTCTTTGATGGTGATCTGTCTGAGCATACCTTTGGATCAAGGGCTGCTCAATTTGCTGTTATGAAGACTATAGCAGATAATATTTCAGAGGAGGATAAGGATTTTGCAAAGGTAGTTCTAACAGACCCATTATGCCATTATACCACAGCCATTGCAGCAGAGATGAATGGTCTTAGGCTTGCAGAAGCACCCTATTCTGGCTATCCAGAGTATAAAGTTAGGGCAGAGGATTTTGTAAAAAAGATTGAGAGCATAAAAAAGGAGACTGGGAGATTGCCTGGATTAATAGCAGTAACTCATGCTGAGCCATATTATGGAAATTTAAACCCAGTCAAGGAGATAGGAAAGATAGCAAAAGAGTATGGTATACCATACATGGTCAATGCTGCTTACACTGCAGGCGTATTCCCTGTCAGCATGAAAGAATTACAAGCAGATTTCCTTACAGTATCTGCCCATAAGTCTATGGCTTCTATAGGTCCCTTGGGCTTTTTGGTTACAAATTATGAGTGGTCAAAGAAAGCCTTCAAAACATCTACGATAAAGCCTGATTGGACTGGAAGGACCTTTGGTAAGAAGATCGTCAATATCTTTGGTTGTAGTGTTGGAGGATTGCCTTTAATCTCAGCCATGTACTCTTTCCCTTATGTTGCAGAGAGAGTAAAGAGATGGGAAGAGGAGTTAGAGAAGGTGAGGTGGTTCATATCAGAGATGGAGAAGATTAGTGATATAACACTGATAGGGGAGAAGCCTCATAATCACCATCTAATGCATTTTGAAACTCCTATCTTCTGGGAAATATCGAGGCATCATAAGAGGAAAGGATTTTTCCTTGCTGAAGATATGATAAAGAGGGGCATAGTTGGTTTACACAGAGGATTGAGCAAGCACATAAAGATTTCATTATATGGATTAAGTTTGGAAGAGGTAAAGAGGGTCAGAGATGCTTTTTACGATATAGCTCAAAAATATATCAATGAATTCAAGTTAAATTATGAGATACCTAAAGCATGAGTTAATTATGAATTTAATGCAAAAGCTTATTAAAAGAAGAGATTTTTTATTTGCTTTCCCATTTCTTTATCAATTCTTTACTCTTAGTGATCTCTGCACCGTATATCTTCTTAATATAATCTAATCCTTCTAAATGATCCTTCTCTATGAAGGCATCAACACAATCTTCTGGGACTATCATCTTGTAACCTCTGAAGAAGGCATCTGCTGCTGTATGCCTATCACATATATTCGTATGTAAACCTGTTATGACAACAGTATCAACTTTTAAATCTCTGAGCAATGGGTCTAGACCTGTTTCGTAAAAGGCACTATAGGTTCTTTTTTCAATTATGTAATCTTTTTTGTTAGGCTTTAACTCATCTATTACTTGAGCCCCTTCTTCTCCTTTCATGGAATGCTCTCCCCAGAGTGCCATTTCTCTATCCACTGGAAGATGTGTATCTGTCACGTAAATTACTGGTTTTGATTTCTCTCTAGCAGATTCTAAGAGCTTCTTCATATTCGGTATTATCCTTTGGGCTCTATCACACTTTAACTTCCCATATACAAAGTCCTTCGCCATATCTATTACCAAAATTGCCTCTGGCATGTTAATTGAACATGATACGATAACAAATAAAGGTTTTTAATTTAACGAATTGAGCAATTATAAACCCTTCAGCTCAAATTGAAGCCAATGAGGAAACCAGCAAGCTGTGGATTAGAGAGATTCATTCTATCCTTAAATTCCTCTTTTAAAAAATCAAAGGCTGGTGGCGATGGAAAAGATAAAACATGATCCTTTATTTCTGGAATCTTTGAAAACTGCTCAATTTGGATTCCGTTAAAAAGAAAGTAAGCATCCCCGCTAGCAAATGCAGTAGGATTTATCTTTGCATCCCTCTTTATTACAAGAAAATCACTAATAACCACGTAATTCTTGTCTTTCTTAAAATCTTCAATTTTGTCCAGATCCATCGTGGTCATCCCTACGACTTCACCTTTGCTAATCAATTCCATTGTATTCGCATCTTTTGGAATATCGAAGTTAATATCCGTGAAAAGAACTATAGTAATTTCACGAGAAAGAGATTCTTTAACGCCTTCATTCTTACCACGACCAATACTGCATAAGACGTTCTTCATGGCCATCTCTTCTAAGTAAGCCACAGTCTTACATTGTTCCTTATTTAACTCAGCAACCCCCACAACACCTTTAACACTCATTATTTGGGTCTTCACCTTTTCTAATACTTCCCTTTTACTTATAGAATTCATTTTACAAACGCCTTTTATCTTGTTATAAAACATTATGTTGATTTATTTAAGCATCAAAATTTAACTGTAAGATTTCGATTCAATTATCTCCCCTATTCTTCAAAACTACTTCTTGCCTTTTCTTGTTATCTTATGTTCGTAAACTCTCTTCTCGTCTATAATATGGATAACTTTATGGCCTAAATTAACCAATTCATTTGAAATATACCTTCTATGGCATCTGAACCAGAGAGCCTCAGCACACATGATGGCAACTCTTCCCTTTTTAGCTAAATCTAAAAGCTCTTCTATGCCTTTCTTGAAATCTTCACTCTCTAAATATTTCTTGTAGCCTCCTCTTCTGAAACCACCTAACCTCTCAAGCCAGATGTAATTTATACATGATTTAGAAAGCTCATCTATAAGAAAATTCTTGTCAAAATGAGGATACCTTTTTGAAGTCGGGAAACGTCTAACATCTATCAAAGTTTCTATATTATGCTTTTTTAGAAGCCAAATTAATTCTTCTAAACTTCTAGTAGAATGGCCCAATGTATATATGATCATGAATAATTAATCATCAAAGAGCTTAAATAAAAAATAAGAGGAGAATTTATCATAAGCGTGCTTCTCCCCTACTCCAACTCTTCAGATTGGATTTAAGCTGCCGGTTTCTTCTTAGCCTTCTTCTTAGCTTTCTTTGGGCTCATACACAATTTCCCAGCCTTACTCCGAATTTTAATTATTAATTTGATATATATAAATTTATAGCAAATACGTTTCTCCATTAAGTTAAAGATAGATGATTTTTGGCTAAAAAAATAAAATAATTAGAATAATAGATCTGTTAAAAGAGCAGGCAAAAAGGCAATGATAAGACATCCATAATCTTCTCTACAAAAAATGTCCTAGGAGCTTTATATTCAGCCCTAAGAGAGTTTGCAATAAGAAAGATAAACCTTACAAAGATAGAGTCAAGACCTACAAGGATGACTCCTTAGGAGTATAACTTTTACCTAGATTTTGAGGGTCATAGGAATGAGAAGAAGTGTAAAAAAGCATTAGAAGGTTTAGAGAAGAAGGCATTGTTCATAAATTGGGCTCTTATCCAAAATGGTCTTAATTTTAAATTGTATATCTTATAAAAAAGCATAAAAACTCATTGCAACCTTAACTCATAAGATGGGCCGGTAGCTCAGCATAAATGCCAAGTCTGCTTTGTTTCTTATGACCTTTAAAGGTTCGAATAATCAAAAATTCGTTTAACTAACTAATCTAGACAACTACTTTCACTAACCTCTTATCTTTTTATACTTCCAGCGCCGAATAAAATTAGAGAAAACAGATGAGAGTACTTTTCAAATCAAAAGAGGAGCAAAAGCGTTTCTTCCGTTCAGCTAAAAGCAATCTATTGACTTGGAAACAACTTTATCATTTGTTACTAGCACAATCCAAAAGGCATTTTACGTTACGTTCTTTCCAAAATTGGTATAAGGGGTTTTGTTCTCCCGCATACGAAGTCGCAAATGCGATATGCAAACTTACCCATTTGGATTTACGTAGTATGGATATTGAAATTGTAGATAATAATTGGGGACAACGCATTGGTGGTAAAAGTAAGTTTGAACATTATGGTTGTCAATTAACGCTGGAAGAGAGAAGACTGGCTGGTAGGAAAACAGGCTCTTCCAACACCTTGGAACATTTAGTGAAAATCTCTTCATCTGGCGGCGTTGCAAGCGTTAAGAGTAAAACCAATTTCAAGAGGAAAGTAATTGGCCCAAGAGGCGAGATGATGTTCAATAAGCTGGAACAAAAAGTCGCCATGATCCTTCTGAAAATTGGAGTAAATTACAATTACGAAAAGGTGTTTCGAGTAAGCAATAATCATGTTATTCCTGATTTTGTCGTTGGGAATGTTCTCATAGAATGCACATACGACACTAGAGTCGATTGGAAAGCAAGACGTATTATTGAAAGATTTGAGCCCCTTTTGTCATGGTCTCAAAAACTCCGCTTGATTGTCATAACCACAGATAAACTAAAACCCAGATATTGCGATTACTTGAACGGCTTTGCTCCAGTCTTAAAAGCATCCGAGTTGCACGCTAATTTTTTCCAAGGCCGGCAATAAAATCAACTCTACTTTTACCAAGAAACACTTTAATAAATTGATACTTTACAATAATTTGAGGGCCGGTAGCTCAGTATGGTTTCCATCTAAAATGGCCAAAAAGAGCGTTCAGCTGATAAAAAGCTCAGACACTGAAAGGCCGCTGGTTCAAATCCGGCCCGGCCCATTACAAAAATCTATTGCATCAAGGAAAAACTCATGCCCGATAAAGTTTTATATCATGAAATATAGTATGAGAGGGATTTGATTGGGTAAAGTTGTAACAGGTATCAAGGCTGGGGTAGTTTCAGGAGCAATTTACGGTATCATTCTAGCTCCATTCATATATTTCGAATTAATTTTATTTAAAGAAGAGTTCATGTCTGTGATTATCGCTAGCTTACCCCAAGGTTCTTTAATTACACCAGAAGAGGCTTACAATATTACATTACTCATCGGGCCCATCCTTGTCTTTATCATAGGGATTATTCTAGGCGTGATATTTGGGATAATATACGGCTGGGCCTATGACAAGATTCCTGGCAGAACATCTATAATCAAGGGCATCGTCTTTGGTTTAATTCTATGGTTGATCTTCTCTGCAATACTAGGCTTGGGAAATCTGCAATACGGTGTTACATATTATCTATACGGTTTAGGAGAAGGCTTGGTCACATCCCTGATCTTCGGCATACTCCTCGGCTTCTTCTATAATAGATTCACTCCTAAGACTGCTGGCTGATTTAATCCCCACCAAAGTGTGAAGCCTTTGGCTTTCGATCTTCAGATCCCTAACTGGTTTGCTATCTTGATCGCTCTAATTCCAGCCTTTGCTTTATTCATCTACTTTAGTAGGGCCAAGGGCTCTATGTGGCTTGCGTTCATATTAGGAGGAGCAGGCTGGTTTGGCGCCTTACTTCTGAGACTTCTACCTCTCCAACTTCCTTTAGTGATTTATGGTCAAGATTTTGCATCGAATCTGGTGTACTTTGGCTATGCATCTCTCCTTGCAGGTCTTTTTGAGGAAGGCATTCGATATATTTGTATCAAGAAGGCATCCTTTACAAGAGAAGATCATAGGCATGTTCTATCCTTCGGTCTTGGATGGGGGTTCTTAGAGGCAGTTCTCATCTATGCATTAAGTGTTCTTGCCATTCTTATTTTTATGCCTGAATTGACATTCATGGAATTATTGCTGGAGCCATAGAAAGAAACACTGCTGTTCTTCTACACTCAGCTCTATCCTTCATAGTTCTCTGTGCACTAAGTATGAAAAGATTTCTCATACTAGCTATAGGACTTCATGCAGCGGTGGATATGATAGCTGTGTCAATCTATTACTATGTATTTATTGGAGATGTATGGCTTGTTGAAGGGATTCTCTTTGCTATGACCCTTCTTGTTGCTATATTTACATACCTGATAGTGAAGAGATACTCACCCATAAGAGTATAGCAGTTTTAGCCATCGAGCTCATTTATGAATAAGCGTCACCATTTACTTCTACTTATATCAGTGAAATTTTAGTTTAATTATGCTTTCTTAGTGTATAGAGCATCGTACCTTTTATTGACCTGCCAGCACCCTCTGTTTTGTTCGTTTCCGAATATGCAGCGTGAGCTGAGCTCAGGATCATCCTTATTAAACTTGTAACAAAAACGACATTGCAGCTTACCAAAACTGAAACTTTTACGGGCATTCTCTTTACGAATCTCATCACATAATTTCAGGGCTATTTCTCTCGGAATTATATTTTCCACAAATATCGCCATACTTCTATTTAGATAGCAAATATAAAGATTCATAATCCTGCTTCACAATCTAATGATACTATGAAGATACTAATAATGGGTGCAGGAGCCATAGGCTCTGTATTTGGAGGTTTTCTATCGAGTTCACAAGATGTAACACTAATTGGTAGAGTTTCTCATATATCTGCCATTAGAAAGAAGGGACTTAAAGTATCTGGGATTTGGGGTGAGCGTTTATTCAAGGGTCTTAAAGCTTTTACATCTGCTGATGAGTGCAAGAGGTTTGCACCCTACGATCTAATCCTAATCACGACAAAATCTTATGATACCGAATACGCTACCATGCAAATATTGCCATTGATAGGAGAAGATAGTATTGTAGCATCTGTTCAGAATGGTATAGGAAATGAGGAGATAATTGCTAAGATGATTGGGAAGGAGAGAACTATGGGAGGCATGGCTATCTTTGGAGCAATGCTGATAAAGCCTGGGCATGTCAAAGTTACAGTCTATGCTAGTGAGTGCCTCTTTGGTACTCTTTCAGGAGACATGAAAAGATCAAAAACCATTGCAGATATTATCACCAAGGCTGGAATTCCTTCTTTACCCACAGATGATATAATAAGAGAAAAATGGATGAAAGTATTCTATAACATTGCTTTAAACCCTCTCTCAGCGATTTTAAAGGTTCGATATGGCGTATTAGGAATTTATGATGAAACAAAAGCTATAATCAAGAGAATGCTTCAAGAGGCTTTTGAAGTTGCAAAAGCAGAAGGGATAAGGCTAAAATTCACATGTGAAGAGTACTTTAACTATCTTATGGAAAAGCAATTGCCACCAACTGTAGAGCATATAAGCTCCATGCTTCAGGATTTAGAAAGGCGTAAGAGGACAGAAGTCGATTATATGAATGGGGCTATAGTCAGATTAGGAAAAGTTCATGGTATTAAGACTCCTGTGAATGAAACTATAGTCAATTTAGTCAAGACTTTGGAAAGAATGTATAAAGTGCCTACCCTAAGCTAATTTATCATTCGTCGAAGTTTAATATAGTTGGATGGAAATAAGTTAAGATCGTCACGCTTAGTAGGTATTTAATCGTTCAATTCATTCTTTTCTATTTCATTTTTTCTGATCTATTGTACAGATTCTAATTTTATTTATGAATATTCGTTCATATTATTAAGCAAAAACTATATATGTGTATTCTAGAAATGCTTATGACTATGAAAACTTTATTTGGAGAAGACGAGAAGATGCCTTACAGAATAGGAGCAGATGGAAAGTTAGAGCCATTGATAATAAGCCCTGAAGAAGCCCTACAGATAATTGAGGAGCAGAAAGTGAAATTTGTTGACCTTCAGTTCACAGATGGTCCTGGAAGGCTACAACACACAACTGTGCCAGCCCACACTTTAAGACTCAATCATTTTAAAGAAGGTCTACCAAAGCTAGATGGCTCTTCTATCAGAGGATTTGTTGATATTCATGAATCAGATATGAACCTTAAGCCCGATCCTTCTACATTAGCCATAATTCCTTGGATTTCAGACAATATTAAGACGGCAAGGATGATCTGTGATGTATATTGGGGTTATGGGCTTGGAAGGCTATCAAGAGAGCCTAGAGCAGTTGCTCAAAGAGCTGAGGAAGTTCTAAAGAATGAAGGTTACGATACTTCTTACTGGGGTCCAGAGTTAGAGTTCTTTGTATTCGATAAAGTAACTTGGGATACTGTAACACCCTTTTATAGTCAAGGCTATAAGATAGAGTCAAAAGAGGCTTTATGGAGCACTTCAGGCATAAACTATCCTATCAGGTTCAAAGAGGGCTACTTTCCAACTCCACCACAAGATACATTGATGGATTTCAGGGCTGAGTGTGCCAAAGTATTAGAAGAATCTTTTTACATCCCTTGTGATGCTCATCATCATGAGGTAGCTACAGCTGGTCAATGTGAGATAGACATGCATTACGATACTTTGACGAGAATGGCTGATAACGTTATGACTTTTAAGTTCATTTTAAAGAATATAGCCCATCAGAAAGGAATGATAGCTACCTTTATGCCTAAACCCATCTTCATGGACAATGCTTCAGGAATGCACGTTCATGTTAGTTTATGGAATAGTGGAAAGAACCTTTTTTACGATCCTGATGATTCTTATGCAGAGCTGAGCCAATTAGGTCGATACTTTGCTGGAGGGTTGATGGAGCATAGTAGGTCATTGGCAGCAATAGTAGCTCCTACTACCAACTCCTATAGAAGATTGGTTCCTGGTTATGAGGCACCTGTCTTCATCGCTTGGTCTCGTCGTAATAGATCTGCCAACGTGAGGATACCTGTCTATCAGAAGGGTCCAAATAGCTCAGCAGCGAAAAGGATAGAGTTCAGAACCCCTGACCCTTCTTGTAACCCATACTTCTGCTTCTCTGCTATGACTGCTGCAGGATTGGATGGTATAAAGAGGAAGATAGACATAGGGGATCCTGTGGATGAGGATATATACAAACTAAGTCCTGAGAGGAGAAGGCAAATAGGAATAAGAGAGCTTCCAGGAAGCCTTAAGGAAGCAATAGAAGAGTTGAAGAGTGATAGAGATTATCTCAAGCCAATATTTACAGATGAGTGTATAGATAAGATCATAGAGAACGGAATGAGAGAATATTTAGAGATAGCCATAAGACCTCATCCTCATGAGTTTCACTTATACTTTGACATATAAATAGCGTATGTATAACGTGTTTTTACGTTAAAATAACGTAGGGATAAAGGAATTGTTTATTAGGAACCAAATTATCCAAAATTTAGAAAAAATTGAGAAAAAGAATAATAGGCATAGCCCTATTAGCGATTCTTTCACTAGCGCTATTTTCACAAATCGCCTTAGCCGTCAACGTTACCTATGTAAGAGTAGTTAGAGGCCAAGAAGTTACCATCAATCTAGGAACTAGAACTATTTCCGCTAATGCTGGCCTCTTCGGGATAAAAATCGGTAGTGTAACATACTATGGATACTGTATCGATATTTTCCATCGTGCAGGAACAGGATCAGCAAGCTTGGAGGCCCCTCCTGATACCGGTGAGTGGGAAGATGAATATCAGTCCATAGCCTACATCATGGCATGGTACACTCCAACTCCGCCAACTTCGATTTCAGACTTTGAGGCAGCATCGGTTCAAGCAGCCATCTGGAGATTCTTGTTCCCGCCACCCCTTGGTGTAATTTCTCCAAGCTCTGTAGTGAATAGAGCAATTGATATCTATGACGATGCCTTTGGCAAAGATGCAATCCGTGGAACTTCATTAGAATTAACCTTTGACACATCATCATACCCACCTAATATTGATGTTATCGCACAGATTGATCAACTTAGAGATGGCGTAAAAATCATCTTCAGCGCTACTGGGGGTACCCTTAGTGATACAGTTGCCTTCACAGATTCTTTTGGCACAGCAAAAGTCACACTTTCTCCTCCGTCTCCCTGGACAGGGCCTATTACGGTAACAGCTTACACAATGGGAATAAAGAATTTTAAGATAGTGAATATGGTCAGTGATACGAGGCAGGATCTAATCATAGGAGAGCCTTTCAAAGTCTCTGATTCTGAGAGTATTATCCCACTAGCAGAAGTCTTCTCGATATATGGATACAAGTTCTACGATGAAAATAAAGATGGAATAAAGAATCTTGGTGAAGGGCTGGAAGGATGGACGATAGAGCTTTGGAATGCGACTACTAATGAAATAATAGCAACCAATACAACTAATGCTGATGGGTACTATGAGTTCACCGGTCTAGTAGCAGGAAGCTATAAAGTTAAAGAAGTCCCTAAGCCTGGCTGGGTACATGTAACTCCTGAAGAAGTCTCGGTTGAAATTGTGGAAACAGACCAGCAAGTGGACTTTAGAAACATTCCTGTCTATGAAATATCCGGCTATAAGTTCCATGATATGAATAATAACACGATTTTCGATGGTGCTGATGTAAGGCTACCAGGATGGACTATACAGCTATGGAATTCAAGCGGTCTATTAGAAGAGATCAAAACCAATGGCACTGGCTACTACAAATTCACGGGATTAGAGGCAGGAGCATATAAAGTCAAAGAAATTCTCGAGCCTGGTTGGAAGAACACAACTCTAATGGAAATCGAAGTCGTACTTCCGGGTCTAGGTAATGGAAATGTTAGTGATGTGAACTTTGGAAACATACAAATTCTCTACAAGATATCTGGTTTCAAGTTCCATGATATCAACAATAACACGATTTTTGATGTTAATAACGGTGAACCCGGGATACAAGGGTGGGAAATACAGCTGTTGAACGCAACAACTGGGGCTTTATTAGAAACGGCTACAACCGATAGCAATGGATTCTATAATTTCACGGGATTAGAGGCGGGAACATATATGGTCAGAGAAGTTCTTCAAACTAGTTGGAAAAATACCACTCTCATAGAAGTCGAAGTTGTAGTCCCAGGCGACGATGGAGATGTTGTAGTGAACTTTGGCAATATAAAATTATTCAAAATATCCGGCTATAAGTTCCACGATATGAATAATAACACGATTTTCGATGGCGCTGATGTAAGGCTACCAGGATGGACTATACAGCTATGGAATGAAACTCAGACGGAGATAATAGCAACGACCATCACTAATGGTACTGGCTACTTTGAATTCACGGGATTAAGGGCAGGAACATATATAGTCAAAGAAGTCCTTCAGACTGGTTGGAAAAATACTACTCTTATAGAAGTCACAGTTGTAGTCCCAGGTCCAGATGGAGATGTTGTAGTTAATTTTGGAAATGTCCTAGTTTTTAAGATATGGGGTTTCAAGTTTTATGATGCTAATAATAGTACAATTTTCGATGGTAATGAAGTTGGGCTAGAGGGGTGGATCATACAATTATGGAACTCGACTCATATGTTAGCACAGACCACAACAAATGGTACCGGTTATTATGAATTCATGGGATTACAGGCAGGAAACTATATAGTCAAAGAAATTCTCCAAAATGGCTGGACGAATACTACTCTTATAGAAGTTCCAATTGTAGTCCCAGACCCAATCAGCAATGGTGATGTAAGGGTAGACTTTGGAAACCTACCAGTCTTAAGAATATATGGCTACAAGTTCAATGACAAAAACGCCAACAAAATCTTTGATGGTGATGATGTTAGGCTAGAGGGATGGATTATACAATTGTGGAACGAAAATCAGACAATTAAGATAGCAGAAACTACGACCAATAGCACAGGTTACTATGAATTCTTGAACGTAAAACCAGGTACCTACATAGTTAAGGAAGTTCTTCAGAATGGCTGGGTGAATACCACTCTTATAGAGGTCGATGTTGAAGTTGTAAATGTGAATATCGAAGTGAACTTTGGAAACACAAGAGTCTATAGAATATTTGGCTATAAGTTTAATGACAAGAATTCTAACGGGACTTTTGATGGCAATGATGTTAGACTACCAGGATGGACAATACAACTTTGGAATGCAACTCATATGTTAGAAGAAGCCACAACCAATTCCACTGGATACTATCAATTCGTGGGATTAAAGGCGGGACCCTACATAGTAAAAGAGATTCTCCAGAATGGTTGGGTAAATACAACTCTCATCGAAGTACCGGTTGTAGTCCCAAGTCTTGATAACAACGGAGATGTTATAGTGAATTTCGGAAATAAAGAAGAAGAAACTCCACCTGATTTAGAAGGGACTATAGGCTTCTGGAGGAACTGGAACAGGCATAATACCTATACTAAGGCTCAAATAGATGGGTGGCTTGCTATTATTCACAGCGCATCAAATTGGCTGATGCCTAGTGGCTATTCTGCTGATACTGATGGCATGGTCAAATTGATCAAAGATGCAACAGGTAAAGGAAGTACTATGGAGAAGAAGTTCTTAGCGCAGTACCTAGCCCTTAGATTGAATGTAGAGTCACTTAGGATACATCCTACAGCGTACACTCATGACGTAACAGCCCTTGATCCAAGCAATTACTTAGGATTAGCCGATCCATCATCAGCAACTGTATCAGAGATAATTGCTGCAATAGAAGGCAAGTACGGAACATCACCTACAGGAGCTCAATTTGAAATCATGAAGAACATCTGTGATGCATTAAATAACCTCTGGATATAAAAATTACATATTTTTTATTTTCTTATTACCTTACTCTGTTTGATACATAAACTCTTATGCTAGCATCTGCATAATTGCCAAAGTTATCATAGGCTCTAACCATTATTATATGCCAGCCATTGCTGACAGACTTTGTGTTCCAATAATAATTATAAGGATAGCCATAATCAACACCTATAAGATTGCCATCTATGTAAAATTCTAATTTGCTTATACCAGATTCATCAGATGCTGATGCAGATATCTTTATACTCCTTGAGACCTTTGAGCCATCTCTTGGTCTTATGATGCTTACTTTTGGTGGAGTATTATCGCCACTTAAATTGGATACGTTAACATTTACAGTGCTTGAATCTTTGATATTATCAGATGTATCGTAAGCTCTAGCCATTAATGTATGAAGACTATCAGATTCACTGGTAGTATCCCAATAGAAGCTGAAAGGTGATTCAGAATCGGTAGAGTATAGAGCTCCATCCTTATAGAGTTCAACCTTTAATATGCCATTATCATCACTTGCATCAACACTAACATTAATTCCTCCAGAAACCGTCGTTCCATCAATGGGATAAGTTATGGCAACGTTAGGAGGGGTTAAATCATTGTATAATGTAAGTGTTTCACCAACAGCCCCCATCAAAGCTTTTGAAGCATCTATCCTTCCCCAACCGTAATAATAATCGTAGCCTTGGTCACCAAGATCGATGGTTGTAGACTCGATTATCTGCTCTACTTGTGTAGGAGTTAGAGATGGATTGGCTGAGAAGATTAAAGCTATCAACCCTGCTGTTAAAGGTGCTGAGAAGGATGTTCCAGATACGCTACCATAACTACCTCCTCTAATCGTAGTGTAAATGCCAACGCCTGGAGCAGATAGATCTATGTAAGGACCATAGCTGGAGAAAGATGCCTTAGAATCACTACTCGTAGTTGCGCTCACAGAGATTATGTATGGATTGTCAGGGTCTGAGTGATTTGCATTATCATTACCACCAGCAACAACTACCAATCCTCCTTTGTCCATGAAGTACTTTGCAGCATCTGATAGTGCACTACCTCCAAATATTCCAAAGCTAATAACTGCTACTTTAGCTCCTCTGTCAGCAGCATAAATGAGGGCTTTGACCAAAAGCGAATATGATGTGTAGCCGTTTGTATCAGTAACCCTTAAAGGCATTATAGAGCACTGCCAGCTTATAGATGAGACACCGATAGTATTGTTCGTTAATGCTGCAGCAACACCTGCAACCTTTGTTCCATGACCATAAACATCTGTAGTATTATAGTTGTTGTCGTAGAAGTTGTATCCTTGAAGCAATTTTGTAGATAAATCAGGATGGTTAGGATCAACACCACTGTCAAGGACAGCTATTACAACATTAGAGTCTCCTGTTGATATATCCCATGCTTCTGAAGCCAGGATTTTATTCAAGTGCCACTCTGATGAATAATACTCATCGTTAGGAATGATCAAAGGGGAAATTATATGGTCTTCTTCTACAGAATCTATTAAAGGATTACATAATAATGCTGATTTAATGTATTGTAAAGCCTCTTGTGGGGCAGAGACGATAAAGGTTTGAGTCTGAGGAATCTCATCCTTTATTTCAAGCCCCAATGAATTCAGAAATCTTTCTTTATATTGCTCACTTACTCCAGGCTTGAACTTTATCAATAATTCATCTGATAAATTATCATCATCTGAATTTATCGTTGCTCCAAGGACAGGAGTTATGAGAAGCCCGGTAAGGATTATAAGAGTCAAGATGGGTGCAGACACTCTTAATCTCTTTATCTTATTTTTCTCATCACGCCATCGAGATTTTTTTATTACGTATGTAACAAGCATGTCCTTTATTTATAACAAAGAAATTGAATTATAAGAATTATGGAATTCTGGTCTATTTTTTAGAACTATTTTTAGAATTATTTAAATATTTACAATTTACTGATAACTTGTGGGTAGAGGTATTAATATAAGCATAACACTGATACATGTGCTACATATAACGAAAAAACAGAGGCAATTATATAATAAATTTCTTATCATTAATATTTCTTAAGAACGAAAAGATTAAACTTTATGTATTGAAATCCTTTTTATGGTAATTTTATCAGAGCTGGATAGGGTAAAGATTGGCGATGAGCATCCTGTTCGAATAATAGGAGTGATAAACGTCAGCCCTGAGTCTTTCTACAAAGGATCAGTAAGGACAACTCCCAACGAAATAGCAAGTTTGGCAAAGAAGATAGAGGAAGAGGGAGCTGATATAATAGACATTGGAGCTATGTCCACAGCACCATACTTAAAGACAGCCATATCTGTAGAGGAAGAGATTAAGAGATTATCCATGGCTATAAATGTGGTAAAAGAAACTGTCTCATTACCAATATCTGCCGATACAACAAGGAGCAAATCTGCAGAAGCAGCAATAAAGGCTGGAGCTGATATCATCAACGATGTCTATGGTTTAAAGGGTGATGAAAATATGGCAAAAGTTGTTTCTGATTACGATGTTGGTATTATAATTGCTGCTCATGTAATAGAACAAAGCGAAGGGAATCCTATAGAAAAGGTAATGATGGCATTGAAAGAAAGTTTGGATATTGCTAGAAAGGCTGGGATACCTGAGAAAAAGATAGTAATTGATCCAGCCATAGGCTTTATTCGTAATACAAGCTTGCCATGGTATGTTTGGGACTGCTATGTGATAAAAAACCTTAAGCAACTTCATGAATTCAATAAACCCATATGTATAGCTGTATCAAGAAAATCCTTCATAGGAAAGATATTAAATATAAAAGAGCCTGAGGAGAGGCTCTTCGGATCTCTATCAGCAACAGCTATAGCTGTTTACAATGGTGCTCATATAGTACGTACTCATGATGTAATTGCCACTTTACAAGTTGTAAGGCTTGTAGAGTTCATCAAAAAATTATCTTTATGATTTCCTTCTTTCATATTTACGATTTGCCTTAAACTGAAAATTTAAAGCCCAAAGTACAACCTTCCTATCTCCTTATCAGCGAGTATTTCTGTAGCTACTCCCTCTTTTACGCATTTACCAGCTACAAGTACACACCCCTTATCTGATGCAGACAGAGCCTTTCTAGCATTCTGCTCAGCCATAAGTATAGACAAACCAAAATCCCTGATCTCTTTTACTTTTGAAATTACCATTGAAGCAACTTTTGGAGCTAATGATGCTGTAGGTTCATCGAGAAGCAAAATTTTAGGTCTCATCATCATTACTCTTGCTATTCCTAGCATCTGACGTTCTCCTCCGCTCAACTTACTTGCACTTTCATTCCTTCGGGCTTTTAATTCTGTGAATAAACTATAAATCTCGTTCATATCTGACTTCACTTTGACTTTATCCCCTCTAACATAAGCTCCCATCTCAAGGTTTTCTTCAACAGTGAGGTTCGTGAAAACATTCTCAATTTGGGGCACATAGCCAACGCCAAGCTTAGCAATAGCATCTGTTCTCATATTGTTTATGTTTATGCCATCATAGGTAAGTTTACCATCGAATACCTTTGCTAAACCTAAAATGCTTTTTATCACTGTAGATTTGCCACTACCGTTTGGTCCGACTATCGTCACAATCTCTCCTTTATTTACATCGATGAAAATATTATAAATAACTGGTAATGTGCCATAGCCAGCTGTTAAATCAGTTATCTTAAGTACTATTGCCATCACGCCTCACCTAAGTACACATCTATGACAACTTTATCATTGACGACTTCTTCTGGCTTGCCCTGAGTGACCAATTGTCCTTTATTCATGACATATATCCAGTCAGCGTACTTGACCAATACCTCAACTTTATGCTCTATTATGAAATATGTTACCCCAAGCTTACTTCTTATAGTTTGAACCTCTTCGAGAATCATGCCAGAAAGTACAGGGTTCACACCAGCTATGGGCTCATCAAGTAGCATCATCTTTGGATCAGACATGAGAGCCATACCTATCTCAAGAAGCTTCATCTGACCCCCAGAAAGGTCTTTAGCAGCATAGTCGACAGATTGATCGAGTTGTAAAAGATCCAAAATGCCAAGGGCTTTTTTTGTCAGCTTTACTTCCTGATCATGCCAATTTTTTGCTTTGAATACATTCAAAAAATTCTCACCAATATTTCCTCTAGCTGCAAGTAACATATTGTCTAATACTGTTAGACCAAAAAATAGCTTAGGGATTTGAAAGGTTCTTACTAGACCTTTCACATAAACATCATTAGGGTTAATTCCATCGATTCGTGAGTCATCAAAGTAAACTTTACCTGAGTCAGGCTTGTAAATCCCACAAATCACGTTGAATAGCGTTGTCTTACCACTACCATTTGGTCCTATGAGTCCCACTATGCTTCCCTTAGGTATAGACAATGTTACATCGTCTACAGCCTTAAGACCACCAAATCTTTTAGTAACATTATCAACTCTTAACAATGGATCGCTCATTCTTCTTCACCTTCAGAGCTGGCGTCTTTATTCTGCCTTCCTTTAACAGACCTTTTGGCTTATATACCAATATAAGAATTATTAGTAGTCCAATGATTATAGCCCTAAGGTTGTGGGGGTCTATTGGTAGAACCAGATAATCCTTTACTATTCTCGCTCCTCTCTCTAAAGCTTGAACAAAGAATGCACCTGTAACGACGCCTAAATTATTGGCTGGTCCTCCAGTCATGACCATTATCCAGACTGTGAATGTCAAAATTGGAACGAATATGAATGGGTCTATGAATGTGTTATATTGAGCGAAGAGGCTACCAGCAGCCCCTGCAAAAGCTGAACCAAGGGTAAAGATTTGAGCCTTATACACGAAAGTATTCTTACCGAATGTGGATGCTAACAATTCATCCTCTCTTATCGCCCTCATTACCCTTCCATATGGTGAATTAACAATGATTTGAGCCAAAACATAAAATGAAGCTAGTACTGAGAATATAAGTGCAAGCTGTAAGATCATGTTAAAGGCAGGGGAAGCATCATAAAATCTAATAGCAGGTGGGACATAAATTCCCCATACACCTCCCGCTATCCAAGCTTCATTCTTTATAACAAGCCTACATACCTCACCAAACGCCAACATAGTTATGGCTAAGTAATCCTCTCTAAGTTTTATGGCTGGGAGAGATGCAAGTAGTCCGATTATCCCTGAAATTATCATCGCTATTAAGATGCTGGCTATATAGGGAAGACCTGCTTCAGTAGCTAATGCTGAGGAATAGGCACCTATCATAAAAAATGCTGCAACGCCAAAATTTGCCATTCCTGTAAATCCATATTGTAGGTTCAGGCTTATAGCCAGTATACCATAGATGCCTATGTATGCAACCATATCTAGTAGATAAATCTCAAATCCCATTATTCATCATCTCTTAAATAGCTTACCCAATCCTGTTGGCTTGAAGATAAGAACTATTATTATAACTATGAATGATATCGCTGAGCGGTAGCCAGTTGAGAGACCGAGTCCAGCAAGACCGACAACACCGAAGTTCTCAGCCAGACCCAAAATGTAAGAAGCTGCTATAGCCCCCTGAAAACTTCCTATTCCACCTAGTATGGCTGCTGCAAAGGCAGGCAATAGCATATCAAAGCCTATCAAAGGCACAAGTACAGTATCAGCACCCTTAAAAACACCAGCCACTCCGGCCATAGCAGCACCGATAAACCAAACTAGCAATGAAATCTTTTCAATGTTTATGCCTGATGCCATGGCCAAATCTGGATTATTTGATGTTGCCCTCATCGCCTTGCCTACTTTGGTTTTTGTAAGGAGTAAGTGCAGTGATAATGCCATGAGCAAAGCAACCAAAATCATAGAGAGCCAGAGGTCCGTGACCCTTATAGAGCCGATATCATAATATGCCCATGCGATCTTGAAACTTAGTGGTCTGCCGCTCCAAGTCTGTTGAATCAAATGTCTTATGATGAAGCTAAGCCCTATAGAAGCTATCATCAAATGTATTAATGATGCCCCCCTGCCCATCAAAGTTCTAAAAAGAAGCTTGTAAGAGATGATGCTGAGGAGCCCTGAAGCAAAGAATGCTGTAATGAAGCCTAGAGGAAAGGCTAAGTTTAGCTGCTCGACTGTCGTGTATCCTACGTATGCACCCAGAGTTATGAATTCTGCATGGGCAAAATTTGGGAATTTTGAGAATCCATAGGTTAGAGTGAGCCCTATGGCTGCAAGCGCGTACAGACTTCCTGTTACCGCTGAGTTAAACAGTACCTGCGTCCACTCGATCACGGCCAATATGAACCTGTGCCAACGAAGTGATACTCACCTGAAGTGGCATTCAGCTGAACATTCCAGATCTCATAAGTTTGCATTAACATGTCTCCGTTTTCATCGAATAGCTTCCATCCAGAACCTCCAAGGTAAAACGGGCCAATTACTTCTAAGGATTCTCTTATTTCTGCGCCATCATATACACCAGCGTGAGCTATTGATAGAATGGCTAGCCAAGTTGCATCATAAGCAGTATCACAATACATAGGTGGTGGTGTGCCATATTCATCTTCGTACCTCTGCTTAAAGAGTTCAGCGCTTTCCAGTCCTACAGGTGCTACTGGTGTAGTACCATTAGCACATCTTCTTAGAAACTCGGCAACATCAGTCAATGGTGTGGTATCTTGGTAGATTAAGGCATCACCGTAAATACCTTCTGAACAGAACCATGGATACTTATCTAAGCCAAGTGTAAGAGCTTGCCTGAGTATGACCCTACCATCCTCATAATAGCCAACGTAAAGCACTGCCTCTGGGTTTGCAGCATCTATTAGACCTAGTTCGGTCATGAAGTCTGTATGAGTTATATCGTAGTGTACAGTTTCTACAACCTCTACTTGGTCTCCCCATCTCTCTATAGCTTTCTCTTCAATGCCAAGACCATACGGATTATCACATACAAGGATGGCTACTTTATCGTAACCTGCATCCGTTATTATGTCTGCCAAAGCTCTCCCTTGAAATATGTCACTACCTACGGTGCGAAAGATGTAGTCATCCCCTACAGGTACAACCGGCATTGTTGCTGATGGAGTTATTATCACGATATGATTTGTATTGACATAATCAGCCATGCCCGCAACTTCTCCACTTGCCATGGGACCTACAATCACTTTTACACCATCAACCTCTACCAGCTTTCTACACGCTTCAAGGGCTGTAACTGGATCCGTGGCTGTATCTTCTACGATCAATTCTATTTGTCTACCTGCTACCCCACCTTGCGCATTAGCCTCATCGACAGCCAACTCTACCCCTTTCACTATCTCCACACCCATCGGGCCTAAAGGTCCAGTGAGTGCCATCAATGCACCTATCTTGATTTTATCTGGGAGAACGGGACCTGTTGGAGCAACTGTCATTTGACCTACATAATATCCTGCAACTCCTGCAATGAGCAATGCGATGATAATAATAGCAGCAAATACAGGTTTTGATACCATTCTCAACCCCCCTAATTCTGCCGATATAGTTCTCTAATGCATATTTTTAAGCTTTCTGTACTATTGTAAAAAATTTATATTTCAAAGTTGATAATTACCGAAAAGTTACTTTTATTATATTTTAAAAAGAAATTATATATGGACTATCTTAAAGAAGAGATTTAAAAACACATTTTGATCTTCGTGTTCTAAAATTTTTCAAAGCAATAGTTCCTTTAATAGGGTATGTTCACATTATAAAAAATTGCCTTATAGCTCTTCTAATTTCTTTATATTGTTAAAATGTTTGTTGAGCATTAATTGAGATGAGTTGGTTCTCCCTTCTCCATGATCAATTTACCATCTACGAATAACTGACCATAAATCATGGATTTTATCATATCTAAATGGCTCGATGCCTTATTCTTACCATGATAGGCTCCAGTATTGTTTCCTATAGCTATGTGTATAGTGCGAAATATCTTCTCATCCACTATTATGCTCCCCCCTGTATATTCTGCTCCAGAATTGCAACCTATGCCAAGCTCAGCTATCCTATCCTTCTCCCCAGTATTGGCATCTAAGAATTTTTTGAAGTTATCCTCTCCCTTCTCAGCACTGTATCTTACCACTTTACCATCCTTGAATTCAAGCATCAGATTCTTAACTTTTCCGAAGCCGTGAGGGGCAACATCTTCAAATAATATCTTGCCATTCGCTGTAGTTTCTAAAGGTGCTATGAAGACTTCTCCTGATGGTATATTCAAGCCTACATCTCCTCTCTCTATGTCTTCGTCAGAGATTATACCATCATCTATAAGGACTGGTCTACCATTTATGCTAAACTTAAGATCAGTACCATCATCAGCCTTTATTTCAACAAATTCCTTATCAGCCAAGGCTTTGCCATAGTAATTGCATAGCTCCAATGTTCTTTTCGAAAAGGACTCTCTTATACTATTAAAGAATATCCTTCTAAATTTCTCCAAATCACAACCATAACCTTTGGCAGCACCTTCTATGGGCCAACCAAAGTATAACCATCTCACCTTTCTCTCGTCCAATATCTCTCTTAACTTAAGCCTTACAGGAGCTGAAAGTCTGAGCTTTTCCATGAAATCTCTAGCCCATTCTGGCTCGTCCTGCTCTCCTATGAACATAGTAACGTCTATAGATTCAGCTATACCCTTAGCAAGCTTGCTCAATCGAGCAATGGATTCTTCAGGGGTAAGAAGATACCTGAGCTTCTCCCTTTTGGAGCTGTAAGATAGGATTATTGTATGGGCTCCTACTTTCCAGCACTCTTCTTCTACAGCTAATGCAAATTCTTGGCAATCAGCATCTGTAGAGTTGTATATTATCCTCACAGACTCGAATTCATCAATCCTCTTCCCTATCCTCATCGAATTTACTACTAGAGAATGAGCTATCTCTCTCATCTCTTCTTCAGATAATCTTTGCATATAGATTTAGAAAGCTAATTAGGATTTAAGATTTAGCCTAAAGATGATTACAACAAAAGTTTGCCATCTTAAGAAAAATTTAATAAAAATAATTGGGATAAATTATTATGATGATTACTAAAGATTTTGAATGGTGTCTTTTTATACCATCAGCTTAGTGGAGTGTGAATATAATTAATGCCCATTGACACTCAGAGCAGAATAAGGTTAGGGATAGTCATTGCTCTTACTTCTTCATATATGGTAATCGAGATCATAGGCAGCATTTTAACTAATAGCTTAGCTTTGATGTCTGATGCTGTTCACATGCTATCTGACGTTGGAGGATTATCTATGTGCTTTTTTGCTAGCATCTTTGCCATGAGACCCCCAACCCCTAAAAAGTCCTTTGGATACCATCGCATAGAGATATTGGTAGCTCTATTCAATGGTTTAATACTCATAGCATTGGTAGCATACATATTCTTCGAGGCATACAAGCGTTTCCTTTACCCACCAGAAGTTCTAGGATTAGAGATGCTAATGATAGCATCGATAGGACTAATTGTGAACTTGACAGGGGCTAGGATACTATGGCATTCTTCAAGGGAGAGCCTTAACCTTCGATCAGCATTTCTTCACGTAATTATGGATGCCTTAGGTTCTATAGGTGCTATTACTTCTGGAGTAATAATCTTTCTAACAGGGTGGAAGACTGCTGATCCTATAGCAAGTGTAGCCATAGGTTTGATCATGATGCCTACAATTTATAGGCTAATGAAGAGGAGCACGAGCATACTCATGGAGAGTACTCCAGAGCACATATCTCCTAAAGAAGTTGAAGAGACTTTGTTGGGCATAGAAGGCGTGAGAGGAGTTCATGATTTACATTTATGGACGATAACCTCTGGCATGTATTCGATGAGCGCCCATCTCATCATAGATAGACATGGAGAATGGAGTTCCATTTCAGAAGAGGCAAGGAAGGTCCTTAAAGATAAGTTCAAAATTGCTCATAGTACAATTCAGATCGAAGAGAGGCTTATAGAATGTGATAATACAGGGTGTAAAATAATACAGGATTTAAGTAAAAAGGGCGAAAGATAAATTTATTCAAATCTTACTAAAATATTAAATTTGTAGTACAATTGTAGTGCATCAATTAACGCTTATATGGTTGGATTATCCGTCCATAATAGGATAAAGAATGATAACATTTATCGATTGGGCAATAGTCTTTGCTTACATAGCATTAATGTTCATCATAGGCATAACTATGTATAAACGCTCTGGAGCTTACGATGATTATCTGATTGCTGGAAGAAAGTTCAATGCCCTATATATTGCTTTGACCCTTGCTGCCATGATCTCCAGCGCTACTCTAGGTGTGAGTGGGCTTGGATACTCATTTGGGCTCTCTGGGGCTTGGTTCTTCATAATGCTTGGCATTGGTGCATGGATACTATTCTTCACCATAGCAGGAAGGTTAAGAGTTTTGGCACAGTATGCAATAACAGACATTTATGAGCTAAGGTATGATGCTCGTTGTCGTGTTCTGATTACAGTATTGGGCGTCTTTGCATACATAACTCTTCTTAGCATAGGCTTTGTAGGTGGCGGACATGTCTTAGGAGGAATTTTTGATATTCCTCTTATCATAGCCATGCTCATCATAGCCATACCTTTCATCACATATACAGCCCTAGGAGGGATATGGGCATCAGCAGTAACTAACATAGTCAAGTTCTTGATTCTTATAGTTGGATTAGCAATCCTCATACCTACTGCCTTATCTGGAGCAGGTGGATGGGAAAAAGTTGTCACAACGCTTCCACCAGATGCATTTAACCTATTTTCAAACTTGGGTCTTTTGTCCATCTGGGCCTTCTTTTGGCTTATGACATTAAGCTTCTGGGTGGCTGCTGACATTTATCAGATGCTCTTTGCAGCTAAGAGTGTGCGTACTGCAAGAGTAGGCTTGGTCTTATCAGGAATATTGATAATCATCATAGGAATGGCAGCAGCTATTATAGGCATGCTCGCCTCTGTGCAATTCCCAGGCATACTACCAGAAGAAGCAGCCCCACGTGTTGCCTTAACTCTGCCAACTGGACTTTCTGGATTAGTCTCAGTAGCATTGCTCAGCGGAAGCGCAATAGCGGTAGTGATCTTTCAAATAGTGGCTGCAACACTGCTCATTAGGGGAATATGGCCTAAGGCAAAATTGAGTATGAATAAGATAAGAGCTATAAGTGCAATAATGGGAGGGGCTGGGTTTGTCATAGCAGCTATCTTTCCTGATATAATCTTCTTGGTCGAGCTTACCTTCCGAATAATGATACCAGCAACGTTCGTCACAGTCTTGGCAGCCTTTTACTGGAAGCGGGCAACAGCAGCAGGAGCCTTTGCCTCTTCTCTTATAGGCGTAGCTGTAGCAATTGTATGGACATTCTTGGTTCTGCCAAGTTTATCTCTAGAATATCACTTTATACTCGAACCAACATTCATAGGAGTTGTTGCATCGTTTATAGCTCTAATAGTAGTCTCTTATTTATCTCATCCACCTTCTATGGAGAAGTTGAAGTTTTTTATACCAGCAAAAGACCCAAAGACTGATAAAAAAGAAAAGAGTTGATTAAAATGAGTCTTAAGAATGTCAGCATAATAGGCGATAGAGCCAAAGCATCTCAATTCATAGAGAATTTAAAGGGAAAAAATCCTGTCTTCATCTGCACGATAGCTAACACTAGAACTGCCATGGTGCCAGGGATAACTGTTGCTGGTGCAGTCCCTGAAATTGTAAAGTGTACGCCTCCAGCAGATGCTGAATTGGTCTACTATGGTGAGTGTAAGTGCATTACTGGAATACCAGCAACTCCTGATGGGAAGCCAACACCAGCTATAATAACCCTAAGCGCTCTAAGACTTGCAGATATACCATTCTTCATTGTGGAGGCTGGTTGTGAAGTAAAGCCCTATGCACCATACATATCCCTTAGCATTCCAAGCCCTGGGGATAACATACAAAAGGGTAGAGCCTTGGATAGAGATGTTGTTGAGAAGGCTATAAAATATGCAGAGCTCATAGGAAGAAATTTTGCTGAGCTAGCTGATTATTTAGTCCTTGGAGAGAGTATACCAGCAGGGACTACTACAGCACTAGGAGTCCTAATGAGCCTTGGCATAGATGCTAGGGGAAAAGTTAGCAGTAGCATGCCTAATAACCCTCATGAGATAAAGAATAAAGTGGTTGAAGATGGAATGAAGGCAGCAGGCATTAAGATAGGTAGCCTTAAAGATGATCCAATAAGAGCAATATCAACTCTTGGCGACCCTATGATGGTAAGCGTTTTAGGAATGACTTTAGGTGCTGCACAAAAAGTCCCAGTGATCTTAGCAGGGGGTACACAAATGGCAGCAATAGTAGCATTGATCAGCAGAATTAGACCTAATATTCTTAGAAACGTTGTCATAGGTACAACTAAATACATAGTCGAGGATTCAACATCCAGCATTAGTTGGCTCATCGATCAATCTGAAAATATTCTTATCTTTGGTGCTGATCCAGGACTTGGTGAATCTAAAAAAGATGGTCTTAGAGCATATGGTTCTGGATTCGTTAGAGAAGGAGTAGGAGCTGGTGGGGCAACTTTAGCAGCCATGCTGAAATCTAAAGGAAAGATAACAACCGATATAGTAAGAGCTGAAATTGAGAGAAATTATGAGAAGATAGTTGAATCCAGATTAAAGAGCCGTTGAATCTTACTTGATCTTCATTCTTTTCTTTAAAGTCCCATCACAAGCATGGCAATCCTCAGAATCAACATCAGGCTCAAGGCGCTTATGAAGTTCACATAATAGCTTCGACTCTCTTATATAATCACAAGCTTCTGTTATTCTAAACCTAAACTCCTTTCGGCTTATCTCTCCTTTGAAAAGAAAATCAGCGATTTCATTTGTTATATATCTAATCTCATCCACATCATCTAATCTTAACATTGCAGCACGCTTGCCCTTTATATAATAACTCACAGCAGCCTGAGTTATTTCTAACTTCTTAGCAACTTCCTCTTGTGATAGACCGTAATCCTCAATGAGCCTTCTTGCTATCATGGCTCTTAAAGTAGGGATAGCAGTTTTGTAGACCATCTCATAGGGCACTATCATAGTTTCTCATAGGAATAATAGCATAAGTATTTATTAAATATAACTTAAGTTTTGACTTATACTCTACTTTTTTCTTAATACAGTTATAGCCCTCGTTAAAGTTCTATGAACATAGACTTCATGCCTCTCTTTTACCTCAAATGCATCTGACTCATCCAATTTGATCGTATTAGGATGAACGATGACACAATACCTTCCTTTAGGTATAATTGCTTCTGCTTGTAAGATAAATTCTTGTAATAAATTTAGAGTCTTTATCCCTCTCGATGATGCGCATCTCCCATAAGGTATATCCGTTACTACTGCATTCACATTTTTTATTGGTAGCATCAAAGCATCTGAGTTTATTATGCCAAGGCTTTCTAACATGTAATGCTTTAAGTTATTCATAGCTCCTTTACACATCTTCATAGATACATCTATTCCAATGGTATTAATTCCAACAATTGATGCTTCTATCAATATGCTCCCTGTGCCACAGAATGGATCAAGAATTATTTCTCCTTCTTTAACATGAGATAAATTGACGAGTCCTCTTGCAAACTTAGGATAAAGGGCTGAGGGATGAAAGAAAGGTCTTGCCCTAGGTCTCCTTAACCTCCAAATTTTTCTATCTATGTAATCTGTGAAGCCTAAAAGAAGATAATTATCAAAGACTATACCAATTACCATCTTTTGAGGGTTTTTTAATGAAACTTTAGCATTAGGTAATCTTCTCTTAACAGAAGAGCCTATAATGGCTTCCATTTTTCCTGATATAGATTGATTAGATAGATTGAAGACAGATGCAGCAAAACTCACAGAACTGTCCATAAAATCGTCAAAGGCTATAGCATTAATAGACCTCTCTGCATCCTCTATTTTACAAAGAGTTAAAAGATGAGCGCCAGCATTAACATATGCGCCCCTCTTTAAAATTGTATTTAAATTAAATCTTCCGTCTACAATTATCACTCGCTCATCAATTATTTCTAAACTTGCTTTATCGTCATAAGTTTCTACTATGGCTCTTAATTCTGCTTGGGGTAAAGTGCTTCTCTCCCCTGAGAGTAAGAAGAATTTCTTATTTGTCAATTTTTGTTTTAGATCTTTATCTGACAATTATAACATGATTTAGAGTGTAGAGAGATAAGACGCTAAAATCGGAGCCACATCTATCTTGCTTATAGGACTTGGTATAGTATTGGTTCCTATGACTTCTTCAACACCTGCTCTTTTAATTCTATCCAGAGCATCTCCAGCCAATAATGGGTGAGTGCAAGTTGCAAAAACTCTTTTGGCTCCATAATCCTTCAACTTTATTGTAGCCATCTCCATAGTCTTACCACTGCTTATTATATCATCAACAAGAATTATATCCCTATCATAGAATTGCTTCATCATATCCTCCTTAAATAAAACTTCACCAGTGATCTTATCCCTTATTTTAGGAAGGGCTAGATATTCTATATTGAGAATTTTTGCAAAGGCTTCTACTCTAACCGATCCACCAAAGTCTGGAGATACTGCTATTGCTTTATTCAAGTGATAACTTTTGCCGAAATATTCAGCCATTAGAGGAATTGCAGATACGCTGTATGCTGGTATGGAGAAGAGCCCTAAACCTTCTACATTATGTATATCAACTGTAACTACTCTTTTAACTCCTACAGACCTTAGCAGATGGGCAAATACTCCCAAGCTAACTACTTCTCCTTGTAAAAATGCTCTATGTTGCCTAGCATAAGCAAGGTATGGAATTATTGCATGAACCTCTGATCCATCCTCACTGAGCTTATGAGCTAGAAATAATAGCTGTAAGATATGTCTATCAGTAGGAGGATAAGTCGATTGAACTATTGCGACTCTCTTATTCCTAACATCACTTATTATTCTAAAATAGCTTTCACCGTCTGGGAAGAGCTTTGCATCAATATCCAAAATATCAGCCCCAAGATTCTTAGCTGTGCTTATTGCCAATTCCTTCGATGCTGGTCCTGGAGCTATCAACCATTCTTTTTGTGAAGATTTAGCCATGCCAATGAAGATTGAATTGGACTGCTTTTTTTCCTTATCGTTCGAGTTTTGTAAAGCCTTTATACCATAAAAGAGCATATATTCCAGTTAAGGGCATCAATGTGAAGGTGAAGGCATGGAAAAGGAAGCCATGGTTTATACAAAGCTTGGAAATAATAATGTTAAATGTAAGCTATGCCCTAGGGCATGTGTAATAAAGAACAATAAGAGAGGAGTATGCAGGGTTAGGGAGAATAGAGATGGTACTCTTTTCACTTTGATATATGGTTTAACTACAGCAGAGGCTATTGACCCAATAGAGAAGAAGCCTCTATTCCACTTCTGGCCTGGTAGCGATACATACTCTATATCAACTCTATCCTGCACATTCTTCTGCCCATGGTGCCAGAATTGGGAGATAAGCCAAGCATCCCCTGGCGAAGTTTATACTTTTGAACTCAATTCTGACGAAGTTATTAAAAGGATCCACAAATCAGGCTCCTCATCTATATCTTATACTTATAATGAGCCTTTACTTTGGTACGAGTTCGTATATGATACATCAAAGCTTGCAAAAGAGAACAAAATTCAAAACATATTGGTTACGAACGGTTATATAACAGAGGAGGCTCTTTTGCCATTGGTCAATTTTATAGATGCTGCCAATGTTGATATAAAGGGCTTTACTGAGCATTTCTATCGAACTTACTGCAAGGGAGATTTAGAATCTGTATTATTGGCAACTAAATCAATGAAGAGAGAAGGAGTTCATGTAGAAGTTACAAATTTGATAATCCCTGGTATAAACGACTCTTTAGATGAGATAAGACAGCTTTCCATATGGATGAGGGATAACATTGGAAAAGATAGCCCTTTACATTTCTCAAGATTCTTCCCACACTATAAGATGGTCGATAGACCTCCAACTCCTTTTGAGACTTTGTTCAAAGCTAAGAAGATAGCTGAAGAAGAAGGATTACAATTCGTTTACATAGGAAATGTTCCAGGAGAGGGAGAGAACACTTATTGCCCAAATTGTAAGCATCTTTTGATAAGAAGGATAGGGTTTGACGTGCTCAAAGTTGATCTGTCGAAGGGAAATACATGTCCTAACTGTGGGTTTAGAATTAACATAGTTGGTGAGCCGCAGACAAGGTCTTGGAGCCGCTTTTTCGTTTCACTCTAATGTAAATACCTTAGCCTTTTCCTACGCCCTTCATGGCTCAGCTTCTTCATCTGTATTAGTACTCTTCTCAGTAAAAATATGCCATCCCCCTAGGTCTTGTAGGCTCGAGCTTACTCGTCATAGGATTTACCCTAAGCCCTAAATCCTCTAAACTCCTAACACCTATAACGGGCTTGGCACCCTCGAAGCTGACGAATATTGTTGCTGCCTCCCTATCCTCGATGTTTAGCACAGCCGCATATGTTTTCGCCTTAACTTTCCTTCCATCACCTAGCTCTAGATCCAATGTTAGAGGCAACTCCCAAGCTTTAACTTCCTCTACGGTGTCTTGAGGCAATACTGTATAGCTTGCTCCAGTATCGACCATAACTTTTTCAAGAACTTTTACTTTCTCAGCACCTTTAACTTTGGCGCTTACGAATACATGGCCCAATTGCACTATGCCCCCTGATTTCGCCTATAAATTAATGGCGTGTAGCTTCGTATTAATTTATCCTTTTTTAGCATTTACATTATAATGAAAATCGGGAAGAGCTTATAAGTGATTTTTACAATAAGTAAGTTGAGAATAATTAAAATCATGGTGTAGTTCGAATGTGGAGAGCACTTCGCCCAGATTCTATAAATGTACTTTACGATGAGAAGTGCAGGAAATCTTTATCAAGATACTTCGATATAATGTTCGATAAGAAGCTTGCAAAGTTTAAGCTCTTGAAGACTTTTCCTGCAGAATTTCAAGGTATGAATAATGCTGAGATGTGGAGGATGCATAATAATCTGCTAAAGGAATTCAAAGATTATGCAAAGGAAATCGATTCAGGCAATAAAAAGCCTAACGAGCCTGCTAAGATTAGCCTATTAGACCTTAAGATCGAATTGGCTAAAAAGATTCTTGAGAGATGCACATTTTGCATGAGGGCTTGTGCTGTAAATAGACTGAAGGGCGAAACGAAGTACTGTGGCTGTGATCTAAATTTCCCTGTCTCGACTATGTTTGATCATTATGGAGAAGAACCTGAACTCGTACCATCCTTCACTGTCTTCACAATAGGTTGCACCATGAGATGCCTTCACTGCCAGAACTGGAGTATAAGCCAATGGTATGAGGCAGGAACTTTGTATGAGCATGAGAAAGTGGCAAGGCAAGCAGACATAGCAAGAGCTAGAGGTTGTAGAAATTTGAACATGGTAGGAGGGGAGCCTACACCTTATCTTTATCATTGGCTAGAAGTATCAAAAGAGATTAGGGAGAATATATCTACTGTCTGGAACTCCAATAGCTACTATAGCTATCCTTCCTCACAACTGTTGGCTGAGTGGGCTGATGTTTACCTACTTGACTTCAAGTATGGTAATAATGATTGTGCTATAAAAATTTCAGATGCACCAAATTACTGGGAGGCTTGTACAAGAAACCATCTTATTGCTAAAGAGCATGGAGAATTAATAATTCGCATATTGGTTTTACCTAAGCATATAGATTGCTGCTTTAGACCCATAGTAGAATGGATAGCCAAGAATCTAGGCAAAGGTGTTAGAGTCAATGTTATGTGGCAGTACACGCCTCATTGGAGGGCTCATGAAGTACCAGAGCTGAGGAAGCGCCTAAATAGAGATGAGATGGAACAGACTGTAATAATAGCAAAAGAAGTTGGCTTAGAGAATTTTATCACTTAAAATAATTTCAAGATTTTTTAACTTTTTAAGTAAGCCATTATAAGTAAATTATGATAAAAATGCAACAATATTGCGTAGAGTGTGGAGGGGTTATGATTTATGATATTTCTTCTAAGCATTATTCTTGCAAGAATTGTGGCTTATACGTCACTAAAGAAGAGCTTTTAGATTTAAAGGACAAGCTGAGAAAAGAAGGAGAGGAGCGTAAGAAGAAGAGGAGAGAGCAAAGCGAATATTTAGAGTGGTGGTTATCAAAGAAGACCTCTTAAATTGTTTTTATTAAATTAGATCAATCTTTTAAGAAATTCACTTCTTTTAGTAGCTTTCTTGTAGTAACTGTCATCTCTAAATCCTTCAACTCTTCAGCCTTAAACCACTTAACTTGTGAAGCCTCCTTACTGCCTCTAACCTTTCCTCCTACAGGTTTAACCATAAAGCCTATTATCACATAGTGGAAGTGGACTCTACATTTACCATCATACTCAACGCTATCAAAGACATCTACAATATTAACTACATCTACCTTTAATCCTACCTCTTCTTCAACCTCACGCTTTATTGCATCTCTTATCTTTTCGCCAAGGTTTACAAGCCCTCCTGGCAGAGACCATTTACCCTTGCCCGGCTCATGCTCTCTCTTTACCAAAAGAACAGAATCGTTTTTCTTTATGAAAGCCCCAACCCCTACCATAGGATGCTCTGGATATTCTCTCTTCATATTATCAACTCATACTCTCTTTATCTATCATCCCACCATATTCGATTATCATGGATATTAATTGCTCAAGAGCATCCTCGACTCTTTTCTTTACAATAGAAGATTCTTCAGCCATCGCTGTTACTTGAATTTCAATCTTAGAGATGCCCTCTTCATGGCCTTTTGGATGTGATTTTATATACACTAAGGGATTATTTGCTAATGTTTTTTCTATTAAAGGTGCCAAATCTGACTCGATGATACCTATTGTATGAATGCTCTCCTCATGGTAAAATTTTTTTATAGAGCTCATTATCATAGGCATAACACTCTCTTTGAATATTGCTTCCATCTCTATGGGAACTCCAGGAAGACAAACGATCTTTCTATCTTCCTCATCTATTATAACTCCAGGAGCAGTGCCTATAGGGTTTGGCAAAGCTTTAGAACCTTTTGGCAATTTAGCCATCTTCACTCTTGCGGGAGTTAGCTCAGCCTTCTTTAATATACCATGATCGACCATGCATTCATACTTTTTTTCTATCATCTTTAAGGCATAATCGTTTATAATCAATTCTCTGTTCAATGCTTTAGCTACACCTTGAAGAGTCTTATCATCGTAAGTAGGTCCTAAGCCTCCTGATATTATTAACCAATTTACTCCTCTCTTTATAGATTCTTTTATAGCATATGATATATCATCAACATCGTCTCTGATGACTGTGCAACGCTTAACGAACCCTCCTAGCTCAGTTATCATCTTTGCAAGCCAATGGGCATTTGTATTCAAAGTCTTTCCAGTAAGAAGCTCGTTGCCCACTGAAATTATCTCAAATATATCTGATTTCAAAGATTCACCTTCCATACAGTCTTTATCTAGGTAATTAAATAAGTTAGGCTAAATCAGTTTTGAATTTTTAAGAGAGTTTGAACATATGATGAATAAACACATGTAAGAGATTGTTGTTATAACAGTAAAGTTGATAGGCACCATAATTAATATTATCTGGAGGAAGCCATGCTGAAGAAAGAGTATGTAATTACTGAGATTTCTGCTGCACCTGATGGAGGTCCTTATGTTCTTATCTCTCTTGTTGACCCTAGAGATTTAAAGAGTGCATCACAACCCCGCCCTAGTCCTCATGTTGTTATGGGCTTTACATCAATGGAAGATTTAATGAAAGACTTACAAAGAGCCCTTACAGGTTTATCAAGGCAGATGATGGGTGGAGCAGTAACTGTGATAAAGCTTGAAATGAGAGAATATGAGGAGTCAGGGTTGAAGGTAGGAGATAAGGTTTACATAGAGATCACAAAAATCGAGAAGGAAGGGGTTTAAGCTTTATTCTAACTCTTCAACTTTAGTGAAATATTACTAAATAATAAAGCTCTCAAATTTAATGCAAAAAGTTATCTTTAAGTTTAAAGTTTATCCATGAATATGCAATCTAAAATTTACAAAGAGCCTGAACTTAAGGATCCTTACATGGTTACGGGACTTCCTGGTGTAGGATTTGTTGCAAAGCTATCAGCTGACTACTTGATCAAAGAATTGAAAGCAGAACTATTCGAAGAGCTTTATTCCCCATCATTTCCGCCTTACGTTCTAATCAAGAAAGATGGTACAGTTGAACTATTAAAAAATGAACTCTATTATTGGAAGGATGATAAATTAAAGAACGATCTGATAATCTTTACTGGGAATACACAGGCAATTTCTCCAGAGGGGCAATATGAGGTTACCAATGAGGTTTTAAACAGAGCTGAGAAGTTTAAAGTTAAAAAACTCTTTGCAACAGCAGCATATGTAACTGGCAGATCTGTTGAAAAACCAAAAGTCTATGGAGTTACTACTGAACCAGAACTAGTGGAGGAGCTTAAAAAATATGAAGTCTTACTTATGGATGCTGGGAGCATTAGTGGTACTAATGGACTTATATTTGGGCTTGCTAAACTTAGGAAAATTCAAAGCATTTGCTTGCTGAGCGAAACTCCTGGTTACATGACTCCATCAGGTCGTGTTCTAACTGATGTAAAATCTGCGCAGGCATTACTAGAAGTTTTGAGTAAGATGTTAGACATTAAGATCGATATGAAACCTTTAGAAAAAGAAGCAAAACTGGCTGAAGAGTTCGTTCAAAAAATGGAAGAGTTAGAACGTCGTTGGGCAGAAGAGATGCGTAGATCTGTTACTCCTCCACCAAAAGATATCTACATTTAAGGTGAAATTATGACTTGGATAAAATATATCAAAGAACCAATAAAAGAACCCATAGCTATTGTAGGTTCCCCTGGCTTAAGATCGATTGGGAAGATAGCAGTAGATTATTTAATTGAAGAACTTAAACCAAGATTGGTTGCTGAGTTATATTCACCATATTTCCCTATTCTTTACCAAACAAAGCCTTCTTATATATCACACCCAGACTACCCTGGTCAAGTCGGTACTCGATTACAAGGGGGTCGAGTAGAACTCCCAAGAGTTGAGTTCTACTTATTGCCCTTCCCAAAATTGCTAATAACTAAAGGCTATCATGCAAATTTTAAGGGACAGTATGAAATAGCCAATCAAGTTTTAGATTTTTACCAAGAATTTGGAGTTAATCGAATGATAGTAATTGCAGGCTATGGGAGAGAAGGAAAAGAGGTTTGTTGTGCTGCTACAGATTTAGAGCTAATAAAAGAGCTAAAGGAACATGATATCGATGTAGGATATGAAGGCCCATTCTATGGTTTTTCAGGACTTGTTTTTGGTCTAGGAATGCTAAGAGATATGAAAGGCATATGTCTATTTGGTAGAACTCAACCAAATCTAGAGGATCCAGAATATCCAGATCAAAAAGCAGCAAAGGCAGTTTTAGAAAGACTTAGCATTCTGCTAAATTTTACCATCGATCTATCAAAATTAGAGGAGAAGAAGTTTTGATGTAATTCTCTTTTTTATAAATTTGTTATCTTATCAAGCTCTTAATAGACAAAGTATTAAACAATCCTTAACTAGTTTAATGGTATATGTTTGTGATATTTATAGTTGGAACTGCTGGATCAGGTAAATCTCTTTTAACATCTACATTAGTTTCTTGGTATAATGAAAAAGGTTCTCATGCTATAGCTGTTAATCTTGATCCAGGGGCTTTAGAACTTCCTTACGCGCCAGATGTTGATGTAAGAAATTATATTGACCTTCAAACTATAATGGAGTCTTATCAATTAGGACCTAATGGAGCATTGATCCTTGCATCTGATCTCATAGCTACTAAGCTTAATGATCTTCAAGATGAAATAGATGAATTTAGGCCTGATTATGTAATAGTAGATACACCTGGTCAAGTAGAACTCTTCGCCTATAGAAATAGCGGTCCTTTCATAGTTAATAATCTAAGATGTGATAATAGAGCAGTTCTTTTCCTATTTGATGCTTTACTTGTATCAACTCCTATAAACTTCGTCTCTATAGCTCTATTAGCAACTTCTGTTCAACTGAGATTAGGATTATCACAGATATCTGTTCTTACAAAAAGAGATATGATAGGAAATGAAATAAAAAAGATAATGAAATGGTCATCAAGCTCTATTGATCTTGAAGAATCTATAAGAGAAGGAGAGGAAGATTCTCAGTACCTTTTGAGTAGTGGAATTTTACATGAGTTGATAAAGCTTGGCTTTGCTCATGAGCTCATACCTGTCTCATCTGTTACTCGTGAAGGAATTGTAGAACTCTCTGCAACACTAGCAAACATTCTTCGTGGAGGAGAGGAAGTTGAGGATTGATTTTTGAATTTAAGATTTTCAAGAAGGAGATAGCTTTTAAATTTGATTTATGAAGAAAAAGAAAGTGAGAGGATAAAAGAATATTTAAGAGGTCCAGAGCCACTTGAAGAAAGAATAACTATTCAACTTGTCAAGAAGAAATAAAAAATTCTTATGCATGGTTTAACCTAACTGAATATAAAAGTAAGGATGAACACGGAAAAAGGTTTATTTGATCAATCAGAAAATAGGAATAAGTTAGAGATGTAAAAATTTGCCCGTTACCAAAAAAGGTCTATCCTATGGCTTGGTTCATATAATAACTGGAAAGGGGATGGGCAAGACTACTTCAGCTATAGGACTGGGTCTTAGAGCAATAGGACATGGCTTAAAAGTCTACATGATTCAGTTCATGAAAAGAGAATGGGAAGGAAAAAAGTATGGTGAGATAAAATCTATCAAGAAGTTTCGAAACTTTAAGGTAGCTCAATTTGGTAGTGGAGAGTTAGTTTCTCATGGCACTCCTAATAAGACTGACTTTGATCTGGCTAAGAAAGGTTTTGAGCATGCAAAAGAGGTCATCAATAGTGGCAAGTATGATATTGTTATATTGGATGAAATATGGGTAGCAGTGCATCATAAATTAATAGATTTATCTGAAGTTATAAGCTTGATAAAGAGCAAACCTAAGCATATAGAATTAGTTTTGACAGGAAGATATGCTCCAGAGGAAGCCTATGATTATGCTGATTATGTCTCAGAGATAAAAAAGATAAAGCATCCTTACTCAAAGGGTCTAAAGGCAAGATTGGGCATAGAATATTAATTCATAAAACTTTACCTATAATTGTTATAGGCTTTCTAATCATCCATTTCAATCTTTCTATCTGTGCTTCATCCATAGTTATTAAAATAGCAGTAGCTGGACCAGCAGGCTTCTCTAAGTCCATCTTTATGTTGTTATAAAACTCGACTTGGCGCCCAACCATATGAGTTATCATCCTTGCCTCATAAGCTATTCCTTGAGTATCTACTGGAATCAAATCATGAATGAATTCTAACTGAACCAATCTGACCAAATCTTGAAGGTCTGCTATCTTTCCCTCTTTCTCAGCTTGAATAACCTCATCTCCAACCTTTGGCTCTCCTATTATCACAAGAGCATCATTTGGCTGAGTCCTTCCTATTCTTAATTCATCTTCATGTACCAATCCTACAGCTATAACTCCTAAGCCTGTCTGATCTGTGCTTATGTTCTCCTCTGTATTCATGCTTATAGATTGATCTGGGTCTAAACCTATCCTTTTCACCTCGCTCTTCACGCCTTTTAATATGTCTATGCCTGTAGGGCTCATTTCTACGCTCAATGTTAATATTATCAACCTTGGCCATGAGTTTATAGAAATTGTATCCATTAAGGCTACTCTAGTCATAAATCTACCAAGAGTGAAACCATCCACTTTGACTTTATCCATAGGCTTTGGACCAATACCGCCAGAGGATGTATAGCTCAAACTTAAAATCAAGCCTGTTGGTAGCTTCATGAGGGTTACGTCTCCCCTCTTCATCAATACGACTTGTGAAGGAACTACTTTAAAGATTGTTGGCCTCACTATACTTCCTATGTTCTTAAGCATTGTCAAGTAAAATGTCAATGCTTGGCGAATTACCTCTGATCTATTCAGCTCATATTCTTTTGCAAACCCATCGATATCTTTTATAAGCTTCTTTGGAAGCCTTACGTTTATAGGGCTACTCAAATCCTATATCGACCTAATTAGCATAACAAAGTTAAATCTCCTTATTAGGCTTATATCTGAGCACAATTGGTTATGGGGTAGGTTATAGATGGCAGTAGATTTTGATTCGATACTATCAAGGTCTATCGGATGCTTGGCAGGTGTAGCTATTGGAGATGCCATGGGCATGCCTACCTTCGGATTCTCTCCAGACCAGATACGTGAGAAGTTTGGCAAAGTTATGAATTTTATAGATGCACCTATCGGGCATATAATTCATGACGGTTTGAAGGCAGGTCAAGTTACAGACGATACTCAGATAACACTCATCTTAGCAGATTCTATAATAAAAGATGGTTTTGTATCAAAGGAAGGCTTTGCCAAAAGATTATTGGAATGGAGCAAGGGATTAGGTGCTTCTTTAGATAAAATTCTTGGACCAAGCACGAGAAGAGCTTTGGAGAAGATAGCTAAGGGGGCTAGGCTTCAGGATGTTACTGGAACAGGAACTACAGATGGTGCATCTATGAGAATATCTCCTATAGGGATTCTGAATGCAGGCTTAGATTTAGAAAAAGTTGTAGAAGATGTTGTGAGGGCATGTGTTTTAACTCATAATACAAGTGTGGCTATCTCTGCAGCTTCATCTGTAGCATGTGCAATCTCAAAAGCTATTTTAGGAAATTGTGGGGTTAATGATATAATTGAAGCTGGCATGATAGGAGCAAGGCTTGGTGCTAAATTCGGGATTTTTTATTCAGCAGCTCCAGTTGATAAGAGGATTGAATTGGCTATAAAGCTGGTCACCAAAGCAAAGAATTTTGAAGAGATCACAGATTCACTTTACAACTATGTTGGTGCTGGCATAGAATCTAATGAGGCAATACCTACTGCCTTTGGAGTCTTTTTTGCTACAGATGGCGAACCTATGAATGCTATAAAAATGGCAACTAATATTGGAGGAGACTCTGATACGATAGCATCTATAGTAGGAGGAATGGCAGGGGCATTTAAGGGAATTGAGGCTTTTCCAAAGGATATGGTTAAGAAGGTTGAGCAAGTCAACAAATTAGAAATTGAGAAGATAGCAAGGAAGCTTCTTGAAGTAAGGGAGAAGAGGTTGATGAAGTGATAGATGTATTAGCTTTTGGAGACATAGTCTTAGATCTGATCATTCCAATAGAGCATTTTCCAATAAAAGAGGAGGATGTGCAGATAGCTCAATATATAAAAAGAGAGGCTGGAGGCGTTTGTAACTTCCTTATAGCTGCCTCAAAGCTAGGTCTAAAGGCTGGAATAACTGGTTGTATTGGAGATGATGAAGATGGCATATTCATCAAAGATTTATTGGATAAAGAAGGCGTTGATGTAACGAGCATAAATGTAATAAAGGGAGATACAGCAATAGTTCTTGTTTTAGTGGATAAAGACGGCAAGCATGCCTTTATAGGAGTTCATGGATTTGGTATAGAGCTCTGTAAATCCATCAATATTGATAAAATAAAATCCTCAAAAGCCATCTACACATCAGGGCATACTTTAATCAGATCGCCAAGCCTTGATCTTACCCTTAAAGTTATGAAAAAAGCATCAGATTTAGGCATACCTGTATTCTTTGATCCAGGTCCTTTGGTAGATAAAATTCAGCATAGAATCTTAGATACTGCTTTGGCAAGCACAGATACTCTCTTACTAAACAGCATTGAAGCAGAAGCATTGACTAAGACTCATGAATTAGAGAAAGCATCAAAAATTCTCTTAGAGAAAGGTGTTAAGACAATTGTGATAAAACTAGGTGCTAATGGTTGCTTCATTGCTAAAGAAGATTTTTCAATTCATTTACCGAGCTTTAAAGTTCCTGTTATAGATACTACTGGTGCTGGAGATTCTTTTAATGCAGCTTACATATATGGATACTTAAAGAAACTTCCTATAAATCATATAGGGATAATTGCTAACGCTGTTGGAGCCATTAAAGTTACTAGGTTAGGTGGGGGTACTCAAGCCCCATCAAGAAAAGAATTAGTGGATTTTTTAAGAAGACAAAAGATTGATATTAACATTGATCAACTGGTTAAGCATTTAGAATTAGAGCAGTTATGAAATAAACATTAGACTAATCTCTACTTATAGGAACTGCTTGAGCTTGCTTTTTTGCTTCTCTTTCTGCTATCTGTAAGGAGACTTCTGTTACGGCTTCATCCAGTTTTTTAACAAGAGGATTTTCTTTGTTTATCTTGTATAGGGTTGCTCTTCCGATTTTTCTTGAGATTTTAACCACTTCAAGCTCTTCCAAGTCTTTAAAGTTCTTGTAAAGAGTTTGCTTGCTCATTCCAAGCTCCTTGACTAATTCTTCCTTGCTAAAGTCAAAGTATGGATTGGTTAAGAAGATATCGAGTATTCTGAGCTTTGGTGAGTAGCCAAAAGCCTTAAGCAAGAGTGAATCGCCCATATCCTTGTATCTAACTTCTTCAGGCATGTTCTTCACATTCTTAAAAATAAGAAGGATAGATATTTATATCTTTACTTTTAAAGTTCTATAAGTGTACTATGTCAGAGATAACAGAAGAGCGGGTTAAGGCTTCTATTCTAGAATTCTTAATGAAAAAGGGCAGGTGGGGAGCTCACTATTTTCCAATCGATACATTAGTAAATTTTCTTAGCAGAAAAATCAAGAGAAACGGTAAAAGAGTTAGAAAGTGCGTAGGAGATTTGGTTGACAAAGGCTATGTCCTACTTCATAAAAAAGGGAAAACCATCTCTTTAAACTCAGCTAAAAGCAGAGAAATCATAGAATTTATCGAAAGAGTAAGTTAGTCTTGGTAATAAAGGAGTCTCTTTGCTGAGAAAGTTCGCGGAAACACTTATGCCAAAGACTTGCCTCAATTGTGGGGAAAAGAATTAAAGTAGTCGCGACATAATTTTATGATGATCGGAATAGTTATTTCTGCCTCTATTTTACTTTCTTAGCCTCTTCTAACTTCCTTCTAACTTCCTCTGCAAGGTCAGTAACAGAACTTATCTCAGCATTTCCGATGAAAAGTATAGGGAATAAGAATGCATTAACTTTCTCAATGCTATCTGCATCAATTATGAAATATGTTATATGGGCTGGTGCATCTGCATACATGCCCAAAACTTTCACTCCGACCTTTTTTGCATGATCAGGTGAACCGATAGTGCCAAAGGTCTTTGCAACCATCTCAGGACCATGCTTTGCTGGGCAAGTATCAAAAGTGTGTATATGTTTGATATGATATAGCAACTTTTAACCACCCCCTCACCTCTTATTATTGGCTTAAGTTAAATCTTTCTT